>Ga0272444_10001807_pt1 | contig 20204 bp, 20 predicted proteins | sample SSMForm13_FD_201033 | JGI IMG/M metagenome (GOLD analysis project Ga0272444, IMG submission 201033) | Marine sediment archaeal communities from Little Sippewissett salt marsh, Falmouth, MA, United States - SSM-Form-13 | ecosystem: Environmental > Aquatic > Marine > Wetlands > Sediment ... | reverse complement strand
CGAGTCCGGTCTCTTCCTTTCTCTATATCGCACGAAGCCGCGCGCTTGGCAATGGGCGATGAATTTGCCGAGGTCGATCGTTAAGAAGTTTTTATTCTGGCAGGAGGATATAATCCCGCGCTTGAGTTGGTTTTCTAATCAAGAGTCGATTCGATGATAAGAATTCATTGAGCGCCAAAGGCGCGATTCATACCAGCCTGGGCTGAAGGCCCAGGTTGAAGGACGCTCCAACTCATTGAGGGCTGAAAGCCCGGTCCATAAGATCGAGCGGGCCTTCAGCCCTTATTTATGGGTTCGACTGCGATCCTAGGGCTTGCGCCCTAGGCTGGAATAGCGCGCGCCTTTGGCGCTTAAACCTGAAAATCTCATCCAACGCACATGGCTCGAGACGTCGATGTGGGAAAAACCATCTAAGTATGCTATTCTGCAAATGTGATCTTATGATGCCGGAAAATCTACAGGGATGGATAATATGAAAATCTCTTTAATTTCAATGGGTGCATTTTGCGTTGTGTGTCTTTGCTTAATATCTTCCGCCGAGGAGTCGAAGTGGGAAGCCAGCGAGCTGGGGCAGACGGGCATTTTCCAAATGGACAACGCGCCCTATCCGGACGAAAGCCGCAGCGAGGGATTCAAAATCAAAGATCGGTTTTACCCGCGCGAACCCCATTACATTGACAACAGCGTTGCGTTGTTCATCCCGCGAGGCTACCGGCCGAGCAAGAAGATCGATCTGCTGTACTATTTCCACGGTCACGGCAATAACATTCGAGGGTCTCTTGAGCAATTCCAAATTCGCGAGCAGGTGATTACTTCGGGCAAAAACGTGATTCTGGTTTTTCCCCAAGGACCGAAGGACGCCGGGGACTCGGGAGGCGGCAAGATGGAAAGCGCCGGCGGCCTCAAGCGCCTGACCGAGGAAGTGCTTCAAGTGTTGCGCGACGAGGGGAAAATCGATGCTGAAGCCCGGCTCGGGAAAATCGTTCTATCCGGCCACAGCGGCGCCTACCGAGTGATATCCTTCTGCGTCGAGCACGGCGGGCTGGAGGATCACCTCAGCGAGGTCTATTTGCTGGACTCGAGTTACGCCCGCTTGGATCAGTTCGTGGATTGGGTGGCGCGCAACCGGCGAGCGCGGCTGTTGAGCGTTTTCACCGATCACTTGGCCGACGAGAACGTTTATCTCATGACGCACATGGCGCGGGCCGGCGTGCGCTACCGGTTGATGGTGGACGAAGACGCCACCGACCGCATTCTCGAGCGAAACCGCGTCGTGTTCCTCCACACCGAGAAGCTCAAACATAATGAAACGGTGCAATGGCTGGCGCGCTGGCTTCGCACCAGCCGGTTGCGGGAGCGGTAGAGGTTTCCCGGTTGGATTGAAAAGTTGAAAACACAACAGCGGATGCTCTGCTCAAGCATCCGCTGTTACTTTTACTTCTCCTCGATCGCTCCTCAACCGCTATCTTAATTTCCTCTTTCCCAGCATGAGCAGGGGAACCATCGCTGCGGCAACGAGCGTGAGCGTTGCCGGCTCCGGGATGGTCGGCGGCGGTTGTCGGTGGACAATGATTTCGAGATTGTCATTCGCCGAACCCGGATTGGGATTGAGTTGGACGACCCAGTCCCCCGTATTGCTGATTCTTTCGATTGAGTTGCCGTTTTCCGAATCGCCTACGTCAAAGGTCGCAATAGAGCCATCGACGTCAAGAAACGTGTTGACGTTCGGTTGATCGCCAAAGAAGACCGCGTCGAAAGGCGTACTGGTTCCATCGACGTAATCCCCCATCGCCATGTCGAACAGGCCGATGGCGCGCATGGTGTTGGTCGTGCCGGGATTGGGCAGACCGCCTAAGAAGTTCAGCACCAAGTCAAAGGAGGGATTGCCGCTGACCGCGTCCCCATTCGGTCCTCCAATGACAAACGTCTGTCCCGGCAGGATGGTGCCTGAGAGAGAAAACTGGAATTGGTCGTAGCTGATGCCACCGGCTCCGAGCCAATAATCGGATAAATCGATCGCTTGATCTGACTGGTTGTACAATTCAATCCATTCCCAGTCGTTGTCGAATGCAAGATGATCATAGTAGACTTCGCTGATGATCACGCAGGGAACGGCGTAAGCCGCCGTTGCTCCCGTCAGGCCGAGGATGGCCATGCCGACTGCCAAGGCTCTCCATTTCATTCTCGACTCCCTTCATACATCTGACCAAGCCAAATCGACGCCGCCAGCGTGGAAAAGGCCGGGCCGATCATTTCAAGCACACCCCTCCGAAGGTAATAGATTAGCAACACTCGTGCCCAAAAGGACAATCGAGGAGAGTATGTAGATTTCATTGAAAATTAAGGACTTAAGGTCTTGGTGGGTCTCAAATCGCCAGGGCAATCATGCATGGCCTTGCAGTTTTTGACTACTTTTCTTCACTTTCAGCCTTGGGGGTGGCTGTCTCCAGGAGCATTTGTTCAGCGGTTTGAAGCACTTGTTTCTGTGCTTCTTCGAGGGACATTTCGACAACGGCCCCCGCCGCTCGGACGTGGCCGCCTCCGCCAAACCGGGCCGCCAGCCGGCTGACATCAAGCCGGTTCTTGCTGCGCATACTGATGCGAACCGTTCCGGAGCGAGGTTGAGAGAACAGAATCGAAACCTCGACGGTTTTGAGACTGCGAGGCGTATTGACAAAGTCCTCGAGATCGGTGTTGCGGGTTCCGGTCTGCTCGAAGAACTCCTTTGGACAGACCATCCAGGCCAGCTGGCCGCCGGCGGCGAACTGGGCCGTGCCAATCACCTTCTGATAGAGCCGGAACCGCTCGATCGAGTCTCGTTCGTAGATGGCGCTGTACAACCTTTGGGGTTCGGCTCCCGCTTCAATCAAGCGCGCCGTCGCCCGATGGGTTCGGCCGTCCGTGTTGGTGTAGCGGAAGCTGCCCGTGTCGGTCATGATCGCAACATAAAGCAACTCGGCCACACGCGGGCTGAGCGGAAGCCCAAGCGTCTCGATGAGATCGCACAGGAGCAGGCCGGTCGCCGAGGCCTGAGGATCGATATACGCCAGGTCGGCTTTATGGTTGTTCCCCGGATGGTGGTCGATCACGATCTCCACGAGTCCGGCGGCTCGCAGGGGCTCAAGTACGGACCCCACCCGACCCGGTTCGCTGACATCGACCGTGCAATGCACCTCGGCGGACTCAAGGATTGGATCGCAGATCGGGGCGTCATAGACAACAATCGTGTTCTCGGGATCGAGGAACTGCAACTTCTCCGGGGTCGACTCCGGGTTGATGACCCAGGCCGTTTTCCCCATGGCATCGAGCATCCATTTGAGGGCGAGGCACGAACCGATCGCGTCGCCGTCCGGATTAACATGCGTGGAGACAACGAACTTGTCGTGCCGGCGGAGCGCTTCAGCGATTTTTTCAAGCACCGCACTGGTTCCTTTTCCGAAATCTGGAAGATTATAGCGGCCGACCGGGGCTTGTAAAGGGAATGATGATGGGGGATGATGCCGGGGATGAATTTACAGGGGAGGATTCTTCTGATATTCTCCCGGCCAATCCAAAAGGAAAAGGACACACGAGCGGCCTTGACAGGAAAAAACAAACGGGCAAACAGTGAAATGTGCGTGCAGGTGAAGCGCCGGCCCGGCACGGAAGACTTGCCGCTGCCGCACTATATGAGTTCCGGCTCGGCCGGGATGGACTTGATGGCGGCCATCGAGGAGCCGGTGGTGCTGCCGCCGGGAGGCCGGAATTTGATCCCGAGCGGCATTTCCATCGCCCTGCCGGAGGGATATGAAGCCCAAATTCGCCCCCGCAGCGGATTGGCCGTTCGCCACGGCGTGACGCTGCTCAACACGCCGGGCACGATTGACAGCGACTATCGAGGCGAGATTCGCATGATTTTGATCAACTTGGGCGAGGAACCGTATACGATAAACCGGGGAGACCGAATCGCCCAGATGGTCCTCGCGCCGGTGGTCCCGGGGCGATGGCAGGAAGTTGCGGATCTGCCTGAAACGAAGCGTAACGCGGGCGGTTTCGGCCATACGGGCCGCTCCAGCCTGAAGTGACGGCAGAATGGCTCTTACAATAGCGATCACCGTTTTTCTGGTTTTTATCGTCGGGCTGGTGCTTTGGGCGTTTTTGGCTGAGGAGCGCCGGGCGGGCGGGCGGCTGAATTTACCCCGGCTTTCGGGACGGCTGCGCGTTCGCTGCCATATTTGCGGGGAAGTCTATGAGGACGTTCCGGCGGGCGGCTTGAGCCGATGTCCGGCTTGCGGCAGTTTCAATGAGCTTGAGGAGGACGTTGTGAGCCCCCGAGTGGAATCGGGGGAGGACGCCGCCGAGGAGGGTCCGCCAAGAGGAGAACGGTCCGTTCAAAAAACAACTTGACGACGCGGCGGGCCGCTTATTATACTCTGCTTCGCTTTTGATCGTAGGAAGGCCGGAAGCGTGAGGACACCGCCGAAGGCTTTCGACAGGCGGTTGCAGGAGTAGCTCAGTTGGTAGAGCTCCACGTTGCCAACGTGGTTGTCGCGGGTTCGAGTCCCGTCTCCTGCTCCAAGAAAAAAGGGCCTGGGAAAAAATTTCCCAGGCCCTTTTCCTTTTGTTGAGGATGCTGCCGCCGGCGGTTTACCGGTAGTTTTCCCACCCGGAGTCCACGCCGGTTGTCGTGCCCGGATTGATTCCCAACCTTTCGATGGTCGAGTTTGGCGCGTTGGCGTTGAAGAATCGCCAATCCGAAGGAGCGATAGACGCCGATCCCGGCCAATACTCGAATCCTCCGTTGGTTAAAGGCAGGGGACTTGAGGCTGTGACATCGGTCATGGAAATGTCGTCAAAGACCACCGATCCTCCCCCTGAGGTATACATCCGGATGGCGAAGTTTGCCGCCGTTGCGCCCGAAGGAACATTGTAGACTCCGCCGAACTCTTTCCAAATGTCCTGGGCCGTGAAGATATAATCGGTCGAGTCACCGATCCATCCGCCGGAATCGTAGTAGGCAGCCCGCACGAGGAAACTGTCGTTGGTGCCCGTGCGTCCATTTCGGGCGTAGATGCTGAAAGAAATGGTGTTGCCTCCAACGACGGGGAGATAAGAGTCCTCCGGCAAACGAGGGGGATCGTCCTCTCGGTCCAGCCCGACGTCCATGCCGGGCGACCAGGATTCGGTGAAGGTCATCTTCGCCGCATAGAATCCCTCGTACACCTCGGTTACGGAAACCGGTGTTGCCGCGGCGATGACGTTGCCGGCGGGCAAGACAAACTCGGCGGGAGTCAATGCCCCGAGACTGATCGCGACGGCGTCAAGCCCCCCGCTCAATCCGCGATGGTCGGTCAAACCCGCGTCCAGCGAATTGTGAACTCCAAAAGAGAACGTTCGGTTTCCATTAAAAGCTGTTCCGAAAATCGCCACCGAAGCAGTCGAAGCGTCATAGGTCGAGGTTCCTTGTAAGATGCTGTCACGGTAGGCGATCACTTCGCTATTCGCTGGATTGGTATCATTGTAATCGAACACGAGAACGTCGTGATACCACACGCCCGAAGCGTTCACCGGCGTGCCGGAGACTTCCACTTTCTCGCCGGCGCTATCGCCCCGGTCCGTCCAGTAGTCGAAGCGGTTAGCTCCCACCGTGCGCATGAAGAACTGAGAAGCTTCGCCGAGCGGCCACTCATCGCCCATGATCGATTGGATTCCGACGTTATTGCTTCCGCCGCTCGGGTCGTCGGTATACCACACGGCCTCCATCGTGAGATCCTGCTTCGCCAAGCCGTTGTCCACGGTCAGCAGTAATCCTTCGTCCTGGCCGCTTCCGGAATCGGTTAATAGAACCTTGCCGCCTTGCCGCGTTCCGGACAGTCCTCCCGGGGCGGGACCGATCTCCGGGCCGTCGCCACTGTTGTTGCGAAACGTAAACGTTGCCTCTCCCACCCCGGCCGCCGAAGGCAGGGAGACCTCCGAAGCGCTAGGGAGGTATTCATTACCTTCGGAGTAAACGCCGTCCGAAGCGTCATCAAAATCCAGATAGAAAATCGTCGGTCCTTGCGCCGCCAGAGGCACCGAGACGAGGCATAGCACTCCAATCATGAAAAGGGAAAATCGCATTCTATTCCTCCTGGGATTATAAAAATCGCCTGTTTCTTTTCAGGAACATTCAAAGGTTTGTTTTCTTCGATTTCCTCCCTTCTGTTTCTCTCTGTAAAAAACATCCCTGCGTCGAATTTGTCATCTGGCAGAAAAGCGGTTAACTTTCTCTACCGTTCTATTCTATTAGAATCCGACTTCTTGTCAACAGAAACAAGCCCGCTCTGAGTGATCCGAAAACGCGATCCCCTCCTTGGAATGAAACCGGTTAGGATTTTTATTTCTTGCAGCGATAAACAAACGCGGGAGGCAGATTCAACCAGACCAGCGGACTTCGGGAGATTTCGGTAAAATAAACATCCAGCTTTTTCCGAAATCTCCGCCCGTTTGGCATGAGGAGTCCCTGAAGATAAGCGAAAGTAGTGAATTGCCCTCCCGGTTTAAGTATGGAGTGCAGCGCTTCCAACAGCCGGATTTGAAGCGCTTCAGAAAAGATTGCCCAAGGCAAGCCGCTGATGACACAGTCCACTTGATCGACGCCTTGCCTCTGGCAGATTTGTCTTATGTTGCCGGCGCAGTCTTCATGCAAGGCAACTTGGGGGTAGCGCCGTCGAAAACAGTCCGCTAGAGCGGGATTGCGTTCGATAACAAAAAACTTCGCTTGCGGTGGCAGGTTGGACAGAATGTATTCGGTGAAGACTCCCGTGCCGGGGCCGAATTCAACGGCGACTTGAACCCGGGACCAGTCGATTCCGCGCGTGATTTCTTTTGCCAAACGGGTGGAACTGGGAGCGACCGCTCCAATGCCCCTTGGCCTTGATAGGAACTCCCGAAGAAATCGAACGTGTGCGGCTAATTTTGCCAACGAGTTCTCCCAATCGCCTTCACCGTCACTCCTCGAAAGCCGAACCGACGCCCTTTGTAGGTCGCGTGGATGCGGGCCCGCGCGGAGCCGCATCGGTCAAATCCTCTGTGAATCCCGCGGCCCATGTACCCCATAATCCGAATGTCTCCACCGATTTCAATCGGCAGGCTCTTCTTTGCTCGCCGAGGGGATTTTGATTTCGCTTCGCACTTCGCGTCCTGTCGTTTGTCCGGGATCGAACTTGACAACGGCGTTCCGAAAATCCGGTCTAAAGCCTTATCCGTTTGCCGCAGGTCCCATTCTTCGGAAGGTGCGCCGGCCTTGCCGTCCTCGGCTTCAATCTTTTGAGTCAACCGCGCCGACGTCTCAGCCTCCTTCTCGGCTGAGACTGCGGAAAGCGTTACGCCCGTGAGACTGACGCAGATCCAGGCGAGGGCCGCCGTCATTCGCTGGAGTCGGCCAAAATGGAAACGAGAATTCGGAAACGCGGGAAAAACGTTCTTGAAAGTGCCCATGGGCAACCTCCGTTCAGGGAGTCCCTTCCAGGTTCAACCGCTTTCAAAGCGATAAGGTAACTCTTTTTCATCAGACGGTCGAGGGAAAAACAGAAGGGGACTCTCTTGAAAGAGTCCCCAACCGAAAGATTCTGCACGACCGTCTTGCCTGATTGTCACAAAAATAACCGGGGCAATTGATGAAACGGCCGCCTTATACCCGCTTGCATTCAAAACGGCGTTTGTTGGCCCACTTCACTCTCCCTTAGCCCCATGAGGCGGGTTTTTCTTTCCCGCACTATTCCGGTCTTTCCTCTGGACCCTCCGGCTCCCTGGGTCGAGTCAAGAAGAAAGCGCTTTCGATCACTCTTTCAACGGCTTCGGTTCGGTGTTGCCGGGATGCCTTCGATCGAATCCAAACAAACCACTAAAACCGGATTGGTAAAATCGAAGGACATAAAGCGATCAGTGCCACAGCCATTAAAATAAGCAAAACGTAACCTAACATCTCTCTCCCAACTTTCCTTGGACTCTTTTTAGGCCTTTTTTAGGCCCTCTCCCGGATAGCGCTTTGCCTCAACTGATTCCGGATGAATGGCAATTACTGTAGTCTGAATGCTGTAGTTCAAATACTGTAAATCGAACGGCGGGAACACCGCTTTCCCTTACTCACCTCCTTGCGGCCCCGCTGTATGTAATCAGGAAGAGCAAGCGCAATGCCAATCTTGCTTCGCTGAAAACGTTGGACTTAAGTCCGCAGTCGAATGGATCGCCGGGGCAATGGTCAAAGAAGATGCCGAGACTATGCAGAGTCTTGCGGTTCTTTTCTGGTCTGTTTCAGTATGCTGAAAGGGGTAACAAACGCTTGGCTCAGGACGAGCCAGGCGGAGCGACATCAATATGACGGCCGCATTCAGGGCACTTTGCGCGAGTTCCGCCGAATTGAGGACTCAAGTGAATGGCATGTCCGCAGGAGCATTTGAAGGACTCCCAACCCTTCCCCTTCCGGACGTATCGGGTTATTGGGCCCGCGGCCGGTTGGCCGCTTTCTTTAGGCGCGTCTGTTGGAGCGATTTCCAGAGCTTTCGGCACGTCGTGCCGGCGACCGCACCGCGGACAGGCGATCATGGCTTGTTGGAATCCGGGCGGAATCTTGATTCGCAGTCCGCAAACGCAGGGAATCAGCAGAAAATCGGCTAATCGGTCAAGATAGTCCAACGCCTCGCGCGCCTGTTCGAGCGTCTCCTGCTCGGGCTCCGCCTCCACTGTCGGCGGACGAACCGGAACGTCTTTTTGTCCGCTCAGGGTGCCGTCGCTCAAGCAGTGCTGATTCTTGCCGTGAACGTTCCGGTAAGCGGTTTCGTAAGCGGCGAAGCCGGCTCCGCCGCCCATACTGCGAAGGATGCGAATGCGATCGTCCGTCGGGGGATGCGTTGAGAAGAAGCCGCCTGGCGCGCGCGCCTGGAGAGGATTGACAATGTAGAGCGGGGCCACGGCGCGATTGGTGTGTTTGGGTGGTTTTGCCTTGTGAGAGATTTTCTCCAGCGCTGAGGCCAACCCCTTTGGATACCGGGTGAACCGAGCCGCGGAAGCATCCGCCAGGTATTCCCGGCGGCGCGAGCAAGCCAGATATAACAGACGGGCGGCCACGGGAGCCAGAACGGCCAACAGAATGACACCAAGCAGGATCACCGCTTGGGCCTGGCCTCCGCCCCGGGAGGAAGAGCGACTGCGTCGCCGCCCTCCCCCGTAGTAAAGCGAGCGGAGGAAGACTTCCGAAATGACCGCAATTGAGCCGACCGTCACCGAGGCGATTGTCATAAAACGCACATCCAGATTCTTGATGTGGCCGACTTCGTGCGCGACGACGCCCTGCAGCTCGTCACGATTCAACCGCTTGAGCAACCCCGTGGTCACGGCCACCGAAGCGGTTTCCGCTTGCCTGCCGACGGCGAACGCGTTGGGCGAGGGATCGTCGATCAGATGCACGCTGGGCATTTTCCCCAAGCCCGAGGCGATGGTCATTTCTTCGACAACGTTCCAGAGCCGGGGCATGTCTTCTTTTGCGATGCGGCGGGCGTGAGCGCTGGAAAGCAGTAGCCGGTCCCCGCCGAAAAAGGCGATGAGCATCAACACAAGCCAAAGCGCCAGGGCGCCCAAGGCGCCGGCCGAACCGCCGATGCCGGGATCGCCGATTGCGGCCCAGCCGATCGCCGCACCGAGGCAAACCAGCAAGGCTCCCAACAGTCCCACCAGCAGCCACGATTTGCGCCGGTTGCTTCGAATGGCTTCCCACATCCGCCCCGTGCTCCCAGTCCCTTGAGCGATCCTTAGAACTTCACCTTAGGGGTTTCCCGTTCGGCCGGTTCTTCAATCTCGAAAAAGTCTTCTTCCTTGAAATGAAACAGCCCGGCGACGATGTTGGTGGGAATCGTCTGAATCTTGGTGTTGTAACCCATCACCATGTCGTTGAAGTGTTGGCGGGCGAAGCCGATCCGGTTTTCCGTCGAGGTTAGTTCCTCTTGCAGGGCGAGAAAATTCTGGTTCGCCTTCAGGTCCGGATACCGCTCGACAATCAGCATCAATCGGCCAAGCGCGCCGGAGAGCATTTGTTCCGCCTTGGACTGTTCGGCCACCCCTTGTGCCTTGACCGCGGCGGAGCGCGCCTGAATCACTCGCTCCAGCGTTTCCTTCTCATGCGCCGCATAGCCTTTCACCGTTTCCACCAGGTTGGGAATCAGATCGTGACGTCGTTTTAATTGAACGTCGATCTGCGACCAGGCGTTCTTCACCTGTTGGCGAAGACGAACCAGCCCGTTGTAAAGCACGATGATGACGACAGCCAGAACACCGGCAGAAAGTAGAGCCAACACCAGCACCATCATGATCGCAAACAAACCGCTCATTTTACGCTCCTTTCGATTTCGAATTGCTCAATGGGTATCGTTCGCCGCCGGTTGCAATTCGCTCCGGTAGACGTCGGCGAAAAAGCGAGCGACGGCGCCTTCCTGGCCCTCTTCATAGGATTCGATCAAGGCCTTTAATTCCCCTTTGTCGAACCAGAGACCGTGGCCGCGGCGGCACCGATCGATCTCGACGCGAATTTTCCCGCCGACGTCGACCCGCTCCATCTTTCGTCCGCAACGGGGGCACCGCCGGGGGCCTCGGCCCTTGGATTTCGCGCGTTCAAGGGCCTGGGACAGATTCCCCGGCTCCACTCCGGCGCGTTTCGTGATCTCCTCCAGCTCCCCGGCGTCGAGCCAAGTGCCGCCGGTGACGATGCAGTGATCGATCTCGACCCCGTCCAGTTCGAGGGTAATCAAGGTCTCTTCATAAGGCGCATCGGACATTTTGGGTTCTATCCTGAGAGTACTCACCCGCCAAGGCTCTTATTCATTTCTCTATCATAGGGTTACCGGGCGGGATACTCAATGGAAATTTTGCCCGGGTTGGTTTCCGATTTCGTTATTCTCTCAGAAAGATATAGATTTCCCCCCAGTCGTTCATGGCCGGGTACGATCCCATCAAATGAAAGTGGTCGTAGACCGTCAGCAGCAGCCTGGACGAAGTTGTCTTCCTCCAGGCGTGAATGAACCAGATGCGGCCGGGCCGCTCGATTTGCTCCTCCACTTGTTCCGCGGTCTTGATCCGGGGCAGAAACTCGACCGGGAAAGTGGGCCGCTGACGCCTCAGATAATAGAGAACGCCGTAATCGACTCCGTTTTTCCCGGTCATGATCCGGTCTCCGGCCTGAAGGTGCGAGGCGAGAAATGCTACGGCCTCCCGCCAGTTTTGCTTTTCCAGTCGATAGTACCGATCCAGAGCCGACCAGGACGCGGCCAGGAGAACGATTCCAGAGAAGATTGCAAACAGGGTTTGCCGCAGATTGAGGCAAGGCCCGGACAGGCGGAGCCACCGGGACAGGTTCAGGAGCCCCGCCGCGACCAACAGGAGATACACGGGGAGCAAAAACGCAAGGTAACGGGGCGCGAAAAAATGCGATGGAGAAGAAACGGCCAAATAAAGCGTTGGACCAATCAGCTGAAAGACGAACAATCGGGCCAGCCGCCCCGAGTAAAATAGTCCAGCCAGGGCCAAGGCCGCAAAGAGGAGGCCGCCGAAAGCGCTTTGGGGTCCAAAGACTTGGAAAGTCAACGCCAATGTTTTCAGCCCCGGCGGCGCGGTCTTCTCCATCGAGTCACCCCCGTATTGATTTAGAAAATCAAACGTCGCTCCCAGCCAGGGCAGGTAGCCGAGCCAGAGAACCACGGCAGCGATCGCCCAAGCCAGCAAGAGAATCCGCAGTCCCGGTTTTGATCGGGAACGCCCCAGCCGGTACAGAATGCTCAGCCCCTGTCCGAATAAAACGAAGAAAGCGAAATAAGAGGTGTAAAGATTCAGAAGCGTTGCCAGCGTCCAGCCGGCCAGCCACGCCGTCGGGCGGCGCTCGAATCGGCCGCCGCGCCTCCAAGCGGCCCAGAACCGGTCTTCACACCCCAGGGCAAGTACCGTCAGAGCGATCAGCTGGGAATACATTCGGGCGTCCTGGGAATGATAGAGATGGAAAGGCGAAATCAGAAGCAGGAAACCGGCGACCAAGCCCCCCATGGGACGATTCAGGAACACGATGCCCGCCCAGACGATGAGCCCCAGGCCCAGTAGGCCAAAGAGAAAGGCCGGCAGCCGGAGAAGAGTTTCAGAGTCGCCAAAGCGAGCGGCGAGGGACGTGAAAATATAGAACAACGGTGGTGTAACGTCTTTTCGGGCGTACGCGAGGGCCGGACCCATTCCCTGAAGCGAGAGTCGCGCGGTGGTGACCTCATCCACCCAGAGGCTTTTTTTCCCCAGTGAAGGCCCGCGCGTCGCCAGACCGGCAATCAGAATGATGAGGAGACCGGTAACGAAGAGGAGTTTTCCGGGATCGGATTTGCGGCGGGCCGCCTTTTCAGAATCCGGGGCGATTGTCATGGCGTTTAAGAGCGAGAAACCTCCCCCCCGTTTTACCTGAGAAAGGGACTCTCTCAGGGATTCACGGTTTCATGAACGAAGCCGCTTTTTCAGCCCAAGGAGCGTAAGCCTCGGGCAGCAGGTGAAGGCCGTCCCGCGTCAAGTCTGCGGGAAGCATTCCCTGCTCGTCCCGGTACAGCGCGTGTAAATCGATCAGCGGGATCGATTGCTCTTTCGCCATCGTGGAAAGGGCGGTATTGAACTGTTCGATTCGCGGATTGAGATACGCGTGCTTTTTGTAGCGCTCGCCCGTGGGTAGTAGTGTCTGCAGTACGAGTTGGGTTTCAGGAAGCCGCTTGCGGATCTGTCGGACGATCTCGCGGTATCCGTCGAGACATTCCTCGACCGTCACCCAATCATGCGGGAGGTCGTTGACCCCGATCAGAAGAAACACGGCCTTCGCATTGCAGTCGAACACGCTCGAATCCATCCGGTTCAGGACGCCTCGCTCGTCAAAGCCGATTCCGTCGGAAATGATGCCCCGGTTGAGCGCCGGTCGGCCGGGAAAATAGCGTTCCAGAGGATATCCTTCAGTGATCGAATCGCCGACGAAGACAACGTTTTTTCGTTCACTCGGGAGAGTGGCGTTCTCCGCTTTGAACTCTTCAACGCGCTTTTCATAGTGTTTCACCCAGATTTCCGGCATCGGCACGGGCCAGGGTTTGGCTTTCCGGGCGGGTTTTTCTGACTGGCCCAAATCGGCGGAGGAAGCTTCGCAGGGAGGGGCTCCCGGGACCTGCTCGCAGAACAGAATCACGACCGCCGATAATAGAATCGGGAAAAGTTTCAGCATCGTGCCACCCTCGGATTTAGAAGCAATTTCGATTGTTGGACAGAGTACCCGATCGATTCCTTTTTGGCAAGCCTCTTGCTTGCCGATTGCAAGCCCTGGTTGACTCGGGGGAGGGCTCTGCATACACTAGCCGGGTGGGAAGTGAATCCATTGGCTCGAGAAACAAAAAAAGGGTGAATGACTGATGAAGACTCGATTGAGTTTATTATGGGCGGTACTATTGATTGGGGCGTTGATCCTTGGCACGGCGCAATATGCACGATGTGAAACCCGGGCGCCCCGATTCGTATCGGGAAAAGACAAGAAAGACGGAAAGGGGAAAGTTGCCATGAATTTGTTGCCGCTTCCCAAGAAAACGACGCAGCGCGCCGGGGAATTTACTCTGGGCAAGAATACGCGGATTTTCATTCCGGCGGACGTTGAACGCCCGGAGTGGTTGGCCGTCGTGCGGCTGCGAGACCGCTGTGAAGCGCAAGCCGGTGTTCGACCGACGCTGGACCGGCTGGGACCGAATGCGGCGATTGACACCGGGATCGTTTTGAAGATCCAGGATTCGCCCGAATGCGACCGGCGGCTTCGAGATGGATACACGCTTCAAATCGGCAAGAAGAAAGTTCAGCTCGTCGGCAATTCCCCTTCCGGGTTGTTCTACGGCTTGCAGACGCTGACTCAGCTGGTCGAGCGGCACGGCAAGCGACTGCCGGCGATGAAGATCGTCGACGAGCCCGACTTCGCCTATCGGGGTTTCTATCATGACGTCACGCGTGGGAAAGTTCCGAAGCTCGAAACACTCAAATGGCTGGTGGACTACCTAGCGGCGCTGAAGGTGAACATGTTTCAATTGTACGTCGAGCACACGTTCGCTTTTCGCTTCGATCCGGAGATCGCCAAAGATTGCTCGCCGCTGGAACCGGACGAGATACTCCAGCTTCAGGAGTATTGCCGCGACCGGCGAATCGATCTCGTGCCCTCGCTGCAATCCTTCGGTCACATGGGGCACATCCTGAGCATGCCGAAGTATCGCCATTTGGCCGACGTGGAACCGGCCAAGTCGTGGGAGGAAATGACTTGGTATGATCGGATGCTGGGCGCGACGATCAACACGACCGATCCCGAAGCGCGGGCGCTGCTCGAGCGCATGTTTGAGGACTTTCTGCCGCTATTCGATTCGCCTTTCGTCAACGTGTGCGCCGATGAAACTTACGATCTCGGCAAAGGCAAGTCGAAATCCACCGCGGAAGAAATCGGCGTGGGGCGGCTCTACCTCCAGCATATCGCGTTCCTGAACGATCTGTGCAAAAAACACGGCAAGCAGATGATGTTCTGGGGCGACATTGTCAAGCGGCACCCGGATCTCGTGCCCGAGATTCCCAAGGATACGATTCTACTGAACTGGGGATATCACCAGAACACGAAGTACGAGAGCACGAAACTGTTTACCGACGCCGAGCTGGACGTGTTTGTTTGTCCGGGCGCGTCGGGTTGGAATCGACTGACGAACGGCATCGGCAACGCCGACCTGAACATTCGGCGCTACGCCGCGGCGGGAAAGAAGTACGGCGCGCTGGGATTGCTCAATACTGACTGGGGCGACTACGGTCACTACAACTCGCTGAGCGGTTCGCTGCATCCCATTGCCCTCGGCGCGGCCATGGCCTGGAACACCAAGGGTCCCAAGCCGGAAGCGTTCGATCAAGCCTGGAACCGGATGATCTGGGGGGACGCGCCAGGCAAGGGCGTCGAAGCTTTGCGGGATCAGGCCTGGATTGGAGACCTGCGAAGCAGCTGGACCCGGTTCTTTACGCTTTTTGGCGACTCGCCCAAGGGCGATCCCAGCCCGGCCTATACCAAGGAAGAAGGCCGCAAGATGATCCAGGCGGGCAAGGCCGCCGCTCGCGTCTTTAAGCGATACGAACTGCGGGGCCAAGGCGAATCGTTCATTAACGCCGAGCTGCGTCATGGCTCACTCATGAATGAACTGATGGGTGAAAAGGCGTTGCTCGCCCTGGCGCTGCAGGAAAACGGCGACCGGCGAAACGCGCGGCTGGCGGCACGGCTGGAAAAATTTGCCGAGCGGACTGAGGCGCTCCAGGCGGAGTATGAAACGATCTGGCGAAACCAAAACAAGGAGTCCAATCTGCGGGACATTCAGCGGGCCATCCGCGCCCTGACCGACGACGCACGCGCCCGGGCGAGGCAACTGCGGCGGTAGATGGATTTTCTTATGCGGATTTATCTGATTATTGTCTAGGAGGTCAGCGCTCCATGCCCCCTGCAGCAACGCGAAATCCTTGGAGCCTGCCGCCGATGGGCCGCAATTCATGCTTGACAACATGTACACTCTAATGTACACTCCTGTACATAAGGAGTATGGCGCATGAAAACTGTGACGTTTACTGAGTTTCGCAAGAACGCCTCGGGCCTTTTCTCCGACGTGGAGCGTGGCGAGGTGCTGGTCGTTGTTCGGCATGGCAAGCCGATCGCTGAGGTGTCACCGGTTTCGTCGCCGGACCGGCTGCCGGCATGGAAGCAACCCGCGCTGCGTCTCGCGGCCAACGGGGCGGGACTGTCCACGGCGATTCTTGGCGAGCGTGCCGATGAATATCTTCTTTGATTCGTCGGCTTTCGCGAAGCGTTACGTCGAAGAAGCGGGGAGTGACGCGGTCGAGCGGCTTTGCGGGAAGGCGAGCGCGCTGGCTCTATCGGTTGTCTGCGTGCCTGAGATTATTTCCGCGCTGAATGGCCGCCTTCGGGAAGGCTCTCTGTCGCGGAGCCAATACCGGGAGACGAAGGCCCGCCTGTCGATGGAGATAGCCGACACCACGATTGTGAATCTTGTTCCCGCCGTGATTGCGGACGCCGTCCTGATCCTGGAAACCAACGCCGTGAGGGCCATGGACGCGCTTCACGTGGCTTGTGCGCTTCAGTGGAACGCTGAGCTCTTCGTTTCATCGGACGAGCGGCAGCTCAGCGCGGCCCGAAAGGCCAAATTGCGGACGAAGAAGGTATGAAGCGGCCAATAAACGCATCCCGCAGGGTGTGTGGGTTGCTACGCTGCAAGGATTCACTGAGCCAGACTTTTGGCCACCTGGTCTCGATCCGAATAGAAAAGGAGGAGGAATATCGGTTATGCCCAAAAAGTCAAAGGACTCCATCTATCGACTCAAAGTCACTCTCCGAGGCAGCAAACCTCCGATTTGGCGTAGGTTGCTGGTCCCGGATTCAATTACTCTTTATAAACTTCACGACATTATTCAAGTTGCAATGGGATGGACTGATAGCCACCTTCACCAATTCATTATTGAAAACGAATATTATGGTATTCCCCACCCTGATGACTGGAGACCTGTCATTGACGAACGCAATTATCGTCTGAAAAAAGTAACTCAATCTGAAGGCTTCCAATTCATTTACGAGTATGATTTTGGCGATAGTTGGGAACACCAAATCCTGCTTGAGAAGATCCAACCGCCTGAACCTGGTATAGAGTATCCAATCTGCACAAAGGGTAAACGAGCGTGCCCCCCCGAAGATGTTGGCGGTGTCTGGGGCTACAGCGACTTTTTGGAAGCAATCAATGATCCCGATCACACCGAACACGATTCTTATATTGAATGGGTGGGCGGCGAATTTGACGCGGAAAAATTCAACATTGAAGAAATCAACGAAGCTCTTCATTAAATCGAGTAAAGAGAATCATCGAAAATGCCAAGAGGCGGCTGACAAAGCATGCACTTGACCGGGGGGATATGTGGGAAAATTTAATTCAGTCCCATGAAAGCTGCTTTGCCGGCTGGCGATGAAGTCTTCGAGTTCCGCCCCCGGCAAGTAACGGAGGCCGTTCCTTCCGCTTTTGAGAATGGGGATCTTTCTCAAGTAAGAGGGTAGGGACTCAGCCCCCGAGGCTTAGAGACGGGACCGCTAAGGATGCGCAGCCCAAAGAGCCTCAGGATTTTGACAGGATTTCGGGAAAAGAGTATAAAAAGGTTGACCGAGAGGGTTCTTGCCCTCGCCATAGACGGCCGAGGGGCGTTTGTAGCCCATGGGACGGGATTTTCCGCTACGCCTCATTGCCGCTGGTGAGTTTTTTCGCTAAGGCCCTGCAAGAAATAACGGAGGATGGATTCGATGAAACAACTTCCAAGGCTGGACAAGAGATTTCTGTCGATTTCTCCGCTCAACGATATTGAAGAAGAAAAAAAATATTGGCAGGCAGTAGGAGTCCAGGAAAGACTTGCGGCGATCGAACTGAACCGGAGGATGGTATATGGAAGGGCTCGAGTTACATCCCGACTTCAAAGACTTCTTGAGACTTCTCAACTCCCACGCCGTTGAGTACCTGCTCGTCGGCGGCTACGCGGTGGGGATCCATGGTTACCCCCGCGCCACGGGAGATATGGATATTTGGATTGCCGTCGATGCGTCCAACGCTCAGAAGGCCACCACGGTCCTCCGTGAATTCGGGATGCCGGAAGAGCGGGTTGCAGACAAGCTGTTCCTTGAGAAGGACAAGGTGATTCGCATGGGTGTCCCTCCCGTGCAAATCGAGATCATCACGGGCGCTTCGGGAGTCGATTTTTCTGAGTGCTATTCGCGAAGAGAAGTGGTCGAAATCAGCGGCATCCCGGTGAACTTGATGGGTCTTGAAGATCTCAAGGTGAACAAAAAGGCAGCCGGGAGACACAAGGACCTGGAAGATTTGGAGCATCTGCCCTAACCCGCCGCTAGTCCGGACAACCGCGAGGGATCGTCTTTATTCTCCCTTTGGTGTATACTCAGGGATGGAGTTGAACCCGTTGGAGGTGATGGGATGATTAATCTTGTCCGATCGAATCGTGAGCAGATTCTGGCGGTGGCCAAACGACACGGTGTGACACGGGTCCGCGTATTTGGATCGATGGCGAGGGACGACGCCCGGGCGGACAGCGACGTTGACCTCCTGCTCGACGTTGGGCCCGATCCGAGTCCCTGGTTTCCAGGGGGTCTTGTCTCCGAGCTGGAGGACCTCCTCGGCCGCCGAGTGCAGGTTATTACCGAGCGCGGGCTTGATGAGTTCCTGCGCGATCAGATTCTGAAGGAGGCGGTGGCACTGTGAAGGACGATCGCGTGTACCTTCGTCACATTCTTCGTTGCATCGGACGAATCGAGGAGTATACAGCACGAGGCGAGGAGGAGTTTTTCGTGTCGCACCTCGTTCAGGATGCAGTGATTCGCAATCTCCAAACCATGGCCGAGTCCACGCAGCGTCTGAGTGACGTCGTAAAGTCAACGCATCCGGAAATTGATTGGCCTGCTCTCGCGGGGTTCCGAAACGTCCTCGTCCATAACTACATGGGCGTCGATCTCGACTACGTGTATCACGCGGTGGAGCGTGACATGCCGCCCTTGAAGATCGCATGTATGGAAATGCTTAAGGACCTCGGGAAACGCCTGTAGCACTGGGTCCCGACCTATCGTCTCAGCCCCAGGATTGGGAAGTAAAAAAGGCCGGGTCTTTGCAAACCCGGCCTTTTTTCTCTTTTTTTCAACTACTCGCTTCGCTTACTCCGCCGCAGGTTGTTTCTGGTTGACTTCCTGGTAAATGTCGAGATGATCGATCACGGTGCGAATGACTTTTTTGCGCGCCGCGATGATTCCGCTCTTGTTTTCCTTCTTGTCCACCGGATAGACGCAGTTGGAAAACATGATCACATACGCCTTGCTCAATTTGTCCATCCAGACAATGTTGCCGGTGTAGCCGGTATGCCCGAGGCAAAGGTTTTCGGGTCCCTCATTCAGCGGGGTAGCGTAGCTTTCGCTGGTCCAGACGCCCCAACCGCAGGTGCGCCGCGAGATGCCCTTGGGATTCTGATCGGTGGTGATGCGCTGCCAGATCTTCGGATTATAAATTCGAACGCCGTCGAGTTTTCCGCCGCCCAGCAACATTCGCACGTACCGACTCATGTCATCGACCGTGCTGTAGCCGCCGGCGTTGCCCGGCGCGTAGGCTTCGCAGACCGAGTAGTACGCCAGCGGATCGTGCACTTCGGCGCGGCGAAACTGCTTCTCATCGTAGATCGTCGGCGCGGTGCGAGCGGCCTGCTCGGCGTTGGGATAGAACGTGGTGTCCTTCATGCCGAGCGGCGTCCAGAGGCGCTCCCGGAGGAAGTCGGACATATTCCGCTGGGTGACGTTCTGGGCGATCCGCGCCAGGGTCAGGTAGTTGAGACAGCTGTAAGTGTAATCCGTGCTCGGCTCGTATTTCAGTTCCAGCTCACTGATCCGTTGAATCAATCCATCGGGATTCGGGCGGGGACCGAAGTGCTCTTCGAGATAAGACGCGCTGGTGTAAGCCGGGAGGCCCGAAGAGTGGGTCAGCAGCTGATGAATGGTGATGTTTTCCTTGTCCTCCCGCTCGAACTCCGGTACGTAGAGAGAAACCGGGTCCTCGAGGCGGATGACGCCGTCCTGAACGAGCAGCATGATCGCCGCCGAGGTGCAGGTCGACTTGGTGACCGAGGCGAGATCGAACAGCGTGTCCAGGGTCATCCGCTCGACCTTCGGTTCGCTCATCCGGTAGCCGTACGTCTTTCGCATCAGGATGGTATCGTCCCGGCCGATCAAAAGCGCCACGCCGGGCGCAAAGCCGTCATCCACCGCGCCCTGGCACAACTCGTCGATGATCGGGTAAGCGGCGGGATCGAGCCCTCCCCGATAAGCCGTTGGAGCGCCCTTTTTAGGAAACATGGCGCAACCCAGGACGGCCAGCGGCAACAGACCACACAAAAGTTTGATGGCAACAGATCGTTTCATGGTTTCTCACAACCTCCTCCAAGCGATTTTTCCCTCAGACGTTTGGTTCGGACATATTCGAATTCTATCCCCAAGTCTTTGCATTCTAGCAGAAAGGCCACCCTGTTGTCACTTGCCGGGTGGCCCACTCCTTGGGGCGGGAAACAATAGAGAAGAAGCGCGGGTGCCATGGCCG
>Ga0272444_10001806_pt1 | contig 20206 bp, 21 predicted proteins | sample SSMForm13_FD_201033 | JGI IMG/M metagenome (GOLD analysis project Ga0272444, IMG submission 201033) | Marine sediment archaeal communities from Little Sippewissett salt marsh, Falmouth, MA, United States - SSM-Form-13 | ecosystem: Environmental > Aquatic > Marine > Wetlands > Sediment ... | reverse complement strand
TGGAGTCCTCGAGCTGCTGAGAATCGGTCAGCAGTGAATCGGACAGCACGCTTTCGATGTCCAAAGACTCTTCGCCAGCCTCGGCCGGTCCTTCCAGCACCAGCTCCTCTTCGACCAGTTCCAGCTCGTCACTGTCGAGTGGCGACGCGAGACTCGGCGCCTCGGGCTCGACCAGCGCCTGCTCGGCCGGTTCCAGTTCGAGCACCTCGACAGCCGGCTGTTCCGGCGGCTGCGGCGCTTCTGCTTCGACCGCGACGATTTCTTCCTCGGCCGCGGCAGGCGCTGCTTCTTCTGGCTCGAGTTCGAGCACTTCGGGTTCGGGCAACTCCGGCTCGGGCGCCGGCGGCTGCACAGCCGGTGCAGGCTCGACCGTTTCCGCTGCAAGCGGCTCGGGCGGCTCGTCCACGGGTGCCCCGGCCTCGACAGCCTGGAGCGGCCGCTCGGCTTGCGCCTGCTGCACCGGCTTGCTGGCGAGCAGGAAGGCACGCTCGGACAGGGCATCCACCGGGGTGCCCTGGGCGTCGCCGCGCTCGCGCTCGTCGATCAGTCTGGGCAAAACCTCGATCACGCTGTCGAGCAGTTCGAAGATGTCGTGCGAGGCATCGACCGTGCCGTCGATCACACGATTGAGCAGATTCTCCACCGACCAGGCGAACTCGCCGATCTCTTTGGCCCCGACCAGTCGGCCACTGCCCTTGAGGGTATGAAAGGCACGGCGCACCCGGGTCAGTGGTTCCTGCTGCTCGGCATCGGCGCGCCAACGTGGATAGTTCTCCTGGATCGCCGCGAGCTCTTCGCGCGCCTCCTCTATGAAGATATCGAGGATTTCCGAATCGATGTCGTCCAGCGCCGGCTTGTCGGCAGCCGCCACCTGCGCCGCTTCAGCCGCCTGCGGGGCCGGATGCTCGGCCTCGCCGGTCGCTTCCTCGCTCAGCGGCGCCTGTTCGGCACCCTCTTCCTCGGCCAGGCCCAGGCGACGCGATGCGGCCTGGGCCACCTGCAGCGCATGCCCCTGGTCCGGGCGGCGGTCGACCAGCGACTCCATGTGGAATTCGACCCCGCTGACCAGGTCGGCCAGCGATTCGCGCTGCTCCTGGTCGGGCAGTTCACGTGCGCCCGCGGCCAGGTCGTGGACATAGCCACGCAGGTCCTCGAGCAGGCGTGCCGCCTCCGGTTGCTGCATGATGGTCAGCGCGCCGGCGACATTGTGCAGCCGCGGCGGGATGTCCTCGAGCACCGACAGCTTCCCGGGCGCCGCCAGGTACTGCAGGATGGCGTCCTTGGTCTTCGCCAGCTCGACGAAGGCCTGGTTGATCGCGGCCTGCACGTGCTCGCGGAACTCGCCGTCCGACATCGCCTGCAGCAACGGCGCATCGGCATCCACCTCGACGGCGGCCTGCATCGCAGGGGCGCGCTGGTCGAGGGCCGACAGCGCAGATTCGACGTACAGCAGGTCGCCGGCCAGGGTCATCAGCTGATCATCGGACGGTGCCTGCTGGCTGTCCACCAGCTGCGCGATGTTGTCGCAATGCGGCATCAGGCGGCTGCGCAGTTCGCCACGGCCGACCATGCCCAGGGTGTCGCCGACACGGCGGACCGGGTCGACCAGGCCGCCGAGGCGCTCGAAATCGTTGCGCTCGCCGCGCATGTACAGGTCGAGATGATCCTTGATCTCGCGCAGGTCATTGCGCAAGGCATCGCCAACCGCATCGAACAAGGCCTTGCCCGGCCCGCCGAGCTGGCCGCTTTTCACCTCGTCGTAGGAGATATCCGGGAAGCTGTTGGCCAGGTCGGCGGAACGGCGCACCGCCTGCACCACCGGGTCGTCGGAGTCCGAGCGTGCGATGTAGTACAGCTGGTTCTTCAACAGCTCCAGCGGAAACTCGCGTGCGGCCGCCTCTTCCCCCTGGTCGATGATCAGCTTGAACACGCGGTCCAGCTGGCCGAACAGCAGCTTGACCGCGACGCTCGCGTCCAGCGAGTCGTCCTGCAGGGCGACCACCAGCGCCTCCGAGGCATCCAGCAGGCGTCGCAGGCGCGCGGTACGCGCCTGCGACGCGACGTGCTCGATCACGTCGCGGATCTGTTGCAGGCCGAGCTTGGTGTCGGCCTCCCGGTACCAGTTGAGCAGGCCCCGATGGTAGTTCGGCCGCTGCGCCCGCACCTGCTCCGGCAGCGCCGGGTTGCCGCTGCCGAGCACCACCTCTTCAGCGGCGATGACCGAGTCGAGCTTGGGCGCGAACAGGGAGATCTCCGAGACCAGCGGCGCATTGCGCGAGGCACGCAGGTCGTTGAGCAACGGCAGCAGGATCAGCGGAATGTCCGGCTCGCCGCTTTCGATGCGCTCCAGATAGGCGGGCAGCTGCACCATGCCCATCATCAATACCTCGGCCGCGGCATCGCGGCGCGCCACCCGGTCCTCGGCGAGCGCCTTGGCCAGTTCCTCGAGCTCGTCGGCCAGCATCGCCCCGCCGTACACCTGCACCAGCTCGAGCGAACCGTGTACCTGGTGCAGATGCCCGATACACGCATCCAGGTTCTCGACCTCCTGTTCGACGAAATCCTCGAGTTGCAGGCGTGCCTGGCGCAGGGTCTCGTCGAGCTCGGCGCGTATCCAGCGCAGGGCGCTGTGGTCTTGTGTCGGATCCGGTGTCATGGTGTTGAGATCTGCCGTATCGGCACCCCTCTGGTCGGTCAGGCGTTGGCCGCGGTGGCTTCGTCGGCGTCGTCCGGCAGCTTGAAGCGGGCAACCGTGTTGCGCAGTTCTTCGGACATCTGCGCCAGCATCTCGATCGACTGCGAGGTCTGACCGGTACCTTCCGAGGTCTGGTTGGTGATCTCCTGGATGACGCTCATGGTGTCGTTGATCGATTGTGCCTCTTCCGACTGGTTGGCGGCGTCGCCGGCGATCTTTTCGATCGCCTCGGCGATCTGCTGCGATACCTGCTCGATACGCTTCAGTGCCTCACCGGCGGCCTCCGCACGCTCGGCACCGGCCACCACCTCGGTGGTCGACGCCTCCATCGAGATGACCGCTTCGTTGGTATCCGCCTGGATGGTCTTCACCAGGGCCTCGATCTGCTTGGTGGCGTTGGTGGAACGTTCCGCGAGGCGCTGTACCTCGTCCGCAACCACCGCGAAGCCGCGGCCCGCCTCACCGGCCATCGCCGCCTGCATCGCCGCGTTGAGCGCGAGGATGTTGGTCTGGTCGGCGATGTCCTCGATCAGCTCAACGATGTTACCGATCTCCTGGGACGACTCACCCAGACGCTTGATCCGCTTCGAGGTCTCCTGAATCTGCTCACGGATGTTGTCCATGCCCTCGATGGTGGCGCGTACGGTCTGACCACCTTCGTGCGCGATATCCAGCGACTGACGCGCCACGCTGACCGACTCGCTGGCTCGATTCGCCATCTCGTCCATGGTGGAGGACATCTTCTTCACGATCCCGGAGGCGTTGACGATCTGGTCGCGCTGGTGATCGGAGGCCTCGGACAGGTGCATAGCGGTGGCGCGCGTTTCCTGCGCGGAGGCCGATACCCGCACCGAGGTCTCGTTGATGGTGGTTACCAGGCCGCGCATCTCTTCCACCGCCTGGTTGACCGAGTCGGCGATGGCGCCGGTGATGTCCTCGGTTACCGTGGCCTCGATGGTCAGGTCACCATCGGCCAGGTCCATCATCTCGTCGAGCAGGCGACGAATGGCCTCCTGGTTACGCTGGTTCTGGATCCTCGCCTGTTCCTCGCGGGCACGGGCATCGCGCAGCAGCGCCAGACCCAGCAGGATCAGCAGCACCGCGGCGGCCACGCCGAGGATGGTCACCGCCGCCGGGCCGATCGACAGGCCGCCGATAGTGATCGCCTCACCGGTATCACGGTAGGTCTCGATCAGCCCGGTGGTGGCGACGTCGAGTTGGTCGGACGAGGGGGTCAGCTCGCCGGTCGCTTCCAGGGCCGGCAGCACCGCAGGCGTGGTTTCCACGATCTCCGCGGCATGGTCGTTGATGGAGCTGAACAGGATCGCCACCTCACGCAGACGCTTCTGTCCGTCCGCATCGGTGACCTGGGCGATGTTGAGGCGGTTGTCGCCTTTGAGCATGCCCTCGAGTACCCGTCCGAACAGTTCCGCGTCCTGGCTGAACTGGTCGATGGCCGCTGCGGTTTCGGCGCCACCGGAGAGCACCCGGTTGACGTTGTTCTCGATCCGCTGTGCGAGCATCAGCTGGCGCGCGCCCACGTAGATCTGGCGCTGGTCCGCCTGCGCCTTGACCAGCAGTCGCACCACCTGGTCCGAGGCCTCCTGCAGCTGCGGGATGAACTCGTTGATCACGCCGACGAATTCGTCGATCGACAGGATGCCCTCCTGGCTGATCAGGATCTCGTCGGCGAATGCGCGCAGCTCCAGCCAGCGGTTTTCCACTTCGCGCAGCGCCCCGCCGGCCGCTGCGGGTGAGGGCGGCAGACCGACCGACTCGGAACCGTTTTTCAGTTCGTCCAACAGCTGGGTGAAGCGGTCGCGCGTGTTGCGCAACGCGGCGAACGATTCCTCGTTACCGCGCGATGCCTCGAGCGCGAATTTCGCAATCTTCTGCGCCAATACCTGTTGTTCCGCGGTCCGCAGCAGGTACTGTTCCTGGTAGCCCTTTTGCCGTTCCGTGAAGATGAACGCAAGCAGGGTTGCGACAATCGTGATCAACAACAAAACCGCAAGCACCGGGACTGCCCGGTTACCGCTGCTGGACGTTCTTACTGTGCGTTTCATCTGGTCTCCCCTGGCTTTGTCCGCGGGCTGGGCCGGGCCTCACTTCCCTGCCGCCTGCGAACTCAACCCCTCAATATCATCGTTATTGTGTGTTTACTGCCAAGCGGGCCGAAAAATCATGTTCTCGGCCGCGCCAGCATACCCTGCTAACCCGGCTAGGCCGCCGCAACCCGGAACTCCGGATCGGCGGTCAGTGCCGACAAACTGAATACCGGCCAGATATGGCCCTCGATCGAAAAAGCGTCATACACATACGCGCCAAGCGCCCCCTTCATGCGTGCATTGGGCATGCGATGCTCTTCGCTGAAGTGACGCATACCCTGTACCGAAGGCACCAGCAGCCCCGCCGACAGGCCACGCATGCGCACCACCAGCATCCGCGCCAACTTGCTCGGCACCACCGCCTTCACCCCCAGGTACACCTGCAGGTCGATGACCGGCAACAGGCTGCCACGGATATTGGCCAGCCCCAGCATCCAGGGCTTGGCACCGGGCACCCGCGTGACCTGTTCCGGGTAAGGCAGCATTTCCGCCACCTCGCTCATCGCGCTGACCACGCGTACGCCGCCGATGCTGTAGGCGAGGCAGTCCCAGGCCTGCTCGTGCAACTGGGTTTCCGGCAGGCCCAGCGCGCTGCTGCGACTGCGCTGCTCGATATCGGCGAGCAGCGCCATCAGCTGGCGGCCACTCAACACCGAACCCTGTCCAGCGTTATCCATCAAGCCAGGAACTCGTTGACCTTGGCGAGCAGGTCGCCGGAGGTGACCGGCTTGACCAGGTAGGCCTTGGCGCCCTGGCGCATGCCCCATTCGCGATCGGTATCCTGGTCCTTGGTGGTGACCATGATCACGGGAATGTGAGCGGTCGCAGGGTCGCGGCTGATCTTGCGCGTCGCCTGGAAGCCATTCAGCCCCGGCATCACCACATCCATCAGGATCAGGTCCGGCAGTTCGCTCTTGGCGGCCCCAAGGCCTTCTTCGCCATCGCTGGCGGTGATGGTCTGGTGCCCCGCATTCTGCAGGTGGGTGGTCAATACGTGGAGTTCGGTTGGAGAGTCGTCAACAATCAGTATTTTTGCCATATTCACGCAGCCTTTACTGCATAGCGACGGATTGCCCCGAGCAATTCGTCTTTGGTGAACGGTTTGGTGAGATATTGCTCCGAACCGACGATGCGCCCACGCGCACGGTCGAACAGCCCATCCTTGCTGGAGAGCATGATCACCGGGATATCCCGGTAGACTTCATTGTGCTTGATCAGGGCACAGGTCTGGTAGCCGTCGAGCCGCGGCATCATGATATCGACGAAGATCAGGTCCGGGTGGTTGTCGGCAATGATCGACAGCGCCTCGAAACCGTCGGTTGCCGTCAACACTTCGCATCCTGCCTTCTTGAGCAGGGTTTCAGCGGTTCTGCGGATGGTCTTGCTGTCATCGATGACCATCACCTTCAATCCGCCGAGTTCAACGCTCTGTTCGCCGCTCACATCGCCCCCTTGCGCTCGTTCGCCATCCAATCAGATCAGCGCGGCACCACCGTGGTGAGCCCCCACAACTGCCACATCTGCATACCACCTCGGTAGTACTTGATCTTGTCGGCAGGGTAGCCCACGTTCAGCAGCCCGCGGATCGCGCGCGGCGACTGGCCGCACGCCGGCCCATTACACCAGACCACGAGATTTTTAGCCTGACTGAAGTCCCATTTTTCAGTTAAATATTTGTTGTCGGTCCAGCCCCAGTCTTCCACCAGCTGGTCGAAAAAGCCCACCTCGCCGCGCTCGCGTGCGCCGAGGATTTCCAGTGCCTCGATGATTTCCGGGTCATCGATGCTCTTCGACAGGTGAGTGAACGGCATATTGATCGAGCCAGGAATGGTGCCCTTCTGATACCAGGCCGGCGTACGTGCATCGATCAGCACCCCGGTGCCGTCGCGCAGCTCGGTCTCCATGAACTCGAACAGCTCCACCTCACCGATCACGCCCACATCCGGCGAGGGCAGGATCGGCTGGATGCAGAACGGCGGGCACTTGCGCGCAGTCTTGGCGAAATAACCCTTCAACTCGTAGTCCGGGTCCTGCACGCGCTGCACCTTGATCGAGCGCCCCTCATGCAGCACATGCAGATAAGGCTTGTCCTTGACCAACGGAATGAAGTCACCGCCCACCTGCAACTCGTCGGCCGACAACTGGCTGCTGCAGGCCGCCATCGCCATCCATGCAGCCACGGCTGCGCGCTTGATGATCGTCACCATGATCTCCCCCGATCAAACATCCATCGACATGTGAGTAATAGAAACCAATCCGGAATGGCCCGATGCCTCAGCGCTGCAGCAGGCGATCAATAATTTTTTTTCTGACTTCCGCCATCGGTGCGCCATCGCGGTAATCGATGAAGATTTCCTGACGGCTGCGCTCCGGCAGCTTTTTATAAAAACCGAAGGTGCCGAGGTATTTCTGCCTCAGCAGGCTCTCGAAACGTTCGCGCGAGGCGCCGCTGCGTCCGCCGCCGGTCGAACCACCGATCTCTGCCGGCGCTTCCACGGTACTGGTACCGGCCTCGCCATCGATACTGCGCGCCTCGACCTTTTTCGCCTCGGCATCCAGCTCCGACAGGTAGTCGTCCGCCGCCAACGCCCCCCCTGCAAGCGTGCAACCCATCAGCAGCAGCGCCGGCAGCCAGCCAGCAGCCGACCTGACATCGACCGTCTCACCGTTGGAAATGAACGAACGACGCAAACGCCACACCACGACGCGTTGCTGCATAAATCCTCCGCTTGGTGGGTTGACGTTGTGCCACGCCTTGTCCCACAAACCCTCTAAGGCCGCGTCGAAAATAGCAAGCGCCATCGACCTGCGCAACAACGCCGTGCGAACGCGGTTCACCGACACACCCATCCTTGGTTAACATCGGCCTACCGCAGTTCAGCAGAAGCATCGCCAATATGCCCATTTCCCTGGCAGTGATCATGGACCCGATCGAACACATCAAGGTCCACAAGGACAGCACCTTCGCCATGTTGCTCGAGGCACAGAAACGGCAATGGCAGATCCACTACATGGAGCTCAACGACCTGTACCTGCGTGACGGACGCAGCTGCGCCGACTCGACCTCGCTGCAGGTCAGCGACGATGCGCAGCACTGGTTCGACAAGGGCGCAAGCGACAGCGGCCCGCTGGACCGTTTCGACGTAATCCTGATGCGCAAGGACCCGCCGTTCGACATGGAATACGTGTACAGCACCTACCTGCTGGACCAGCCGGCGCAACAGGGCAGCCTGGTGGTCAATCATCCCCAGGCACTGCGCAACGCCAATGAAAAACTCGCCGCGACCTGGTTTCCGCAGCTGTGCCCGCCCCACCTGGTGACGCGCGAAGCACACCTGCTCAAGGCCTTCATCGAGGAACACGGGGACGTGATCCTCAAACCGCTGGAGGGCATGGGCGGCGCCTCGATATTCCGCGTGCGCCATGACGACCCCAACCGCAACGTCATCATCGAGACCCTCACCGAGCACTCCAGCCGCTTCACCATGGCGCAACGTTTCATTCCGCAAATCAGCGAGGGCGACAAACGCATCCTGGTGATCGACGGAGAACCTGTGCCCTACGCCCTGGCACGCATTCCCGCGGCCGGTGAAACCCGCGGCAACCTGGCCGCCGGCGGCAGCGGCGTCGGCGTGGAACTGAGTGACAGGGACCGCCAGATCGTGGAGACTGTGGCCCCACGCCTGCGTGAACAGGGCATCCTGTTCGCCGGACTGGATGTGATCGGCGACTATCTCACCGAGATCAACGTCACCAGCCCGACCTGCATTCGCGAACTGGACCAGCTCTATGATCTCAACATCGCCGCGACCCTAATGGACTGCATCGAGCAGAAACTCGCAGTATGAGCATTCTCGCCAAGCGACTGACCGCAACCACCCTGATCATCGCCCTGGCCGGCCTGCTGCTGGGCGCCTGCGGGCAGAACCTGCCGGCGCAGCATTTCCGCCTGCTGGCCTTCGGCACCTACATGGACCTGGAGATCATCGGCGTGGACCGGGCCACCGCCGAGGCCGCCCAGCAACAGCTGCAGCAGGACTTCGATGTCATGCACAAGGCATGGCACGCCTGGGACCCGGGCCCGGTGGCGCGCATCAACCGCTTCATCAATGAAGGCAGTTCGCTGGCCGCGCCGCCATCGGTCATCCCGCTGATCCGTATCTCGCAGGACCTGGCCGAAAAAAGCGATTACCTGTTCGACCCCGCGATAGGCCAGCTGGTGGCGCTGTGGGGTTTCCACGCCAGCGAACTCAAGGCACATGAGCCGCCGGACGAGGAATCGATCGATTTCTGGCTGGAACAGCAGCCGAGCATCAAGGACATCAGCCTCGACGGTTTTCACCTGTCGTCCAGCAACACCGCGGTCAAGCTGGACTTCGGCGCCATCGGCAAGGGCTACGGTGTCGACCAGGCGATCCGCCGCCTGCAGGAAATGGGCATCGGCAACGCCATCGTCAATGCCGGCGGTGACCTGCGCGCCATCGGCTCGCGCGCCGGCAACCCCTGGCGCATCGCCATCCGCGACCCGGACGGCGGCGGCGTGTTCGCGCTGATCCCGGTCACCGGCAACGAGGCGGTATTCACCTCCGGCGATTACGAGCGGAACTTTGCCTGGGAAGGCAAGTTCTATCACCACATCATCGACCCGCGCACCGGCCATCCGGCGGAAGGCACCTCCTCGGTCACCGTGTTGCACCCGGACGCCACCACCGCCGATGCCGCGGCCACCGCGCTGTTCATCGCCGGCCCCAAGGACTGGCACCGCATCGCCAGGCAGATGGGCATCAAATACGTGCTGCTGATCGACGACCAGGGAGGTGTGCACATGAACCCGGGCATGCGTGACCGGGTGGAGCTGCAAAAACGCGTCGACAACATCATCATCAGCGAGCCGCTTTAAGCGAGCCTCTTGACCAAGATACCCCGTGGACATCACCGGCAAACTGCCTGTCAAACTGTCGCATGACCCGATCGGCCTGGCGCTGCTCGGTGCGATCGCCATTCACGCGCTGCTGATCCTCGGGGTGAGTTTCGACGTGCAGCGCGAGAATCCACCGCCGCCCGAACGCACCCTGGACATCACCCTGGTGACGCCACCGCCAAAGCCGCAGGAAATCGAAAAACCGGATTTTCTCGCCCAGGCCAGCCAGCAGGGTGGCGGTGAACAGGTGCAGAAGAAACGCCCCAGCAGCCCACTGGGCAATCCGCAGGCGCTGAAAAAGCCGCGTCCGGCCCCCGAGTTGCAGCGCGCCGGAGCAGCACGGCCGGAACCGCAAAAGCGCCCGCAGGTGATCACCCAGAAGCGCAGTGAGACGCGGCAGGCGGTGCGCCCACCCACGCCCAAGGTCGAGGCCACGCCGAAACCTGCCCTGTCGCAGCTGCTTGCCAGCACCCAGCAGGAGATCGACCGTCTCACCGCCGAGATCGACCGGCGCCACCGCGCCGCCTCGACCCGGCAAAAACGCAAGGCGATCAACGCCAGCACCCAGGAATACAAATATGCCGCCTACCTCGAGGCCTGGCGCAAGAAGGTCGAGCGCGTCGGCAATCTCAACTATCCGGACGAGGCCAAGCGCAAAAAACTCTACGGCACCCTGCTGCTGCACGTGGCGGTGCGCGCCGACGGCAGCATCGAACAGATCCGCCTGGTGAAACCGTCCGGGCACAAGGTGCTGGACGATGCCGCGATCCGCATCGTGCGCCTGGCGGCCCCTTACGCGCCCTTCCCACCCAACATTCGCGAGGAAGTGGATGTGCTGGATATCACCCGTACCTGGCAGTTCCGCAACGGCAACCGCTTGTTTTCCTCGAACTAGCGCCCATTTGTATTGCTGATCATCAACTGCGGCGCGATACTCGGCCCATGCATACGACCAGCCTGAAAAACCACCTGCTCATCGCCATGCCCAACCTGCGCGATCCGAATTTCTCGCGCACCGTGACCTATATCTGCGACCACAGCGAGTCCGGGGCCATGGGGATCGTCATCAACCGGCCGACCGACATCATGGTCGCCGAGGTGTTCGAGCAGATGGAGATCGAGGTCAGCCAGCCCGGCGCCGAGCAGAACAAGGTGTTCGTCGGCGGCCCGGTCGAGGAGCAACGCGGCTTCGTGCTGCACACAGGCCACGCCAGCTGGGACTCCACCCTGAGCATCGATGCAGACGTCAGCATCACCACCTCGCGCGACATCCTCGAGGCAATGGCACGCGGCGAGGGGCCGGACAACACCCTGCTGGCGCTCGGCTATGCCGGCTGGGGCGCCGGCCAGCTGGAGCAGGAAATGCTCGACAACGCCTGGCTGACCGGCCCGGCCGACAAGGCGATCCTGTTCGAACTGCCGGCCGAGCAACGCTGGGAGGCCGCCGCCCGGCTGCTCGGCGTGGACCTGTCCTTGATGAGTGGCGAATCCGGCCACGCATAGGTGCCCTGCCTGATGGATTTCACACACCTCAGCGAGACTGCTCATGACATGCGGCCAGTCCCGCCCAAAGGGAGCTCCACATTCAGGCAAATCCTGCGTTGCATCCCTTGGCAAGGGCCAGCCATTCCCGGCGGGCTGCGCCTTGAGCTTGCCTGAATGTGGGGCTCTGAGATGCATGAAATCCATCAGGCAGGGCACGGCACCCTGCTCGGTTTCGACTACGGCACCCACAAGATCGGCATCGCCGTCGGCCAGACCCTGACCCACAGCGCCAACCCGCTGACCACCCTGAGCAATCCCAAGGGCAAGCCCGACTGGGCGCAGATCGCGAAGTTGATCCAGGAATGGCAGCCGGACGCCCTGGTGGTCGGCCACCCGTTCGAGATGACCGACCGCGAGGCCAACAATGCCGCGGCGGCAAAGAAATTCTCGCGCCAGTTACACGGCCGTTTCCACCTGCCGGTGCACCTGATGGACGAACGCCTGACCACCCGCGAGGCCTGGGCCGAGCTGGGTGTCGAGGCCGCCAAGGACGCGACTAAGGTAGACTCTTATGCCGCCAAACTGATCCTGGAGACCTGGCTGCGCAGCCACTGACCGACATGAGCGACCTGCATACCTTCATGACCCACGATGCCATCCTCGACCTGATCGATGGCATGGCCAGCGTCCTGCGCAGCCGCCTGTCCGATCACGGCATCGACCGGCCGGCGATGATCGGCATCCATACCGGCGGTGCCTGGGTGGCGCAGCAACTGCACCAGCGGCTCGGCATCGACGACCCGCTGGGCCTGCTCGACATCAACTTCTACCGCGACGACTTCACCCGCAGCGGGGTCAACCCGCAGGTCAAGCCCTCCACCATCGAGTTCGATGTGGAGAACCGGCACATCGTGCTGGTCGACGACGTGATCCAGAGCGGCCGCACCATCCGCGCGGCGATGAACGAGATCTTCGACTTCGGCCGCCCCGCCTCGATCACCCTGGTGACCCTGATCGAACGCAGCGGGCGCCAGCTGCCGATCCAGCCGGACGTGGTCGGGCTGCGCCCGCCCTTGCAGACCGACGAGCATATCCGCCTCAACGGCCCGGAGCCCTTGAGCCTGGAGATCAGCCGTTCCAGGCAGCCCAGGGGCGGTTAGCCACGCCTTAAAGATCAGGCTCAGTTGCCATTGCGTCTCGCCAAGAATGCGGCAAACAGCGCGGGCGGCGCCTTTGTTTACTCACTGGACTTCGCCCACCGGCCGGCCAATGCCGCAAACGATTGACGGCGACAAGGCAAAAAAAACGCCCAACGGGGAGTTGGGCGTGTCGCTATCGGCGACTTAGTGCCACCATGATCGGGAGGAAGATCGATCAGGCGTGGAGTGGAGAAATCTTCACTGGTTTCAGCCGTTCACCTGTGCGCGGTAACTGGCCAGCACCTTGGCGAACTGCTCTTCGTTGAGAGTGTTGCGCAGCATGCGGGTGCACAGGGCGCGCATCTCGATCAGGCGCAGTTCCTTTTCGGCGATCTGGGCCTTGATCTCTTCGCGCACCAGGCGGCTCTCGTTGTTGAGGATCGCCTCACGCATCTGCTGGCGCAGCTGACGGGCCTCGGCCTCCATGGCCTTGCGCTTGAGCGGCGCCTCGGCCATCCAGTTGTCGAGTACCTTGTCCTGTTCCGCGTTCAGATCCAGCGAGTCACGCAGCTTCTTGACGTGGGGCATCAACTGCACGACCGGCTCGGCCAGTTGCGGCTCGGCGGCCAGGGTGGTCATGGGGAAAGCAACCGCGGCGCTGAGCAGGGATGCCAAAACGATGTGTCGCAAACTCATCTAAACAACTCCTTAAAATTTGCTGTTGCGGCGTAATTTACGCAGGCAGGCGTGGCGGCGCGTTGATAATTCGCAATCGGTCACACATCGAAATACCCGGTGAAACGCGGGCATGAAAAAGCCCGGCCGAAGCCGGGCTGTTGCGCGCAGCCGTGGTGGCGACGCTTATTGGGCTTGGTCGACCATGTAGGCCACGGCGGCCTTCACGTCGTCGTCGGACAGGTCCATGCGGCCACCCTTCGGCGGCATGCCGCCCTTGCCGTTGAGCGCGGTGCTGTTCAGCGTGTCCATGCCCTGCGCGATGCGCGATTCCCAGGCCGCCTTGTCACCGAGCTTCGGTGCGCCTGCCAGGCCGTTGGCATGGCAGACGAAGCAGGCGCCGTCATAAACGCTCTTGCCCTTGGCCAGGTCTGCCGCCGGAGCGGCGGTCGGCACGACCGATTCAACGGCGGAGGTCGCAGCACCCACCATCGCATCCATCATATTGCCGGCGGCCTCCATCGCGGCAGCCGGTGCAGAGCTCGGCGCCGGTGCTGCGGCAGCGCCGGCGTCGACACCGCTTTCCGCCAGCATGTGTTCGATCGCGGCGCGGATCTCGTCGTCGCTGAGGTCGGCGGCGCCACCGCGCGGCGGCATGGAGCCCTTGCCGTTGATCGCCGAAGTGGTCAGGCCATCCAGGCCCAGGGCGCCGAAACGCGCGCCCCAGTCGGCCTTGTCACCGACCTTCGGCGCACCCAGCGCACCGGTACCGTGACAGGCGTTACAGGAAGCGGCAACCACCTCGGAACCGGACTTGGGCGCAGCCGGCGCGGCATCGGCGCTGGCAATCTCGACAGTGCCAACCGGCGCGATGCGCTGGGCGATTTCGGCCTTGAGACGGGAATCACCGGCACGCTTGACATCCAGTTCGTCGCTGACCATACCGGCGGCAAACATGATGATGATGGTGAACGCCACCAGGGCGCCAAGAATGTACAGGAACATGCGCAGGAACGCGGAGTCATTTTGTGCAGACACGGTGAAAACACTCCCGGGAATATGGAAATTGCGGAAAATCGGGGGCGATTATAGCGGCTCGTCGCCGCAGAACCCATCCCCCCGCGGTTCCCGGGCTATTCGACGCTGGTGTTGCTGAACTCGCCGATCTGCTTGAGGCGCTCCAGATCGTGGATGTGCAGGCGCTGGCGCTGCACGCTGAACACCCCGTCGGTGCGCAGTTTGCGCATTACCCGGTTGGTGTGTACCGGGGTCAGCCCGGTCATGTCGCCGAGCATCTCCTGGGTGATCGGAAAGGCGAATTCGTCACCGTCCGGCGGGATCTGCTGGCGGTTCATGAGACGGTAGTACAGTTCGGCGACCAGGTAGGCAATCCGCTGCTCGGCGGATTTCCGCCCCAGACCGAGCATCGCACTCTGGCAGCTCACCATGTAGCGGGTGTGGATGCGCGCCACATGGGTGGCCAGGTCCGGGTGCGAGTCCAGCATGCTGTGCAGATCATTCTGGCGAAAACCGCACAGGGTGACATTGGTGATCGCCACCGCCGAATGGTGCACCAGCGTCTCGCCGGGCGGCATGAAGCCGATGAAATCCCCCGGCAGGGCGATCCGCAGTCCCTGGCGCCCACCATCCGAATGCGAGCGGTACAGCAGCATCCAGCCATCGAACAGGGTGTAGGCCATGCTGGCCGGGTCGCCCTCCTCGTACAGGTGGCGCCGCGCCTGCAATGTGTACTGGTCGGTACGCTTCGACTCTGCATCGTTGATGTAGTCCATCGGGACTACCTGGAACAGTGCCCGCTCACGAATCGGGCAGACAGCGCAACGGGTCGCCTTGGGGCGAACATCGAGCGAATTCGTCATGTTTTTATCGACTTCTGTTGACTGACGGGAATGGAGCATGGACCGCACTACATTGGCGCAGACTCTCGGCTCTTCTTGTTGGCATCATATGCTGACACAGCAAACCGGCTTTAAGCCTAATCCAAGTTAAGCCTTCCAGCTTGATTGTAGCCCGATATCTTAAGTTGGCTCCGGGTAATCCCTCATCCGCTGGTTTTCGTCGCCGCCTGCCGGTGGTGGTGTAGACTTCGCCCCGAAGTCGAAGCAAGCCAAACAGAATGACCCCAGCCCCGACCGACAAGCGACTGCAAGTGACAGATCTGAGCTGCATGCGCGGCGACCGCTGCCTGTTCAGCGGCCTCGGCTTCAGCCTGGCCAGCGGCCAGCTGTTGCACCTGAAGGGTCACAACGGCAGCGGCAAGACCACGCTGCTGCGTACCCTGGCGGGCCTGCTGCAGGCCGAATCCGGGGAGATCCGCTGGAATGGCGAGCCGCTGCGGCGGGTCCGCCAGGAATTCCACGCCGAGTTGCTGTACCTGGGGCACCTGAACGGTCTCAAGGGCGACCTCAGTGCGGTGGAGAACCTGCGGATCGACAGCGCCATCCGCGGCCAGGCGATGAGCGAGCAGGCGGCCTGGCAGACCCTGGACGACATCGGTCTGCGCGGTTACGAGGACCTGCCGAGCAAATACCTGTCGCAGGGCCAGAAACGCCGCGTGGCACTGGCCCGCCTGTGGGTCAACCGCGCCGCGCTGTGGATCCTCGACGAACCCTTCAGCGCCCTGGACGTGGCCGCGGTGGCGGAGTTGCAGAAGGTCATTCGCGGTCATCTCGAACGTGGCGGCATGGCGATCCTGACCACCCACCAGGAGGTCGAGCTGACCAGTGGCGAAGTACTGACCCTGGAACTGGGGGTTGGCCGTGTTTGAAACCCTGCTGTGGATCGTGCGCCGCGATGTCACCATCGCCCTGCGCCGCCGTACCGACATCTTCATCACCCTGGTGTTCTTCGTGATCGTGGTCAGCCTGTTTCCGCTGGGTATCGGGCCGGAACTGGACACCCTGCGCCTGATCGCCCCCGGGGTGATGTGGGTGGGCGCGCTGCTCGCCTCGATGCTGGCGCTGGAACAGCTGTTCTCGGCCGACCATCGCGACGGCACCCTGGAACAGATGCTGCTCACCCCACAACCACTGTCCCTGCTGGTGATCGGCAAGGTGATCGCGCACTGGCTGATCACCGGCCTGCCGCTGGTGATCCTCTCTCCCCTGCTCGGCCTGCAGTACGACATGTCGCCCGAGGCCTTGCAGGTACTGATGATCGCGCTGTTGCTGGGCACCCCGACCCTGAGCCTGCTCGGCGCCATCGGTGCCGCGCTGACCCTGGGGCTGCGCTCCGGCGGCGTGCTGGTGGCGCTGCTGGTGCTGCCGCTGTACATCCCGGTGCTGATCTTCGGCGCCGGCGCGGTCGAGGCCACCGCCTCCGGCCTGGGCGGTCAGGCGCACCTGTCGATGCTCGGGGCGATCTTGCTGCTGGCGCTGCTCGGCACGCCGCTGGCGACCGCCGCGGCGCTGCGCGTTTCCGCCGATTGAGGTCGCCCCAGGGTCCGCTCAGCAGGATTTGCCGGCCCTTGACCATGCTCATGTACGCCGCGCTTCGCGGCAGCTAATCTGAACTCCTGCATTTTGCGCTGGTCTAGACGATCGGTTAACCTCACGGCCCTTCTGTTTCGCGCCGCACGAGCGGCGCCCGAAAAGCAAAAACCCCATGCAAAACAGGCTGATCAACTGGTTCAAGTTTTCCTCGCCCGCCACCTTCTACCCGCTGGCAGGACGTCTTGCGCCAATCTTCTGGACGCTTGCGCTGATCCTGATCGCGATCGGCCTGTACATGAGTTTTTTCGTCGCCCCCACCGATTACAAGCAGGGCGAGGGCTACCGCATCATCTTCGTGCATGTGCCGGCCTCTCTGCTGTCGATGTTCATCTACCTGGTGATGGCCTTCTGGAGCATCCTCGGCCTGACCTTCAACACCCGCGTCTCGGCGATGATGACCCAGGCACTGGCCCCGACCGGCGCCATGTTCACCTTCATCTCGCTGTGGACCGGCGCCTTCTGGGGCAAGCCGATGTGGGGTACCTGGTGGGTGTGGGACGCACGCATCACCTCGGAACTGATCCTGCTGTTCCTGTACCTGGGCTACATGGCGCTGCACGGGGCGATCGACGACCGCCGCCGCGGCGACAGGGCCGGCGCCATCCTGGTACTGGTGGGCGTGGTGAACATTCCCATCATCTATTACTCGGTTGAATGGTGGAACACCCTGCACCAGGGCGCGACCATCAAGATCAACCAGGAATCGAGCATGCACGAGACCATGGGCCACGCCATGCTGCTGATGGGGCTGGGCTTCTGGTGCTACACGGTCGCCGCCGCCATGGTGCGCGTGCGCACCATCATCCTCGAGCGTGAGCACTCGACCACCTGGGTGCGCGAACTGATCGGAGACAAGGCATGAGCTTCAGCGAATGGCTGGATATGGGCGGCTACGGCCTGTACGTCTGGGGCTCGTTCGGCATGACCGCGCTGTGCATGATCGTCGAACCGATCCTGCTGCGCTCCTCGAGCAAGGCGGCACGCAGGCGTATCGCACGACTGAATCGACTGGAGAACAACGACGCATGAAAGCAAGACAGCAACGCTTCGCGCTGATCGTCATCGGCCTGGCCATCCTCGGCCTGGCCACCACCCTGATCCTGAATGCCCTGGAGGGCAATCTGTCGTACTTCTTCTCGCCGACCGAGGTCGCCGAGGGCAAGGCGCCGCAGGACCACGTGTTCCGCCTCGGCGGCATGGTGCAGAAAGGCAGCGTGCAGCGTGCCGAGGGTGACCTGACCGTCAACTTCGTGGTCACCGACCACAACAAGACCATGAAGGTGGCCTACACCGGCATCCTGCCCGACCTGTTCGACGAGGGTCAGGGGGTGATCGCCCAGGGCAAACTGGGGCCGGACAACACCTTCATCGCCGATGAGGTGCTGGCCAAGCACGACGAGAACTACATGCCGCCGGAGGTTGCCGCCGCGATGAGCGAAGGCGAGAAGGCGCGTCTGCAGGGCACCGCACAATGATTCCTGAACTCGGACAGATCACCCTCGCCCTGGCCCTCGCGCTCGCCATCGTGCAGGGCGTGTTCCCGCTGATCGGCGCACAGCGCGGCATCGCCAGCTGGGTGGCGCTGGCCAAGCCCGCCGCCAACCTGCAGACCCTGGCCCTGCTGGCCGCGTTCGGCCTGCTCACCTACAGCTTCCTGGTGCACGACTTCTCGGTCGCCTATGTCGCCAACAACTCCAACACCAACCTGCCGGTCGAATACCTGGTCTCGGCGGTGTGGGGCGCGCACGAAGGCTCGTTGCTGTTGTGGGCACTGATCCTCGGCATCTGGAGCAGCGCGGTGACCCTGTTCAGCCGCAGCGTGCCGGCGGTGATGACCGCGCGCGTGATCGGGGTGATGGGCCTGGTCAGCATCGGCTTCCTGCTGTTCATGATCATCACCTCCAACCCCTTCGATCGCATGGTCCCGGCAGCGGTGGAAGGCCGCGACCTCAACCCGCTGCTGCAGGACCCCGGCCTGATCTTCCACCCGCCCTTGCTGTACATGGGCTATGTCGGCTTCGTGGTGCCGTTCGCCTTCGCCATCGCCGCCATGCTCGGCGGGCGCCTGGACGCCGCCTGGGCACGCTGGTCGCGCCCCTGGACCAACGTCGCCTGGCTGTTCCTGACCCTCGGCATCACCCTCGGCTCCTGGTGGGCCTATTACGAACTCGGCTGGGGCGGCTGGTGGTTCTGGGACCCGGTGGAGAACGCCTCGTTCCTGCCATGGCTGGTCGGCACGGCGTTGATGCATTCACTCGCTGTCACCGAGAAGCGCGGCGCCTTCAAGGCCTGGACCGTGCTGCTGGCGATCTTCGCCTTCTCCCTGTCGCTGCTGGGCACCTTCCTGGTGCGCTCGGGCGTGCTCACCTCGGTACACGCCTTCGCCTCCGACCCGGAGCGCGGCGTGTTCATCCTCGCCTTCCTGGTGGCGGTGGTCGGCGCCTCGCTGCTGCTGTACGCGGTCCGCGCCAACGACATCAAGAGCAGCGTGCGCTTCGAGATGCTGTCGCGTGAGACAGGCCTGTTGATGAACAACGTGATCCTGCTGGTGGCAGCGATTGCGATCCTGCTCGGCACCCTGTACCCGCTGATCAGCGATGCGCTGCAACTGGGCAAGGTCTCGGTCGGCCGCCAGTATTTCGACCCGGTGTTCATGGTACTGATGCTGCCGCTGCTGGCGCTGGTCGGCGTGGGCAGCATGGCGCGCTGGAAGCGCGACAGCGGCGAGCGCCTGTGGCGCAAACTGCGCACCCCGCTGATCGCTGCCCTGGTACTGGCGGTGATCTGGGTGCTGGCGTTCACCCCCGAGGTTTACCTGATGGCGCTGGTCGGCCTGTCGCTGGCACTGTGGGTGCTGACCTCCACCTTCGCCGCGATCCGCGACCGCCTGCAGCCTCACGGCAACTGGCGACACATCCCGCGCGGTTTCTGGGGCATGGTGCTCGGTCATCTCGGTATCAGCGTGTTCGTCATCGGCGTGACCCTGACCAGCATCTATTCCACCGAGAAGGACATCCGCCTGGTGCCCGGCGAGAGCTACCAGTTGGGCGATTACAGCTTCGAGTTCAAGGGCGTGCAGACTATCGACGGCCCCAACTACACCGCCTACCGCGGGCATGTGATCGCCACCCGCGACGGTGAGCTGGTGTCCGATATGCACCCGGAGAAGCGCACCTACCTGGTACAGAAGATGCCGATGACCGAGGCGGCGATCGATGCCGGCCTGACCCGCGACCTGTTCGTCGCCCTCGGTGAGGACCTGGGTAAGAACGCCTGGAGCCTGCGCGTCTACCACAAGCCGTTCGTGCGCTGGTTGTGGCTGGGTGCGCTGATCATGTCGATCGGCGCGCTGCTGGCCGCCACCGACCGGCGTTACCGTGTGCTGGCACGTCGCAGCGCGGCCACCGACGCCAATACCGCGCAGGCCAAGGCATGAACAAGGCCGCCATCCCGCTCGCGATCTTTCTCGGCCTGGCCGGGTTGTTCCTGTTCGTGCTCATGCAGATGAACGAGGGTGAATACAACCCGCGCGACATCCCGACCGAGTTCATCGGCAAGACGGCACCGGAATTCGCCCTGCCCGACCTGCTCGATCCCGGCCAGACGGTCAGCCCGTCCCAGTACCAGGGCAAGGTGTGGCTGCTCAATGTGTGGGGCACCTGGTGCGCCGA
>Ga0272444_10001805_pt1 | contig 20207 bp, 15 predicted proteins | sample SSMForm13_FD_201033 | JGI IMG/M metagenome (GOLD analysis project Ga0272444, IMG submission 201033) | Marine sediment archaeal communities from Little Sippewissett salt marsh, Falmouth, MA, United States - SSM-Form-13 | ecosystem: Environmental > Aquatic > Marine > Wetlands > Sediment ... | reverse complement strand
TTCCAGAGCCAGGGACGCCGCAGCGCCCAGGCCCAGGCCCAGCCCCGCCCCCAGCAGCACCGTGAGCACGGCCTCGGTCAGTATCTGGGCCATGACCAGCCGGGCCGTGGCCCCCAGGGCCCGGCGCAGGCCGATCTCCGTGCGCCGCTGGGCCAGGTTGATGTGAAAGGCGTTGGCCAGCACGGCCCCGCCCGCAGTCAGGGCCAGGCCGGCGGCCAGACCCAGGAAGATCATCATGTTTTGTTCCAGGGTGTTTCTAAAGGCCAGGATCTGCTTGGGGCCGATGACCGAGAAGTCGTCGGCCCGGCCCGGCCCCATGCCGTGCCTGTGGCGCAGCAGCTGCCGCAGGGCGGCCATGCCGTGCTCAAGGGCCACGCCGTCCTTGAAGGCCACGCGCATGGACATGAACGTGGTCCGGTCCATGTTGAAGCGCCGGGTCAGGGTGGTCAGGGGCACCACCACACGGTCGTCCACCAGGTTGCCATGCCCATCATCCAGGTCCCGTTCCTGGAGGACGCCGATGACGGACACGGGCATGCCGTCCAGGCGTAGGCCCCGGCCTACGGCCGGGCCGTTGCCGAAATGCCGGCGCGCCGCGTTGGCGCCCAGGATGGCCACCTTGGCCGCACCGGCCACGTCCCGGGGGTCCAGGTCGCGGCCCTGGGCCAGGGGCCAGTTCCAGAGCCGGGAATAGGCCTGGGTGGCCCCCACCACCAGGTGTCCGGACGAGACCCGGCTCGAGCTGTGCAGCAGGGCCTGACTACGGGTGCGCACCGGGGACACGGCGGCCACCTCGGGCAGTCCCGTGGCCATGGCCCGTACGTCGCCCACGGTCAGGGTACGCATGGGTTTGCGCGGGGAGCGCGAGGTCACGTTGGTGCCGATGACGAACACGGCGTCGGCGCCGTACCATTGGAATATCTCCGAGGCCTTGCACAGGGCTCCCTGGCGGGCCGCCGCCAGGATGGTCAGGCAGGCCACGCCAAGGGCAACGGCCAGCACGGCCATGGCCGTGCGCAGCCGAAAGGCGACCAGGGCCTGCCCGGCGAAGCGCCCAGTGCGCGCGGCCATGCGCGCGGCGTCGCGGGCCCGTTTCATGATCCGTCCCCTGTTGCTTCTTCGCTGAGCATGGTCTCCAGGGCCGCCAGGGCTCCCGAGGCCGTGTCGCGGGTGGCGGGCAGCCGGGCCGCCCGGGCAAAGGCGTCGCGGGCACGCTGGAACTGTCCGCTGTCGTAGGCCGCGTAGCCCAGACGCAGCCAGGCCTGCCCCAGGCCGGAGTCGAGGCGGGCGGCCCCGGCGTAAGCCTCGGCGGCCTCGGCATCGCGGCCCGCGTCGCGCAGCAGGTCGCCCCGGTCCAGCATGCGTCCGGCCGTGGGGGCCAGGGCCTGGGCCTTGGCCATCCAGGCCAGGGCCGCGTCCAGGTCGTCGGCCCGGGCATGGATCATGGCCAGACGGTCGCAGTCGTCGGCCGTGGGTGCCGATCCAATGGCCCGTTCCAGCATGGCCGCGCCCAGGTCCAGGGCTCCGGAGGCCAGGTACAGCCCGGCCAGGGCGTGCATGTCGGAGCGCGAGGCCCTTCCCAGGCGTACGGCCGCCTCCAGGGCCGAGGCCGCTCCGGCCGTGCCGCCGTCCTCCATCCTGGCCTTGGCCAGCAGCCGCCAGTGATCGACACGCCCCGGCTCCAGGGACGCCAACAGTCCGGCCGTGCGCGCGGCCTCCCCTGCTTTTCCCCGTTCCAGGGCCGTGAAGGCGGCCAGCTCCAACCAAGGCGGTTCAAAGGCCGCGCCGCTGTCCTCCAGGGCCCGCAACGCGCGGGCCGCGTCGTCCATGCGCCCGGCCCGGTGCCACGATGCCGCGGCCAGATAGAGCCATTGGGTCTCTGGCTCCTTCGCCTCCGAGTAGGCCCGCTCCAGGAGTTCGGCGGCCCGGACGTGCTCCTTGGCGTCCAGGGCCTGCTGGGCCTGACGCAGCATGGATACGATGTCCGTGGCACCGACCGGGGCGTCGTCGGCTGGGGCGGGCGTGGCGACCGCCAACAGGCACAACAGACATATGGCGGACAAGCGGAGCATGCCTATCCCGAGAGGTCGAAGCGCACGGGCAGTTCCACCCATGTGGGCACGGGGCGTCCGTGCCGTTGGCCGGGACTGAATCGCCAGCGCCTGACGGCCTTGAGTACGCTGGACTCGAATACGCCCGGGGGATCGGCCTTGAGCACGCTCGGCTCGTCCACGCGGCCTGACTCGTCCACCAGGAAGCGCACCAGGACCGTGCCCTGGATGTTCCGGCTGCGGGCCGCAAAGGGATAGTCCGGGGGCACGGAATGCAGCAGCCTGGGCGCGTCGTCCACCTGGCCCAACTCATAGCCTCGCGGCGCTGGGGCGGGCGGCGCGGCAGGCTTCGGGGCCAGGGCCACGGAAACGGCCGCTGCCGGGACGTCCACGGCCAGCCTGGGCAGGGACAGCCTGAGATCCAGGTCCGGCGGCCGGGGCTGTGTGGTCTCGGGGCGGCGAGTGGCCGGACGCTCCAGGGGCGGCGGCTCGATCGTGCGGCGTTCGGGCCTGTGTTGCTCGGGCCGGGGCGGCTCCACCTCGGTGATGCGCACCACCCTGGTCATTTCCGGAGGATGGCGTACGGGCTCCATGCGCCCGGCCAGCAGCGGCAGGAGCACGAAGATGGCCGCGTTCACGGCCAGGGCCAGGGCCAGGGCCTGGCACCAGCCCCGTCCGGGCGGTCGCAGACAGGCTGCCGCGAGGCTCATTGGGCTGCTCCCTGGAGCACCCGGGCGGCAACGGACAGGTTGGACGCCCCGGCCAGACGGCATTGGTCCAGCACCCGCACCAGCCGTCCCGTGGTCACGGCCTCGTCGGCGGCCACCACGACGGCTCCGGCCGGGGTCTCGGCCAGGAATCGCTCCACGGCCGGGCGCACCGAGCGGATGTCCAGGACCGTGCGGTCCACGTGGACCATGCCGTCGGCGGTCACGCCCACGATGAGGCTGGCATTCCTGACTTCGGTCGCCGTGGCGGCCACGGGCCGGTTCACGTCCACCCCGGACTCGCGCACGAAGGATGCCGTGACCAGGAAGAAGATGAGCAGCAGGAAGACCATGTCGATGAGCGGGGCCATGTTGATTTCGGTCGGGCCCCGCCGCCGCGAGCGCACGAAGCGGTAGCAACTCATGCGGCCATCTCCTCGGGCGCGGCGCACACGCAGGCGTGACGCTCGCGGCCCAGCAGGATGCATCGACGCTGCAGCCGGGCCTTGTGCCGTTCGGCCCGCCGGGCCAGGAACCGGCCCGCGAAGAAACCGGGAATGGCCACGGCCAGTCCGGCCTGGGTGGTCACCAGGGCCGCCGAGATGCCCGAGGAAAGGGCGCGCACATTTCCGGTTCCATTGACCGCGATCTCACGGAAGGTCTCGATCATACCCGTGACCGTGCCCAGAAGCCCCAGCAGCGGCGCCGCCCCGGCCAGGACCAGGATGGTGCCCAGCCAGGCGTCGGCCTCGGCGCAGCCCTGGTGCTCCAGGCCGTGCAGTATCTTGTGGTCCAGCACGGGATCGCCGGTTCTCCGGGCCTGGAAGGCGTCCTCCAGGCCGCGTCGCCAGCCATTCCCGGCCTCGCCGTGGCGGCGCAGGAGCAGGAGTTGGCGGGCCTTGAACAGGATGGCCGTCCACATGGCCAGCGACAGCACGGCCAGGGGGGCCATGACCCAGCCTCCGGTGCGCAGGTAGTCCAGGGCGGCGGACGCGGCGTCGTTCAGGAACTCAATGCCCATGGCCGTCTCCGTTGGCTAGCAGGGCCACGGTCAGGGCCACGCCCTTCTCCTCCATGTCGCCCACGATGTGGTCCACGCGGCGTTCCAGGAAATGGTGCAGGATCATGACCGGGATGGCCACGGCCAGGCCCAGTTCCGTGGTGATGAGCGCCTGGCTGATGCCTCCGGACAGGGTGCCCGGATCGCTGTCGCCGAAGAAGGTGATGGCCCTGAAGGTCTCGATCATTCCCGTGACCGTGCCCAGCAGCCCCAGCAGCGGGGCCACGGCGGCCAGCACGCCCAGGGTGGGCAGGAAGCGCTCCAGTCGGGGCATCTCGCGCAGCACGGCTTCGTGGAACGCGTTCTCCAGCACGTCGCGTGACCCTCCTGCCTGTTCCAGGCCCGCGGCCATGACCCGGCAGGCGGGCGTGGACGCCCGCAAGGCGCAGGTCCGGCGGCCGTCCTCCGCGCGTCCCTGGGCCAGCAGGCCGGTCAGGGTGGGCAATAGATCGCCCGTGTCCGTGCGGACCCGCACCAGGGTCCAGAAACGCTCGGCCACGATGCACACTGCGGCCACTCCCACCAGCAGGATGGGCCAGACCAGCAGGCCGCCCCCGGTCAGCCAGCCGGCCATGCCGCCGCCGTGCTCCAGGCGGGACAGCACGGCCCCGCCCGAGAGGTCCAGCACGGCCTCTTCCCCGGTCCCGGCGGTCCATTCGTCCATCTTGCCCGACAGGGACCAGGACGGTTTCCCGGCCACGGCCGCATACCGGCCGCCTGGCGCGTCCAGACGCAGGAATCCGGCCTCGCCCTCGGTCGAATACCATGCGGCCAGGCGGCCCAGGCGAGTCAGGCGGCCAGGAGTCATGCGACCGTCAGGGGCCAGGAAATCGCCGTTCCGGGCCGTGAGGATCCCGCCCTCGGTCATCTCCGAGAACAGGGCCTCGGCCAGCACTTCCACGGCGTCCGCGTCGCTGCGCGGCTCGCCCTCCAGCAGCGGTGCCAGGGAGGCGCGCACCTCCGGCCGCTCCACGGCAAGGGGGCTGCCCGCCAGGAGCTTGTCCGCGTCCTCGGCGGCCGAGCGCAGCACGGCCCCGGCCTGGGCCGCGTCGCCCTGGTCGCGGGCCATGTCCTCGCGCAGTTTGTCCCGCTCGGCGGCCAGCGATGCCAAGTGGGAATCCATGGCGTCCAGGCGACGGTCCACGGTCGCCAGGGCCTTTTCCAGTCGGGCCAGCTCGGCCCGCAGGCTCCTCTCCTCGGCCGTCATGTCCGTGCGCATGGCCGCGGCGTCCTCGCGGGCCTGCCCGGCGAGATTGGCCACGTCCCTGGCCACCTGTCCGGGATCGGCGGCATGGCCCGTCCATGCGACCAGGAGCAGGGTCAGGGCCAACAGCGTCGTCGTCAGGCGTCTCATCGGGCCACTCCCACGGGTAGGGCCACCAGTTCGAAGACGCGATGGTGGTCGAGCATTTCCAGGGCATTCCGGAGGGCCTCGCGGACGTCGTCCCTCCGGCCGCCGGACAGCCGTTCCCAGGTCGGGTTGCCGGGGAGCAGGCGGGCCACGCAGTCGCCGTCGCGGGACAGGAAAAAGGCCGCCGCCCGTCCCAGGCGAAGCACCCGGCCGCCCACGGTCGCGTCGTCCAGTTCGATGGTCGCGTCCTCGGCCTCCACGCGCGAGCCGTAGGCTGCCTCCACCTGCAGCGCCTCCAGGAAGCGGCGCAGTCGCTCGCTCACGGGCAGGGCGTAGTCGCCCAGGGTGTGGGCCAGGGTGTCCAGCCGGGCGGCGCGCTCCTCGGGCAGGAAGGCCAGGTCCGTCGCGACGAAGGCCCGCAGGCGTTCCAGCATGGCGTCAAGGGCAGGCTCCAGGTCCCGCTCCAGATCCTGGTCGCCCGTGGCCCTGGCGCGCAGGGCCTCCAGTTCGGTTTCCTGCCCGCGCAGATAGGCCTCGCGCCGTACGGCGGCCGCCTCCAGGCGGCGTAGGCGGTCGCGCCGGGTCCTGATCTCGGCCATGAGGGCGGCGCGTTTCCCGGTCCAGACGTCCAGGGCGGCCTGGGCCTTGCCCTGTTCCGTCACGGCCCCGGCCAGGGCGGCTGTGGCCCGCATCAGGTCGTCGGCGTCGCAGGGCGTCGCCGTCAGCAGCATGGCGAGAAGGATGAGCAGTCGCTGCATGGGCGCCTCAGTCCCTGGCCATGCGTACGCAGCGCTGGGCCGCCAGGAAGGCAATGCCCCCCAGCCCGGCCAGGAGCCAGTAGGAGCCCCAGGGGGGCAACTGGCCGTAGGCGGCCAGGCGTACGGCCCTGGAGGCGTGGGTCAGGGGCAGCAGGTTGACGATCATGCCCGCCCACTGGGGCAGGCGTTCCACCGGGAAGAAGGTCCCGCCCAGGAAGGCCATGGGCGTGATGATGAAGCTCGTGGCCATGGCCTGGTCGGCGTGCGACTTGACCAGCATGGCCGAAGCGACTGCAAGGGACGCGAACACGAAGGCGTTCAGGGCCACGGCCAGCCAGAACAGGGGGCCGTACCAGAGCCGGACCCCGAACAGGGCCCCGATGGCGATGATGATGCACACGGCCAGCAGGGTGCGGGTCACCCCGGCCAGGACCTCGGCCGTGACGTAGGCGAAGCCTGAAACCGGCGCGGCCTGGAACTCCTCGAAGATATGCCAGTAGAAGCGGGAGATGTTGATCTCGCTGGCGATGCCCCAGGCCTGGGTCATGGAGCTCATGGCGCACAGCCCGGGGATGAGGAATTCCAGGTAGGGCCTGCCGCCTGGCATGATCTGGTCGCCCATGGCGTAGCCGAAGGCGATGACGTAGAGCAGCGGCGACACGGCCATGGAGGCCATGAGCCTGGGCAGCCGACGGCGCAGGATGAGCATCTCCCGGAAATAGACCGCGAACCAGCCGGACATGACGGTGCCGCGCATGGATGTGCCGACGCTCATTGGATCTTTTTCCCCGTCTGGGCCAGGAAGGCGTCTTCGAGGTTCACCCGGCGCACGGTGAAGCTTCCCTCGCGGGAGGCCGCGTAGGACTGGGCGTCCTGCCTGGTCTCGAAGTGCCGGGTCTCCATGTGGTTGTTCGCGAGCAGGTCCACGGACCATTGTCCCAGGCTGCCCATGAGCGCGTCGGGGCTGTCCAGGGCCACGATGCGCCCCTCGTCCAGGAAGGCCACCCTGTCGGCCAGGAACTCGGCCTCCTCGATGTAGTGGGTGGTCAGGAAGATGGTCGTGCCGTCGGCCTGGATCTGGCGGATGAGCCCCCATATCTTGCGCCGGATGGCCGGGTCCAGGCCCACGGACGGTTCGTCCAGGAACAGGATGCGCGGCTCGTGCATCAGCGCCCGGGCGATCATGGCCCGGCGCTTGAGTCCGCCCGAGAGTTTCTTGATCTGGACTCCCTCCTTGCCCTCCAGGCCCACGTATTCCAGCAGGACGGCCATGCGCTCCCGCCGGGCCCTGCCCGGCATGCCGAAAAGGCGGCCGTGGATGTCCAGGTTCTCCCGCACGGACAGTTCGTTGTCCAGGTTCACGGCCTGGGGCACCAGCCCGCACTGCCGCTTGGCGTTGAGCGGCGAGGCCGCGATGTCGTAGCCGTTGAGCACTGCCGCGCCATCGGTCAGGCGGGTCAGGCCGGTCAGGATGCGGATCGTGGTCGTCTTGCCCGCGCCGTTGGGGCCCAGGTAGGCGAAGATTTCGCCCTCGGCCACCTCCAGGCTGACGCCGGACAGGGCCACGGCCTTGCCGTAACGCTTGGTGATGCCGTCAATGCCGATCATGACCCTGGCGCCGTCGTTTTTCAGTATACTATTCACAGGGTCGCATTAATTCCTGCTTGACTTTTTTGAAACAGTATCTGACTAAAGACACCTATTTAAAATTCGTACGCAATAAGTAACCTAGTTTAACAAATCTTGCAATGAAACGTTTATGCGCCTGCAAAACGTGCCGGAAAGGGCCCCTGGGTCTGATTCTTGGAGTCTGCCTCACCCTGACCTCGGCCCTTGTCCCATGGGCCGAGGCCGGGTCCTGGCCCGTGGTCGTGCGCGACGCCCTGGGCCGGACCGTGGCTGTCCCGGCGCCGCCAAGGCGCATGGTGGTCCTGAATTCCAACGCCCTGGACGCCGTACGCATTCTGGGTGCCGCCGACCTGGTGGTGGGCGTCTCCAGCCTGGTACGCAACAACACACCCTACTGGCGGGAACTGGCCGCCCTGCCCGAGGTGGGCAAGTGGAACAGCCCCAATCTGGAGGCCATCGCCGCCCTGGATCCGGACATGGTCCTCACCTACGGCAACAATCCGGGACAGGAAATTGAGGCACTGCTCGGGCCGCTGGGCATTACGGTCCTGCGCCTGGACTTCCACCACCTCTCCACCCTGGAGCGGGAGATGGAGGTCCTGGGCCGCGTCCTGGAGCGGCCGGACAAGGCCCGGGACTATCTGGCCTGGCATCGGGGCTGGTTGGAGCGCATCCGGTCCATGGTCGCCCCCTTGATCGGGGGGGCCGGCGGTTTGCCCAAGGCCTATGTGGAATCCTACGCCAGCTACAGGGTCTCTGGGCCGGGATCGAGCATCGACGAGATGGTCCGCGCTGCCGGGATGCGTAACATCGCCGATGTCATGGCCGTGCCCTTTGCCGAGGTGACGCCCGAATGGGTGGCCGCCTCGGAGCCGGTGATCATGATCAAAGCCGGCTCCACCCGCGATTCCTACGCCTGCTCCAATCCGGACTGGCTGGAGTCCAAGCGCCGGTCCGTGCTGGCCCGGCCGGGCTGGGAGCACGTGGTCGCCGTGCGCGACGGCCGCGTGCTTGTGCTTTCCTCGGACGTCTGCCCCGGAACCCGGGCCGTGGTCGGTGTGGCCTACATGGCCCGCTTCGCCCATCCCGAACTGGCCGGGTCTGTTGATCCCGAGGCCATTCACCGCGAGTACCTGGAACGCTTCGTGGGCCTGCCCCTGCGCGGCTGCTACGCGGTCGGGGAGGCGAGGCCGTGAGTCCGTTGACGGGTCAGGACGCAATGGTTGCGGGCGGCATGGCGGCCTATCGGGCCCTGGTCTCCCGGCGCAGCGCGGCCCTGCTGGCCCTGGCCGGCCTCTGCCTGGCGGCCTGCGTCTGGTCGCTGTCCGTGGGTTCGGCCGACATCGGCCTGGGCCGGGCCCTGGAGGCCCTGGCCGGAGGCGGCGGACACCAGGGGGCGATCGTGCGCGCCCTGCGCCTGCCCCGAGTGGTCATGGGCGGCCTGGTGGGCCTGGGACTGGCCATGGCCGGGACCACCACCCAGGCCATCCTGCGCAACCCCCTGGCCTCGCCCTTCACCCTTGGCATCGCCTCGGGCGCGGGCTTCGGGGCCGTGCTGGGCATCTTCCTGGCCGGCGGGCACCACCAGGGCGTGGTGGCCGGCTCGTCCTTCGCCTGCGCCGCTCTCACGGCCATGGTCGTGCTGACCCTGGCCAGGATGCGTGGGGCCCGGGCCGAGACGCTCATCCTGGGCGGCGTGGCCGTCATGTTCCTGTTCTCGGCCCTGACCTCGCTGTTGCAGTACGCGGCGACCATGGAACAGGTGCACGAGATGGTCTTCTGGTTCTTCGGCAGCCTGTCCAAGGCGGGCTGGAACGAGATCGCCCTGACCGCGGTCTGCGTTCTGCCGCCCGTGCCGCTGCTGCTGCGCTGGTGCTGGGACCTGAACCTGCTCATGGCCGGCGACGACACGGCCCGTTCGGCCGGTGTGGACGTGGCCAGGGTTCGTGTGGGCGGCATCCTCCTGGCCGCGCTCATGACGGCCGGGGCCATCTGCTTCACCGGGGTCATCGGCTTCATCGGCCTGGTGGCTCCGCACATGGCGCGCATTCTGGTGGGCAGCGACCACCGCTTCCTGCTTCCGGCTTCGGGATTGCTGGGCGCGGCCCTGGTCCTGGGGGCCGATGTGCTGGGCCGCACGGCTTGGCCGCCCCAGGTGGTGCCCATCGGCATCATGACCTCGCTTCTGGGCGTGCCTTTCTTTTTCTGGCTGCTCCTGCGGCGCACGCGGGGGGCGTGGTGAGCCTGCTGGCCGACGGCCTGTCATGCCGCGCGTGCGGCCGGGACATCCTGAATGGTGTGTCCCTGGAAGTGCGTCCGGGCCAGGTGGTCAGCGTGGTCGGCCCCAACGGCGCGGGCAAGACCACGCTTCTGCGCTGCATGCAGGGCATGGTCCGGCCCAGCGCCGGGAGCGTGGCCGTGGGCGGCCGCGACGTGCTGCGCATGCGTCCCCGCGAGTTGGCCCGGCATCTGGCCTATGTGCCCCAGGCCGGGCCGGGGACCATGGCCCTGACGGTCTTCGATCTGGTCCTGGCCGGACGGCGGCCGCACCTGGGCTGGCGTCCCTCGCCCCGCGACCTGGAAGCCGTGGAGGCCATCCTGGACGACTTCGGGCTGACCGCCCTGGCCGCCCGGGACGTGGACGTCCTGTCAGGGGGCCAGCGCCAGAAGGTCTTCCTGGCCCGGGCCTTTGTCCAGGAGCCCCGCTATCTGCTCCTGGACGAGCCCACCAGCAGCCTGGACCTGCGGCACCAACTGGAGGTCATGGAATTGTTGCGGCGTCAGGCCGCGGCGCGGGGCGTGGGCGCCCTGGTGGCCATACACGACCTGAATCTGGCCCGGCGCTACGCCGACCGGGCCGTCCTGCTTCATTGCGGAGAGGTGGTGGCCGGTGGCGAACCGGCCCATGTCATGACCCCCGAGGCCATCCGAGCGGTCTACGGGGTGGAGGTGGAATGCGTTCCCGTCAACGGGGGCAGCGCGGTCTTCGCCCTGCGTCCGGTGTCCGAGGGCGAACGGGAAGAACACATGGAGGAGTCTACATGCGATGGTTTGCACTGACGGTGGCGCTGGCCTTGTGGGCCGCGCTGGCCATGGCCGCTCCGGCCGTGGCCGACGACCAGGGCCCCGAGGCCGCCAAGGCCCCGGCCGTGGTCATGGACGAGGTGGTGGTCACGGCCACGCGCACGGAAAAGAAGGTCGACGACGCGCCGGCCCATGTCACGGTCATCACCCGCGAGGAGATGGACAAGCGCAACATCAACACCGTGGACGAGGCCCTGAAATACGAGGCCGGCCTGTATCTTTCGCGCAGAAAGGGCATGATGGACGGCATCCCCAAGATCAGCATGCGCGGACTGGACGGCGACGAGCGCACCCTGATCATGTTCAACGGCGTGCCGCTCAACGATGGATACGCCAGTCAGGTGCCCTGGAACCAGCTCAACACCGACGACGTGGAGCGCATCGAGGTCATTCGCGGCCCGGGCTCGGCCCTGTACGGCGGCAACGCCATGGGCGGCGTGATCAACGTCATCACCAAGGCCCCGGAGCGCCTGGAGGCCATGGCCCGCTTCGGCGTGGGCTACCTGGATGACGAGAGCCAGCCCAATTATTTCAAGCACGGCCTGTCCGTGGGCGACAAGCTGGACAAGGTCCACCTGCGGGCCAGCCTGGACGTGGCCGATTCGCGCGGCTACGCCACCGACCTGGTGTCCAAGGGCGCCACCACCGCCGGCGCGGGCAAGGCCAACTCGGGCTACGGCATGCAGGGCAAGGACGGCAAGCCCGACTGGATCGTGGGTGACAAGGGCCGCAACAGGGCCTACCGCGAGAACGTCAGCGCCCTGGGCCAATACGACATCACCGACGACAGCTATATCCGCCTGGACCTCATGGACGGGCACCACCAGTACGCCTACGGCGATCCGCACACCTATCTGGACGACGGGACGTTCCGGGGCCAAGCCCAGGCCCACGAGGGCTTCAAGAGCGCCACTATCCGCCCCAGGGACTTCGCCGGCGGCCGGGGCAAGGAAAACCAGCTCCTGGCCACCGCGACATACGGACACGACTTCGGGGCCGTGGATGTCACGGCCAAGGCGGGCTACGGAGAGCGGGACAAGATATATTCGTCCTATTCCAGCCGCAACTGGGACAACGTGGCCGTGGACAATGATCTCGACAACCAGCCAGGCAGCTTGGTGCACAGCCTGACCAAAAATTATTTCCTGGATGTGCAGGCCGATCACGCCATCCTGGACAACCACACCCTGACCTACGGCGCGTCCCTGCGCATGGACGACTTCCATCAGGACGAGGACTGGCTGGAGCGCTTCCTGGACTGGGACACCCACCACGCGGACAAGGACCTGACCAAGGGCCAGGACAGGCTCTACGCCCTGTTCCTCCAGGACGAGTGGCGCGCCCTGGACGAACTGACATTCTACGCCGGGGCGCGCCTGGACTACTGGGAATGCTTCGACGGCGAATCCGGCATCGGCGCGGGCAAGACCGAGCACGACGACATGAACGACAGCGCGGTAAGCCCCAAGCTGGCCTCGGTCTGGAATCCGCTTGAGGACACTTACGTGCGCGGCTCGGTGTCACGCGGCTTCCGGCCGCCCAACCTGTACGAGCTGTTCCGCACCTGGATCTCCACCACGGGCACCACCTACGCGTCGAACCCCAAGCTCAAGCCGGAAACCATGTGGAACTACGAACTCGGCGGCGACCAGTACCTTTTGGAGCGCCGCGTCAAGCTCTCGGCCACCTACTTCCATTCCGACGTGGAGGACATGATCGATTCCAAGACCCTGGCCAACGGGGACCGGGAAAAGCAGAACATCGGCGAGGCCCGCATCGACGGCCTGGAGTTCGGGGTCGAGGCCCGGCCCTGGGATTGGGGCAAACTATGGGCCAACTGGACCGTCCTGGACACGGAAATCATGTCCTGGGAGGGCAACGAGCCCGCCGAAGGCAACGAGTTGCCCGGGGTGCCCCTGGAGACCATCAACCTTGGCGTGGAAGCCACCTGGAACATGTTCACGGCCTCCCTGGCCGGCAACTACCAGGGCCGCATCTACACCGACGAGCTCAACGACGAGACCGAGGGCGTGTACACGGCCTATTCCAAGCGCTGGCTGTGGGACGCCAAGCTCATCTGCAAGCCCCTGGACTGGCTGGAACTGTCCGCCTCGGTGAGCAATCTCTTTGACGAGGACTACTACGACTACTATGTGGGCCAGCCCAGGACCTACTATTTCGAGGTCAAGGTCCTGTATTTCTAGCCTCACTCCACAACAACGGGGGCGGCCTTCGGGCCGCCCCCCAGCCCCGGGACACGCCATCATGCATATCTCCGCCATCGTCTGGAACAGCCACGTGGACGCCCTGGCCTCGGCCGCCAAGGACCTGCCCGACGTGGACCTGCGCCTGATCTCCTCCAAGAGCATTGAGCGCGGGGAGGTGGACCCGGCCGAGGCCCTGGAGGCCCTGCGCGCGGCGGACATGGTTTTTCTGTACCGTTCGTCCGAGTCCTTCTGGGACGTTCTGGAGCCGGGCATCCGAGACCTGGGTCGGACCACGCCCATTGTCTGCGCCAGCTTCGACCCCTCCCACTGGGCCCTGTCCACGGTGTCCCCTGACGTGGTCCAGACCGCCTACAACTATACGGCCTTCGGAGGTCGCGAGAATTTCGCCAACCTGTTGCGTTTCATCGCCTATGAATGCCTGGGCGCGGATACCGATCCGGTCCCTCCCAGGGAGATGCCCTGGCAGGGCCTGTACCACCCGGCCGCGCCCGTGGACCATTTCCCCGACCTGGACGGTTACCTGGAGTGGTACGCCGGGCACGCCGCGGCCAGGGGCCTGGCCGACGCGCCCTGGGTGGGCCTGCTCATGGCCCGCCACTATTGGGTGAACCGCATGACCACCGTGGAGGACCTGCTCATTCCCGAATTGGAATCCATGGGCCTGCGAGTCCTGGTGGCCTTTTCCAATTCCATGGCCGACGCGTCGCTGGGCAACATGGGCGCGCTGGAGACCTGCGAGAGGATCTTTCTTGGTCCGCAAAGCCCGAAAATAGCCGCCCTGGTCAAGCTCCAGAGCTTTTTCCTGGGCCTGCGCAAGCAGGGCGACGCCACGGACGGGACCAAGGCCCGTGACGGAGCGGAACTGTACGGCCGCCTGGGAGTGCCCGTGCTCCAGCCCGTGTTCTCGTCCACGCGCACCGTGGAGGAATGGGAGCGCGATCCCCAGGGCCTGGGCACCGAGATCGCCTGGTGCGTGGCCATGCCAGAGTTCGAGGGGGTCATCGAGCCCTTCTACCTGGGCGGGGCCGTTCGCAGCCTGGACGCGGCCAGCGGCGCGGCCGTGGAGCGGCGCGAACCCGTGCCCGAGCGCTGTGGCCGCCTGGCCCGCCGGGTGCGGCGTTGGGTGGACCTGTCCCTGACCCCCGTGGCCGAGCGCAGGGCGGCCTTCGTGCTGCACAACAATCCCTGCGCCTCGGCGGAGGCCACCGTGGGCGGCGCGGCCAAACTGGATTCCCTGGAAAGCGTGGCCCTTATCCTTCAGGCCATGCGCGACGCCGGATACGCCGTGGAGCCCCCGGACAGCGGCGAGGAACTGATCACCACCATCATGGACCGCAAGGCCGTCAGCGAGTTCCGCTGGACGACCATTGATGAAATTGTAGCCAAGGGCGGGGCACTGGATTTCGTGGGCCTGGACCGCTACCTGCCCTGGTTCAATGCCTGGCCCGAGGCCGTGAGAAACCGTATCGTCGAGGCCTGGGGCCCCCCCCCGGGCACCCTGACCAACGGCATCCCCCCGGCCATGGTCCATGAGGGGCGCATCGTCGTCACGGGAGTCGGATACGGCAATGCCGTGGTGGCCGTGCAGCCCAAGCGCGGCTGCGCGGGTTCGCGCTGCGACGGCCAGGTGTGCAAGATCCTCCACGACCCGGACGTGCCCCCGCCCCACCAGTACCTGGCCACCTACCGATGGCTCCAGGACAAGGAGCACGGCTTCGGGGCCGACGTGCTCATCCATGTCGGCACCCATGGCAATCTGGAGTGGCTGCCGGGCAAGAACGTGGGCCTGTCCGAGTCCTGCCTGCCCGACATCGCCCTGTTTGAGGTGCCTCATCTGTATATCTACAATTCCGACAACCCGCCCGAGGGCGTGGTCGCCAAGCGCCGCTCCTACGCGCCCCTGGTGGACCACATGCAGACGGCCATGACCGAGAGCGGCCTGTACGCCGAACTGGAGGAGATGGACGATCTGCTGGGCCAGTACGAACAGGCCCGGGGCTCGGACCGCGGCCGCGCCCACCAGCTGGAGCACATGATCGCCGACCTGGCCGCCAAATGCGGCCTGGACAAACAGGTGCGCGGCGGACTGGAATCGCGCGGCTTCCCCGAGGCCGCCCGCGACCTGCACGAGGCCCTGAACGCCGTGCGCACCACGCGCATCCAGGACGGCATGCACACCATGGGCGAACTGCCCCAAGGCCGCCGCCGGGCCGATTTCATTTACACCATCATGCGCTTCGACGAGGGCGACGAGCGCTCGCTTCGCAAGACCCTGTGCCGGGCCATGGGCCGGGAGCTTCTGCCCCTGCTGGCCGACCCGGGCGGGGTGGACCCGGCCTCGGGCCACAGCCACGGACGGCTGCTGGAGGACCTGGACCGCCTGGGCACGGACGTCATCGAGGCGGCCCTGGAGCCGGGACAGGACGGCGGCGCAGGGTTTGTCCGCGCCGTGGCCGCCCTGCTGGACGAGCGTCTGGCCGATGAGGCCATGCTGGAGCCCCTGGCCGACCTGCGGGCCCGCGCCCTGGACATCGACCGGCGCATCGAGGATTCCCGCGAAATCGACGCCCTGCTGGGCGGCATGGCAGCCGGATACATCCCGCCCGGCCCCTCGGGCATCATTTCCCGGGGCCGCGAGGACATCCTGCCCACGGGCCGCAACTTCTACACGTTGGACCCGCGGCGTCTGCCCACAAAGGCCGCCTGGCGCGTGGGACAGTTGTTGGCGAAAGGCGTCATGGACAAGCACTTGGCCGAAGAAGGCCGCCTGCCCGAGAACGTGGCCATGTTCTGGATGTGCAACGACCTGATGTGGTCCGACGGCGAAGGCATGGCCCAGATATTCTATCTCCTGGGCACGCGGCCGCGTTGGCTGGGCAACGGCCTGGTGGGCGGCGTGGAGGCCATCCCCCTGGAGGAGCTGGGGCGGCCGCGCATCGACGTCACCCTGCGCGTGTCCGGCATCACCAGGGACAACTTCCCGGGCTGCATGGATCTGGTGGACGAGGCCGTGCAACTGGTGGCCTCGCTCGACGAGCCCGAGGACATGAATTTCGTGCGCAAGCACAGCCTGGCCCTCATGGCCGAGGAGAAGGCCCAGGACGAGGCGGCCTGGCGCAGGGCCACCCTGCGCCTGTTCTCGGCCCGGCCGGGCACCTACCGGGCCGGGGTCAACCTGGCGGTCTACGCCTCGGCCTGGAAGGACCGGGGCGACCTCTCGGACGTGTTCATGTACTGGAATTCATTCGCCTATGGAAAAGGCGTATGGGGCCAGGAGGCCCAGGTCGAGCTGGCCCACGCCCTGCGCACCGTGGACGTGACCTTCAACAAGGTCATCACCGACGAGCACGATCTGTTCGGCTGCTGCGGCTATTTCGGCACCCACGGCGGCCTGACCGCGGCGGCCCGGGAACTCTCCGGCCGCGACGTCAAGGCCTACTACGGCGACACCCGCGAGACCGAGGCCGTGGCCGTGCGCGACTTGGCAGATGAGATTCGCCGCGTGGTGCGCACCAAGCTGCTCAATCCCAAGTGGATCGAGGGCATGAAGCGCCACGGCTACAAGGGCGCGGGCGACATCTCCAAGCGCGTGGGCCGGGTCTACGGCTGGGAGGCCAGCACGGAGGAGGTGGACGACTGGATCTTCGACGACATCGCCCGGGCCTTCGTCATGGATGAGGAGAACCGAGAATTCTTTCGTGAGCACAATCCCTGGGCTCTGGAGGAGATCGGCCGCCGCTTGCTGGAGGCCGAGTCTCGGGGGCTGTGGAAGCCCGATCCCCAGGTCCTGGAAGCCCTCAAGGAGCAGTACCTGGAGATGGAAGGCTGGCTGGAGGAGGGCATGGGCGACGTCACGGGCGATTTCCAGGGCGGGGCCGTGGACGTCATGACCCCCGAGGACGTGACCGCCTGGAATCAAATGATGCAGGACTTCAAGACCAAGGGAGCGCGACGTTGACCCATACCACAGCCATGGCCGCCAGGCCGACCTATCCGTTTACCGCCATCGTGGGCCAGGAATCCATGAAGACGGCCCTGCTGCTGAACATCATCAACCCCGGCCTGGGCGGGGTGCTCATCCGGGGCGAAAAGGGCACGGCCAAGTCCACGGCCGTGCGCGGCCTGGCAGCCCTGCTGCCCGAGATCGCCGTGGTCGAGGGCTGCGCCTTCGGCTGCGACCCGGCCGAGGAGGCCAACCTCTGCCCGGCCTGCGCCCAGCGTCGCGCCGATGGCGATCTGCCCGCCGCCAGGCGCCGCACCCGCGTGGTGGACCTGCCCGTTGGGGCCACCGAGGACCGCGTGTTGGGCTCCCTGGACTTGGAGCGGGCCATCAAGAAAGGCGAGAAGCGCTTCGAGCCGGGCATCCTGGCCCTGGCCCATCGGGGCATCCTGTACGTGGACGAGGTCAACCTCCTGGACGACCATATCGTGGACGTGTTGTTGGACGCGGCGGCCATGGGCGTGAATACCGTGGAGCGCGAGGGCGTGTCCTTCACCCACCCGGCCCGTTTCGCCCTGGTGGGGACCATGAACCCCGAGGAGGGCGAGTTGCGGCCCCAGTTGCTGGACCGCTTCGGCCTGTGCGTGCAGGTGGAGGGCATCATGGACTTGGAGCAGCGCATGGAGGTGGTGCGCCGACGCACGGCCTACGACGAGGATCCCGAGGCCTTTGCCACGGCCCATGCCCAGGCTGATGCCGAACTGGGCGCGCGCCTGGCTCTGGCCCGGGATATGCTGCCCAAGGTCGGAGTGCCCGACGCGTTCCTGCGGCGTATCGTTGAGACGGCCATCGAGATGGAGGTGGACGGGCACCGGGCCGACCTGACCATGCTCAAGGCGGCCAAGGCCCTGGCCGCCCTGGACGGCCGCGACGTTGTGGAGGCCCCGGACGTACGTCGGGCCGCCGAGATGGCCCTGCCGCACCGCATGCGGCGCAACCCCTTCGAGCGCATCGGCCTTGACGAGGCGCGCATGGACAAGGCCATTGCCTCCTGAGGCCGCTGCCGTCGAGGCAGGGCCCTTTCGGGCGATCTATCCCTTCGCGGCCCTGGTGGGACAGGACGAGGCGCGCCGGGCTCTGCTGGTCAACGCCATCGATCCCGGCATCGGCGGGGTGCTGCTGCGCGGAGAAAAGGGCACGGCCAAGTCCACGGCCGTGCGCGGTCTGGCCGCGCTGCTGCCCGGGATCGAAGTGGTGGCCGGCTGCCCCTTCGGCTGCGACCCGGCCGGGCCGTACTGCCCGCGCTGCGCCGCAAGGCGCTCCCGTGGCGAGGCCCTGCCAAGGGCCGTGCGCCGGGTGCGCGTGGTGGACCTGCCCCTGGGGGCCACCGAGGACCGCGTGGCCGGCGGGCTGGACCTGGAGGCGGCCGTGCGCATGGGCGAGCGGGCCTTCGAGCCGGGGCTCCTGGCCCGGGCCCACCGGGGCATCCTTTACGTGGACGAGGTCAACCTGCTGCCCGACCATGTGGTGGACATGGTCCTGGACGCCGTGGCCATGGGCGTCAATGTGGTCGAGCGCGAGGGCGTGTCCATGGCCCATCCCTCGCGATGCATCCTGGTGGGAAGCATGAACCCCGAGGAGGGCGAGTTGCGGCCCCAGCTCCTGGACCGCTTCGGCCTGTGCGTGGAGGTGGCCGCCCCGCGCGACCCGGACCAGCGCCTGGCCGTGCTCCGGGCCCGGGAGGCCTTCGACCTGCGTCCCGCTTTCTTCATCGCCCGGCACGAGCCCGAGCGCAAACGGCTGGAGCGCCTTGTCGAGGCCGCGCGCCGTCGCCTGCCGGGCATGGCCATGCCCGAGGACCTGGACCGCCTGTGCGCCGACCTGGCCCTGGAGGCCTGCGTGGCCGGGCACCGGGCCGACCTGGCCATGCGCCGGGCCGCCTTGGCCCTGGCCGCCCTGGATGGCGTGGAGGTCTCCGAGGCCCACGTGCGCGAGGCCGCGCGCATGGCCCTGCTGCACCGCCGCCGCATGCCGCCCCCTCCGCCGCCTCAGGCCCAAGAGCAGGAAAAGGAACACGAACACCAGGAACGCGAACAGGAGCAGCAGGACCAGGAGCAGCCCCCAGAGAATCCCGAGGACGGACAGCGCCAAGCCGAGGCCAAGGCCGGTCCGGGAGAGAGCGGAGCCGGGCAAGAGGATAATCCCGAGCCGTCCGAGTCCGAGTCCGACGCCGAGGCCCGGCCCGGCCAATGCCTGGAGGCGGTCTTCCCCGTGGGCCAACCCTTCAGGGTCAAGCCCTGGACGCGCCTGCGCGACCGGGCCGTGCGTACGGGCTCGGGCCGTCGCACCCGGGCGCGTACGGCCAGCACGTCCGGCCGCTACGTCAAGAGCCGCATGGACCCGCGTCCGGACGATCTGGCCCTGGACGCCACCCTGCGCGCGGCCGCGCCGTTCCAGGCCGCGCGCGACAAACGCGGCCTGGCCGTGGCCGTGGAGGACGCGGACATGCGGCGCAAGGTGCGCGAGAAACGCGTGGGCAACCTGGTGGTCTTCGTGGTGGACGCCAGCGGCTCCATGGGCGCGCAACAGCGCATGGTCCAGGCCAAGGCGGCCGTGCTCTCGCTGCTCCTGGACGCCTACCAGAAGCGCGACAAGGTGGCCCTGGTGGCCTTCCGCAAGGACGGGGCCGAGACGCTGCTGCCGCCCACGTCCAGCGTGGACCTGGCCCACGCCCGGCTGGAGGAGCTGCCCACGGGCGGGCGTACCCCTCTGGCCGCCGGGCTGGCCATGGGCTGGCGCATCTTGGACAACGAGCTGCGCCGCAATCCGCTCATCTTCCCGGTCCTGGTGGTCATCTCCGACGGCCGGGCCAACGTGCCCCTGGCCGGGGGCAAACCGGTCAAGGAGGCCATGCGCCTGGCCGAGGCCATTGCCGAGGACGGCCGGGCCGCCTGCGTGGTGGTGGACACCGAGCGCCCCGGGGCCACGTCCTTCGGCCTGGCCCGCGTCATGGCGGAGCAAATGGGTGCGCGTTGCTTCGGCATCGAGGACCTTCAGGCCGAAACCCTGGCCCGGGCGCTCAAGACCGAGATTTTGCCAGGGTAGGCCGTTGTCCTTGGTTATTCAATACTTGGCCAGTGTGATTTGCTCCAGTTTTGCGTCACCCGGAGTGGAAACGCCTGAATATCCATGCATGTCCATGCATGCGCAATATAGTGAAGTTATTGTTTAATGTTGCCATAACCGGTTGATATATTTAGGTGCCTTTCAGAACTTAAAATCCCTTGGCCTTCGGGCCGTGCCGGTTCGATTCCGGCCCCGGGCACCATGACCACGCCAAACAACAAGGGCCGGGTGGACAGCGCTCCACCCGGCCCTTTCCTTATGCGGCGGCAGCCG
>Ga0272444_10001804_pt1 | contig 20211 bp, 19 predicted proteins | sample SSMForm13_FD_201033 | JGI IMG/M metagenome (GOLD analysis project Ga0272444, IMG submission 201033) | Marine sediment archaeal communities from Little Sippewissett salt marsh, Falmouth, MA, United States - SSM-Form-13 | ecosystem: Environmental > Aquatic > Marine > Wetlands > Sediment ... | reverse complement strand
TTGGCGTTCATGGCGCGCACGAAGGCCGCCTTGCCGCCGGGGTAGGTGCGCGCCAGCGCGGCGGCGGCACGGTTTTCCGAGGACATCAGGGCCAGGATCAGCACTTCCTGCCGGGTCAGTTTGGCGCCGTACTGCAGGCGCGAACCGGTCAGCTTGATCAGGTCGCGGTCGGCCTTGGTGATGGTGATCTTCTCGTCCAGCGGCAGCTGCGCATCCAGCACCACCATGGCGGTCATCAGCTTGGTCAGCGAGGCGATCGGGCGCGCCTGGTCGGCCTGTTTCTCGTACAGGCGGTTGCCGAACTCGTCCGCGACCAAGACGCCCTTGGACTTGAGTTTGAGCTGCTTGGGATTGAGCTGTTCCCACACCCGCAGCACGCGCTTGTCGCCGGCGCCGGGCGGGTCCGCCCACACGGGTGTGTGTAGCGATACGGCCAACATCAGGGCGAGCGTGGATATACGGGTTTTCATGGCGCGTTATGATCGCGCACGCGCCGCGTCGTCGCAAATGCGTTTTGCGCGGTGCGACGCTACAATCCACCGTCCTGCCGAGTTCAGTCTTTAGATTCGATCCGATGACATCCGATTACGCCAGTTGCATTGCTGCGAGGCCGCCTTGTTTGAACTGATCAACACGCGCCTGCAGGCCCTGGCCGATGCGCTCGATCCGGACCTGCTGCTGCACACGCGCGTCGGCCTGGAGAAGGAAAGTCTGCGCGTCGCCGCCTCCGGCGGGATCGCCATGACGCCGCATCCGCGCGAGTGGGGGGCGGCCCTGACCCATCCGTGGCTGACCACCGACTATTCCGAGGCGCTCAGCGAGTTCATCACCCCGCCGTTCCAGGACCCGGGGCACGCCCTGGATTTTCTCGCCGACATGCAGAGCTATGCCTACCGGCGCCTGCAGGGCGAGATGCTGTGGGCGACCAGCATGCCCTGCGTGCTGCACGGCGACCAGAACATCCCGATCGCCGAGTACGGCGATTCCAACCTCGGGCGCATGAAGCACATCTACCGGGTGGGCCTGGGCTACCGCTATGGCCGGGTGATGCAGGTGATCGCCGGGGTGCATTTCAACTGGTCGCTGCCGGACGCGTTCTGGGAGCAGTACGGTGCGGTGGTCGGCAGCGAGGCGCCCGCCGAACAGCTGCGCAACGCCCACTACATGGGCCTGGTGCGCAACCTGCTGCGCACAGGCTGGCTGATCCCCTACCTGTTCGGCGCCTCCCCGGCGGTGTGCAAATCCTTTTTCCCCGAGGGCAGGTCGAGCCTGCCGCTGTTCGACGAGTACACCTACTACGAGCCGTACGCGACCTCGCTGCGCATGGGCGATATCGGTTACCAGAACAGCAAGGAGGAGGGACTCGGCATCCGCGCCTGCTACCGCAGTGTCGACAGCTATGCCGACAGCCTGCTGCGTGCCATCACCACGCCCGCCGAACCCTGGCAGCGGATCGGCGTGAAGGCGGACGGCGAATACCGCCAGCTGAACGCCAACATCCTGCAGATCGAGAACGAGTACTACAACTCGGTGCGCCCCAAGCCCCTGCTCGAACTTATGGAAAGCCCGGCGGTGGCACTCAAGCAGCGCGGGGTGCGTTACATAGAGTTGCGCTCGCTGGATGTCAACGCCTATCACCCGCTGGGGGTCGACGAGGTGCAGCTACGCTTCCTCGAGGCCTGGATGCTGACCTGTCTGCTCAGCGAAAGCCCGTATCTGAGCGACACCGAGCAGGCGGAGATCAACCGCAACGTGTTGGACGTGGCGCATCGCGGCCGCGAGCCCGGATTGATGCTGCGCCGCGGCGGCGAGCCGGTTGCGCTGCAGGGCTGGGGACAGCAGATCCTCAATGCCATGCTGCCGGTGTGCGAGATGCTGGACCGGGTCAACGGCGGCAATACCTACGAGGACGCGCTGGATGACCAGCTGAACAAGGTGCAACACGCGGCCCTAACGCCTTCGGCGCGCATGCTGCACGAGATGCGCGACAATGGAGAAGGCTTCTACCAGTTCGCGCATCGGCTCTCGATCAAGCACCACCGTTATTTCAGTGCACGCGAACTGAGCCGGTTGCGCAGCAGCGAGTTCGATGACCTGGTGGCCCAGTCGTTCGCCGAGTTGACGCGCATCGAATCCGCGCCGCAGGAGGATTTCGACCGGTTCCTGGCCGATTATTTCGCCCAGACCTATGCGGCGGTCGAACATTGACACAAGCAATCCATGAGTTCGCTCATGGCAGCCACAATGGCCTGGATCGCGATGCCTCGCGCCCGAGATTACAAGAATAAAGCCCATGACCTACCCACCGAATTTTCAACGCATCCGCTGGACCATTTTCGCGCTGCTCGCCGTCTCCTACATGCTGGTGTTCTTCCATCGCATGGTGCCGGCGGCGGTCGCCTCCGACCTGATGGCGGCATTCGGCACCAGTGCCGCGGCGCTCGGCAGCCTGGCGGCCATGTACTACTACATCTACACCGCGATGCAGATCCCCTCCGGGGTGCTGGCCGACACCCTGGGGCCGCGCATCAGCGTCACCCTCGGCTCGCTGGTCGCCGGCGGCGGTTCGATCATGCTCGGCATGGCCGATACCTTCGCCATCGCCTCGGTCGGGCGTTTCCTGGTCGGGCTGGGGGTCTCGGTGGTGTTCGTCGGCCTGATGCGCAGCAACGCGATCTGGTTCAGCGAGCGTCAGTACGGCCGCATCAGCGGCCTGACCCTGCTGCTCGGCAACCTCGGCTCGATCCTCGCCGCCGCGCCGCTGGTGTGGCTGCTCGGCTACCTGAGCTGGCGCGAGGTGTTCATCGGCATCGGCGGCATCTCGATCCTGATGGCGCTGCTGACCTGGCTGCTGGTGCGCAACCGCCCGCAGGATGTCGGTTTCCCCTCGGTGCGCGAGATGGAGGGGCTGCCGCAGCACGCGGTCAAACATGCCAACATCTGGCAGGCGCTGCGCGAGGTGTTCGGCAACCGCCAGGCCTGGCCGGGCTTCTGGGTGAACCTGGGGGTCACCGGCAATATGTTCAGCTTCGTCGGCCTGTGGGGCGTGCCCTTGTTGCGTGATGTGCACGGCCTGTCGCGCGCCGACGCCTCGGGCTATACCACGGTCAGCCTGATCAGCTTTGCGGTCGGCTGCATGTTCATGGGCTGGATTTCCGATCACCTGGGCCTGCGCAAGCCGGTGATCCTGCTGGCCGCGCTGGTATCGGCGCTGGCCTGGCTGGCGCTGCTGGTGCTGCCCTGGTCGCCTGGCTGGTCGGCCTACCTGGTGTACGGCTTCATCGGCCTGAGCGCGAGCGGTTTCATCGTCACCTATGCCGCGGCCAAGGAGGTGTGCGATCCGCACAGTGCCGGCATGGCGGTGTCCCTGGTCAACACCGGGCTGTTTCTCGGTGCCGCGATCATGCAGCCGGCCTTCGGCTGGATCATGGACCAGACCTGGGACGGCAGCCTGATCGACGGCGTGCGCAGCTATGCCTGGGGTGACTACAGCAATGCACTGTGGCTGTCGCTGGCCTTCGCCGTACTGGCCTTCGTCGCGGCGCTGCGCATCCGCGAGACGCACTGCCGCAACATCACCGTCGAGCATCACTGACGCTGGCATCGTGTAGGGTGCAGGTGAGGGGTCGGAGTCGGCCTACACCTGAGTTGGTCGACTCACGGTGCTCGCAAGGGCCGACTCCGACCCCTGAGGTTGAGCACCACTGAGCGACTCAACGCGCGCCGCCACCCGAGGCCTTGCGCAGTATCCAGTCCATCTGCCGCGTGCTCAGCAGGCGCTTGAGCAAGGCGAATGCATAGGTCGGCGTGGTCACCGGGTAGCGCGGCTTGGGCCTGGGGCTGCGCAGGGCGTGCAGCACCCGTTTGAGCACCGCCTCCGGCGGCAAGGTGAAGGGGGTGGCGTCACCTTGCTTGCGCAGGCGCTTCTCCATGGCCGCGTAGCTTTTGCGAAACACGCTGTTTTGCGCATCGATGTTCTGTTTGAACTTCTGGTAGGCGTTGTCGCGGAAGCGGCTGCTGATCGGCCCCGGCTCGACCAGGCTGACATGGATGCCGCTGCCGCGCAGCTCCAGGCGCAGGGTGTCGCTCAGTCCCTCCAGGGCGAATTTCGAGCAGTTGTAGGCACCGCGAAAGGGCATCGCGGCGAAGCCGAGCACCGAGCTGTTCTGGATGATCCGGCCCTCGCCGGCAGCGCGCATCAGCGGGATCACCTGCCGGGTCAGTTCGTGCCAGCCGAGCAGGTTGGTGCGCAGCTGCGCCTCCAGGGTCTGCCAGCTGAGATCCTCCACCGCGCCGGGCTGGCCGTAGGCGCCGTTGTTGAACAGCGCGTACAGGCGGCCGTCGGTGATCCGCAAGGCTGCCTGCAGTCCCGCCGCGATGCTGTGCGGATCGTCCAGGTCCAGTTGCACGGCGTGCAGGCCGAGATCGGCCAGCATCTGCACATCCTCGGGGCGGCGCGCACTGGCGACCACCCGGTAGCCCTCGCGGTGCAGTCCCTGGGCGACATGCAGGCCGATGCCGCTGGAGCAGCCGGTGATCAGGATCGATTGATTGTCGTGCATGTTCTGAGCGGCCCGCCTGCGGGCAAATTGCCTGGGATCGGAACTAAAGTTTTTCCACCTCGGCCCGTTACCCCAAGCATAACGAGCAAGGCACCGGCGATCACGGTGTCTGAGGCTTCAATCCTAGGAGGTAGTTCGTGGATATCGCAACACTCGTCGGTCTGCTCGGCGGTTTCGGCGTCATCATCGGCGCGATCGCCACCGGTGGCGATGTCATGTTGTTCGTCAACGTGCCGTCGATCCTGATCGTGGTCGGCGGCACCTTCATGGTGACCCTGATGCAGGTCTCGCTGGCGGACTTCCTCGGTTCCTTCGCGATTGGCCTGAAGGCCTTTTTCTACAAGGTCGACGATCCGAAGAAGCTGATCGAGGAAGCGGTCGAGCTGGCCGACGTTGCGCGCAAGAACGGCCTGCTGGCCCTCGAGGGGCAGGAGATCAGCAACGACTTCATGCAGCGGGGCATCAGCCTGTGTGTGGATGGTCACGACCCGGCACTGGTGCAGCGCATGCTCTCGAAGGAGATCGACCAGACCCTCGAGCGCCACGAGGTGGGCATCGGCATGTTCAAGAACATGGCGGCCATGGCACCGGCGATGGGCATGATCGGCACCCTGGTCGGCCTGGTGCAGATGCTGGCCAACATGTCCGACCCGGCGGCGATCGGCCCGGCGATGGCCGTTGCCCTGTTGACCACCCTGTACGGTGCGATCATCGCCAACGCCTTTGCCCAGCCGATGGCGGACAAGCTGTCGCGTGCCTCCTCGATCGAGCAGACCAACAAGTCGCTGATCATGGAGACCATCTCCGGCATCCAGGAGGGCATGAACCCGAAGGTGCTGGAGCAGATGCTGGCCACCTACCTGCCGCAGAAAAAGCGCCCGGTGGAAGAATAAATGGCAGAAAAATGCCCACCTTGCGACGAAGGCCTGCCGCCATGGATGGGCACCTTCGCCGACCTGATGTCGCTGTTGATGTGTTTCTTCGTGCTGCTGTTGTCGTTTGCCGAGATGGATGCGATCCGCTTCAAGAAAATGGCCGAGTCGATGAAGGACGCGTTCGGCGTGCAGCGCGAGATTCCGGCCAACGAGATCGTCAAGGGCGTCAGCGTGATCAAGCAGGACTGGACTCCTTCGGTGTCCGAACAGTCGGTGATCACCGAGATCCGCCAGGAGACCAGCCAGGTCGAGCGGGAACACCTGAAGATGCAGGACGGCGAGGGCGATGGCTCGAACATCGACGAACAACAGGCCATGGCGATGGCCGAGCGGCTGATCGAGCAGGAACTGGCCGAACAGTTCGCGGAATTGCAGGAAGCGCTCGACGAGCAGATCGAGCAGGGGCAGATATCGGTCGAACGCGAGGAAAGCAAGATCATCATCCGTATCCAGGAGAAGGGTTCGTTCGCCTCCGGCAGTGCGCGTCTCGATCCCGGTTTCCACCAGGTCATGCAGCGCATCAGCGACGTGCTGGCGACCAAGCCGGGGCGCATCCTGGTGGCCGGCCACACCGACAATATTCCGATCAGCACCGGCCGTTTCCGCTCCAACTGGGAACTGTCCTCGGCGCGCGCGGTGACCGTGCTGCACTCGCTGTTGCGCAACACGAACATCAGAGATGAGCGGGTGAGCGTACAGGGCTTCGCCGACACCAAGCCGCTGGAGGACAACGCCACGCCACAGGGCAGGGCCAGCAACCGGCGCGTGGAACTGGTGATCCTGCGTGGCCATGACAGCGACGACGGCGAAGTGCTGGAAGTCCCGCAACAGTGAACAGGCAAGCGCTAGAGACATGACACAAGACCGCAAAACCAATGACGACCGGCGCGAGTATTTCCGGGTCAATGATGCCGTCCGGCTGAATATCCGCCTGGTCGACCAGGCCCAACTGGACGAACTGTTGGCACGCCTGGAGCAGGGCATCACCGGCAGTTTCACCGTGATGTCGAGCCTGGCCGCGATCAGCGCCGAGATGGCGGTGAGCATGCGTCGCATCGAAAACTCCGATCCGGACGTGGCCGGCTACCTCAAGGCCCTGGATCGCAAGATCGAAGTGCTTGGCCGTGCCTTCCTCGCCGAGGAAACCGACCTGGTCTCCGAGGTGGCGCACCCGGTCAACCTCAGTGCCGGCGGCATGGGCATGCTGGTCAACGAACAGTACCCGGTCGGTGCCAGCGTGGAGATCAAGATGCTGCTGTTCCCCTCGTTCACCGGCGTGCTCACCTACGGCACGGTGGTGGCTTGCTCGCCGCTTGCTGCAGAGGATCGTGAGCAGGGCTATAGTCATGATATGCGCATCGAATTCACGCACCTGCGTGAACAGGACCGGGATATCCTGATCCGCCACGTGCTGCGTTGCCAGAGCATGGAGTTGCGCAACAAGTAGTCCGAACCCTGGTCGAGGCGAACCCCGCATGAAACCCAGCAAAGAGCAGATGAAGACGGCGCTGGAGACCGCCCAGCGCATGCGCGATCGCGGGCTGGACCCCCACCACGTGGCGCAGGTGCTGCTGTATCTGCAGCGGCGCAATCAGGAACTCGAGCAACTGCTGGTGCGCGCCGACCGCCTGGTGCGCTTCGGCATGGCCGAGAGCGAGTTGTCCGCACTGCGGCGCCAGATCATGCGCCTGCGCGAAGAGGACGAAAAATCCGAGGACGACTCGGAAATCCACACCTCCATGCTGCTCTGAGCCCCTCTTCAACAGCTATTTCGCCATGTGCTAAAATTCGCCGGTTTTTCGATACACATAGCGGAGACTGGCGCATGCCCTTCTACGAATACCGTTGCGAAGCCTGCGGCCACGAATTCGAGGCCATGCAGAAAATGAGTGACGCGCCCTTGCGCGACTGCCCCGAGTGCGGCAAGCCGCAGCTGGCCAAACTGGTCTCGGCCGGCGGCTTTCAGCTAAAGGGCAGCGGCTGGTACCAGACGGATTTCAAAGGCGGTGCCAACAAAAGCACTGCCGAGCCGTCCTCCAGCGGCGGCCACAGTTGCGGCAGCGGCGGCTGCCCGTCCTGCCAGTAAGCCCGACCGTTCGATCTTTTCGCGACGCCCCGCCTGGCGGGGCGTCTGATGTTTTAGCCTTTAGGAACAATCCATGCGTACCCACTATTGTGGCGAAGTGAATGCCGAATTCATTGACCAGACCGTCGAGTTGTGCGGTTGGGTGAACCGTCGTCGTGACCACGGCGGCGTGATCTTCATCGACCTGCGTGACCGCAGCGGCCTGGTACAGGTGGTCTACGACCCCGACATCGAGGACGTGTTCGCCACCGCCGAGCAGGTGCGCAACGAGTTCGTGCTGCGCATCAAGGGCCTGGTGCGCGCGCGTCCGGAAGGCACGGTCAACCCGGAACTGTCGACCGGCGAGATCGAGATCCTCGGCAAGGAACTGGAGATCCTCAACCGCGCCGACACCCCGCCGTTCCAGATCGACGACGAGGAGATCTCCGAGGAGCTGCGCCTGCGCTATCGCTATGTCGACCTGCGCCGCCCGGTGATGCAGCAACGCATGCTGCTGCGCTCCAAGGTCACCCGCCTGCTGCGCAGCTACCTGGACGAGCACGGTTTCCTCGACATGGAGACGCCGATGCTGACCAAGGCGACCCCGGAAGGCGCGCGCGACTACCTGGTGCCGAGCCGCGTACACGCCGGCAAGTTCTTCGCCCTGCCGCAGTCGCCGCAGCTGTTCAAGCAGTTGCTGATGATGTCCGGCATGGATCGCTACTACCAGATCGTGCGCTGCTTCCGCGACGAGGACCTGCGCGCCGACCGCCAGCCGGAGTTCACCCAGCTGGATATCGAGATGTCCTTCCTCGACGAAGAACAGATCATGAGCCTGATGGAACAGATGATCCGCGGTGCCTTCAAGGGGGCGCTGGACATCGATCTGCCAAATCCCTTCCCGCGCATGAGCTACGCCGAGGCGATGCAGCGTTTCGGTTCGGACCGTCCGGACCTGCGCACCGACCTGGAACTGATCGACGTGGCCGACCTGATGGCCGATGTCGAGTTCAAGGTGTTCGCCGGCCCGGCCATCGACCCGAACGGCCGGGTCGCGGCGCTGCGCCTGCCGCAGGGCGGCAAGCTCAGCCGCAAGGATATCGACGAATACACCAAGTTCGTCGGCATCTACGGTGCGCGCGGCCTGGCCTACATCAAGGTCAACGAACTGGGCAAGGGTGTGGAAGGCCTGCAGTCGCCGATCCTCAAGTTCCTGCCCGACCAGGTGGCGCTGGACATCATGCAGCGCACCGGCGCGCAGGACGGCGACATCGTGTTCTTCGGTGCCGACAAGGCGAGCGTGGTCAACGAGGCGCTCGGCGCCTTGCGCGTCAAGCTGGCCGAGGACCTGGACCTGATGAGCAGTGACTGGAAGCCGCTGTGGGTGGTGGATTTCCCGATGTTCGAATGGGACGAGGACAGCAAGCGCTGGCAGGCGCTGCATCACCCGTTCACCGCGGCCAAGGAAGAACACCTGGAGCTGCTCGACAGCGACCCGGGCGCCTGCCTGTCGCGCGCCTACGACATGGTGCTGAACGGTACCGAGGTCGGCGGCGGCTCGATCCGTATCCACCGCGAGGCTGTGCAGGAGAAGGTGTTCACCCTGCTCGGCATCGGCCAGGAGGAGGCCAGGGAAAAGTTCGGTTTCCTGCTGGACGCGCTGAAGTTCGGCTGCCCTCCGCACGGCGGCCTGGCGTTCGGCCTGGACCGCCTGGTGATGCTGATGGCCGGGGCCGGCTCGATCCGCGACGTGATGGCCTTCCCCAAGACCCAGAGCGCCAGCTGCCTGCTGACCCAGGCGCCGTCGGAGGTCAGCGCTGCGCAGCTGCGCGAGCTGCACGTGAAACTGCGTCTTCCCAAGACCGACAAGGGCGAGCAGCAGGGCTGATTCAGATCGCGCCGCGTATCGCCGCACCGTCGGTGATGCGTGGCGTGAAGCTCGACAGTTCAGCCAGCGGCAGGGGTTTGCAGATGCCATAGCCCTGGGCGAAGTCGACCTGGGCCCGGCGCAGCGCCTGCAGCACCTGTTGATCCTCGACGAACTCGGCGATCGTCTGCAGGCCCATGGCGCGGCCGATGTCGCTGATCGAACGCACCATGGCCGCGTCGATCTCGTCCACCAGCATGTCCTTGACGAAGGTGCCGTCGATCTTCAGGTAGTCGACCGGCAGGTGCTTGAGGTAGGTGAAGGACGACAGGCCACTGCCGAAATCGTCGAGGGCGAAACGGCAGCCCTTGGCGCTCAGCTTGCCCATGAAATAGCGTGCCTTCTCGATGCTCGCCACCGCGGCGGTCTCGGTGATCTCGAAACAGATCCTGTCCCAGGGCAGGCCGCTGTCCTCGATGCGCGCCACCACGTGCTCGAGAAAGTCGTCGTTGGCCACCGACTGGCCGGACAGGTTGATCGCCACCTTGTCCAGGCGTTCGAACAGCGACGGCTTGGCGATCCATTGTTCGCTCAAGGCGTCGATGACCCAGCGGTCGACATGGCTCATCAGGTTGTAACGTTCGGCCGCCGGGATAAAGGCCATCGGCGGTATCGGCTGGCCCTGCTCGTCGAGCATGCGCACCAGCACCTCCACACCCCAGCGCGACTCGGCCTGCATGTCCACCGGCACGATCGGCTGGCAGAACAGGGCGAAGCGGTTGTGCTCCAGCGACTCGCGGATGCGCGCCGCCTGTGACATCTCGTCACGGCGGCGCTGTTCCTCGTTGCCGTCCGGCTTGTAGGTGACCACCTGGTCGCGGCCGTTTTCCTTGGCGATGTAGCAGGCCGAATCGGCCGCGGCCAGCACGCTGGCGGTGTTGTCCATGCTCGGGTCGATGCTCACCAGGCCGATCGAGACGCCGACCGCAAAGTTGCGCCCACCCCAGTTGAAACGGTAGTCGCTGACGATCTCGCGCAGTTCCTCGGCGATGCGCGTGCCCACCGCCAGCGAGCAGTTTGGCAGCAGCGCGGCGAATTCGTCGCCACCCAGGCGTGCCAGGATGTCGGTGTGGCGCAGCCGGGTGCGCAGCAGCCCGGTCAGCTGCTTGAGCATCTGGTCGCCGGCATCGTGGCCGCAGTTGTCGTTGATCAGCTTGAACTGGTCCAGGTCCAGGTACAGCAGGATGTCGCCGACCGCACCGGGGCGCTCGCTCAGGCGCTTGTCCAGTCGACGTTCGAATTCGCGGCGGTTGATCAGCGAGGTCAGCTCGTCGTGGGTCGCCTGGTAGGAGAGGATCTCCTGCATGCGTTTCTCCACGGTGACATCCTGCAGCACCACTACGCTGCCGATGATCTCGCCGTTGGCCGCACGCAGCGCATTGATACGGCCGTTGATGTAGATGGTTTCGCCGTCCGCGAACTTGAGCTCGGGGATACCGTCCATCTCGCAGGAACCACCCTCACTCAGGGTTTGCTGCAGTCCGCGGCGCGCGGCACGCCGGTGGTCGGTGGTGGTGAAGGTCAGCATGTCGAGCAGCGGCCGGTCGATCACCAGTTCCTCGTCCCTGCGCAACAGGGTGCAGGCGGTGGCGTTGGCCGAGTTGATGCGGCCCTGTGCATCGGTGGTGATCACCGCCTCGTGGATCGCCTTCAGGGTGATCTGGGCGAACTCCTTCTCGCGGAACAGGGTCTCCTCCACCTGGCGGCGGTAGGTCAGGTCGCGCACGATCAGCACCCGATGGTCGATGCTGGGGCTTTTCACCTGCGACACGCCGACTTCCGCCGGGAAGCTGCTGCCGTCGCCGCGCCGGCCCTGCAACTCGTCGGGGGCCGCCGGCTTGTCGCCAGCCTGCAGCAATTGCGCGCAGTCGCTGAACAGGCTGTGGACATCCCGGCCGAGGATCTGCTCGTCACTCAGCTGGAACAGCCTGTGTGCCGCGTTGTTGAGGTCGACCACCTTGTCGGCGTTGTCGATGGTCACCAGCGCATCGCTGATGTTCTCGATGATCGCGCGTGCGTGCGCCTCCTGGCGTTCGTGGCGCTCGGCCAGGGCCTTCAATTCCTCCCCCTGCTGGCGCAACAGGGTCTCGCGCTGATGCGCGGCCTGCAGGTCGGAGACCTCGACCAGGCAGTAGCGCGACCCGTCCTCGTCGATCAGCGCCTTGAGGGTGATGCCGTGCGGGATACGCTGCTCACGGGTCTTGTCGCTGCGCCGGTACAGCGGCAGCAGGGTCGGATTGATCGAATGCGAGATCACCGAGCTCTGGCCGAAATTGATTGCGCTGCGGATCGCCAGCATCAACCGGCCGATGCTCTCGCCGGCGAGCACCTCCTCGATGCGTTCGCCGCTGGCCGCCGATTCACAGATGCCGCTGTGTGCCGCCATCCAGCAGTTCCACAGCACGATGCGTTCGCGGGCGTCGACCAGGAAGGCGCCGCTGCTGCTATGCAGCAGGGAGCGTTCGATGATGGAGGTGGATAGCGCCATGCCGGTGTTCCCGTGTGTCCTCAGGCAGCGCCGAAGCCGAAGAATTTGGCGAGCTTGGCGCGGAACACATCCAGCGACTTGATGCCCATGATGAAGGCGATATCGCCGTCGATATGTGCCTCGTCGACCTCGAAGTGCATGTGCAGTTTCATCACGAATTCCTGTTCCGAGGCGCAGCCCGCTTCCTGGATGATCTGGCCGATCGGGCCTTTCACCGCTTCCGGGATCTCGTTGAGGATCTCGTCGCCGATGATCTCGGCGATCGCGCTCAGGCAGGCATTGAGAATGATGTTGCCGACCTCGACCAATGCCTCCTGTTCCATCTCGGTGAGCATGTCGATATCGGCTTCCGGCTGTTGCAGCAGCAGGCGCACCAGTTCCAGGCTGCGATGCTCGGGAAACAGCAGCAATGCGCTGCCCTTGAACGGGCCGTCGAATTCCTCGCGCACCCCGGCGATCACGTTGGTGGAGAATGTCTCCTTGACGCCGCTCAGTTCGCCGCGCGCCGATTGCAGCATGCCCTTGACCGCGTCGCTGCTGCGCTCGATGTTCACCTGCGGCACCGACAACAGCACTTCCTTGCCGAGCATCTCGCTCAGCGCATTGCCGGCCGCACCCATGCCGAGATTGAAGGCCTCGGCCACGGCATCGCGTTCGTGGTCGGAGAGAAAGATCATAGGCTCGCGGCCCGCAGGTAGCCGAGAATGCGCTCCTCGGTAATCGGTTTCGGGACGAACTGCAGCTTGGCGGCCTTGGCCTTTTCCTTGATCGCCTTCTGGATGTTGGCGGTGACCAGGGAAATGCGCGCATCCGGGAAGCGGTTGCGCAACTGGTCACCCAGTTCCAGGCCGTTCATGCCGGGCATGTTGACGTCCAGGGTCATGATGTCTACCTGCCTGCCTTCCACCAGCGCCAGAGCCTCATCGCCGTTGCCGGCCTCCAGGATGGTCCAACCGGGGTAGTGGGTATTGACGATGCGGGTGATCATCATGCGCGACATCTTGCTGTCGTCCACCACCAGGATTGTTTTGTTCTCCGCCATCACCCCTCCCTTGGGCTTTTTCGCACTGAAGCGGATAACGGCGGGAATTCGCGGTACTTTAGGTGTCGGGACATTAGCGGGAGGTGTGATTTGGGCGCGCGGAGCTTGGTGGAAAACGGTTGGAAACGCCCGGAATCGGTGCTGGTGCTGGTGTGCAGCGCGGACCGCCGCGTGTTGCTGCTGGAGCGCAGCGCGCCGGCCGGTTACTGGCAGTCGGTGACCGGCTCGCTGCGCTGGGGCGAGTCGCCTGCGATGGCGGCGCGTCGCGAGCTGTATGAGGAGACCGGCCTGCTGGCGGGCAGCGCGCTGCTCGACCTGGGGGTGAGCCGGCGCTTCCGGATCATCCAGCCGTGGCGCGCACGCTATGCCCCCGGCGTGCACGAGAATCTCGAACACTGGTTTGCCCTGTACCTGCCGGGCAGGCGCCTGGTCAGGCTGAACCCGGCGGAACACACGCGTTACCGCTGGGTGAGCGCCGGCGAGGCCGCACGGCGGGTGTTTTCCTCCACCAACCGCGAGGCGATCCTGCGCTACTGCGGTTGAGCGGTTACTTGGGCGGGGCCGGCGGATGCGGCGAGTTGGGCACGATCGCCACCTCGTCGCCCGCGTCCAGCTTGGTGAAGGGCTCGGCGAACTGCTTGTTGACGGTGACCCGCACATGCTCCGCTTCCAGCAGGTAGCCGCGATCGCCCTTGACCTTCTGCAGCCAGCGCAGCAGTCCGGTGACGTCCTCGACGCTGGGCGGCGGGGACAATTCCTCCGACTCCTTGCGCATCTTGTTGGCCAGATAGTTGAAGTACAGCACCTTGATCCTGCGCTCGCCTGCCGGCTGATCGGCCAGGCGGTCGCCGGCACGCGTATAACCGGCCGCCTGCAGGCGCTCGAGGTAGCCCTGCCAGTTCTTCTCCTGATCGACGCCCAGCTGGTACAGGGTCTCCCAGGAATAGGAGCTGGTGTCGTGGCCGTCATCGAAACTGATGCGGATGGCGTAGCTGCCCTGCGGCTCGATACTGTCGATATTGACGTTTTCCTTGCCGGTGACCGGCTTGTCGCTGGTCACCACCTCGGCGGCGCGCGAGAACACCCGCAGGTATTCGCAGGGGAAGGAGAACGCCTTGCCGTCGGAGAAGGTCACGTTCAACAGCCGCGATTTGCGGTGCAGGTTGATCTCGGTGGGAACAGGGTGTTCGGTGTTCTCGCTCATGCCAAGGCTCCGGTTTGCGGGCTGCGAATGCTGGCAGATCGTCCGGTGCCGATCAACCGGATCCTAGGAGGGTTTCAGGCCGCGGCGCGCCTGCCGTCGAGCACTTGCGAGGTCTCGTGGCACAGCTGGCGAAAACGCCGGTAGCCGCCTTGCGACAGCGAGGCGCCGTCCGCATACAGCAGGCCGACCGGCTTGTCGCGCACGAAGATCGACATTGCGTAGAAGCCGCCCGCCGCCCCCTGGTCGAGCGGCAGGCCCTTGAGGTAGGGGGCGTATTTGCTGCGGTTGTCCGGATTGATCCAGATGCTCTGCTGCTTGCCCAGCAGCAGGCTGAACAGGTTGCGCTGCCGCGTTGCCAGGCGGAAACGGCGGATCCGCGCCTGCTTGTCGCCGCCCAGGGCCAGGCGTGCGCGCAGTTCGGTACGGTCGGGATTGAGGATGGCGAACACCAGGCGCTGTACCCCGGCCTCGCCGAGCATGCGGCGCATCACCGCGGCGATCGCGCCCTGCAGATCGGTGGGTGCTGCAGCAGCTGGGGGTGTGGGCGGGGAGGTGGCGGTTTTCTTCCCCAGTTCAGGCACTTCCACCGGTTCCTCGCCGCCGGGCAGCATCACCAGCTGGTAGGCCGCCGTGGGGTAGCCCAGTGCGTGCAGCTGGCGCGCCGCGGCGGCGGCGGTCTGGCGCCACCAGGCCAGTGCGGCATCACTGTCGATGCCGAGGATGTCCTCGAGGATCTCGGCATTGAGCAGGGTGCTCTGTTCCTCCCAGCCCGCCGACGAGGCCTGCGCCAGCACGTCGCCGAGCATCACGCTCTGCGCGCGGCGGTTGAGCGGGTCCCAGTTGCCCATGCAGTCGCTCGCCAGGCGTGGAAAATGCCAGGCACTGGCCAGACGCTGGTTGGCCCGGCTCAGCGGTTCACCCAGTTCCGCGCTGAATGCCTGGTCGAACGGTACGCCGTCGCGCACCGCGTTATTGGCGCGGGTCGCCGATTCGGCATCCCGGTGCCACAGCGCCAGCACTGCCGGGTTCTGCAGCAGCGCCGCGGTGGCGATCTCGTCCAGTCCACCGGTCGCGGTGCGCTCGCCGATGGCGCGCGCGTAGCAGGCGGCATGCGCGGCCTGGCTGTAGCCGGGGCGCGGCGAGTTCGGGCTGTCGAGCCTGGCGCCGTCACACACCGGCAGGTCGGCGAGCATCTGTGCGAAGCGGCCATGGCCGATCAGCGACAGGGCATGTGCCGGGTCGGTGATGTTCGCACCGGCACCCGGGCGGATATTCTCGATCAGACGGAACAGGGCGATGGTCGCGGCCGGGTCGTGCAGCAGCACCTGCTGAAGCTGCTGGTTGTTGCTGTGCGAGTGGCCGAGCAGCCTGCCCAGTGCGCGCGCGGTCGCCGGCATGATCGGCAGGGTGAGAGTGGCGGGTTCGGCGAGGGCGCGTTTCATTGTTGCTTGTCGGGTGCTGCGGTACCAGGGCTGAATCGGCAGGCGCCGCGCCAACTTGAGCACAACACGGCGCGCCGCGTGAGGCCTGCGGGATGTTAAAATCGCCCGATCGAGTTGAATTCGTGGACGAGGTATCCCAATGGCAGGTCACAGTAAATGGGCCAACATCAAGCATAAGAAAGCCGCCAACGACAAGAAGCGCGGCAAGTTGTGGTCAAAGCTGATCAAGGAGGTCACGGTCGCGGCCAAAGAGGGCGGCGGTGAGCTGGATTCCAATCCACGCCTGCGCCTGGCGGTGGACAAGGCCAAGGCCGGCAACATGCCCAACGACACCATCGAGCGCGCCATCAAGCGCGGCGCCGGCGGCGAAGAGCAGGGCAACTACGACGAGATCCGCTACGAGGGCTATGCGCCGGGCGGCATCGCGGTGATTGTCGACTGCCTGACCGACAACCGCAACCGCACCGCCTCCGAGGTGCGCCATGCCTTCACCAAGCATGGCGGCAACCTCGGCACCGACGGCTCGGTGGCCTACATGTTCCAGAAGAAGGGCGTGATCAGCTATGCCCCGGGCGCCGACGAGGACGCGATCATGGAAGCGGCGCTGGAAGTGGGCGCCGAGGATATCGTCGGCAACGATGACGGCTCGGTCGATGTCTACACCACGCCGGAAGAGTTCCAGGCGGTGCGCGACGGCCTGACCGAAGCGGGACACCAGCCGGAGAACGCCGAGATCACCTTCGAGGCGGACACCCTGACCCCGCTGGACAGGGAGGCTGCCGAAAAGGTGCTGAAGATGGTGGATTTCATCGAGGACCTGGATGACGTACAGGAGGTGTATCACAACGGCGATATTCCTGACGAAGTCCTCGAGGAGCTGGAAGGCTGACCCGCATCCTCGGCATCGATCCCGGCTCGCGCGCCACCGGCTTCGGGGTCATCGACAGCGACGGCTCGCGCAGCCGGCATGTCGCCAGCGGCTGCATCCGCACCGGCCAGGGCGAGTTCACCGCGCGCCTGGGCGAGATCTTCAACGGCATCCGCGCGGTGATCGACGAGCATGCCCCGGCACAGGTGGCGATCGAGCAGGTGTTCGTCTCCAAGAACCCGTCCTCGGCGCTCAAGCTCGGCCAGGCGCGCGGCGCGGCCATCGCCGCCGCGGTGACCCTGGAACTGCCGGTGTTCGAATACACGCCGCGCTCGGTCAAGCAGGCGCTGGTCGGCAGCGGCGCGGCGGACAAGGAGCAGGTGCAGCACATGATCCGCATCCTGCTGTCGCTGCAGGGCCGCATGGGGCTGGACCAGTCCGACGCCCTGGCCATCGCCCTGTGCCATGCGCACAGCCACGCCACCCTCGACAGAATCGGAATCAGACGATGATCGGAATGCTGCGCGGCCGCGTGCTGCACAAACAACCGCCTTTCCTGCTGCTGGACGTGAACGGCGTCGGCTACGAGATCGAGGCGCCGATGTCGACCTTCTACGCCCTGCCGCTGGGCGAGGAGCCGGTGATCCTGCACACCCACCTGGCGATCCGCGACGATGCGCACATCCTGTACGGCTTCATCAGCGAGACCGACCGCGCGCTGTTCCGCACCCTGCTCAAGGTCAGCGGGGTGGGCGGCAAGATGGCGCTGGCGATCCTCTCGGGCATGACCGCCGACGAGTTCAGCCTGACCGTGCAGGCCGGCGATGCGCCGGCGCTGACGCGCCTGCCGGGCGTCGGCAAGAAGACCGCCGAGCGCCTGATCGTGGAGATGCGCGACCGCCTGGAGAAGCTGTCGCTACCGGTCGGCGGCGGTGTACCGGCAGCAGGTGGCGCGGCGACGCAAGCAGGCAGTTCGCCGCTGGACGATGCGCTCAGCGCCCTGATGGCACTGGGCTACAAGCTGGCCGATGCGCAGCGCATGACCAAGGGCGTGGATTGCGAAGGCAAGTCGGTCGAGGAGATCATCCGCGCTGCGCTGCAGAGCGTGCGCTGATCAGCCTCCAGGTTCCGGAACGCTCTCGCCGGGGGCTTGTCGGTCGCGTGTCTCGGTGCCCTTCATCAGGGTGTCGAGGTTGACCAGTTCTGCGCCGGGGGCCTGTTCCTCGATGCGCGCCAGCTGCTCGTCGCTCGGCTGGTACAGGATGTTGGCCACGTCGATCAGCAGCTGGGTCAGGCGGATCGCCTCCATGCTGTCGTTCATCAGCGAGGTGGCCATCTCGCGCGTGATCTCTTCGTTGAGCAGCAGCTTGTCCACCCGCCCGCTGCGCAACACGTCGACCTGCTTGAGCTTGCGGCGCTGCTTGTCCAGCTTGGCGAAGTAGCGTGCCGGCGCACCGCTCTCGCCGAGGCGGTGGATCATGCGCGTGATCTTGAGGATGCGGTGGCGCAATACATTGTACTCGCGCCGGATCGCCGGGTTCTTCGAGTCCATGTAGCGCTCGATGTTCTGCCGCAAGGGCTTGATCTTCTTCACCACCGCGACCAGCTTGCGGTCGGCGATCAGGATGTTGCGGATCGCCTCGATCTCACTCGCCGTCAGTGTCGAGCCGCTCTGCAGGCGTGTCGCGTATTCGAGGATCTGGCTGTACACCGACTTGATCTGGGTGGCATAGATACGGTCGATGTCGACCGGGATCAGCGTTGACCGTTCGACCAGTTCGCGCAGGTGCCTGGTGTGCTCGAGCTCTTCGCGGTGCACGCTCATGCCGTGCGCCAGTACCTTGTACACGGTGTTCTGCAACAGGCGCAGCGATTCGTCGGTGAGCGCCTTGATGCCGGTCTGCGGGAATTTCAGCGCATCCTCGCTGAGATATTTCGCCTGGGCGATCTCCAACTCCGGCTCGATCACCTCCGGCACCATCTTCTCCACCATGCGTACGATCAGGCCGAGCGCACCGATCAGGAACACCGCGTTGAGCACGTTGAAGGTTGTGTGGAACAAGGACAGGGCCACCGGGATCACCAGCGCGTTGTGCAGCGGCGAGCTGCCTTCGAGATCGTGAACCCAGCCGGCGATCAGGTCGAGGAAGGGGTAGAACACCGGCAGCACCCACACGGTGCCGAGCATGTTGAACAGCAGGTGCGCGCGCGCCGCGCGCTTGGCGTGGAAGTTGGCGATCAGCGCCGCCAGGTTGGCGGTGATGGTGGTGCCGATGTTCTGGCCCATCACCATGGCCGCGGCCATGTCGAACGGAATCCAGCCCTCGTGGGTCATCAGCAGGGTCAGCGCCATTGCAGCGCTCGAGGACTGCACCACCAGGGTCAGCACGGTGCCGATGAACAGGAACAGCAGCACCGACCAGAAGCCCATGCTGGTGTAGGTGACCAGGAAGGACAGGATCTCGGGATTGCTGCGGATATCCGGCACCGAGTCCTTGAGAAAGTCCAGGCCGATGAACAGCAGGGCGAAGCCGACCAGGAACAGGCCGCTGAGCTGCTGCTTGCGGCTCTTGGACATGCTCATCAGGAAGCCGACGCCGACCAAGGGCAGCGCGATGGCGCTCATCTTCACCTTGAAGCCGAGGATGGAGATCAGCCAGGCGGTGACCGTGGTGCCGATATTCGCGCCCATGATCACGCCGACCGCCTCGCTCAGGGTGAGCAGGCTGGCATTGACGAAGCTGACCACCATCAGCGAGGTGGCCGAGGAGGACTGGATCACCGCGGTGATCAGGAAGCCGGTGGTCAGGGCGAAGAAGCGGTTGGCGGTGGCGGCCGCCATGATCGCACGCATGCGGTCGCCGGCCAGGGCGACCAGCGCGTCGCTCATCACCTTCATGCCGTACAGAAACAGGCCGAGGGCGCCGAGCAGGCTCAGGATGTCGGTAAAGCCGTAGTTCAAGACCAAATGTTACAAAAATATGACATGGTCACAGTGTATATACATTCGGCCGTGTCTGTCGCGCCTTTATGTCGGCGTCAGTGGGCCGGGGTCAGTCCGGCATCGAGAATGACCTGTCTGGCCTGCGGCGAGTGCAGCGCGTAGTTGATGAAGTGCAGCAGGCGTTTCTCCGGCCAGCCGCGAGTGAACAGGAACAGGCTGCGGGTCAGCGGGTAACAGCCCATGCGCACGCAGTCCGGGGTGGCCATCTCGCCGTCCACGCGCAGCGGCCGCACGCGGGCGTTGGCCGACAGGTAGGCGAGACTGATGTAGCCGATGGCCTGGTGGTCGTTGCGCACCGCCTGCAGCACCGCCAGGTTGGACGCTTCTTCACGCGTACAGGCGGTCGCCCGGTGCCCGGCCAGGCCCATCTGGTTCCACACCGCCTGGGTGCCGGAATTGGCGTCGCGACAGATCACGCTGATGCGCCCGGGCGCGCCGCCGAGTTCCTGCCAGTCCTTTATCTGGCCGAAATAGATCTGCCGGATCTGCTCCAGGCTGAGTGAGCGCAGCGGGTTGCGCGGGTGCACCACCGGCACGATCGCATCGTGGGCGAAGTGGAACGGCACCGGGTACACCGAGCGCCGGTTGGCCTGCTGCAGTTCCACCTGGTCGATGAAACGTGAACTCATGGCGATATCGTTGCGCCCGTTGAGCAGGGCCTGGATGCCGGCGGC
>Ga0272444_10001803_pt1 | contig 20213 bp, 16 predicted proteins | sample SSMForm13_FD_201033 | JGI IMG/M metagenome (GOLD analysis project Ga0272444, IMG submission 201033) | Marine sediment archaeal communities from Little Sippewissett salt marsh, Falmouth, MA, United States - SSM-Form-13 | ecosystem: Environmental > Aquatic > Marine > Wetlands > Sediment ... | reverse complement strand
TCCAGGGAGGGCACCGGAAGATTCCATCCGTTGACGTTGAAGGGATCGTGGATGATGTGCAGCACATGCAGTTGCGCCCCGAATTTTCTGGCCAGGGCAACTCCGGTGCGCAGCACCTTGACACAATTTTTGGTAGAACGGCTGACAACAAGAATGTTATTGAATGTTTCCATGGGAACCTCCTTTAGTTGTGGCACACAGTGTTTTTCAGTGCGCCGTGTTTTCGGCAACCGTGTCGACGATGCGTTCGAATTCCATGGCCTTGCTCAAAAAATGATCCGCACCCAGGTTCAGGCATGCCTTCCGGTAACGCGGATCATCGAGGGTGGTCATCATGATGACTTTCATTTCCGGGTAAGCCGCCTTGAACCGTTTGAGCAACGTAATCCCGTTTTGATCGGGCAAATGGATATCGAGAATGACCGTATCGGGTCGGGTTTGTTCGACCGTCTCGATGGCCTCGCGACCGCTTCCGGCCTCTCCGACGACGCGAATCAGTGGGGATTCATGTAAAAGTGCGGCAATCCGTTTTCGCATCGTGGAAGAGTCGTCGACAATCAGTACCTGTTTCATTGGCTTGCTCCTTGTTCTCGTTACGCCAATAATAAAAACAATAGGTCGGCACGGAAATCGGCGATCATCTGATCTTGATGTAGGCGTGGGGCGGGATAAGGTGTCGGTGTTTGTCCGACAACCGGATGCTTGCGGGAAAAGGATGAAAAAGGATAGCTGCGGTTTACGCCGGCCTTATTCCACCAGGCCGTTCTGAACGGCGTAGTGAATCAGCTCGGCATTGTTTTGCAGGTGCATTTTCTCGAGGATGCGGGCACGGTAGGTGGAAACGGTCTTGACGCTCAAGGCCAGGGACTCGGCGATCTGGGAGACGGTTTTTCCGGAGCCGATCAGGCACAGCACCTGGTATTCGCGGTCGGACAGGGTTTCATGGGGCAGCCTGCTGGCGTCTTCGTCCAGGGCGAAGGCGATCTTTTCCGCAAGGGATGGATTGATGTACTTGCCGCCGCGGTGCACTTTGCGGATGGCTCGGATCAACTCCTCGTCGGCGCTTGCCTTGGTCAGATAGCCGGACGCACCGGCCTTGATGATTCTCAGGGCGTACTGGGATTCCGGGTGGATAGTGAGGATAACCACCGGTAGGTGGGGTTTTTCGATCTTCAGCTGTTTGAGAACGTCCAGCCCGTCCATCCCGGGCATCGACAGGTCCAGCAGGACGACGTCATAATCATGATGACGAACCAGATTCAGCAGTTCGATACCGTTGGACGCCTCGCCGACAACGGAGATGTCGGCCTCTTCGGTGATGATCTGTTTCAATCCGGCGCGTACGATCGGGTGGTCATCGGCAATAACGACGTTGATCATGAAGTGACTCCTTTTTAATCGATTTTCTCCATGGGCAGATGGATGGTGACGCGGGTTCCCTGTCCGGCCCGTCCCTTGAAAACAACCTGTCCGCCCAAAGGATAGAGGCGCTCGCGGATGCCGAGCAGCCCGAAAGCGTGCGGTGAATTGATCTCATCCTCGGTGATGCCGCGGCCGTTGTCCTCAACCTGTAATCGAAGTTCACCGTCCTGCTTTTCCAGGCGAACGATCACGTCCTTGGCCTCGGCATGACGGATGATATTGGTCAACAGTTCCTGGAAGATTCGAAACAGGGCCGTGGCCTGGTTTTTGGTCAGTTCCGGTTCGTAGCCGTCGTTAACCAATCGGCATTTGATTCCAGTGCGATTGCGGAACGTGTCGGCCTGCCATTCGATAGCTGCGGCCAATCCAAAATCGTCCAGAATCCCCGGTCGCAATTCAGCGGTGACAGCGTGCAGGGTTTCCATGGCTTCACCAATCGCCTGAAACATGGCTGCCAGTTTCTCCTCCACGGCAATGTCGACCGTCGGCAGATGTTTTCTCATCCAGGCAAGATCCATTTTCAAGATGGTCAACGACTGCCCCAACTGGTCGTGGATCTCGCGGGCGATGCGGATGCGATCCTGTTCACGCACATCGTTCTGGTAGGCGCTCAATCGGCGAAGTTGCTCGCGGGACTGCTTTAAGGAAGCCTTGGCCTGTTCCTCGCGTTCGATTCGCATCTGTAAGGTCTGGGCCATTTTGTCGAATACCCCGGCAAGATGATTGATTTCGTCGCGTATGCCGATCCGGCCAATGCGTGCCCGAAAGTCACCGGCCGTCAGTTGGCGGCTGGCATGGACGATGGCACCGATCCGGCGAAGGATGAATTTTTCCGCGGTCCACCAGATGGCCATAACGGCCATGAGCGCCGAAACAATCAGCAGAATCAGATTGCGGACAAAGATGCGATTGGATGTCGCCAGAGCCACCGACTGGGGAATCTTCAGAACGACATAGACCCGGCCCTGTTGAAAGGTGCTCTCCAACCGAGCGAAGGCATAAATCCACGTCTTTTTGTTCTTATCGTCGGCGGTGAGCACTCCCGATGGTTGACTCTCGATCCGCTTTTGCAATGCCGGATCGATCGGTTGGGAAGCGGCCCAGCGGGATTTGTCCACTTCATAACGCAACATGACCTGATTTTCGTTGGCAAGGATCAGCCGGGAACCTGCCGGCAGCTCGTCCAGTTGATCGAGAAAACCGCGATTCATCCAGTTCAGGTCCAAGGCGGCAAAAACCACGGCCACGGCATCCCCGCTGCTGCTAAAAATAGACCGTGCAAAATAAATCACCGGCTCGCCATCGATGCGTTCGCCGCTGTAGGAGCCCATCACCAAACCCTGTCGTTTGAGGCTCGAAGAAAGCCATTTTCGGCCTGCATAATCGCTCTCCATCCGGTCGGGGTGACTTCCGGCAATCAGGCTGCCGGCAGAGTTGACAATGCCGAAGGCCTTGTATCCGTCGGCAGAATTCTTCAGGTGGGATAGAAATGGCGCGAGTCGTTCGGCTTCCCCATTCACGGCGGTAAAAGTCTCGGCCACGGCAGCCGTCAAATCCCGGATGGCCTGAATTTGCAGGTTTTCCGTCTCGGCCGCCATCTGAGCCATCAGCTTGGTTTTATGCAGGATGGCGTCTTTTTCAATCGCTTTCTGCTCTTCAGTAACATAGAAAATGATCATCGTCACCGGGATGAAGGCTAATAAGACCAACGGGTATAATCGTGTTTTCAGACTGACACCGGTAAATTGTTTCATGACATCCCTGTTTTGTGACTGTGGCGGCGGGCAGGCGATCCTGTTTCGATTTCGTTTCTTTTTATACAGCCAAACCAACCCCTGTTGCAACTGCTCTATCTTGATTTCAGGCCATAGCCCTCGTCGACGCCATGGGTCGTCGGCAGGGTACTCCTTGTAATGAGCAGTTTTATCTACTGCCACATACTCATTACCGGAAACACGAGGATAAATAAGGGTAATTGCATCAGTAAGCGGCGTTGATAAAAGCAAGCTGGCAACATGGATCAGTCTGAGAGCAGGGATTGGATGACATCGATGTAGATGCCCAGGTACCAATGGTCGACTTCGTCTGGATGGATGCCCGCTAATAGAGCAAAATTACCCGTGATCATGAACCTTGTTAAACAAGAGACGGCAAAACGATCCAGTCCGAATTGTCTACCGCGATCGCAGCGGGAAATTAGATGTCCGTATTGACGGCATCTGCATAATTTTCGAAAATCGTTGAAAGAAATGAAAAGCGCTGTATCGAGCAATCAATTGCTTAGAATAACACAGATAAGGAGGTATCCCCATGGCTAATTGTTATGACATGAGAGAAGGCGATCTGACCACATCCCCCTCCTTCCTGAACCGCTCCACCCAAGGAAACCACGCCCATACCAAGCGGATCCGTTATTCCCAGCTCTTTTCCTTTGTAAATCGTTTCGTTTCTCTCATTCATTTTTTTTAGGATTTCCACGATCCAGCGCACTTCTGACTGTTTTGGCCAAGTCCTTAAAAGCGATTGGTTTCATCAATACATGGCTGATACCTGCCTCGGAAAGATCTTCGGAAATCAGTTTTTCACTAAATCCGGTACTCAAAATAATCGGAATATCCGAACGAAGTTTTTTTATTTCTCTTGCTAAAGTATCTCCTGTCATATGCGGCATGGTCATATCGGAGATCACCAAATCATATTTTTCCGTCTGTGCTTTGAAAGCGTTTAACGCATCTTGAGGGTTGGCCCGGGTTTCAACGGTGTATCCCAGCTGTTCCAGCATCGCTTTTCCGATATCGATCAGGACCTTTTCATCATCCACCAACAGTATGGTTTCATGGCCGGTTTCAAGTGGGGTGGATGTCTCGATTGTTTTCTTGTCTTCTGCTCGCATTAGCGGCAAAAGCACTTCGAAGGTTGTTCCCACGCCGATCTCACTGTAGACTTGGATATCTCCCCCATGATCTCTAACAATACCATGCACCACCGCGAGCCCCAATCCGGTGCCTTCTCCTTGTTCTTTGGTTGTGAAATACGGTTCGAAAATTCGATTCAGGGTGGTCGCATTCATTCCCGTTCCCGTATCCGCAACGACAAGTTTCAAATACGCGCCGGGTTTAACGTTCGGGTAAAAAGCATCATCGGGTGCGATTTCGGTTTCTCCCAAATCAATAACGATTTTCCCACTTTTTAAACCGATCGCTTGGAATGCGTTCGTAGCCAGGTTCATTACGATTTGATGAATTTGGTTCGGATTCGCGGCGACGGCGCCCACACCGGTTCTAACATTCTGTTCGATTTCAATGGTTGTCGGGATGGATGCTCTCAGTAATGTTAACGCCTCTTTCGTTACCAGTCCGATATCCGTGGGAACTTTCTCGGATTTGCTTTGACGGCTGAAAGCCAGTATCTGCTTTACCAGTCCTTTTGCACGATTACTGGCAACGCAGAGCTGATCGATATAATCGCTAGCCTTCGGATTGTCCTTTGAACTTAATTGTGCAAGCTGGGCATAACCAAAAATTCCACCAAGAATGTTATTGAAATCATGAGCAATACCCCCCGCCAGCGTCCCGATGGCTTCCATTTTTTGAGCTTGCTGCATTCGCTCTTCCATCATTTTTCGCTCGGTAATATCCATATGGGTGCCAAGCATTCGTGACGATTTGCCATCAGCATCCTGCTCGACCGTTTTGCCACGAGCGAGTATCCATCTCCACTGGTTGTCCTTGGTTTGCATACGAAATTCCATCTCAAATGGTTTTCCTGACTCGGCATGCCGAAGTACACACTGTTCGGCGCTTGCCCGGTCTTCAGGATGCAAAAGACTTTTCCACGTTTCGAATTCTTGAGGCAGCTCGTACGGCTCATATCCGAGCATGGTGAACCAGCGTGAACTGAAATAGATCTCACCCGTGTCAATCCGCCAGTCCCAGACCGCATCGCTGACAGAATCGAGGGCCAGTTTGAGTCTTTCCTCGCTCTTTTGGATCTCCTTCTCGGCCCGCTTACGTTCGGTGATATCGCGACCTTCCGCGATAATCAAATCGACATTACCGGTATCGTCGATCACCGGCTTCAATGAGAAATCAATGAAATGGACCTGGCCGTCAGCACTTTCATGGGTAACCTCCATTCTTGTGAACTGAGCACTGGCAGCTTTTTCAACGGACGTCTTCAACTTATTTTGTAAGGCCTCGGAATGATTCCAGAACGGTCCTTTCCAGAAGCTTCCGCCAATCAGGTCCTCCTCGTTCTTATTTGCAAAATCAAGGGCCGTCTGGTTGACCTTGCGAGTCGTACCATCCGGATTGAGGATGCCAATAAATTGGAATGTCTGGTTAAAGACGGCCTCGAATAACGCTTCGCTTTTTTGAAGGGACTCGGCGGTTGTTCGATGTTCCTCGATCTCGGCATCGAGTTTTTCATGATATGACTGAAGCCTTTCCAAGAAGGAGTTGTAAAGCCGGGCCAGTTTGCCGATCTCATCGCCAGATCCGGGAATGGCCCGCACGGCAAGATCCCCTTTATCGCCTTGCGTAATAACGGCCATCAGGTGGTTCAACCGTCGGGTAATGGAGTTGCTGATCAGCACGGTCAAAATGGTGCTCAAAAACAAGGCTGCACCGATGAAGTATATTGCGTTTTTTTGCGCAGAATCGATAAACGTATAAATTTCATCCACATATCCGGTCGACCCCACAATCCAATTGAATTCCGGTATATGTCCGAATAAAGACACTTTTTCACGGGATTTCACTTCGCCCGGGTTTTGCCACCAATATATGACTCTCCCGAATCCTTCCTGAGTCATCGTGTCAAAAAACTGGGTATCCTTTTGGCCCAAATTGAAGAGATTTTGCCCTTCCAGCTCAGGATGAATGAGGATATTACCCCTGCTGTCGGCCAAAAATACATACCCGGAATCACCAAATTTCAGTGCCTGGACACTTTGGCGGATTTCTTCCATGGGAAGCAGGTTTTTGAATTCATCACGATAGGTGGAGACAGAGATAATCCAGTCGAATGGCTCGAAATACGTCATGTAGAGGGCTTTGGGGCGCTCTGCAACTTCGCCGGGGTTCTTCCACTGGTATTCGATGTAACCGGTTTTCAGCTCAATTTGTTTGTGTATGAATGGAAATTGTGACCAATTTTTTCCTTCCACGAGAGGGTCGGGATGCACCGTTGCGATGGCTTGACTGTTGATGCAATAAATGTATCCTGTATCGCCAATCGTTTGATCCAACAAAATATCGTGAATTCTCTTTTTGGATTCCGCTTCAGTGTATTCACCATCAAGGTGCTGTTGGTAAATGGCTCTGGCAATTTCCAGGTTTTTCTCTGCCACTGCGCGAAGATAATTTTTTATCGAACCCTGGGCAGCGGTTTTTACAAGGTTGATGATGGCGTAGGTTCCATTGCTGAGATTACTTTCAATATTGGATTTGACGGCACGTTTGACCAGTTGGAAGGCAATCACCCCCCCACAAGTAAAAAGGACGATGGATAGGCCCAAATAAGCCAAGAGCAATTTGGTGCGTAATCGCATATTATATTTTCTTTTCAGGATAATAATGCTCCCCAGGGGGGAGTCCACCTATTGCTCATTGGTCATCTGGCTTTCGATGCCAATGGCCGATTCTACGCCGAGCACAAAAGCAATCCCGGTACCGGGTTCGTGAAATCGACCGGCTTTGTGAATGGCCGACAGCACCGGTGCAACCCTATCCTCACTGACGAGAAACAGCACCACCTCAGTGCGAATGTCGAGACTCAATCCAAAAAACGTCTTGGCTTCCCGAGCACCGGTACCTGCCGCGTCGATGACGGTAGCCCCCGTTGCGCCGGCTCCTTTCGCCGAGTCGACGACCTTGTCGGTGAGATCCGGTTTGACCATGGCTACGATACATTTAAACGCCACGTGTTTCCTCCTGTGTGAATCGATGGCTGCAAGACGCCCCGATAAGGGTGCATTTCCACCGGGGGTTGCCGACCGGTTGCTTTTGGCATTTCGCTTTCCTCAGGCCGCCATCATGCGGCGTCATTCCAATCAGCCTTTCCTGCGGATTATCCACTGGGCAACTTGGGCATAGCTCAGCACGCTGATGATGGGAAACAGGCTGGCAAAGGCAATCAGCCCAAAGCCGTCCAGAACCGGACTGCGATCCGGTACGTTGGAGGCGATCCCCAACCCCAACGCGGTCACCAGCGGAACCGTAACCGTGGACGTGGTGACGCCCCCCGAATCGTAGGCCAGTGGAACGATGACCTTTGGTGCAACTACGGTTTGAATGGCCACCACAGAATAGCCGACAAGAATGTAAAGATAAAGCGGTGTGCCGGTGACAATGCGAAACGTGCCCAGGGAAATACCGACGGCGACACCCAGGGCCACGGCGACACGCAGACCGATGGCCGACACGGTTCTTTTGGATGCCTCCTGGGCTTTGTTGGCCACGGCGATCAGGGAGGGCTCGGCAATGGTGGTGGAAAACCCCACTAGAAAGGCAAAGAGATACACCCACCCGTAAGCCGTCCAGGAGACCGTGCCGCCGCCGCCCGTATTTTCGGTGAGCATCCTGGCCATGCTTCGTCCGACGGGGAAAAGCGCCAGATCGAGGCCGCCCAGAAAACAAGCCATTCCAACGAGAACTATAAAAAAACCGAAAACAATGCGTCTGGGCCGGGGGATTGGCTGGCGAAGCACGACTATCTGAAAAAAGACCAGTAGCGCCAGCACCGGGACCACATCTTTGGCGGTGGCAAGAAGCAGTCGAACCGGATTGAAAAGCATTTCCATGGTGTTGTCATCTCCCGATGTGACGGGTAGCATTTCCGAATGACGCTTTTTGCGCCTTCATCCGGGGACCGCCTTCGATCCATTCCGTCAGTGCATGACCAAGCCATAAACCATGACAAAAATCATCGGCGTGAGCGACGCCAAGGCGATGAGGCCGAATCCGTCCGTCAACGGGTCCCGACCCCGTATGGTGCGGGCGAGTCCCACTCCCAAAGCGGTCACCAGGGGCACGGTCACCGTCGAGGTCGTCACCCCACCGAGATCGTAGGCCAGCCCGATGATCTCTTTCGGGGCGAACAGGGTCATCAGCATCACCAGGCCGTAACCCCCTAAAATGAAATAGGGCAGGGGCCACCCGCGAAGGATTCGTAAAACACCGATGACGATCGCCACGCCCACCGAGACCGCCACCGTCAGGCGGACACTCAGCGCGTATCCCGCAATGGATGCCTGGGTGCGGGGAATGAGTCCAGCCTCCGACACGGCGAGCGCACCCTCGCGGGTAATGGCGATCAACGCCGGCTCGGCCACTGTTGTTCCTGATCCCAACAAAAAGGAAAAAACCAGCAGCCAAGTAAGGCTTCCTTTTCGGGCAAACTCTTCTGCCAGCGCCTCACCCAAGGGGAAAAGGCCGATGTCCAACCCAACGACAAAGAGGGCCAGCCCCAGGACAACCAGCCCCAGTCCCATGGCAATAGAAAAAAACTCTGGAAGGGGCTGACGCAGGATCATCCCTTGGAACACGGCGATGACGACCACAATCGGCGCAAGGTCACGGCACGATCCCAAAAGAGCCGTGCCCAGCGCAGCAACGGCCTGCCTTAGCATGGACATCGGCATGTTGATACTACGCCCTTGTGGTGCTGCATCGGATTCCAATGCATGCGCTGAGGCGGCGGCCGTAAACATAGGCGCTTAAACGGGCCGAGTCTCCCGGAAGGTGAAGCGCGTATGTGGGCTCGGGGTTCGTTTTCGAACGTGAATAGCGCAAAGTGCGGCGACCCCGTACGTTCCTTTCGGTTGAGCGCTACAGTCGAGGATCGGCGATCACCTGCGAAATTCTTCTTCACTGACATGGAAATACCTTTCATCCTAATTTTCCAAAAATGGCGAAACGCCTTTTGGGGGTGTCAATCAAGTACGGTCCGAGTAATCAGGAATCGACATAAGCGTTCATTGTGAATTTTGAGCATAACAGTTTGGTAGGAAAATACAAGATGCCGGGAAACGGTATTCAATTCAAACTGAATCGGACTGAAAGGCCTATGCATGCTGGCGATTCCATAAAAATGACCCCAGCCGATTCTTGTGCCCTTGCCACATATCCAAAAATCTGGAAATATGAGATATGTTCGGCAGCATAGGATCATCAATCATGGGAATCAAAAGCATGACGGACAAAGAGACCGCTGGTAGCATGAAACGCACGCGGGGAATTACAGAACCCCTGCAAAACAAGATCGATCTCATCGGCCGTCTCGTTCGGCAGGTGGTCGGTCAACAGGCCGGTACCGAAACCGCGCGATTGATCGAGGATCTGATGGATCTTTGCGAGGCCGCTAACCGCTCAAATCAGTGGTGGTCCCACATCGATCTGCAGACGCGCATCAAGGCCCTGGAACTGGAACGGCTGGTTTGGATCTGTCGCGCCTTTACCGCCTTTTTCCACTTGGTCAACGAAGCCGAACGGCAGGAGATCATCCGCATCAATCGCCTGGCGGCGCGAAAGGAGACGCCGGAATGCCCGCGCAAGGGATCGATTCTCGAAGCAATCCATCACCTCAAGCAGAAGGGGATATCCGACGAGGAGATGCAACTCCTCGTCGACGAACTGGACATCGAACCGACCCTTACCGCACACCCCACCGAGGTTCGCCGCGGGACCATTTTGTTCAAGCAAAACCGCATCGCCGAGCTGCTGTCGCGTCTGTCCCAGGATCGTTTGCTTTCCCAGCGAGCCAAGGTTCGCACCATCGACCAAATCGCCCATGAAGTGGCCTTGCTATTGGCGACGGACGACGTGCGTCCGGATCGTCTGCGTGTGCAGGATGAGGTGAATAACGGCATCTACTATCAGACCCATGCCATTTGGGAGACCTTGCCACGCATCATCGATGATCTGAGCGAGGCGCTGAGCACCTATTTCAATATCAACGATTCCCCACCTTTCTTGCGCTTTCGCTCCTGGATCGGCGGCGACCGGGACGGCAACCCCTTTGTGACCCACGATATCACGAACCAAACGCTGGAGGCCCACCGAAATGCAGCGCTGAACAGCTACCGGAAATCCATCGAAGCATTATGGCAGGAGTTGAGTATTTCATCACAGCGGGTGGCTGTGCCCCATGACCTGATGAAAGATATTCAGCGCGAGGCCGAGATGATCGCGCTGCATCCGGACGAACGGCATCGGTACCGTTTCGAGCCCTTTCGGCTTAAAATCGCCTATATGCTGGAACGCCTCAAACAATTCCAGGCGGATCCGGCCAAAGGCATGTATAGTATATCCCAATTTCAGGACGATTTGACCCTTCTGAAAAACAGCCTGACCGACTGCGGTCTTGGAGCGCTTTCCGCCTGCAAGCGCCTTACCCATCTGATCCTGCGCAGCCGGTCGTTCGGTTTTCATTTGGCCGCACTGGACATTCGGCAGCACAGCCAGGTAAATGAGGCCGCGATCGCGGAGCTTTTAAAGCGATCCGGTGTCAGCGAAAACTACGCGACCCTTCGGGAGTCGGAAAAAGTCTCTCTCATAGAAAAAGAGCTGGCCAATCCGAGACCGCTTTGTGGGGTTCGGGAAGACTTCTCGGATCTAACCATCGAACTGCTGGATGTGTTCAAGTTGATGAGACGTGTGATGCACAAGGATGAGCAGGCCATCGGTGCTTACATCGTCAGCATGACCCATTCGGTGAGTGACTTGCTGGAAGTGCTGCTACTGGCCAAAGAGGTCGGGCTGTGGCGCATGAAGAACGATGTCGTCACCACACCACTGGATGTGGTGCCTCTCTTTGAAACCATCGAAGATCTGGAAGGGGCTGCATCGCTGATGGAGGCCCTATATAAAAATGCATGCTACCGGCGTCATCTCAAAGCGCGCGACGATTTCCAGGAGATCATGCTGGGGTACTCGGACAGTGACAAAGACGGCGGCTTCTGGATGGCCAACTGGGCACTGCACAAAAGCCAGGAAGATCTGTCGGAAGTCAGCCTGCAAAACAACATCCGGATGCGCTTCTTCCATGGCCGGGGAGGCAGTGTGGGACGCGGCGGTGGCCGCGCCAATCAGGCCATTTTCGCCATCCCCGCCCAGAGCCGCAGTGGCCGCATGCGGTTTACCGAACAGGGCGAAGTGATCTCCTTTCGCTATGCCCGGTCTTCTATCGCCCGCCGGCACCTGGAGCAGATCGTCAATGCCGTGCTCTTGACCGCCCATGACAAAGAATGCGATGTGGGATGCAGTCCGCCCATGCAGGCCCTGATGGAGCGCATCGCCACCCGATCGATGCAGGCCTACCGCAAGCTCATCGACGATCCAGCGTTTTGGCCGTGGTACAAGCAGTCCACGCCCATCGAGCACATCGGCAACCTGCCCATCGCCTCTCGACCGGTCTCCAGAGTCTCGGCCGGCGAGTTGCAGTTCGACGACCTGCGGGCCATTCCCTGGGTCTTCTCATGGACCCAGACCCGCTACAACCTGCCGGGCTGGTACGGCGCCGGCACGGCCATTGAAGAAGAAATCAAAAATGATTCAAAGACCTTGGAACAGTTGCAGGCGATGTGGCAACGCTGGCCCTTCTTCCGCACGGTGATAGAAAACGTGCAGCTGGAACTGGCCCGCACGCGCATGGAGATCGCCCAGGCCTATAACAGCCTTTCCCGGGATCGTTTCCACGACATCATCGCCGCGGAGTTTGAAAAGATCCGATCAGCCGTGTTGAAGATTACCGGCCAGGAGAGGCTGCTGGACAATCACACGGCCATTCAGCAATCCATCGTTTTGCGCAACCCCTACACCGACGTACTCAACCTTATCCAGGTAGAACTGCTCAAGCGCTGGGCCGCTGACGCCGAAGAACAGTCGATCCCCCTGCGCCAAGCCCTGTTTCTCAGTATCAACGGCATCGCAGCGGCCATGCAGAGTACAGGGTGATGTATGGCCCTTCTGCACAAGCTTCGGATGGGTATAGCGAAAAGGCAAAAATTCAGATTTCACCTGAATTTCAGAATGGGGTTTTTCAGCGTTCAGGCATCACGTTCCAGATTCTTTTCCACACCCAAACCAGCCGTCGCCAATCCTGTCTGGTTTTAAATCTTTGATCGTCGATTGGGTTGGGATGTAAATTGTTCAACCTGGCAACCTTGAATCGGAAAACATAATCGGGTTCCGAGCCCATGCGCAAATCGGTCATGATGACATTCTCGTCCACAGTAGAAAGGGCATAATATCCCCTGGTGAACCATTTCAGTTTGACAACCGGCGGGTGTTCTTCGATTCCTGTCATCAGGGCCAGGTTTCTGGGGTAGAAATCGACGAACAACGGTGTATCTTTATCGAATAGTGAGAAATAGGTTTCGAAATATTGGTCTTTATCGATGCCCACCACCCGCCATAGCAACGTAGTGAACGGTGCGGGAGAGGAGATGATACGGGAATAGGATACCCCCTGACGCGCAAGTTTTTCCGTCACCCTGCGCTCGACAAATTCCCCGGCGCCAAACGCCCAAACGGTATAGCCCAGACTGAAAATCAGTCCAATCGTATTGATCTGATGGCCCAAGAAACGGTTTCTTTTTATCATTAATGCTGACAGGACGCCTATCAGCATCGGTAAAGTGAAAAAAGGATCAATGATGAATAGAATCGGGATTGCCATCGGCGTGGTGTCAAAAGGCCAGAAGATTTGCGTCCCATAGATGGTCAGCAGATCCAACAGCACACTGGCCTCCAGCACAAGGAAGGACAACAGAACCCATCGACGATAATACCGCTTCGTTTCGGAATGAACCTTCGTGATAAGCCAAGCAATTATGGGCGACATGAGGGCCAACAGAAAAAGAGAATGGCTGAAGCCCCGGTGGTAGACAAAGTCATTGACCGGCCCGCCGAGGGGGATAAAAACATCCAGATCAGGTATCGTCCCCAAAACGGCACCCCACAAAAGGGCTTTTCTTCCGACCTTTTTACCAAGAACGGCCTCGCCGCAAGCGGCTCCGAAAGTCAGCTGGGTCAAAGAGTCCATCGTATTCCTAAATAAAACCAAAAGGCCCGTAATGGTAGGTCTGGGCTGCCACCATACGATCAAACGACCATCGTTGTCTTTGACTTTTAATGCCTTAGCTTTTTTTAATGCACTTACGAACTAATCGAGAGGTACGGTTAATGAAAGAAAGGAATATGCTTATGAACACTGAAACCGATCAAAACGTTTATGTAAAGGTGAAAGATATGGCCGACAACGAATTTGTCTGCCCCCTGAATGAACTTAAAAATGCCCGCAAAATCAGTGACGCCGAATTGGAGAACTGTTTTGAGGGTGATGTCGTCGGCCGCTATGCCGGCCTGCTGAACATCATCGATGCGGAAAACTGAAAAAGGTGTTTAACTATGAAAATGTACCTCCGCGTATTAATTGCTGTCGGCGGTGTGCTTCTTGTCCTTGGTGGCATGGGTGCGGTTAAAGGGCTGCAAATTGGAGCGTTGATCGCCCGAAGCGAATCGTTGGTCACTGCGCCGCAAACCGTCACAGTGGCAACGGCAAGGATGACCCGGTGGGACAACACCCTGTCGGCAGTGGGGTCTTTGGAGGCTGTTCAGGGAATGCTGGTCTCTGCCGAGATGTCGGGCAAAGTCGATCAGATCGCCTTCGAGGCAGGTACGCAGGTGAAAGCTGGGGAACTGCTGCTGCAGCAGGACGTTTCAGAGGAGCGTGCCGCATTACGGGCGGCAAACAGCCGTGCCCGGCTGGCAGGTAAGGAGCTGCAGCGTGCCAAACTGCTGAACAATGAAAACGTCGTCACGGAATCGGTATTGGATGAAAAGGAAGCCGAGTACGAACAGGCCGTTGCCGAGCGGGAGCGAATCAACGCCATCATCGCCAAGAAGACCATCCGGGCGCCATTTGCTGGTCGACTGGGCATCCGCCTTGTGGATAAGGGGCAAGTCCTCGAACCCGGACAAGCAATCGTATCATTGCAATCCATCGACCCTATTTTCGTAAACTTCAAGCTCCCCCAACAACACATCCACCACCTCGAAACCGGCCTTGGCGTGCGCGCCTACCCGACAGCAACCAAGGATGACCATATTTCAGGGCGCATAACGGCCTTGAACCCCGACGTGGATCCCGACACGCGCAGCCTCCAGGTACAGGCCATACTGGCCAATACAGGCGAACGGCTCCGACCGGGAATGTTTGTCCGTGTGAGTGTGCTGATGCCGGAGCCGGAACCGGTGCTCATTATTCCCATAACGGCCGTTTTGCATGCCCCCTATGGCGATTCCGTGTTTATCTTGGATGGCGGCGCTGCAGCATCGGACCAGGGCTCCCCTGTCCTCCGCCAGACATTCGTAAGGCTCGGTGAAAAACGGGGTGATTTTGTTGCTGTCCTCGACGGCCTTCAGTCGGGTGAAGCCGTCGTCAGCACTGGCGTTTTCCGGCTGCGCAACGGCATGCCGGTGACGATAGACAACCGCCTGTCGCCCGATTTTGAATTGACTCCCCAACCGGAAAATGCATGAGGCGGATCGATCATGAACATCACCGATATTTTTATCCGCAAACCGGTTTTATCGCTGGTTGTAAGCATACTGATCATTATCGCCGGCGTGCAAGCGCTGCTGACATTGAACGTTCGCCAATACCCACGCAGTGAAAATGCGGCGGTGACGATCACGACCGCTTATGTGGGCGCCGGAGCAGAACTGGTGCGGGGTTTTGTCACGACGCCATTGGAACGTGCCATCGCCGCCGCCGACGGGATCGACTACATCGAGTCCCAAAGCCGCCAAGGGGGCTCAACGATCACGGCTCGGCTGGAGCTCAACGTGGATGCGGTCAAGGCATTGTCGGAAATCAGTTCAAAGGTCGATCAGGTTCGCGGCAATCTGCCGCCGGAAGCCGAGGTGCCCGTCATCAACGTCGAATCTGCGGACAGCCGCTTCGCCGCCGCCTACCTGAGCTTCACCGCGGACATTTTGCAGCAAAACCAGATTACCGATTATCTGGTACGGGTGGTCCAGCCGCGCCTGACGGCGATTACCGGCGTCCAGCGAGCGGATATACTGGGGGCACGGACGTTTGCCATGCGCGTTTGGCTCAAGCCCGACCGCATGGCGGCCTACAACATCAGCCCGGCGGAGGTGCGCCGGGCACTGGCCGCCAACAATTTTATCGCGGCGGTGGGACGGACCAAGGGCGCCTTGGTGGAACTTAATTTATCCACCAACACCGACCTCAGATCCGTAAAAGAGTTCCAGCAGTTGGTGATCCGCGAGCAAAATGGTGCGCTGGTGCGTTTGCAGGACGTCGCGGAGGTGGTGTTGGGCTCCGAAGACTATGACACCGACGTGCGCTTTTCCGGTCAGACCGCCGTATTCATGGGTATCTGGCCACTGCCCAATGCCAATTCATTGGATGTGATCACAGCCGTTCGCAAGGAGATGGATGCGATCGTAGCGACGCTGCCCAGCGGTTTGAACGGTCGGGTCGCCTACGACGCGACCCAATACATCGATAGTGCCATCAGCGAAGTGACCCAGACACTGCTGCTTACCTTGGCTATCGTGGCCGCCGTTATCTTTCTTTTCCTGGGATCACTGCGCTCGGCACTCGTCCCCCTGGTTGCCATTCCCCTGGCCCTCGTCGGCGGCCTGTTTCTGATGCAGATTTTCGGATTCAGCCTCAATTTGCTCACATTACTGGCCATTGTGTTGGCGGTGGGGTTGGTCGTGGATGATGCGATTGTGATGGTGGAGAACGTCGAACGGCACCTGCGCAAGGGGCACGCGCCGGTGCAGGCGGCCCTGATCGGGGCCCGGGAACTGGTCGGGCCGATCATCGCCACCACGGTGGTCCTGGCCGCCGTCTATGCGCCGATCGGCCTGCAGGGCGGTTTGACCGGGTCCCTTTTCCGGGAATTCGCCTTTACCCTGACCGGCGCGGTGATCATATCCACCGTGGTAGCGCTGACCCTCTCGCCCATGATGTCGGCCAAACTGCTCAAACCGGGACTGGCGGATCGCGGACTGGCGGAACGGATCTCCCGGGGCTTTGGCCGGATTCACCGGCTTTACGGTCGATGGCTGGATATCACCCTTCGATCCAGACCGGCGGTTTACGCGGTTTGGATGTTGCTGGGGCTGGCAACGATTCCCATGTTCATGATGTCTCCCCGGGAACTGGCACCCACGGAAGACCAGGGAGTGATCTTCGGCATCGTCGACGCGGACGCCAGCGCCACGCTTGACCAAACCAGCCGCAATGCAGCCGCGGCCAACGATGTCTTCATGGGGATCCCGGAGACGGAATTCACCTTCCAGATCACCTCGCCCTCATCGGGATTCGGCGGCATGGTGGTATCCCCCTGGGAAGAACGGGAGCGAACCATCTTCGAAATCATGCCCGAGGTGCAACAGGGGCTGAGTCGAATCCCTGGCATTCAAATGTTTGCCGTGACCCCGCCCGCCCTGCCAGGCGGTGGTCAATTTCCGGTGGAGTTCATTCTGGCATCCACCGACGAGCCGGAAAAAAATTTGACATTTGCCCACCAACTGCGGGGCAAGGCCATTCAGAGCGGCCTGTTCGCCTTTCCGCCCATCATCGATGTCAAGTTCGATCAGCCCGAGGCCCAAATCGTGATCGACCGTGATCTGGCGGCCGATATCGGACTGAATCTCGAGCAGGTGGGCAGGGATCTGTCTTCCCTGGTCGGGGGGGATTTCGTCAACCGGTTTAGCATCTCGGGGCGCAGCTACAAGGTCATCCCCCAGGTTCAGCGGGTGGACCGCCTGACGCCCGAACAACTGAAGGACGTTTATGTGACTGGACCGGAAGGGCGCCTGATCCCCTTGAGCACGATCGCACGGGTGGAAAAACGCACGCTGCCGCGTTCGATCAATCGGTTCCAGCAGTTCAATGCCGTTAAACTGAGTGGTGTGGCCATTCGGCCTCTGGATGAGGCCCTGACCTTTCTGGAAAAGGAAGCCGCAAAGATTCTACCGCAGGGATATATCCTCGACTACACGGGCGAATCCCGCCAACTGCGCACCGAGGGCAACACATTTCTTCCTGTTTTCGGCCTTGCACTGATACTTATCTTCTTGACCCTTGCCGCTCAGTACAACAGCTTTCGCGACCCATTTGTCATTTTGGCCGGGTCCGTTCCCCTGGCAATGTTTGGAGCCCTGATTTTTTCTTTCCTCAAAATGCCCGATCCCAACGCGGCATTCTGGACCGACGCTTGGACCACGACGCTCAACATATACTCACAGGTTGGTTTGGTGACCCTGGTGGGTGTGGTGTCGAAAAACGGCATTCTCATTGTCGAATTCGCCAACACGCTTCAACGCCAAGGCATGAGCAAGCTGGAAGCCATCCGTGAGGCGTCCCTTACGCGACTGCGGCCGGTCCTGATGACCAGCAGCGCGACCATCGTGGGATATTTTCCCCTGATTCTGGTCAGTGGCGCCGGCGCGGCTGCACGAAATTCCATTGGTCTGTTTCTGGTGGGGGGAATGACGGTGGGCTCCATCTTCACCCTTTTCGTCATTCCTTCGCTCTACATGCTGATCGCCAAGGACCACCAGCGGGAGCGTGTCCCTGCACAAACGCCGTCCGACGGAACGTGCCTGGCACCGGTTATCGATGGTCTTCGGATTCCGACCAAATGCCACTTGGTGGCCGACGCCCAGTGTCAGTGGTCCATTTCCTGTGATCAAAAACGGGAGCCGGCGAATTCGGCATAGACGGCACAATTATTCCCCGATGTGAAACGATCTGCCATGGACTTCCTGCTTGACGGACCGGGAACAGATGCGGTAGCTACAACATAAGCTTTCCCAACACGATATCTCCATTTAACCCCGGTTCTAAGGGTGATTGACATGAATCTTACCAGATCCAATGGATTCCCGTCTGTGACGTTCGGTGTTGGCCCGTTCCGAATCGATCCCAAACCTCGTCATTGGCGATGAAAGGGCCATGGATGCGAAAATCGATCCTTGGCATCACGATGATGGGAATCATTCTGTTGCTCGCGGGCTGCGCCTGGTTTGCCCAAGCCCCCATGGATGTGCTTTATTATCGGGCGGATGAGAATGCTTCTCAGGTTAATCTTTTTGTATTTATGCGTGGGATCGGCGGCAGCCATCGCAGTTTCGAAAAGGAAGGGCTGGTGGACGATGTGCGAACCAATAATCTGCCCTTCGATATGGCCGCTCCCAATGCCCACTTCGGATACTATTCCAATCGTAGCCTGATCAAACGTCTCAAGGCGGATGTGATCGATCCGGCACGGTTAAGTGGCCAAGACCACATCTGGCTGGTGGGGTTCTCCATGGGGGGGCTGGGGTCGCTGCTCTATCTGCGGGCGCAGCCCAATGATATCGACGGCATTTGCCTGATATCCCCCTTTCTGGGATATGATACGATCATCGAAGAGATCCAGGCTGCCGGCGGGGTGCGATCCTGGTCGCCCGGGGCCTACGACCCGGAAGAGGACTGGGAGCGGATGCTGTGGCACTGGATCAAAGAGAATGTTGGCAACGATCAGCCCGTGCCGGTTTACCTCGCATACGGTGAAGAAGACAAATACGTCAAGGCACATGACTTGCTGGCGGCGGTTTTGCCCGCCAATCGGGTGGTGCACCTTCACGGCGGGCACAGCTATGAAACGTTCAAAGCCCTTTGGGACCGCTTTTTGGAAAGCAAAATCTATATGCCCTGAGAGAGCATTATCGTGGGTGATGCGAAACTGGGGCGTCACGCCAGGCCCACCTTTTTTCCTATGCGCACGGCAATGCCAAGGCGAACTATAGGCTATTCACCACGGCCCAATTCAATGGGAATCGTTTACGCTAAAAAGTGGCCCAATGGTAGTGCCTGTCTCCCGTTCAAGAGGTGGAGGCGACCTATTGGGGGCACTCGAAGGTCGGATCCACGGCGCAGCGATAGACTGTGCGGAAGCCCCCGATCGCCAAGTCCAGGCCCGGAATGGTGGCCATGATGTCGCCCTCGGAATAGTAGTCACGTTGGTAGTACACCAGTGCTGTGCGGGGCCGGAACTTGAAGATCGAGATGCCTTTGGCCTCGTAGAAAACGCCAAGGAACTGGCCGGACATGATCCACGTCGCCGCGTAGATGGCCCCGATCAGGGTCTCGTCTTCGACAATCGTGACTATATCGGGCGAGGCGCCCAGAAGCTGGTAGAGGAACCCGGTCATATCCTGTTTCCCGTAGATGTCGACGATCGGATCGTGGTATTCGATGTCTTCCGCGCAGTACGGCAGGACTTCCGCCACGTTCGTCGACTGCACCTCGAGCAGGGCACGTCCGACCTCAAGTCGCTGCTGGTAGAGTTGGGGCCGACCGGCGTTGGCCTGGACAGCCAGGATCATGAAGATGCCGGCTATCAGTGCGGATGCTTGGATCAATTTTTTCATGGATGGACCTCCTTAACATCTGATTGCTGATTTCAGGCGCAACCCAACCCCGTCGACATCTGTGTTGGTTCTGTTTGGCAAAGGCCCACGCGGTAAAAATTGAGTAGGGGGACGACGCCCACATTACTGTCGGACGCTTTTCTGCCGGCTTGCCCGAGTTCTATTTTGGCATCACGCGCCAGCAGCGTCGCGCCGGCATGCAGGCACCATGAACTTCTGTTGAGAAATGAATAGCGATAGGAAACACGGTAGGTATCAAAGCGTTTCAGAACCAAAGACATTTTCTCTCCGGGTTGATTGAACTCGAACCGGTTGATGGTTTATGAG
>Ga0272444_10001802_pt1 | contig 20228 bp, 16 predicted proteins | sample SSMForm13_FD_201033 | JGI IMG/M metagenome (GOLD analysis project Ga0272444, IMG submission 201033) | Marine sediment archaeal communities from Little Sippewissett salt marsh, Falmouth, MA, United States - SSM-Form-13 | ecosystem: Environmental > Aquatic > Marine > Wetlands > Sediment ... | reverse complement strand
CCGCCGCCCCCGAAATCACGCATGAAGGCGCGCAGGGCATCACCGAGATCGAAACCCTCGAAACCACCGAACCCGCCGCCGAAACCGGCCTGCTGGTTCAGCCCGGCGTGGCCGTACTGGTCGTAAACCTGGCGCTTCTGAGGATCCTTCAGAACCTCATAAGCCTCGGTGGCTTCCTTGAACCTGGCCTCGGCCTCCTTATTCCCCGGATTGCGGTCCGGGTGAAATTGCATTGCCTTCTTGCGGTAGGCCGATTTAACCGTATCCGCATCGGCGCCGCGATCGAGCCCGAGCACCTCGTAGTAATCACGTTTGGTCATCGGCGACTACTTTTTGTCGTCATCGACTACCTCGAAATCAGCGTCGACCGCGCCGTCGGCATCGGAGGATTCTTTCTGGCTGTCGGCGGCATCCGGCCCGGCCGTTGTACCGGCCTGACCGCCGGCTCCCTGCTGCGCCTGCTGAGCCTGCTTGTACATCTCTTCGGCCAGCTTGTGCGACGCCTGCATCAGCTTCTCCTTGGCGGCGTTGATCGTCTCCAGGGAGTCTCCGCCGACCGCCTTGCGCAGCTCTTCCAGGGCCGACTCGATGTTCTTCTTCTCGTCCTCCGAGACTTTATCGCCGTGCTCCTTGAGCGTCTTCTCGGTTGTATAAATCAACTGGTCGGACTCGTTGCGGGCGGCAATAAGCTCCGCCTTTTTCTTGTCGTCGCCGGCAAACTTCTCGGCATCCTGAACCATGCGATCGATCTCGGCCTCGCTGAGACCGGAAGACACTTCGATCTTGATCGACTGCTCTTTCCCGGTCGCCATATCTTTGGCGCTGACGTGGACAATGCCGTTGGCGTCAATGTCGAACGTCACTTCGATCTGAGGCATGCCGCGCGGAGCCGGCGGAATCCCCACCAGATCGAACTTGCCGAGGGTCCGGTTGTCGATAGCCATCTGGCGCTCGCCCTGAAGGACGTGAATGGATACGGCCGGCTGATTGTCGCTGGCGGTCGAGAAGACCTGCGACTTCTTGGTTGGAATGGTTGTGTTGCGCTCGATCAGTTTGGTCATAACGCCGCCCAGCGTCTCGATCCCGAGTGACAGCGGGGTGACGTCGAGCAGCACCACATCCTGTACATCACCGGCCAGCACCCCGCCCTGGATGGCGGCGCCGACAGCTACCACCTCGTCCGGGTTGACGCCCTTGTGGGGTTCCTTACCGAACAGCTCCTTGACCATCGACACCACTTTGGGCATGCGAGTCATGCCGCCGACGAGCACGACCTCGTCGATATCTCCGACCGAAAGCTTGGCGTCCGACAGGGCCTGCTTGCACGGTCCGATGGTGCGCTCCAGAAGAGCCTCCGTAAGCTGTTCGAACTTGGCCCGGCTGAGCGACAGATCAAGATGCTTGGGGCCGCTCTGATCGGCTGTAATAAACGGCAGGTTGATGTTGGTCTGCATAGCCGAGGACAATTCGATTTTGGCCTTCTCGGCCGCTTCCTTCAGGCGTTGCAGGGCCATGCGATCCTTGCGGAGGTCTATCCCCTGCGCCTTCTTGAATTCCTCGGCCATCCAGTCGATAACCGCCTGGTCGAAATCATCGCCGCCCAGGTGCGAGTCACCGTTGGTGGAACGAACCTCGAATACACCGTCGCCGATCTCCAGAATGGAGACGTCGAAAGTACCGCCGCCAAGATCATACACGGCGATCTTCTCGTTGCCTTTTTTCTGAAGGCCGTAGGCGAGCGAGGCCGCGGTCGGTTCGTTGATAATGCGAAGAACCTCGAGACCGGCGATACGGCCGGCGTCCTTTGTCGCCTGGCGCTGCGCGTCGTTGAAGTAGGCCGGGACGGTGACAACCGCTTGCTTGACTTCCTCGCCCAGATAGTTTTCCGCGGCCGACTTGAGATGCTGCAAAATCATCGCGGAAATCTCCGACGGGGCCAGCTTCTTGCCGCCGGCCTCGACGATGGCGTTACCGGAATCGTCGGAAATCACTTTGTACGGTACGATTTTCTCTTCCGCCGACACTTCCTCATGCCGCCGCCCCATGAAGCGCTTGATGGAGAACACGGTGTTCTCGGGGTTGGTGACGGCCTGACGTTTGGCCGCCGCGCCGACCAGACGCTCTCCGTCCTTGGTGAATGCGACCACCGAAGGAGTGGTGCGGGCGCCCTCCTGATTCGGAATTACTGTCGGATCCTTGCCTTCCAGCACCGCCACACACGAGTTGGTGGTACCGAGATCAATGCCTATGACTTTGCTCATTTTCCTTTCTCCTCTATTATCAATTCACATGTTGGCTTTATTGCTGCGACTCCTCGCCGCCCTCTTCACGGCCGGTGTTCGGCCCCTGGCTCACGCCCACTTTGGCGTGCCGCAGGACGTTTTCCCCCTGCAGGTAGCCCTTGCTTATCTCGATGGCAACCAGGCCCTCGTCGTAATCTTCCGAAGGAACGGACATGAGGGCTTCGTGAAGGTTCGGGTCGAACGGCTTCCCGAGCGATTCGATCGGCTTCACATTGTAGCGGGCGAGCAGGTCCATCATCTGATTATAGATCAACTCCGTCCCCTGTCGCATTGCCTCGCCACTGGCACTCTCGCCCGGAGCTTCCTGATGCTGCAGGGCTCGCTCGAAATTATCCACGATCTCCAGCATCTCCCCCAGCAGTCGGTCGTTGGCGCTGCGAATCGTCTCCTGCATCTGCCGCACCGTCCGCTTCTTCAGATTATCCAGCTCGGCTAGCGCCCGAAGTTTCTGATCCTCGAGCTGCTGCATCTGGATCTTGAGTTGATCGACCTCACTGGGCGAGGCCTCCCCCGGCTTTTCCACAGGAGCCGACTCCCCTTCCGCGGCCTCCGCCTCTTCGGCGGTGGTCACCGGGATAATCTTTTCTTCCGGCTTCACTTCTTCCGCGTTGGCGGTTGTTTCCTTGTTCACTTTTTCCTTTTTTGCTTTGGCCATCGTTCTATTCGTCCTCTTACGAATCCAACCCTGACAATACATCGGTGATCGACCGGGCCGTGTACTCCACAATGGAGACCGCCTTGCTGTACGGAAGGCGCGTCGGCCCGATGATACCAACCGCCCCCTGAATGTTGCCGACCTTGTAAGATGCGGTCACCAGCGAGCAGTTGATAATCTCGCTGAGCGTGTTTTCGCGCCCGATGCTGATAATCAGGTCCTCTTCGTGGGCATGGCCGAGAAACTCCGAAAGCACCTGCCGGTCCTCGATGACTTTCAACAGCGAGGAGATGCGGTCGAGCCGGGAAAATTCCGGCTTGGCCAGCAGGTGATTGGTCCCCGAAACCAGAAGGTCCTGCGAGCGGTCCTCGGTCCAGATGCGGTCGCTCGAATCGACCACCAGCTTCAGCAGGCGGGCGTGTCCGGTGACATCGGCCAGGCGGCTCGAAATCGAATCCCTGATTTCCGAAAGGGTCAGACCGCGAAGGCGCTCGTTGAGAGTCGTCTCGACTTCGCGAACCGCCTTGTCCGAAAGACTGGTCTCGACCTCGAGCACCAGCGACCGCGCCAGTCCCGACTCCACGACCACTACAATCATGAGTCGATCGTCAGACACCGGAATAAGCCGCAGATCCCTGAGCACACCGACCTCGAAACGCGGGGCGATCGTCACTCCCAACTGGTCCGTGATATCTCCCAGGAGCCGGGCGGTCTGCCCGAGAATCTCCCGGATACCCCGGCCCTCCTTGAGAATCGTCTGTTTGATCGTACGCTTCTCCTCCTCGCTGAGCTGCTCGGGCTTGAGGAGATAATCGACATAGACGCGATAGCCGATATCGGTCGGCACCCGGCCGGCCGAAGTATGCGGCTGCTCCACCAGACCCAGCTCCTCAAGATCCTGGAGGGTGTTCCGGATAGTGGCCGAAGACAGCCCCATCTTGAACTTGTTCGCGATAACGCGCGAACCGACCGGATCGGCCGACCCGATATAATGATTTATCAGGTTGGCCAGGATCTCTTTTTCGCGTATTGTAAGATTCTCAAAGGCCATAAGTTCTACCCGCTAAAGCGGTAACTGCCAATATGGCAGCATTTGTGTCAGGTCCACCATAAATAACATATTTTACTACGCTCGTCAAGCTCAAATGGTTCCCCAACAATAATTAGCGAAAAAAAAACCACCCCTTACCAGGGTGGCTTTTCGATGTCCGCATTCCTGCAATTCAGGCCGCCGGCGCCGATCCGAAGGGACCGGCCGAGAGGCCCCGAGGGTTGTCTAATCGTCCTGTTTCTTGTCCTCGGGCTTCTTCTTCAGATTCTCGCGGCGGTCATCGATACCGTTTTTGTTCTTGTCCACAAAATCGTCGTACTTCTTTTTCGGCTCCGGCTTCTTGGTCGGTTTTTCCGGCTTCTCGGTCTCCGGTTTCTTTTCCGGCTTTTTCTTCTCCTCGGTTTTGGGAGCCGGCTTGGTGTCCTTGCTTTTCTTTTCTACGGCAAAGGCACTGCCCCCGCTGGCCAGCAGGAACAGAGTGCAGACAAGATATGTGAGGATTCGCTTCATAACTATCACCTGTATCAATCTAACCGAACCGGTCCGGGCTGTCAACGACTTCGCCCGACCGGTCCGGTCTCATCGCTTGCGGTTTCTTAACGGCGGCTCTTCTTGGTCGAGTTGCTCTTCGGGCTCGGACTGCTCTTGGTGCTCTTGCCGCTGCCGCCCGAGTCGTTGCTGCTCGAAGACTTCACCTTACTGCTACCGGCGCTTCGGCCCGACGACGAAGGTGCTTTCGAGGGCGCTGATTTTACCGTTCCGGAAGACTTCCCCGACTGGCTGGGTGTACTCTGTTTTTTGTAAGTCCCGGAGCTGCTGCTCGACTTGTTAGTCTTGGTCGGGCTCCTTCTCTCGACCGTGTTGCCGGAGCTGGAGGACTTGCCCGAGCTCTTGGTGGTCCCAACGCTACGCTTGCTGGAGCTGCCGGACTTCTTCTGATAATAACCGGAAGAGCCCGAGGAGTTCGAGCCGCTGCTGTTTCGATAGCTGCTGCCGGTGCTTTTGGTCGAGCCGGACTTGACCGTCTGCCGATCGGCATTGCCGCTTGTGGTTTTCACCGGATTCTGGATTCGGCTGGTGCTGCCGGTACGGCCCTTGACGGCCCCGGTGCCGATCACCGCCGAGGAGGCGTCGGTCTCATACCCGCGGTCGGTCTTCACCAGCCTGGTCGAACCGCGCACGTATTTATGGGTGCTGTTATCGACCATGGTCGTCTTGGTGACATTCTTGCCCGACTTACCGACCACGTTGTTGGTGTTGTTGATCGTCACGTTGTTGTTAACCACGTTCTTCGCCTTGAAATCCGGATAGCCGCTGGTCACCGGGTTACGATATCCGGCCGAACGGACTTCCTTGAATTTTGACTTCACAGACGGCGACGGTACCACGACGTGCCGGTCAAAGACGACGGTGTTGTAACGGCTGATGTGGAAATCGGACTCCCAGCAATGACCGTAGCGGTCATAGATGGTCACCACGTGCCAGCCCACCGCGATGCGGGGGATATAAAGCGGCGCGCAGCCCCAGTAGATGCCGTTAACGTACACCGAGGCACCCCAGGGATAGTCAACATAGCAGTTGCCGTAGACGGTCCAGCTCGGGTAGTACGGGTAGTAAATCGGCCGGTAGTAATCCGGTTCCCATTCGTTCACATAAACGACCGCCCGGTCATAGGCGAACCTCTGGCCGGAATAACGGACGAAGTGGTTGGCGTTGAGGAAATCCATGTACTCGCTGCGGTCGTCCCAGTCACAGACCAGACCGGAATTCCGGTACCAGTTGGGAATATCGAACCGTTCGCGCGAGGCGATGATCTGGATGTTCTCGAAACCCTCGGGACCGTTGATCTCCAGGTCGAAATCGGCTCCCTCGCCCGGCAGGCTGTAGGTCACCCCGCCGCGGATGTAATTGTCCTCGGTCGGGTCGGTCGGGAAGAGCAGGACCACCCGCCCCCGGGTGTCGATCGAGTAAATCGACACGAAGGCGTCGCGGCTGGCCCGGAAGTACACCACGATGTTGTCACCGTCGTAATACTCACCGTCGTAATGATCGGTCCACACCTCGACATCAAGATGCCGGTCGATCTTCACCCGGTCGTAATCATCCGCTCCGTATCCATAGTCCCGGTCGATCGACTGGGCCTGACCGGCCACCGCGCCGGCAAAGATGACCAGCAGGGCCATCAAACTGGTTGTAATCGTTTTTGGTAACATGACACACTCTCCTTATCGGACCTATTTAATGGGCAGCGCCTGTCGAGGCTTGAGATAATCCTCGCCGTGTTCCGGCTTAAGATCCACAACCGGGGCCAGCTCCAGATTACCCGGGTCGGTCTGATAGGCCCATTCGAAAGTGACCGAATTGAGGCCACCGACGCCGGTGTTAAACGACAGAGCGCGCATCTTGGCAAAGTGATTGTCGGCCGTCCAGATTACGTAAGTATGCCCGAGGATGATTTCGACATAACCGAGCTCGGACCAGCCCATATCAGGCGACCAGCTGATATCGTCAAAACTGTAAGTGAAACCCATATCCTGAATGTCCGTGTCGATGTTCCCGGCGTTCAGGTAAGGAACGCCGTCGAGATCACGATCCATCCAGACATCGGCCGCCGCGCTGGTATCCGGAACGTTGGCGTGAGCCGCCAGGTTGAAGCCGGCCAGCGACGGGGTGTCATCGTTGAAGAAAAGCGACACCTGACCCTCAGGGCGCGGCGTGTCAAAGACGTTTTCAGCCGACAGCTCCGACTCCTGTCCGGCGTGATCCACGGCGGTCACGGCGTACCAGTAGGTGGTGCCGTTATTAGCAGTCTCGTCGGCGTACTGATAGATGAGCAGATCAAGATTAGGATTGCTCTCAGCGTTGACCGTAGCGATATCCTGATAGCCGGTGAGAGCGTCTAGGGACCGATAGACCACGTAATAGTCGACATCGTTATCATATATACCGTTCCAGAAGACCCAGACGACATCGTCGCCGGTAATGCTGTAAACACCCTGCGGCGTGGCCGGCATCGGATCGGGAGCAACCAGGCCGTTGTCATCATCGTCACAACCGGCTATGCTGAGGGCCAGAAGCACTAAAAAGAGCGATACAAACTTGATCTTCATCACTAGTCTCCTTGACAGGTTTCTACTTATTCCTGCCCGTAGTTAATCAAGCCACGTGCCAACTCCGGTAAGTCGCTGGCAGTACTGTTCTTAAGAGATAATCCTAGGAGGCAGGAGCCAATAGGGCGCACAATATTTGTGCGCCAGTCCGATCCGGCGCACAAATACAGGTCTATCCTCCCTGAGTTCGATTAAGCTGGTAGTCTTTGATCTTAGTCCTGAGGGTGTTGCGGTGAATACCCAGCCTGTCGGCGGTGAGGCTCAGGTTCCAGTCCAGTTGATCGAGGCAGAGCTTGATATGTTCCTTTTCGACGTCGGCCAGCGGTCTGACCTGTCCCGAGGCTCCCGGCCCGGCGGCCAGCGATATACCGCTAAGGTCGGCCGGTGTTATGAAGCGGCTGCCGGTCAGGACCAGGGCCCTTTCGATGATGTTCTCCAGCTCGCGGACGTTGCCCGGCCAATCGTATTTGGTGAGCATGGCGGCCGCCTCGCTGTCGAGACCTTCGACCTCCTTGCCCACCCGTTTGGCGTGTTTCTCGATAAACCGCTCGGCCAGCAGGAGAATATCGCCGGTACGCTCCGAGAGCGGGGGCAGGTGCAGTTGAATCACGTTCAACCGGTAAAACAGGTCCTCGCGGAATCTACCGGTCTCGACCATCTTCTTGACGTCCCGGTTGGTCGCGGCCAGCACGCGGATATCCAGGGGGATCTCCTTCACCGAGCCCAGCCGCTCGATGCGACGTTCTTCGAGCACCCGCAGCAGTTTGACCTGCATGGTCAGGGGCATTTCACCAATCTCGTCGAGGAACAACGTACCGCCGTCGGCCAGCTCAAACCTCCCCTGCTTGGCTCGATCAGCCCCGGTAAAAGCCCCACGCTCATAGCCGAACAGCTCGGATTCGAGCAGGGTATCGGGAAAGGCGGCGCAGTTTATCGCCACCAGCCGTTTCTCGGCCCGCTCGGAGAGAGCGTGGATAGCCCGCGCCACCAGTTCTTTGCCGGTACCCGAGGGCCCGGTGATCAGGACGGTGGCGTCTTTGGGAGCTACCAGCGAGATCATCTTTTTGATCTCCTGAATAGCCGGGCTCTCACCGACTATTTCCGACGACGGGAAGATATCCGTCAACCGCTCTTTCATCACCTGGTTGTCAACGATCAGGCGATTCTGGGCCGCCGCTTTCTCCAGCTTGAGAAGCAGTTCCTCGAGATCCTCGACCGGTTTGGTCAGATAGTCGTAGGCGCCGGCCCGCATCGCCCCCACGGCCGATTCGACCGAGCCGAAAGCGGTCAGGACAATTACCTGAATGAAAGGGTTGATCTCGCGGAGCTTGCGAAGCAGCTCCATGCCATCCATGCCGGGCATTTTCATGTCGATCAGAGCCAGCGGCGAGAAAACCGAGTGATACATACTGAGGGCGTCCTCACCCGATTCGGCCTCCGTGATCTGATAACCTTTGTCGGCAAGAAAACCGGCCAGCAGGGCGCGTTGACCGGCTTCGTCGTCAACGATGAGTAGTTTGGATTCAGCCATGCAAAAAACCTAATGGCGCTCCCCCCTAAGAGCAATAAAAAAGGCCTGCCGACGCCGGTAGGCCCTGGTAATTCGTATTCCGGATTATCAGTCAGAGCCAAAGAAAACCTTGATTCCGGCGTGAACGTCAAGCGCGGTCGCAGCCTCACCGAACGCATAGGGTCCGGCGGTCCCGTAATCGCTTTCCACATCGGAGGTCAGGCCGTGATGATAGTTCACCTCGAGGAAAAGACCACCGTAATCGTGGGTGTAATAGAACAGACCGCCGCCGACGCCAAAGGCAAGACCGGGGTCGTAAGAGAGTTCACGGTATTCATCGCCGCCTTCGTTCTGATCGTATACCCGGGTGGTGAACTTGACAACGTCAATGCCGGCGTGTCCCTTGATGTAGGGTACCAGGTTGGACTCGCCCCAGAAGTAGTATTTGAGGTACAGGCTCGGGCTGAACAGGCGATGATGACGCGATTCGATAGCCGGGAGGTCCGCCTCGTTGGGGACATCCGGGTCGATGGTATACTGCGAAGCCGTGAAGTTGAACCCGAGCACCATGTCAGCGGTAAGGAAATAACCGACTTCGAAACCGAAATTGAAGCCCAGTTCGGCGCCCAGTTGGTAAGAGCCGCGGTCGTTGACCACCGTCCAGTCGGTCAGGCCGCCCAGGGGCATGGAGCCGCCGAAGAACACCGCCGTTTCGAGGAAGTCTTTTTCGTATTCTTCTTCTTCATCCTGAGCCAGAATGGAGCCGTTGAGGCAAACAGAGAACAGGAGCATTAAAACCAGCAGGGAAGAGAGTTTTTTCATCGCCGCATCCTTAACAAAAAAACGATTGCCCAATATGTCTGTCATACCGTCGATATCAACGGAGCGCTTTTTTAAGCACACGCAGACCGTGAAGATAATCAAACCTAAGACGCCTTGTCAACAGCTTATATTTAGTCCAAATTAGCCGCTGACAACATCTTTTGTATCCTTCTGCCGCATCAGAGCGCCCGGCGTGCGAGCGTGTCGTTCGCATCGCGGGGGCCGCCTGCGGCCAAAAAACAGGTTGAATTCCAGCAGTATTCTTGTATAATTGCAAACTTCAACCTGAATCGTGGAAGCGTATGAAAGTATTGGTAGTCGGTTCCGGCGGCCGGGAACATGCGATCGTTTGGAAACTGAAGCAGTCGAAAAAAGTCAAGCAGATCTACTGTGCACCGGGCAACGGCGGCATGTCCCGCGCCATCAAGTGTGTCAACATCAAGCCCGAAAATACGAAAGCGCTGGCGAACTTCGCCTCCCGCAATAAGATCGGGCTGACGGTGATCGGCCCGGAACAGCCCCTGGCGAGGGGTATTGTCGATGAATTCCAGCGCCGTAAGCTCCGGGTGTTCGGGCCCGAAAAGAAAGCGGCCGCGCTCGAGAGCAGCAAAGTGTTCGCCAAGGAATTCATGCAGAAGTATCACATTCCGACGGCGCCCTTCAAGGTTTTCGACAACATCCCCGAAGCCGTCAGCTTTTGCAAGGTGATCGAGTACCCCGCGGTGATCAAAGTCGATGGGCTGGCGGCCGGCAAAGGGGTTATGGTTGTCGATGATTTCAAAGCGGCTGCGGACACGATCGAGAGTATTTTCGAGGGAAAACAGTTCGGTGAGGCCGGCTCCCGAATAGTCGTAGAGTCTTTTCTGAAGGGGCAGGAAGTTTCGGTCATGGCCGTCACCGACGGCAAGACAATTATCCCCATGCTCCCAAGCCAGGACCACAAGCAGGCGTTTGAGGGGGACAAAGGGCCGAATACCGGCGGAATGGGGGCTTATTGTCCGGCCACGATTCTCACCGATGATCTCGCCGAACAGGTCAGACAGTACGTCCTCTCCCCTGCCATTGCCGGACTCCGACAGGAGAATATAAACTATCGGGGCGTGCTGTACGCCGGGCTGATGCTGACCGATCAGGGGCCCAAGGTACTGGAATTCAACTGCCGTTTCGGCGATCCGGAAACCCAGGTGGTGCTGCCGATGTTAAAGTCTGATCTGCTGGAGATTATGCAGGCGGTCGTGGATCGGCGCCTCGATAAAATCAAGCAGTTTGAATGGCACAAAGGGGCGGCGGCGTGCGTCATAATGGCGTCCCAGGGATATCCGGGCAGTTATTCGACCGGCCACCGCATCACCGGCCTTCAGCATCTAAAGAACGAAGGTGGTTATGTTTTTCACGCCGGAACGCGACGGGAGCAAAACCAACTGGTGACCTCCGGCGGCCGTGTACTCGGCGTGATGGGCCGCGACAGCAATCTGCAGGGGGCCCTGCAGAAAGCCTACAAGGTTGTGGATCAGATCAAGTTCGAAGGCGCCACGTTCAGACGGGACATCGGCTTCCGGGTGCTGGGTCAGAACCAATAGGGAGAGATAATGCCAAAGGTACTTATAATAATCGGTTCCAAGTCGGACCTGGAATTTGCGGAGAAATGCCGCGCCCAACTGGAGGCGCTGGGAATAGAGTCCAGCCTGGAGGTATCCTCTGCCCACCGCCATCCGCAACGGACGGCCGAGCTGACGGGCGGCGCCGAGGCGGCCGGTTTTGACGCTATCATCGCCATGGCCGGGCTGTCGGCGGCCCTGCCGGGGGTAGCCGCGGCTCATTCGAACCTCCCGGTTATCGGCGTCCCTCTTCCGGCGGCTCTTGACGGCCTGGACTCGCTTCTTTCGATCGTGCAAATGCCCCCGGGAATCCCGGTAGGAGCAGTGGCTATAGGCTCTCCCGGCGCCAAAAACGCGGCCGTTCTGGCCGCCAGGATTCTGGCCCTGAAATACCCGGAGGTCAAAAAGGCGGTGGCCGAGCACCGAAAGTCGCTGTAAAAGACCGGGATCAAAACGCAGACAGATTTGTATTATAGTGTGAATGTGAATTCCTTCGAAAGGAGATGCAATGAATCGCAATAGTCGACTCAAACTCTTACCTGGCTTCTACCTGTTGGTGGCTTTCATTGCCCTGGCGGGCGTATCCGCTCTGGGGCAGGAAGAAGCTGCCAACCAGGCCAAGAAACTGTACAACGACGGCATTAAGGCCATGCAGGAGGGCAAGCCGGACCTGGCGATTGTTGCCTACAAAGGGGCCATAACCAACGACCCGGAATTTGTCGATGCCTATCTGAACCTGGGAGCGATCTATTTCGAGCAGAGGAAGTACGATGACGCCCTGGAGCAGTTCCGCACGGCGGTGCAGAAGGACGACAAGAACATAGACGCCTGGGCCAATATCGGGCGGGTCGAATCGGTATTGAAACGATCGGTCGAGGCCCAGGGCGCATATGAATCTGCCCTGGCTATTGAACCCGGCAACGGCCAGATTCTCAAGGAATTGGGGAAAGTCCTGTATACCCGCAGTCAGTTCCAGGAGGCAGTGGACAAATTGAATAAGTGCCACGAAGCCGGCGCCGGCGACCATGTCTCCTATTACATGCTCGGCAAGGCTTACGAGAAGATGGATCAGAACGACAAGGCTATCGCGTCATTGAAGGAGTCGATCAAGATAAAGAACGACTATTATAACTCGCACTCGACTCTCGGTTCCATCTACCTGGCTCAGGAGAAGTACGAGCCGGCGGCGGCCGAGTTCAAGGCGGCGCTGAACGCGGCGCCGAAGCGCGGCTACCGGGCCGCTTATAACTACGCCGTGGCCATGGAGCAGGCCAACCAGGACAATATTGACGCCAACATAGCCAACTGGAACGCTTATATCAAAATCGCCAAGAACATTCCCAAGGCGAAAGACGGTGTCGAGATCGCCCGGCAGCACGTCAAGGAACTCCAGGAACGCAAGGAGCACCTCGAAGGCCAGTTATAGCAGGTTAGCTGAAGAGCACGGTCGTCAACGACCGCCGCGGGGCAGGCGCGACAGCGCAACCCTCGCTGTCAATAAGACGAAAGGCCGCCGAGTTTCGGCGGCCTTTGCTATGGTTAACCCTGCAAGCAGCGGATCTTTGTGCGCTGCCCGGGGACCGTGGGCACGGGTCAGGGTTTCTCCAATTCAAGTCTCTCGAATTCATCCCAATCGACAAACACTTCATCTCCGTCGGCCAGCGTGATGATTATCCCCTTGTTGTCCTCGTCGACGTCGTTCGAGCCGCGAAGGCGGAAAGTCCGGCCATCCCAGACTGTAATCTCGGCCGACCGGTAAGAGTTCTTCTCTATTTTCTTGACCAGGCCGAATTCGATGTCAAACTCAAGATCACGATTTTCTCCATCGATGATCTCCCAGGTATACTCCTCATCGCTGTCCCAGATTATGTTGCCGCTGTAAGAATCACCGTCCTCGGTGTAGACCGTCCCGCGCAATTTACGTCCGCCGTCGAACTGGTCGTAGGTCACGAACGAAGGCACCTCTGTGAATTCGATTTTCTCGAACTCGTCCCAGTTAACCCGGACCTGTCCGAACCCGGGATCGGAGATAATTATACCGCGGTTGTCGTTGTCGACGTCGTTGCTGCCCCGCAACACCATCTCGTCGCCGTCTTTCATCACCAATTGAGCGCCGCTGGAGCTGTACCGGCTGATCGACTTGATCTTGCCGAATTCTATCTTCCGCTTGCGCCGCTTCTCATCACCGTCGAGAATGTCGTTGGTAAACAGCTCGTCCACATCCCAGCAGACAAACCCGGTATACTCATCCCCCCGGCGGGTAGTCAGGGTGCCGTAGAGCCGGTCTCCCAAAGTAGATCTTATCCCGCTGCGGGTGCTCTCGAACTCTATCCTTTCGATATCATCCCAGGAGAATTCGATTTCCCCCTCGTCCGGATCTTCGATCAGGATCTCCCTGATCCCGGAGCCGATGTCCGTGGAACCATCGGTCAACTCCACTTCCTCCCCGGACTTCAGCGTTATCAGCACGCGGTCGTCGTCGATAATCTCCATCACCTTCATATGGCCGAAACGCATGCCTGAAGTGGCAGAGCCAGTCCAGTTCCAATCCCGATCGGACTCGCCGATCTTGACGCCGAAAATCCGAATGGACTTGCGACGCTCGCCGTACCTTCGCCGCTCGCTGGAGCGGTCGCGGTAGCTGCTGCGCAGTTCTTTGGTGCCGTTAAGAATATCGACCCAGTGAGCCTCGTTCTTGTCCCAGCGAATCAGGCCTGTGAAGGAGTCTCCGTCGATAGTGTAAATTGTGCCATAGATCCGGCCGGTGTCATCGGCGGCGGCTATCGACGCCAGACCGACCAGGAGGAAAGCTGTAGCTGCAGTAAGTAGTCCAGTCCTCATATTTCATCCCTTCGGTATGCAATTCTCTACCTGGGTTTATCTTACGAGAACCGGAGCAAAATGTTCTATTTTGCCAGAGGGGCGGGACCAGAAAAATCCAAAAAAAACTGGTGGAAGAGACGAGCTACTTGACCAGGGCCATCTTGCGCGAAAGCGAGATCTGGTCGGTCCGAAGTCGATAGAAATAGATCCCCGTGGCGGCACCCCGGCCGTTCTCAAGGCAACCATCCCAGATAACGGAGTGTTGTCCAGCCGGAAGTCCCCCTGAGAAGAGGGTCCGGACCCGTTGCCCCAGAACGTTGAACACCTCGATATCAACCTTTGCTTTAGTCGGCAGCTGGAATTCTATGACTGTCGACGGGTTGAAGGGATTGGGATAATTCTGAGCAAGGGAGAAATCAGCCGGCAGATTGTCGTCGCTCGGGTCGCCGACAGCGGTAGGATCGTCAACTCTGATATCCCCCGGCAGAAGCAGCGGCTCCAGCCAGAGATTTTCGGTCGTGACGAGATACGGCGCCATCCCCTGTTGATCCGGTCGATCGACTACAAAGAATCCCCCCTGTCCCCGTCCGGTGAAACAGACCGAGGCGAGGGTGTGACGACCGGCCGAAATCCAACTGTCCGAAGATGAACAGCTCAGAGTGATTCCCAGGATACCGTTGATCGTGTCGATGCTGGTAGTTGTTTCGACGAGGGTCGCCAGACTGTCGCCGGCGACAACGGAATCGATCGATATCAAACCGGGGTCAAAAGTCAGCGGCAGATAGACGGTCCTGACGTCCGACGAAACAACCAGATCGATCGGCAACTGACCGGAGCCAACGGCCGGAATCTGAGTCGTCCCGACTATTACCGTGTCATCGGAAGCAATCAGATACTCCAGGATGAACGGCAGCCGCTCCACCGGGTTAAAGGCGGCGTTGTCGACGACCTCGACGAAAGTGGTGTGATGTCCCGACGGCAGTCCGGCCGTGTCGATTGTCAGCCTGATCGTGTCCCCGTCGGACCCGGACAGACGATCCGCTTCGAGCCACGGATCGTTAACCGAAGCGGTCCAGTTCAGCGTTCCCACTCCGGCGTTTGTGACCACGGTGAGATAACCCGTTTCGATTGGATAGCTGGCCGATATTTTGATGCTGTCCGGCTCGAGCCGGATGTACGGCATATCGTCATAGACATCGATAACAGCCCACGTTGTCTCGGGGCTGTTCACCGCCTCGGGAGCTTCAATCACAATCGGCTCGCTGTAGCTTCCGGCAGTCAGCTCGAGGGCCGAAGCCCAGACTTCGATAGAAGATTCGTCGACATCGGAATAGGATGAAAGCCGGAGCCACGAAGCGGTCTCTTCGGCGCTCCAGGCAAGAATGCCGGCACCGGAGTTGGCGATGGTCAGGCTTTTGCCTGTCGAATCGTTGATTCCGGCGAAAGCCCTATAGCGTAACGTGTCGGCGGAAAGATCAATGATCGGCGCGGTGACATCGAGTCGCACCGACACCGTCACCGAGGAATCGGCGTTGTCCAGATCAAACAGTGTGAGAAATCCATAGTAAGTACCGAACGGCATCGTGTCGGTGGTAATGCCGACATCGATCGCGGCCGGGGTCACTCCCGCTCCCGGCACCGCGGAAAGCCAGGAGGACGAAGATATGATTTCGAAATCGAGCGGATTGTATCCGGCGTGCTCGATTGTCAACGGCTGACTCGGCAGGAGCGAGTCGCCTTCGAGCATTTCGAATCGCAACGAACTCGGCGAAGCCACAAGCGTGGGGTCGTTGTATTTTGCGATCGACGCAAAGATATCGAAGTGTCCGTTGCGCTTGTCCGACCAGGTAATGTATCGGTAACGGCCGTCGAGGGCTACGTCCGGATGTAATTGCGAAGAATCCCCTTCGGTGTTGGCCTGGAAATTGGCCTCCTGTATCACACCTTCGACATCTATCATCTGCCCGACAATATCCCACGAGGAGTTCGTCGAGTCGGCCCAGATGACGGCGACATTGCCGCGGCGGTCGGCCGCAATGCACGGCTGGCGCTGGGCCCGGGTGGTGCCGTCCCTGTTGACCCGCATGTCGCCGGTCACCGCCGTCAGGTTAGTGTCGAACTTCCGGGCGTAAATATCCGGGTTATTGGGATAGGTGCCCTGTCGCCAGTCGACCCAGACGACCGTAAAGTGCCCGGCACCGTCAGTGGCTACATCGGGAAAAGCCTGACGTACATCGCCGACATCGGCGTTGACTTTGAGGTTGCTGCCGAGCGGGTTGGCCAGCGAGTCGTAACGCTGGACGTAAATATCGTCGTTGCCGCGGCGGTTGTCGTACCAGGCAACCACAAACCAGCCCTCGGGTGAGACCGCCACGCGCGGCGCGTGCTGCTGGGCCGTCCCGACGTCGCTGTTGACTTTGAAGTTCAAACCGACAAGGTTACCCGAAGACGACATCAACTGACCGTAGATATCCCAGTTGTCATTGCGATAATCGGCCCAGACCAGCATGCCCCCACCCCAGGGCGAGAGGGCGATATCGGGCGTCTCCTTGAGGACGTCGGATTCTTCGGTGGTCAGGTTGTAATTGCCGCTCACCGGAGAAAGGGCGGTATCGTACCTCTGGAAATAGAGATTCGGATTAAAAGGATAGCTTCCGTTGCGGTAGTCCTTCCAGACCACGGAATACAGGCCGGTGCGATCTACCGCCAGAGCGGTTTCAGACTGGTAGGCCGACACCGTGTCATCGTTGACCCGAACGTTCTTGCCGACAGCGTTGCCTTCGAGGTCGAACCGCTGAAGGTAGACGTCGTTGGAGCCATCCCGCGAGTCAATCCAGGTGATAACGAAACCGTCGTCGGGAGCGACCGCGATACGCGGGTTTTTCTGTTCAGTCCGGGTACCGTCGTCGTTAACCAGGAAATCGGCCTTGTCGGCCCGTGCGTTGAGTCCGCACGCGAGGATCAGGACGATCGTCGCACAGTATGTTTTGATCTTGCCGTAGTTCACCGAACAAACTACAGGCAACAAGAATGCCCACCCGCGGGGGTGGGCAAAATTTGTCAGGTCAAGGCGTCAACCTGTTGGCCGGAGGCGCCTTACAGGTCGAACTCGCATTGGTGATCGTCCGAGGTGATTCTGTCGGTTTTCCCTCCTGAGGAAATTAGTTCCAGAAACCAGCGGATGGTTTTTCCGTTACCGCCTAGACTTTCTTCTTCTTGTGGCGGTTGGCGCGTCTGCGCTTTTTCCGCTTGTGCGTCTTAATTTTCTGACGCTTCCGCTTTTTTCCGCTGGGCATCTATCCTCCGTTGGGACGTTTTCAGTCTCAGATGGACAATTTGGTTATCATGTTCTTGAACTCGTTGGACGGCTTAAAGACCGGCACTTTCCGATCGGGAACCGGCACCACTTCCCCGGTGCGGGGGTTACGGGCCTTACGAGCCTTCCGTAACTTGATTTTGAAGGTGCCAAAGCCGCGGATCTCGATGTTGTGTCCGCCCTCAACCGACTTCTTTACGGTGTCGAGAAATGAGTCGACGACAACGGCAACATCGGTACGCGTGAGCCCCGTTTTCTCGGCAACTTTTTCGACCAGATCAGCTTTAGTCACGTCTTCCTCCCTCAACAAGTCTCTCTATTACTATCTCTCTTCTCATCTCGTTCGGCTTTGTCCTCTTCCGTGCGGCCCGGGATCGCCTCCAACCGATAAGCCGTTGGGACAGCGGAAGATAATAAAAACTTCTCCCAAAAAAAGGAAAATTTACGATTTCTTTGATATTTTTTTGACAGCCTGCACCGCTTTATTGATACAAATACATCAAACTTGGTCCGGTTTGCGGGCCCTGAACCTGCTTCTCGAGCCGGCCGAGCACTCCACCCAGAAGGTCAAACAGCGAAACATCGTCCCGCCGACGGGGCCGAATTACGTTGGGCTCGCCTTCCATCTCGGCCAGATCCGCCGCCAAGTCAATAGCATCCCGCAGGCCCCCAAGCGTGTCTACAAGCCCCAGGTTGTAGGCCTGAGAGCCGGTAAATATGGAACCATCGGCCAGCGGATAGACATCTTCCTTGTCCATATCCCGCCCTTCGGCCACGACCTCGACAAACTGCTCGTAGCCGTCCATAATTACCGAACGAAGCATCAGTTCCTCACGCTTGGTCATCGGTCGTGCGTAAGTCCCGACATCCTTCAGTTCGCCGGATTTTATCGTTTCCATGCCGATACCCAGCTTGTCCATCAGACCTTCATAAGTATGAAATGACATGACGGTGCCGATCGAGCCGGTCAGCGTACCGGGATTGGCCATGACCCGGTCGGCGGCACAAGCGATATAATAGCCGCCGGATGCGGCCACTGCTCCCATCGAAACGACTACCGGCTTGGAATCACGGACCCCCAGAATCGTCTCGTAAAGCTCTTGTGAGATGGAGACCCCTCCTCCCGGAGATTCCACGTGTATGACAATGGCCTTGATCGAGTTGTTGTCTTCCCAGCGTTCGAGCTGCCGGATAACGGAGCGGCCGGAGTATTCGTCCATGACTCCAAACATCTCAACCACTGCCACCGAACCGCCGAGTCCGCTAAACTGAAGATCACCTCCCCCGGACATAAGACCGATCATCATGAAGAGAAAGAAGACTCCGACCACGGCAAAGGAGCCGACAATGATTACCGCGATCACGACATCCCGTTTCCTGGCCATACTTTGCCCCGCTATTTGACGTTGATCCTCAGACTGTAGCCGACCGGAATGTTATCCGGGTCGGTAAGGTGATTGGCCGCCAGGATTTTTGCGATAGTCGTACGATATTTCCTGGCGATCCGGCTGAGGTTATCGCCCCGTCTGACTTTGTAAATGATATAATCGGAGCCTCCGCCTCCCCCGACTGTCAGAACCTGACCGGGATAGATCCGGCTGGACCGGCCGAGTCCGTTCATCCTGCGAAGCCTTGATGTCGTGGTGCCGAACTTGCGGGCGATGTCCCAGAGGGTATCGCCGGAGCGAACCTTATAGCGGGAAACATCACCCGACCCGCTTGAACTCGAACTCCCGCTGGACGCGTAGGTTTTGCCCGACGACGACCGGTTCAGTTCCTTGAAACGGGAGGCACTTGAAGGGATCTTCAGGCGCTGGCCGACGTAAATCCGCGAGCCCCGCTCGATATAGTTCACCCGCCGAAGGGCATCGACCGAGGTCCCGAACGCCCTAGCCAGATCCCAGAGGTTGTCGCCGGAGCGGACGGTGTATATGGAGTTCTCGGCGTGGTATTCCCGGCTGGAGCTTCTGCCGGAGTAACTACGGTCAAGCGGTACCGGCACGATCAAGGTCTTGCCGGCGTAAATTCTCGAGCGCCGATTGAGGTTGTTGGATTCGAATATTGCGTACTGCGATACACCGTACTTGGCAGCGATGCTGCTGACCGTCTCCCCGCGCCTGATCTGATGTTTCACCCAGGAGGTCTCTTTCGGCGAGGGCATCGCGTCGTAAGCCGCCAGGAATTTGGACCTGGACCCTACCGGAATCTTCAGTACGTAGTTCTTGTCGTTAGGCGGAGTGTAGTTGCGGAGAAGCTCGGGATTGAGATCCTTGAGCTCCTGAACCGAGCAACCGACCTCTTTGGCGACGACTTTCAGTTCGAGGCACTTGTCAATCTTCACCTCTTCCCAGACGACTTCGGGCTCGTGTTCGATATCGTGGAAGCCGTAGCGCTCGGGGTCCTTGGAGATAATAGCCGCGGCGTAAATGAGCGGCACATAGTCCATCGTCTGCCGTTTCAGCTTCATCTTCCAGAAATCGATTGTTCCCTGTTTCTTGATTGTCCGGCTGACCCGGCCCGGCCCGCCGTTGTAAGCGGCCATGGCCAGCTCCCAGTCACCGAACTGCTCGTATAGATCCTTGAGAAAGCGGCAGGCAGCATCGGTGGCTTTCACCGGGTCTTTGCGCTCGTCGATCCACCAGTTGCGGTCGAGACCGTACAGGCGGCCGGTCGACGAGATGAACTGCCATAATCCCATGGCCCGGGCCCAAGAATAGGCGTGCGGGTTAAAGCCCGACTCCACCAGCGAGAGATAGACGAGATCCTCCGGCAGGCCGTACTTGTTCAACGTCTTCCGAAACAGCCGGTCGTATCTCTTGGAACGACCCAGGTATTTCTTGAACTGCTCTCGGGCCACCGTCTGGAAATAGATCACAGAACTCTTGACCCGTTCGTTCATCTTAACCGGGAGATCGTAGGTAATCGGTCTGACTTCCTCGGAGAACACCACGAGAGTGTCGTCCTCGAGGCTTTCCTCGAGATCGCCAAAGCGCTCGACCATGACGTACGGAGTGATATCCCCCTGAAGTTGCCCCAGTGA
>Ga0272444_10001801_pt1 | contig 20231 bp, 19 predicted proteins | sample SSMForm13_FD_201033 | JGI IMG/M metagenome (GOLD analysis project Ga0272444, IMG submission 201033) | Marine sediment archaeal communities from Little Sippewissett salt marsh, Falmouth, MA, United States - SSM-Form-13 | ecosystem: Environmental > Aquatic > Marine > Wetlands > Sediment ... | reverse complement strand
CAATAAATCTCTCCGGAAGCCACCCCTTGCCCTTGTAAAAGTAGACATGAAAATAAGGGGACTACCTGTCCCCAAGTTTCCGCAATTTGTACCGTTTGCGTAATCAATCGGCAACCTGTCCCCCGATCAAGCTTCAAAGTGTCCCGGGACAGGTTCAATCTCAAAAAAGGGACAGTTTGAAGATTAGAATCGCAAACGGTACAAAACCATGCTGGAAGGGGTTTGGCGATCGTTTTACGATCGCCTTTTACCAAATTTTAATCCGTTCTCACGCCGTAAAATTTGGAGCGAGCGAGGGGAATCGAACCCCCGTTACCAGCTTGGGAAGCTGGAGTTCTACCATTGAACCACGCTCGCCCGTCTAGAATTTCGTGAGCTTTTCAAAGTGCCTGTATCGCCTGTCTATATCGCTCTTTTTCGCTTTTACAAGCCCTTCCACGCTGAACTTTTCCACGGCAAAAGACGCCAATATGCTACCATACACAAGGGATCTTCTCAACTCTTTATCCGTCACCTTCGGCACCCTGGAAAGATAACCTATCATGCCCCCGGCGAACGTATCCCCCGCCCCGGTGGGGTCCTTTATGGTCTCCAAAAGGTACGCCGGCACCATGAAACGCAAGCCCCGCGAAAAGAACAGCGCCCCGTGCTCGCCTTTTTTGATGACTATCATCTTCACGCCCCTGGCGGCTATGTACTTTGCCGCCTCCATCAGATTAGTCTCGCCGGAAAGCTGGCGCGCCTCGGCGTCGTTCAAAAGAAAAAGATCCACCTTCTTAAGCAGCCTGAGAAGCTCTTTCTTCTTATGCTCGATCCAGAGGTTCATGGTGTCGCACGCCACTATGCCGCGCGGCTTTATCTGCTCGAATATGTAACCCTGGAGCTCCGGGTCGATATTGGCCAGGAGCAGATTGTCCCTGACGTTCACGTTCGGCGGTATATGCGGCCGGAAACCTTCGAAAACATTGAGATGCGTGCTTAACGTTTCCGCGTAGCTCAGGTCATAATGGTACCTGGCTTTCCACCGGAAGGTCCTGCCTTTTTTGATTTCCAGACCGATTGTGTCTATGCCGCGGTCCCGGAACATCTTTATGTGTTTTTCCGGAAAATCAGTGCCCACGACGCTTATCAGGCTCACGGGGGTGAAAAATGACGCGCTCACGGAGGCGAATGTGGCGGACCCTCCCAGTATTTTTTCCTTCTTGCCGAAAGGCGTCTCAATGCTGTCCAGCGCCATCGAACCTATCACCGTTAACCTCATATTACTCCTGTCGTAGTTATCGGTTTCGGTTACGATGCCCGTTTCGTCTTTCGGTCACGTTAAACGTCACCGCAACCGATACGGGCTTCGTTACCCTAACCGTTTTTTCTTTTCCCCTTCCCAAGGCTTTCCTCGGTTATCTTGATGGAACAATACTCCGAACACATGGTGCATACATCGGCCTCTTTGGGCCGCGACGTCTCCCTCACGCTTAAAGGGGTCTTCTGGTCCAGTGAAAGCCTGAACTGTTCTTTCCAGTCGCGTTTCGCGCGCGCTTTTGATATCTCGATATCCCGTTTAAGCGCGGAAGGGTACCCCTTGACGATATCCGCGGCGTGCGCCGCTATCCTTGACGCCATCACGCCCTGCCGGACATCCTCTATATCGGGCAAACGCAGGTGTTCCGCCGGCGTGACGTAACACAAAAAATCCGCGCCGTGCCACGCGGCGATCGCGCCTCCGATCGCGCCCGTTATATGATCGTATCCGGGCGCCGAATCAGTGACCAGCGGCCCCAGGACGTAGAACGGCGCACCGTGACATATGGATTTCTCGAGCCGCACGTTCACGGCTATCTGGTCCAGCGGAACGTGTCCGGGCCCCTCTATTATGACCTGCACGCCCCTGGAAAGCGCCCTCTGCTGCAGTTTTCCGAGCACCATAAGTTCCTGCAGCTGAAGCCGGTCGGTAGCGTCCGCTATCGCCCCCGGGCGCAGGCTGTCGCCGAGGCTCAGCACGATATCGTGTTCTCTGGCTATATCAATGATCTCATCAAAACGCGAAAAGAACGGGTTTTCGCGGCCGTTCTCCATCATCCAGGACGCCAGAAGCGCCCCGCCGCGGCTCACTATGTTCATGATGCGGGACCTTTTCTTTACAAGCCCCATAGCCTCCAGGGTTATGCCCGCATGTATGGTGAAAAAATCCACCCCTTCCCCGGCCTGCCTGCGCACCACTTCGACAAAATCCTCTTCCTTAAGCGAAGTTATCCTTTTGTCCTCTCCGTAGGCCAGTTCATATACCGGGACCGTCCCCAGCGGGACGGGGCATTCTTCAAGCACTCTCTTGCGCAGTTCCCTCAGAAGCGGCCCCACCGAAAGGTCCATCACCGTATCGGCCCCGGCATCAACGGCGACCTTCATCTTTTTTATCTCATCATCAATGGTGGAAGATCCCGGGGACAGGCCTATATTGGCGTTTATCTTTGTCTTGAGGCCCGCGCCTATGGCGCAGGGCTTTTTCAGACGGTGCTTTCTATTCTTTACGATCACGGCCCGGCCCGCCCGGATGTTCTTCTTAAGCTCAGAGACGCTTACTCCCTCTTCCCCGGCTATCCTTTTCAGGAGGCGGTCGTTAATGTGCATGATCTGGTCTTTTTTCTGCGGCATCGATCTTTTTCCTCAATAATTTTATTTTTCCAGGCGTATCTTTATCCCGAAGCGCGTAACGCGCGAACGCCACGGCCCTTATGCCTTCCCTGACCACTTTTCCCGCGTTATCCGCGTTTATGCCGCCTATCGCTACCAGCGGCATGCGCGCGGCGCCGCGCGCGCGGCGCAATTTCGAGCCGGTCACGGACCTGATCCCGGGCTTAAGGGGCGTGGCATGGACCGGCCCTATAGACGCGTAATCAACATGCCGGGCGTCCAGTTGTTTTAATTCCCCGGGGCCGCGCACGGTCCTGCCGATTATCGCCGCCGGTCCCAGCATCTTCCTGGCCACCCGCTCGGGTATATCGCCCTTCCCCAGATGTACCCCGGAAACGCCCAGCGAAAGGGCCGTTTCCGGCCTGTCGTTGATTATGATCGGGATCCTTTTTTTTCTGGCCTCGGAGACCATCCTTTTGGCGGCCTTGAAGATCGCGGGATCGTGAATATCGTCCAGGCGCAGCTGTATCGCGTCCACCGGGCTTTTCAGAAGCTGGCGAAATTTCCTTAAAAGCTCATCGGCACCCGGGAATAATCCGTCATAAAGAACTGGATATATTCTCCAGTTCTTTAACAGCCGTTTTTTCGATGTCATAAAGCTTAAACCTGAATTTTTTGAATTTCTGCGAAAGCTCCTGGTCGAAAAGCTTCAAAACCTCTTCCAGCACCCTGAGGGATTCCTTGCCGCGCTGCGTGTTGGCCATGAACAGGTCCACCAGGTTCTCCCGTATCTTTTCGGATCCCGTGGATCTTATCCCGACGTCGTTAAGGTCCCTTGAAGAAACAAGCTCTTCGAGATATTCGTTACGCAGGTCCTTTATGGCGTCAAACACGTCATGCCGCAAAGTCTTCAGCTTCAGGGTAAGAAGTTCGTTGTCGGACGCGAAACGCACGATATCCTCGCTCACCCGTATGCCTTCCATGACCCGGTTCAGGTTCGCATCAATTATCCTGTATACCCCTTTATCCATAATTCCTCACTGTAAATTCGGTCTCGGTTACGAGGCCCGTTTCGTCAACCGGTTACGTTAAACGTCACCGTAACCGATACGGGCTTCGTTGCCTTAACCGTAACCATTTTTGTTATTTGTCATTTTTTTGTATTCTTTTTATCAACTCCGTCGTGGAATAACCTTTTAGATAAGGGATGATCCGCGCCCTGCCGCCTTCAGCCTTGACATGATCGGCTCCCACAACGTCCTCTTCTTTCCAGTCGCCGCCCTTGAAGATGATCTCCGGCCTTATCTTCTTGATAAGTTCTTCCGGGGTGTCCTCTTCAAAAAGCGTTAAAAAATCGATACACGATAGCGCCATAAGCACTTCCAGCCGATCATCCTGCCGGTTAATAGGACGGCCTTCTCCCTTTATGCTTTTAACGGAACTGTCGCTGTTTACCCCCACTATAAGGACGTCACATTCTTTACTGGCTCCCCTTAAGTACCGTACATGACCCGTGTGAAGGATGTCAAAACAACCGTTCGTAAAACCGACCGTTTTTCTCAGCGTTTTTTCTTCCCTGACTATCTCGGCCAGCTCATCATGCGTTTTTATCTTTGTCCTCATCTCATCCTGCCAGAGAATCCTCCACTATCTTGCAGATAGCGTGGATTATCGTTATATGGACCTCCTGGATGCGGGCGGTGTTGCCGGCTTTCACCAGGATCGGTATATCCGATTCTTTTTTCAGCCTGCCGCCTTCGCCGCCGGTAAGCCCGATAACAAGGGCTTTTTTCGCGCGCGCGGCCTTAGCGGCCTCTATCACATTGTCGGAATTGCCGCTGGTGGATATGGCCACCACCACGTCCGAAGGACCCGCCAGCGCCTCGATCTGCCGGCTGAAGACCTTGCTGAAATCATAGTCGTTGGCCGCCGCCGTAAGCGCGGAAGTATTCGCGGTAAGCGCTATGCAGGGGAAACTCTTCCTTTCTTTCTCGAACCTGACCAGAAGCTCGGCGGCCATATGCTGGCTGTCCGCCGCGCTGCCGCCGTTACCGAGGACGATGACCTTGCCGCCGCGGCGGTAGCATTCCGCTATGGCCTCCGCGGCCCTTGCCACTCCATCCATGCCAGCGGCGTCATCCAGGAACCGCTTTTTAGCGGAAAGGCTGTCCCGGAAAACGTTCTTTATGATGTCGTTGGATCCCATATTATAGCACCCGGTCCTTTATCATCTGTACGGTATCTGCGTCGGTTCCGAAGGCTCTTCCTCCGAAGAGTATTCGCCCGCCGCGATGTCCTTCAGCAGTTTGCTTATATGTATCTTCATGTTTATATTTTCGTCGATGCCGAGCATGGCCCTGACCTTTTCTTTCACTTCCGCCTGTATCTTTTCGGTCACTTCTGGGATATTGGCTCCCGCGGCCATGGAAACGCTCGTGATTATGTTCACGCCTCTTCTGCCGATATCAACATGTGAGCGCATGTCCCTTATCCCCGGTATGCCCCTGGCCACCTTGCGTATGTAATCCTCTATCGCGCTGAGCGAGACCGAGACTTCGCCGTCCGGGTTCTGGAAAGAAACAACTCGGTTCTTCTTGATGCCCTTGCTCATCCTGTACGGCGCGAGCACGCCCAGCAGGACAAAAATGCCGCCTATGACCGTCGCCGTCATCTGGTACGAGGGGTTCGCGGTGATCGCGCCAAGCGCCTGGGTCCACTGTTCCGCGGTTATGATATTGAACGCCGCCGCCAGCAGGAACAGTCCCGCCCCCAGCATCAGGACCATGTATACAAGCATGAATATCCTTTTTATGAAATTCATCGCGCCCTCCTTTTTTAGAGCTCTTTTTCCTCTTTTTTAGAAAAATTCTTTTCAATAAAATGGGTGGAAAAATGGCCCCTCCGGAAATCCGGGTTGTTAAGGACCTGTTTATGGAAATCCACCGTTGTCTTTATCGGCTGTATCATGAATTCGCCAAGGGCCCTCTGCATGATATTTATCGCGTCTTCCCTGTCGGAACCGTATGCTATGATCTTGGCGATCATTGAGTCATAATAAGGGGATATACGGTATCCCGCGTAGACGTGCGTATCCACCCTTACGCCCGGACCGCCCGGCACATAGAGACCCTCTATCCTGCCGGGGCATGGCCGGAAATCATGCTCCGGGTCCTCGGCGTTTATGCGGCATTCTATCGCCCAGCCTTTTATCTTTATATCTTCCTGCTTTACCGAAAGCGGCGCTCCCGCCGCGATCTTTATCTGTTCTTTTATAAGGTCCACGCCGGTGACCATCTCCGTCACCGGATGTTCCACCTGGATGCGTGTGTTCATCTCCATGAAATAGAATTTCTTGCCGTCCATAAGGAACTCTATCGTCCCCACACCGCTGTACTTGGCGGCTTTCGCGGCTTTAACGGCTATCTCGCCCATCTCCGCGCGCATTTTATCGGTAAGGAACATGGAGGGGGCCTCTTCTATGAGTTTCTGGTGCCGGCGCTGTATCGTACAGTCCCTTTCGCCGAGGTGCACGACATTACCCTGTTCATCCGCGGCGATCTGGAACTCTATGTGCCGCGGCGCTTCGATGTATTTTTCCATATAGACGTTATCATTGCCGAAAGACGCTTTCGCTTCGCTCTGGGAGGTCATCATCGCGCTTATCAGCCGCACGTCGTTGTGGCATATGCGCATGCCTTTCCCGCCGCCGCCGGAAGACGGTTTGATCATAACGGGGTAACCTATCCTTTTGGCTTCTTTAAGCGCTTCCTCTTTGCTGCCGATAAGGCCGTCACTGCCGGGTGTTACCGGAACACCGGCTTTTTTCATGGTACCCTTTGCGGTGATCTTGTCGCCCATCAGCCTTATGCTCTCGGGGGAAGGCCCGATGAACTTTATTTTGCACGATTCGCAGATCTCCGCGAAATGCGCGTCCTCGGCCAGGAACCCGTAACCGGGATGTATAGCCTCGACATCGGTTATTTCCGCCGCGCTTATTATGCTCGGGATGTTCAGATAACTGTTGGCGGGCAATGTCTCACCGATGCACACGGCCTCATCGGCCAGCCGCACGTGCAGCGAATCCTCGTCCGCTTTGGAATATACCGCGACCGTCTCCACGCCCAGTTCCCTGCAGGCCCGTATGATCCTGAGAGCTATTTCGCCCCTATTTGCTATTAAAATCCTGGAAAACATCTTATTTAAGACCTCTAGACCGCCTCTAAAAGGAACATTACCTGGCCGAACTCAACGGGTGCCGCGTTCTCGACGGATATTTCCACTATCTTGCCGGCAAGCTCCGATTTGACCTCGTTCATCAGCTTCATCGCCTCCACTATACAAAGAACATCGCCTTTCTTTATTACGTCCCCCACCTCTACGAAAGCATCCGAATCAGGTGAAGGCGACCTGTAAAAAGTCCCTACCATGGGCGCTTTTATCTCTTTGATATTTTTCGGGGTCTCGGTCTCTTTCGGCGGGGCCTGCTGAAACGCGGCCGGCTGTTTTCTTTCCGCAACAGGCGTGATCGTCTGCTCGATCGATCCGTTCGTATGCTTGACTAGCTTTATTTTGGTCCCTTCATGCTCGATCTCGATTTCGGTCAGGTCGTTCTCATTCATCAGGTCGACCAGTTCCTTGATCTTTTTTATATTCATTTTTCCCCTCGCTTACTGAAGTTTTCGTATGTCGTATGTCGCAGATCGCAGGTCGTTTTTGTGGACGACATACGACCTACTACCTGTGACATACGAAATCAGGCTCTTTCCACATACTCACCCGTACGGGTGTCCACTTTGACCATATCACCCTGCCCGACGAATAGCGGGACCTTTATTACCTTGCCGGTCTCAAGCTTCGCCGGTTTGGTGGCTCCCGTTACCGTATCCCCCCTGTGCCCCGGCTCGGTCTCCACGATCTTCAGGACAACATGCATCGGCGGCTCTATGGTAAGGATCTTGCCGTCATAGATCTTTGCCGTGACGGTAGTGTTCTCCTTGATATAGCCCAGTTTGTCCTCTATCTTGTTTTCCGGGATGTGCAGCTGCTCATACGTCTCTTCGTCCATGAAACAGTACCCCATATCATCTTTGTACAGGTACTGCATCTTTTTCTGCTCGACATACGCCTGCTCAAAAGTGTCCGTGGGCCTTAATGTCTCGGAGAACATCGACCCGCTGTTAAGGTCCCTGAGTTTGGCCCGGACGAAAGCGCCGCCTTTGCCGGGTTTATAATGCTGGGCCTCGACCACTTCATGAAGGCGGCCGTTATATATTATTATGGTGCCCTGTCTCAACTGGACCGCTTTTATCATTTTGTCAACACCTCGCATCCCCCGCGGGTCACCAGGACCATGTCCTCTTCCCGGACACCGCCTGTACCCGGCTTATAAAGCCCCGGTTCCACCGTTATTACCATGCCTTCTTTCAGCCGGTCCCGGCACCCGGCACGCAGGTACGGCTCTTCGTGCACTTCAAGCCCCACACCGTGGCCAAGGCCGTGAAGCACCAGCCCGGAAAGCTTATCATTGTTAAATATGTTATAGGTTCTCTTAACAACGGCCCCTATCTCGGCCCCTGGTTTTATTTCTTTTATGGCGAGATCGCGGGCTTTCAGGACATTTTTTCGTAAAACCTGAATTTGTCGGTTTATTCTACCTTTGTAGTATGTTCTTGTCAAGTCAGAACAGTAGCCCTGATAGCGTATACCGAAATCAACAAGCACGTGCTGGCCGCTTTTCAGGCGTTTCGCCCCCGGTATGGCGTGGGGGTACGCGGTGTTCGCTCCTATCGCGGCTATTGTGGGGAACGAATTCTCGAAACCCCTCCGGCGGATCTCGGTGTCGATCATCACGGCTATATCTTTTTCGCTTGATCCGTTCCTGATGCGGCTTTTTACTTTGCGCCATATGCTGACGGTCTCTTTGGCCGCCCGCCTTAATATCCGTATCTCATCCGCTCTTTTGATCTGCCTTATTTCCCTTATAGCGGACGGTGGCGCGTTTTTACCCTTTCCGGAGACCAGTTTCACGCCGCGCGCTCTTTCGCGCAGGACCTCGTATGCGCGCACCGAAAAGTTCCCACTGTCAAACCCCAACTTTTTGATCTTTTCCTTCTTGATATGCCGGGCCAGGGCCTCGATAACGGAGGTATCCGCCGTTATGATGCCGGCCGCACCCCTTTTTATTTTACCGGCGGCCAGGGTGCGGTTCATACTGTCCACAAAATAAACAGGCAGGCCCTTCTTTTTGACGAGCATCAGGTTCCCTGCGGAATAGAACCCGGCCAGATACCTTATGTCATGCGGACCGCTTACAAGAAGCGCGTCCACGCCCATCTTCGCTATTCTTGATCCCAGGCCGCGAACGGCCCTTTTTTTACTTCCCTTTTTCGGCATCGATCGTCTCCATCAGCGCCCTGAACCCCAGCACGTAGCTGTTCTTGCCGAAACCGCTTATCTGTCCGGTGACCACCGGCGCCACCAGGGATTTATGACGGAACTCCTCCCTGGCATAAATGTTGGAGAGATGCACCTCAACGGAGGGCAGATTTTTCGCCCTCAGGGCGTCATGTATCGCCACGCTGGTATGCGTGTACGCGGCCGGGTTTATGATGATGCCCGCCGCGTCCGTCCCGTTTATCTTGTCCACTATATCGCCTTCGTGGTTTGACTGGAAAAACTCAACTTTCGTGCCCGTTTTTTTTGCTTCCGCCTCAACAGCCGCGTTTATAGATTCTATTGTTTCCCGGCCGTAAATATCCTGTTCCCTTTTCCCGAGAAGATCCAGATTAGGACCATGAACCACCAGCACTTTCATCATCGTTACCTCCATGTTAATAAAAAGATCATGTTCCGGCTTTTGCGGCCCTGATCCCGCTGACGCCCCACCACAGATAGATCAGGCCGCCGATAATACTTATCATGAAAAGCATGCCCAGAAGGAGCATGCTCACGGCGAACGCCATCTCTTTGCCCGCCAACGGCGCGAAAAACATCACTATCGCCCCCTCCCTGATCCCGAGCCCGCCGATGGACGGCACCATGCTGATAAATATGACAACGGGCATTATCAAAAATATGCTTGTTATGTCCACCCTCGCACCGATGGAGAGAAAGAACAAATAGGTCACCGTAAAATAAACGCATTGCGACGATATCGAGATCAGCACCGATCTGGCGACCACCCCGGGACGGTTTCTGTAATCATGCACGATCCGGTACACTTTATGCAGCCGTTCGCCCAGACGGAACATCTTTATTTTAGCCAGAAAACTCTCCATGCCCCTGGCTACATTCTTGCTTATGATGAGGACGAACCCGAAAGCGCCCACTCCCAGAAAAGCAAGTATCATCGGCCTGACGACCGTGAGATGGGAATTCCCGCCCACGGCTACCAGCGCCGCGACCGCGATAATAAGAAAAGTGTAAAGCCCTATAAGACGGTCCATGAAGACGCTGGCGTATGATTTCGTCCGCTGATTATTCGTTTTGGACACGTAATGCGCCTTGATGATGTCGCCCCCCACCGCTGTCGGCATGAAATTGTTGAAAAAATATCCCACGAACGTCAGCTGCAGCGCGTCCTTCAGGGAAAGTTCCAGGTTCTCGCCCTGGAAGATCGCCCTCAGACGGCACGCGAGTATCGTAACGTTGACAAGTATCAGGGCCGCGCCGGCGAATATGAGGGGCGCCCTGCTGCCGGCCAATATCCGGAGGACATCCCTGATCTCATCCCTCATGAGCCAGAACAGAAGGCCGAGCAGTCCAAAACTTATCGCTACCCTTAATAAAATAAAGATCTTATTTTTCATCTACCGCAATTTCCATCTGAGTTTACGCCTGAACTTCGCCACCTTTTTCTCCGTGGCGAGTTCGCCTTCTTTTATTATCATCCGGGCCTTGTCAAAATCGAACTGGTCGATGTTCTTAAGTTCCGGTTTGATGACCACGTCCGCGACGCGCGACTGGTATGAATTGAGCTCCTCGCCCATTATCTGCATGGTCTGCACTATGGACTTGAGGACATTATCGACTTTCTGGCACTTTACGCAAAACCCGGGGTTCACCGCGATTATCAGGTCCGCGCCGAAATCACGCGCGGCTTTCGTGGGAACGCTGTTACGCACGCCGCCGTCCGTAAGGAGCCTGCCGTCGATCTCAACGGCTGAAAATATGCCGGGCCATGAACAGCTCGCGCGTATCAGTTTGACCAGGTCGCCCGAAGTATAGACAAGTTCTTCGCCCGTCTCAATATCGGTCGTCGTAAGGGCGAACGGTATTTTCATGTCATCAAAGGTCCTCCCGTCGATCATATCGATGATTATTCTTTCCATCTTATCGCCCTTTATCAGACCCGTCGGGTAAAGTCCCAGATCCACGAGATTCGGCCAGCTGAATCTCTCGGCTTTTTCCTCCATCTCTTCCGTGGTCATGCCCCCGCAATAAGCCGCCCCGATGAGGCTTCCTATGCTGGTGCCGATGATCATGTCAACGGGCAGTTTGCCGCGGCCGAAATGTTTTTCCAGCACCTTGAGTACGCCTATATTCGCCAGCCCTCTCGCGCTACCGCCGCCAAGGACCAGTGCCACTTTTTTCTTATTGAATAATCCCATAATCCCCCTCTGATCTCTGACCTCTGAGCTCTAATATACTATTATACCGGCGTATCCCACGACCTGGTCGGTATCGCCCGTGACGTCGCCGCTATCGGCATACTTCACTAGTTCCGCTTTTTTCGCGTTCTGTTTTTTCGCGTACATTATCATCATGGCGGCGGGAATGCATCCGCACATCGAGATATCCTTTTCTTCCACGACATCAAGAAGCGCTTCCTCGTCAAGGTCAAGCACTGCCTGTATGGCCAGTTTGTCTTTTCCGGACGCCGAGGCGCGTGATTCGTAATGCGACATATCGCTGCTGGCGATCACGGTGGCGTCCCTCGCGAGATCCTTCACCGATCCCGCTATCGCATCAGCGACCTCCTCGTATTCCGTGATGTCGCCGTACTGCACGGTTATCGGTACTATCCTGGCCGCCGGAGCTATTTTCTGTATGAAAGGCAGCTGTACTTCGATCGAATGTTCGGATATATGAGCGGCGGGGTCCGTTTTTACAAGATCTGTATTGCGCATTATGCCGCTTAAAAGGTCCGCATCAACATCTATCTTTCCCAGGGGCGTCTCCCATGTGTCAGCGGAAGCCGCGAACCTTGCGCCGGCGCCCGTATGGTTCGGGCTCAGGACGACATAAGTATCCTTTGGCCTTATCCTGCCGTAGACCTCGCCAGCGACATGCCCCGAATAGGTATATCCGGCATGCGGGGACACGGCGCCTATAGCGTCGATTTTTACGGAACGGGACGGGATCATGGCATCCAGCGCCTTTAAAAGCTGTTTTTCGCCGCCCGGGTAGAACTGGCCCGCTACAGCCGGCCTTCTGACCATACCCCACCTCCGGACCTTAGCCCATAAAAAGTATTCATAGATAGATATTATATGCCATAGGGTTTGGAAGGTAAAGAAAAAGGTTTTTATTGTTCTTCTGAGTGGATAAGCACTATCGCGCACCTGTTAAGATCAAGCTTTTCCTTAGCGCAACGTATTATGTCTTCTTTAGTTACAGAAGCTATCCCCGAGGAGTATTCCTTATAGTTGTCGTAGCCGAGGCCGTAAAGTTCGTCCAGCACCATGGTCATTGACATTATATAATTGGTCTCCAATGAATACGCCTTCTGGGCTATCAGCCTGTTCCTGGAAGCGTCTATTTCCTCATCAGTTATCCCTCCCGCCTGGACCCTGCGGATAACGTCAAAGACCGCCTGTTCCGTTTTTTCCAAATTTTCTTCCGTTGTCGCGGCATACAGGACAACGTATCCTTTATCCGGCATCGGAACCGATACCGCGCCGCTCGTGTACGCGAGGCCCTCCTGTTCGCGCACCGCGTAGAACAAAAGACCGTCCGAACCGGACAGGATCGCCGTTATCACGGATAATATATATTTGTCCCGCTCCTCCAGGCTGCTGCCCTGGAACCCCGCAAGTACCAGGGACTGCTCTTTGCCCATGACAATACCCTCTTCCAATGTCTTTTCAAGGGGCTCCACCGCCGCCTCCCCGCGAACCGTTCTTTTTTCTCCGCGCCATCCCGCGAACCGTTTTCCAATATCCTTGATAACAGCGTCCGCATCCACATCTCCTACGACCGTGATCACGGCATTCTCCGGCGCGAACTGGCGATTGTAAAAGGATATTATCTTTTCACGCGACATGCTCTGTACGGACCCGGCGGCGCCGAGCACCCTCATGGAATAAGGGTGTGATCCGTAAAGCAGTTTCCGCAACTGTTGCATGCCTCTTTCAAATATATCCTTGTCTTCCTCGGAAATATTGGCGGTTATCTTTTCTTTCTGCTTTTTGATCTCTTCATCCGGAAAAACAGGGTTCTTTATAACATCCTCGAATATATCCAGCCCTTCGTCCATTTTCTCGGACAGGATGTCCATGGTAACACCTATACTGTTCATCCCGCTGAATGCGGATATAACGCCGCCCATCCTTTCCACCGCGGGTATTATCCCGTTTTCTTTTCTTTTCCGCGTCCCCTTCAAGAGCACCGAAGCCGTAAGGTTGGAGATACCGCTATCGGCCGGAGTTTCGGACGCGACGCCTCCGAATGCGGCAAAAGCGACGGAGACCAGCGGCAGAGAGCCTTTTTTCCGGACGATCACCCGTAAACCGTTCTCCAGGGTCACCGCTCTCTCTTCTTCCACGGTTCTCGCCTCTGAGCTCTGATCTCGGAGCTCTCTTTCTATATATTCCGGGGGCACGAGCATGACCGTGGTTGCGTTGTCCCTGGTCAGATATCTGGACGCCGCGTCTATCACTTCCTTTTTGCCGACCTTTTTCGTTTCTTCCACGTATTTCTCGAAGAACGCCGGGTCACCGGTAAGCATCTGCGAGCTTGTCATCACGCTCGCCATGCTGTCTACCTGCTCGTTCGCGTGCAGATATTCGGATATGACCTGATTCCTGGCGCGTTCGATCTCCGAGTTTTTTATCTTCCCCCGTTTTAATTCTTCTATCACATCGAAAATCTCTTCTTTGGCCCGCTCCAGAGTGTGCGGCGGGCCTATACCCGTGATCACAAAAAGGCCGGGATACCGGAGCGTATAATTCACGCTGGATACCGTGTAAAGAAGAGAGTCGTCATTCACGAGCCGTTTATAAAGCCGGGAATCATTGCCTTCACCCAGAAGGATGTTAAGAACGTCTCCCGAGTACAGGTCGGGCGAATACAGGCTCGAGGAATGGAACCCTATCGCTATGTAGCCGAGCGTTACATCGGCCGGGAAAAGCGCCTTTCTTTCGGTCACCTGGCGGGGTTCGGTCAGGATATCCACCTGCCACGGCCTTCTTTTCTCATACTGGCCCAGTTTTTTTTCAGCGGCGCTTATGGCTATGTCCGGCTGTATCCCCCCGGCGATCCCCACTACCGTCCTTGCCGGGGTATATGCCCCGGAATGGTAGCGCAATATATCCCCGCGGGTAAGCCCTTTGAAAAGTTCCTCATATCCCATTATGGGATATTTGTAAACATGCACGCGGTACGCCTGGGAATAAAGCAGCTCCCACCGTTTGCTTATGGGGTCGTCATTGCGAAAGTTCATCTCTTTCAGGATCACATCCCTTTCGGTCCCCATCTCTTCATCGGTGAACACGGGTTCAAACACCATACTGACGATCAGGCCGAGCGCTTCGTTGAAATGTCCGTTCGGCACGGTTATATGATATTCGGCGGAATCCTGCCCGGTGGCGCCGTTGACAATACCGCCCATGGCCTTTATCTCGCTGCGGATCTCTTCGGATGTTTTGCCGCGCGCGCCCTTGAAAAGCAGGTGTTCCAGGAAATGTGATATGCCCGAGCCGGCATACTCGCCCTCGTTGGAAAGCCCCGAAAGGACCCTTACCTGTATGGTCACCAGCGGTGAATCCGGCATATATTTACACACTACGGTCGCGCCGTTATCCAGCACGGACGTGCTGTAATCGCGGCTGAACTGTTCCTCCGGCTCCCTCGCGCAGGAAGTGGTGAAAATAAGCACGAATAAAGCAAGCAGATATCTGTTTAATGTTTTGATACGAAATCCCTTTGTCTTTCGGTTTCGGTTACGATGGTGCGTTTCGTCTTGCGGTTACGTTTTACGTTACCGTAACCGATACGAGCCTCGTTACCCTGACCCCTCAACGTTGATTTTAGTATATCTCATGGCGATACATAAGAAAAGTCATTCCTGATCATTATTGTTATTTTCGACCTTGGCGCTGCGGATCATACTCGTGTGATGGGTTATCTTTATGGCCAGATCATCCACAATGGAATAAATGCAGGGTATCACTATCAGCGTGAGAATCGTGGCGAAAACTATACCCCAGCAAATGGCCATCGCCATCGGCACCAGGAACGGGTCTTTGCCCCCTATACCGTATGCTACCGTGGAAAGACCGCCCGCTGTGGTGGCGGTAGTGAGTATGACCGGCCTTATCCTCATCTGTCCGGCCTTGATTATGGATTCGGCCCTGCTCATCCCGCTCGTCCTCAGCTTATTGATAAAGTCCACAAGGACGATCGAATCGTTCACGACGATGCCGTTCAGCCCCACGATCCCCATGATGGCCAGGAATGAGAACGGTATGCCGTGCAGGATAAAAGCGATAATGACCCCGATGAGTCCGAACGGGATCGCCAGCATGACAATTATAGGCTGGATGATGGATTTGAAGAACGACGCTAGTATGAGATATATGACCAGAAAAGCGAAAAAGAACGCTTTTAAGAGCGTCTTGAGAGAATCCATGGTCTCTTCCTGCTCGCCTCCGTATTTCACCGAATACCCCATGTATCTTTCCGAGATATCCCGGAACTTCCTCTCCAGCATACTGTTCACCTTCAACGAAGTGGTCTTATCCGTATCGACATTGGACGAAGCCGTCACCACCCTTTTGCCGTCCAGGTGCTTTATGGTCGTCGTGCTGGGCACCGTGTCTATCGTCGCCACTTTCTTGAGCGGGATAAGGTTGCCGAACTTATTAGAGATCATAACATCGTCGAAAATATCCAGGCTGCAGCACTCCTTCGCCTCATCGAACCTCACGGTGACGTCGGTCTCCTCCTCCGCTTTCACCGGCTTTATCTTTGTCGCGATGTTCCCTTGAAAAACGCCGCGTATGCTCCTGGCTATCTGCCCGATCGAAAGGCCCGCCGCCGTCGCTTTGTTATTGTCCACTTTTATCCTTATCTCTTCCTTCCCGGGTTTATGGTCCCATGTGATATCAGAGGTACCGTCTATGGTCTTCAGATAATCCATGTATTCAAAAGCTATTTTATCAAGCATTTTAAAATCCTCGCCCCTGATCTTCGCTTCAACAGGCTTGCCGACGGGCGGGCCCGCCTGCGGCTTGTCGAACCGCAGTTCCGTGAACCCTTCTATGTTTTTAGTTTTTTCGCGCATATCGTCTATTATCTCTTCTACCTGTCTTTTGCGGTCCTGCGCCTGCGTCAGGTATACCGTGATCTGCGCGAGGTTGCTCGCCTGCCCGGCAAAGGGGTCCTGCCTGTCCTCCTCTATCTTGCCCACGGTTGTCACATACGTGTCAAGTTCATCCGCGGGCAGCTTGGCCACGATGTCCTCCAGCGGCGCGATCAGTTCGCTGGTCTTGGAAAGAGGCGTGCCTATCGGGGCCTCGCCCCTTATGAAAAAGAAATTTATACCCGCGCTCGGGAAAAGGATGAATTTCATGACGGTGCCCGCCAGGACAGCACAGATGATCAGGGTGGTTATTAGCCCCATTACCACGCGGTACTTCATCTTTATTGCTGCTTTAACGATCTTTGTGTAGAACGCCACAAGGTTCTTGAACCAGGGCATGTCACGAGAGAGCCCTATGGGCTTGCCGTCTTTATCGAGCTTTATCTTCACGAAATCCGCCAGGTGGCTGGGAAGTATTATAAAAGCCTCGGCGAGAGACGCCATAAGCGCGATTATCACCACGGTCGGTATGTTGCGGACGAATTTTCCCATCATCCCGCTCATGAAAAGCAGGGGCGAAAAAGCGGCTGCGGTGGTCAGAACGGCCGAAAGAACGGCGCCCATGACCTCCTCGGTCCCGCGCACCGCGGCTTTTCTCGGCGGCATGCCTTCCTCCATGTACCTGTAGACGTTCTCCGCGACTATGATGCCGTCGTCCACCAGCATGCCCAGGACGATGATCAGGCCGAACATGCTTATGAGGTTTATGGTTATACCCATGGCGCTCATGATTATAAAAGTGGTGAAGAAAGCTATGGGTATGCCGAGGACGGTCATTATCGCGACCCTCTTTTGGAGGAAAAGCAGCATTATCGCGACGACAAAAATAAGACCGAACCAGGCGTTGTTCCTGAGAACGTTCAGCCGTCTTTTGGCGTAGAACGCGTAATCATTGACAAAGGATATTTTCAGGTCGTTTTCCGCGCGTTCCAGGAACTTCTTGCATATCCTTCTCACTTCGGCGACTATGAATATGGCATCGCCTTTCTCTTTTTTCATGACGACCAGGTTGATCGACCGCGTGCCGAGCGTCTTATTTATGACATCTTCATCCTTGAACGTATCCGCGACGCGGGCCACATCCTTTATTTTCAGCCAGTTACCGGCCTCATTGGCCCTTATGATGACGTCCGATACTTCCTCGGCGGTCTCGAATTCCCCCGTGGTCCTCACGCTGTATTCCGTGGTGGCGGTGTCTATCTTTCCCGCCGGTATGCTCACGTTCCGCCTGTTCAGCGCCTGTTCTATCTCATCAAGCGCGACGTAATATTCCCGCATCTTTTCGTGGTCCACAAGCACCTGTATCTCTTTGTCGCGGTAACCGCTTTTCTGGATCTTGCCCACGCCTTTTATGTCCTCAAGCTCATCCTCGAGCGCGTCCGCGTATTCCCTGAGTTTGTGTTCATCCATGCCGCCCGAGATCGACACCTCAATGATCGGGTACTGGCGGGAGGTCACTTCGGTGACGATGGGGTCATCAACGTCCTCGGGGAATCCCGGCACCCTGTCAACGGCGCTCTGGACATCCCTTATGACCTTCTGCTTGTTCGGTTCGTCCGGATCGATCTTCACGTATATCAGGGAAGCGCCCGGCGCCGATGTAGAATTTATTTCCTTGATGCCGTCGACTTCCTTCAGCTCCTTCTCTATCGGTACGGTTATGAGCTTTTCAACGTCTTCCGGCGTCGCGCCGGGATAATACGCCATGATGCTCACCATGTCGAACGCGACATTCGGGAATACCTCCCTGTTTATGCCCAGCACCACCGTTATCCCGATTATCACGATGATAATGGATATCAGGTTCACGAAAAGTGAGTTATTTACGCTGAATCTCGGCAGACTTATCATAATATCGCCTCGTATTTTTCAAGGATCGCGTTCATCCTTCTCTCCAGCGCCACTTTTGCCTTGCTGTGGTTCTGCAAGAACTGCGCTTCTTCCAGCTGGGCGCGCAAAAGGTCCTGCTGGTAATCTATTATCCTTTTTGTGCTGGACCGGCCGTATCTGAACCTCTTGTCCTCTTCGTTCAGCTTCTCCTCCTGCAGCGTCGCGGCCCTGGACATATAGGCGCTGCTGGCCTCGTACGCCATTGTGGCGTCGTAAGCGTTGACAACCTCGGTTATTATGGTCCTTTCCACTTCCTTGAGCTTCACCAGCGATCTTTCTTTTTCATGCCTGGCTTTCGTGTATTCGCTCACGGCCTCGCTGTTCTCCAGGGGGAAATTCACTTCCACCCCGGCGTAATAAGACGGGTGTTTCGCGGCGCTGGTCGTGGCTACGGCGTCATTGAATTTTGATTCAATGCCGTTCATGGCCATGCTCATCTTAAGGTCTATTTCCGGCCATTCGTTATTGCGCTTGATCTTCAGGTTTATCCCCCGGATATCAACATCTCTTTTGGCTATTTTGTAATCCCGCCTTTTTTCAAAAGCCTCCTTCAGGCAATCCGGCAGGGCCTTTTTGAACGTGTGCAGCGCCAGGAAATCCTCGGGCACGATGCGCACGGAATCCTCCATGTTCATTATGAGCTTGAGGTTCTCTTCCGCCCGGTCATACCTGTTCTCCGCGATAAGCACTTCGGACTTTGTCTTCTCCAGGTTGGCTTCTGAATTTAGCAGGTCCACCCTCTCCACCCACCCTACCTCAAAATTCTTCTTGTCGGACTCGTAAAGCCTGGTGGCCCTCTCCAGCATGCCATGGTATATGTCCTGGTCCTTTTTCGCGAAAACAAGGTCCCAGTAAGCGTCTTCCGTTTTAGAGATCAGGTCCTCTATCCGGTCCTGCGTTTCCAGGCCGGCGTTCATTATGGCCAGGCGGGTGATGGTTATTGTGTTACGGTCAATAAACCCGAACGCGTTCTTGCCCACGGGCTGCGTTAACTCAGCCGTCCACTCGGCCGTGTGGGACGGGTTCTTTGAGACAAAAGTACTGTCGCTCCATGACCGTGTATCGCCCAAATGCAGATCGACCTCGGTGCCGGTGGGGAGTGTTTTCCTCACCCCGGCGTAATATTCGTTGGTCTGGGTCTTGGTCGGCGCGAAGACCGACAGCTGGTCGCTTTTATCTTCCGAATAGCTCGCGCCTCCGTAAAGAAAGGTGTCAAAAACGGCCTGGACATACGTGAGGTCCGTCTCGGCTATCAGCAGGTCCAGTTTCGCCAGCTTGACCTCAAAGCTGTTAAGCACGGCGTACACCACACATTCCACGAGGGATACGCTCCTTATCTCCTCGGGCATGGACACATCGGCAACGGCCGCGGTTCCCATTTCACTTTGCTGGGGGTAAGATATCCCGGTACCGGCTGATAGAAAACACGCCGCAAGAAACAACGCCAGAATGTGTTTAGCGCGTAAAGGTCTCATTTTTTTCCCACTAGCCCCTCATATACTTTCTGCAGGAGCCTCAAATATTCCCGCTTCTCATCTCCGGTAAGCGCTGCGAACATGTCGTTGGATATTCTCCTGCGGTCATTTTGCACCCGCTCGGCGATCTCTCTGCCCTTTTTCAAAAGAGCCACGCGCACCACCCGCCTGTCTTCCGACGAGCGTTCACGTTTTACCAGGCCCATGCGTATCATCTTGTCCGCTATCGCCGTCACCGCACCCATCGTCAGGTTCAGCGCTTTCGCCAGCTCGCTCATCCTGGCCGGCCCGGTATCCCGGATATATTCAAGTATCACCAGGTGCGGTATCGAGATCCTGCTTTCCGAAAAAACGGACATCTGCCTGCGGGTGGCCTCGCGGATAATGACCGGCAGCATCTTTGACACTTCCCTGCCAAAATCCATATTCTTTTCTGCCATAACCGACCTCACTTTTTTAAATGCTTAACGCTTAGAATATTTCAAAAATTGAACTATTAGCTAATTAAAGTATATCCCGGAATGCGTAATAAGTCAAGGAAATAGGTTCAAGGATGTTTTGGCTGTTTTACCCGTAACCATTGGTGGACCGAGCATGGGGCACTTCTTAGTGGGCCCCTCCGCCCGGTGTGGATCCTCCCATACAGAAGCACCCCA
>Ga0272444_10001799_pt1 | contig 20244 bp, 18 predicted proteins | sample SSMForm13_FD_201033 | JGI IMG/M metagenome (GOLD analysis project Ga0272444, IMG submission 201033) | Marine sediment archaeal communities from Little Sippewissett salt marsh, Falmouth, MA, United States - SSM-Form-13 | ecosystem: Environmental > Aquatic > Marine > Wetlands > Sediment ... | reverse complement strand
CTGGCCGGCAGGGGCCGGCGGACCCTCGGCCGCGCCCTGCGGGAAGGCCGGCGGCACATCAGCCCCAACGCCGGGATTTCCGAAGCCGCCTTTGCCGGTGCGCTGGGGGTCCGTCTGGGCGGACCGAACTACTACGGCGGGGTCTTGGTGGACAAACCCTTCATCGGCAGCGGGCTTGGGCCGGTGGTTCCGGACCATATCCCGCGGGCCTGCGAACTGATGCTGGTGACGGCCCTGATCAGCCTGGGGGCTTTCTGGGTTGCCGCTCTGGGCCTGGGCCTGATCTAGCTTGCAGAGGAAAACCCGTGAAGCAGACCAGCGCACCCAACGGTCCTTACCCGCCCCTGCCGCAATCCGCCCGGGGGCGCTACCCGTTCCGGCTGGCCTGCCCCTCCTTCATCTACCCGGACCACTACCTGCCCAACGTGCGCATGCTCGCCCCCTTCGTGGATGAAATCGAGCTGCTGGTGCTGGACAGCCGGTACCCGGGAAGCCTTCCCGGGAAGGCCGAAATCGCCGAACTGGCCCAGGTGGCCGGAGACCTCGGCATCGGCTACAACGTCCACCTGCCCACCGACATCACCCCGGGGCACCCCGACCCGACCGTCGACCGCCAGGCCGTTGACACCCTGCGGCGGGTCCTGGAGCGGGTGGCGCCCCTCGCCCCCACCACCTGCACCCTGCACCTGCCCCGGCCGGCAGAGGTTCGCGACGCGGCGAGCGCCGGGCCCTGGCACGCGCGGCTGGCGTCGAGTCTGCGGGCCATCCTGGCCGGCGGTCCTCCCGCCCACCGCATCAGCGTCGAAACGCTCGCCTACCCCCTCCAGTGGCTGACCCCGCTGATCCTCGAACTCGATCTGGCGGTCTGTTTGGATCTTGGCCACCTCCTGCTCTACGACCTCGATCTGGAAGACACCTGGCGGGCATTTGCCAGACGAACCACCATCCTTCACCTGCACGGGGTGGACGACGGCCGCGACCACCTCGGCCTGGAGCGCCTGCCGCCGGCCGACATGGCGCGCGTCCTGCCGCTGCTGGAAAGCTTCCGGGGAACCGTTTCGCTGGAAGTCTTTTCCTACGAGCGCCTGGCGGCTTCCATCGCCCACCTGGCGGCCTGCTGGCCGGCCTGACGACTCCCCGGCCGGGGAATTGCCGACAGCCGCGGCGGAGAGTTTGCGGGGTTGCATTCGCGCGGGAGGGGCGTTAAGAAGAAAACCGCTGAGCGCTTTAGCGGCGCTTGCAAAAAATGGAAGGAGCGCCCGTGCTGCTGGTGGCCGACAACCTTCAGATTACCGATCCGGCGATCGCAGCGGCCTTGGCCGCCCGCGACCCCCGTCCGGTATGCGAACTCGTCCAAAGATGCGCGGCGGCCGGCGCCCAGGCCATCGACGTCAATTCCGGCCCGCTGACGCACGACCCCCAAGCCCAGATGACCTTTCTGGTGGAGGCGGTGCGCAGCGCCACCGATCTGCCGCTTCTGATCGACACGGCCAACCCGGCGGCCATGGAGGCCGGCCTGCGGGCCGCCGGAGCGGGGACCATCATCAACGGGTTTTCACTGGAGCCGGCCAAATTGGCGCGCATCCTGCCCCTGGCACGGGCCTATGATGCCGACATCATCGGCTTTCTGCTGACCCCCGGAAGCCACGTGCCCCAGGACGCCGCCGAGCGGCTGGGCCTGGCGGTGGACCTCCTGCAGTCCTGCCAGGCGGCCGGCATCGCGCCCCAGCGGCTGATCATCGACCCGGTGGTGGTGCCCCTCGCCTGGCAGGACGGCAATCGGCAGGCCCGCGAGATGCTGACCATTCTGCGCCAGCTGCCGGAGGTGCTGGGGTTTCCCGTCAGGACCATCGCCGGGCTTTCAAACCTGACCACCGGCAGGGGTTACCGCCGGCAGCGCCTGCTGCTGGAGCAAACCTATCTGCCGATGCTGGCGGCGGCCGGGCTCGACATGGTCCTGATGAACGTCCGCCACAGCGAAACGGTGGCGGTCGGCTGCGCCTGCCGGTTGCTGACATCCGGTGGCGTCTTCACCTGGGAAGAGGTCCGCTGGTAGACGCGGGAGCCGGAAGTCCGGCGCCCGGCCGACGGCATCGCGTCAGTTCTTGGCGGCTTTTGCCGCGGCCTCGAATTTGCGGTTGATCTCCAGGGTCATAGCGGCGGCCTCCTCCAGCAGCGCGGCGGCATCGGGCAGCCCGTTTTCCCGGGCGCGGTCCGCCCAGTCGCGATAGCCGGCGGCATGATCGGCGTTGTGCTGCAGCCAATGCTCCAGGAGCTTCAGGAACTTCTCTTGGAAGCTGAGGGCGGGTTGCTCGGCGGCGTGGTGATGGGGGTGGTGATGATGGTCGTGGGGGTCGTGATCATGATGGTGGTGGTCATGCATGCGGGATCTCCTTGGGGGACGGGCGGCTCAAAAAGCGTTGCGGGCCTGCCAACGAAGGCCGCCCGCGGCGACTGCCGACCTGCTTCATAACACCAAGACCGGCCATGTTCAAGCTGCCCTTTTCCAAAACCGGCCTGATAGCCGTGCTCGGCGCGATTCTGGCCCTGGGCTGCGGCGCGCTTTTCGGCGCGCTGCTGGCCCTGACCCGCGACCTTCCCCAAATTCGCTCCCTGGAGGGCTTCAGCCCCTCGGCGGTCACTCGGATCTACTCCGCCGACGGGCTCCTGCTGGCCGAACTGTTTCAGGAGAACCGGGATCCGGTAGCCCTCTCGGATATCCCGGCCGACCTCATATCCGCGTTGCTGACCACCGAGGACCGCAATTTCTACCACCACAGCGGGGTCGATCCTAAGGGGGTCCTGCGCGCCGCCGCCAGGAACATCCGCGCCGGCGCCTTCGTCGAAGGCGCCAGCACCATCAGCCAGCAGATCGCGAAAACCCTTTTTCTGACACCCAAAAAGACCCTGGTGCGCAAACTCCGGGAGGCCATTCTGGCCTTTCAGCTGGAACGCCGCTACACCAAGGACGAGATCCTGACCCTTTACCTCAACCAGATCTATCTGGGCAGCGGCGCCTATGGCGTTGCCGCCGCGGCCAGGCGCTATTTCGACAAACCGGTGACGGATCTGAACCTCGCCGAATGCGCCCTGATCGCCGGTCTGCCCAAGGCGCCGTCGCGCTATTCCCCCCTGGTCAATCCGGACCTGGCCCTGGCGCGCCGAAACCTGGTTCTGCGGCAGATGCGCGATAACGGCGCCATCAGCGCCGAGCGCTACCACCTGGCGCTTTCAAGTCCCCTGGCAACAAGCCCCGCCAGCCGCCGGGAAACCCCCGTGGCCCCTTATTTCATCGAGACCGTCAAGGCCGAACTGGAGGCCGCCGTCGGCCCGGCGCGCCTCTACCGGGAAGGCCTGCGGGTTGTCACGACGCTTTCAAGCCGCCTGCAAACCGCGGCCGAAAGCGCCCTGGGCAAGGGACTCGAGACGCTCAATGAATCGCGAAGCCCAGCCAACGGGGGCTCCACTGTGGAAGGGGCCCTGATCTGCCTGGACATCCACACCGGCGGCATCCTGGCCCTGGTGGGGGGCGACGACTTTTCCCGCAGCCCCTTCAACCGCGCCACGGCCGCCCGGCGGCAGCCCGGCTCGGCCTTCAAGCCGCTGCTCTTTGCCTGCGCCGTCGAGCAGGGGTTTACCCAGGCCTCACCGCTGTTGGACGCACCGGTGGTGTTTCGGGGGGCGGACCAGGGACGGGACTGGGCGCCGGCCAATTTCAGCCCCGGCTTCGAGGGCGAGATCCCCCTGCGCAAGGCCCTGGCCGCGTCCAAAAACATCCCGGCGGTTCGGCTGATGGAGAAAGTCGGCCCCCAGGCGGTGGTCCGCTTTGCCCACCGACTGGGGATCGAATCCCCGCTGCAGCCGAACCTGGCCCTGGCGCTGGGCGCCAGCGAGGTGACGCTGGCGGAGTTGACCGCGGCCTATGCCGTCTTCGCCCGCCAGGGTAACCATATCCGGCCCTTCGGCCTGGCGGAGGTGCAGGATCGCGTGGGCCGGGTCATCTGGCGGGCCCGCCCCCAGAAAAGCGCCGCCATGTCCCGCGAGGACGCGGCCATCACCACCGACCTGCTGACCGCAGTGATCCGCGAGGGCACCGGCCGTGGCGCCGAGGTTCCGGGGCACCCGCTGGCGGGCAAAACCGGCACCACCGACGAATACCGCGATGCGCTGTTTGTGGGCTTCTCGCCGGAGATCGCCGCGGGGGTCTGGGTCGGCCGCGACGACCGGCGTCCCATCGGCCCGGAGGCCAGCGGCGCCCGAAGCGCACTGCCCATCTGGACCGATTTCATGCGGACGGCATTGGCTGACCGGCCGACAGCGGGCTTTGACGTCCCCCCGAGCCTGACGCGGGTCTTGATGGACCCCACCAGCGGCCGTGCGGCAGGCCCGCCCCCATCCCCGGCGGTAGGGGCGCTTTTCAAAAAAGGCACAGCCCCCCGGCCGTGAGCCCCGCCGGCGGTCGCCGGAGGGGCACGGGACGCCGCCATTTTTCCAGTTTGATTCGACCTTAGCGCATGCTATAGAGCCGGCCATGATCCGCAAAGCCAAAATCGGTGACATCAAGGCCATCCACGGCCTGCTGCAGGAGTATGGGCGCCAGGGCAAACTGCTGGCGCGCCCGCTGAGCGAACTCTACGACCACCTCCGCGATTTTTACGTCTTTGAGGCGCCCGAGAGCGGCATGGTCCTCGGCTGCTGCGCACTGCAGTTCTGCTGGGAGGATCTCGCCGAAATCCGATCCCTGGCCGTCCGGGCCGAGCATGTGGGCCGACACATCGGCCACCAACTGACCGCAACGGCCATCGCCGAGGCTCGGGCCTACCATATCCGCAAGGTGTTCACCCTGACCTACGAGCCGGGCTTCTTTCGCAAGTTCGGCTTCACCGTCATCGACCGCGCCGAACTGCCCCTCAAGATATGGTCCGGCTGCATCACCTGCGTCAAATTTCCCGATTGCGACGAAACCGCGATGATGAAGGTCCTCTGAAAACCCCACCGGCGCCGGCCTCGGGCGTGGGCCGCCGCCAGCGTCTTCAGGAATAGATCATATTGATGGACAGCGGGGGGTATTTCCAGACCCCCGGTTTGGGCAGGATGTGCTGCCCGTCGACGGACAGCCAGTTGAGGTCGAACTTGATTTCCCGCAGCTTGCCGTCATCCGGCCGGCGGGCGTGGTTGGTGTAGCTGTATGTGGTTTGGAAAAGGCAGATGCCGTTTTTGCCGCAGTGCGCCACCAGGTAGTTCTTCTTGAAAGTCCGCAAGGCCATCTTGCTTTCGGCGGCGATTCGGGCCATGTCGTCGACGGAGAGCTTCATCAGCACAGCCTTGGAGGTACCCCGCTCGGAAATCCGGAGGAGCGCCCGCGATTCGCTGCTGCTGGCGTAAACCGTGCTGATGCAGGGGATCCGCTTGAGGTACTGGGCCGCGACGATGGCCGCGGTCCGGCGCCCCCCGGCCATTACCGGCAGGCCGTAGTATTCGAAGAATTTTTTCTGGACGTCCTCGGCGTATTTGTCCCCTTTTTCGTAGAGGTCCTTGGAGATATAGCGCAAACTGCGGGCGAGGTCCTCGGCGGCATCGGCGATGGGCCAGTCGATGCGCACGTGGAAGTGGGACAGGTAGTAACGGTCGCGGATGCGGGTGCTCGGGTCGCGCTGGATCAGCAGGGCGTAGTCCACCGGCAGGATGACTTTTACGAAATCATAAAAATGGACCGAATCCAGATATTTCTGATTGCGGTCGAAATCGTCTCGCAGGGGCAGGCTCTTGGACTGCAGCAAATTGGTCTTGGTGGTGCGGTTGACATCGAAGAAGCGGATGTATTTTTTGTTGACCGGAGGAATGGCATCCTCCACAAAGATCACCAGGAAGGTATTTTGGCATTCGTATTCTATGTCTGGGATGCGCGCCCGGGGCTTGAGTTCGCGCTTTTCCACGAAAGGGTAGTCCTCCCCCTGGTTGCAGAATCGGCTGTAGGAATCGATCAGTGCATATCGGAGCATGAACTGGTCCAGTTCGTCCCGCAGGATTTCATAGTAAGACCGCCGCAAGCGGTTCGCCTGACTCAGTTCTTCCCGCACACTCCAGTATGCCACCCCAACCTCCTTGGCTGATTTGGTTATGGTCTGAGGTCCCGAAGGGTCGGTATTAGGGAAGTCGTTTCCCGTTCATTTTTTTGCACAGTGTCAATTTTCGTTATCGGCCCCGGGCGGCGAAACTGGAATCCGCTCACTCCCCGGCCGGAATCCGCCAACCCTGCCTCAATGGGTGTTCATGCGCTCCACCCAGCGATAGATCGCCTCCCGGAAGCGGTAGGCCAACAGCGCCGCCAGCAGAGAGCCCCCCAAGACCAGACCGAACACCCCGTACATGCGCTCGTAAATTGCGGCACCCTGCAGGCTGAGCAGCAAGGTCCCCGGCATCCGCCCGATGGCCGCCAGGATCAGAAAGACCTTCCACGGCAGCGAGCTGAGGCCCAAAAAAAGGCAAAGGTAATCTTTGGGAAAGCCGGGCAGCACAAACAGGCAAAACACCACGATGAGCCCCTGGCGTTTAAGAAGGGTGTCAAACTGGGCCAGTCTTTCAGACGGGATCAGCTTGCGGACATAGCGCTTGCCCAAAAACCGCCCGATGGCAAAATTGATCCCTGAGCCCGCCGTGAGAGCGAGGCTGGAATAGAGGAACCCCAGCCCGGTGCCGAAAAGATAGCCCCCGATAAATCCGGTGGCTTCACCGGGAACCGGTGCGAAAATCACCTGCAGCACTTGCAGGGCCATGAAGATCAGCGGCGCCCAGAGTCCGAAGGAGGCGATATAGGCTTCAACCGCCGCGCGGTCGGCCAGAAAGCGAACCCCCGCCCGCAGCAGCTCCGAGGTCGGGCCGGCCAAATACCAGGCGGCGGCCGCCGCGACGATCCCCAGCAGCAGCATGGGCAGCAGATATTTGCGGGAAAAAAACCTTTTGACGGGCATTCCCACCTGCCTCACTTCGGCGGGCGGCGTTTCAAGCGCCATCTGAGCCCTCGGGCTTTTTGGCATCGGCCTGGCGACGGCGCAGATCCTTTTTGCGCGACCAGCGCTGAAAAAAACCGATCATCCCGGCGGCGTATGCCCGATCGACCGATTCCTCCCGGACCCCCAAACCATCGGCGCCGTCCATGGCGCTGCGCAGGCATTCGGTTTTGAAAACGCAGATCATACATTGCCGTGGCGTGTGGCGCAAGCCGTCGGGCCCCTTGGGGAAAACGGTTTTTAAATCGCCGAAGCAGGGGGGGTGGCGGTTGGGTTTGGGGTCCATTGGGCGTCCTTTTCGCTGGGGTAACGCGGTGCCGGGGACCTCAGGGGTGCCGGTCTTCGAATTCCCGCTTCATGCGGGCGATCTGGCCGCTGTCGGCAAAGCTGAAATAACGGTTGTTGCCCACGATGATATGCTCGTGAACCGTGATCCCCATCACCCGGCAGGCGAAGACCAGCTGGCGCGTGAGGGCCACGTCCTGGGTCGACGGGGCCGGGTCTCCGGAGGGGTGGTTGTGGGCGAAAATCAGCGCCGCGGCATGATGCGCCAGGGCGGCCCGCACCACCTCGCGGGGGTAGACCGAACTGGCGGTCAGCGTCCCCTCGAAAAGGTCTTCGCTGGCCAGCACGCGGTTGCGGACATCCAGGTAGAGCACCTTGAAGCATTCCCGCTTGCGGTCGCGCAGGCTGCCGTAAAGAAAGTCGAAAAGCGCCCGCGAGTTGCTGAGCGGGTCGCCTTTCAGAACCTTGCTTTCGAGGTAGCGTTCGGCCACCGCTTTCACCAGGCGGATGCCCAGGGCGTTGCGCGGCCCGATGCCCGCCACCTGGGTCAGCTCCGCAGGGGATGCTTCCAGCACCCCCTGCAGGGTTTTAAAGCGCGCCAGGGCCGCCTTGGCGGACGCCTTGCAGTCCCTGCGGGGGGTCGCCAGGGTGAGCAGCAGCTCGATCACCTCGTAGTCGTGAAACCCGGCCAGCCCTGCCGCCAGAAACCGCTCCCGCAACCGCTGCCGGTGCCCGTCCGCCTTTTGCGGCGTACCGGAGATCGTCCCCATTTTTACTCGGCACCCCGGATTAATGGTGATGAAACGGTAAAAAGTAAAAATTCAGACAGTTTCGTAAAAAAGCCAAGTTACGGCGCGCAAATCTCAGCGGCGTGAGGCGTACTTGCGACTTCGAGGTGCGGCGCAACACGGAAATTGGGTTTTTTGCGGAACTGTCAACAGTCATCCAGTTCATGCTTCAGGTCCCGGGTCATCAGATTTTGAAGGGCCTTACGGGGGGATTCATCGTCGTAGAGAATGCGGTAGATCTCGTGTGAAATGGGCATCTCGACCCCCAATTTGCGGGAGAGGTTGTAGACCGACTTGGCCGTTTTGACCCCCTCGGCCACCATCCGCATCTCACCCAGGATCTGCGAGAGCTTCATCCCTTCGCCGATTTTCTTGCCCACCGTGTGGTTGCGCGACAGGTCGCCGGTGCAGGTCAGCAGCAGGTCCCCGACGCCGGCCAGGCCGGTGAAGGTGCGGGGATTGGCCCCCAGCCGCAGGCCCAGGCGGCGGATCTCGGTAAGCCCGCGGGTGATCAGGGCGGCGCGCGTGTTCAGGCCCAGCCCCAGGCCGTCGATGATGCCGGCGGCGATCGCGATCACGTTCTTGACCGCACCGCCCAGTTCAACGCCGATCAGGTCCCGGCTGGTGTAGACCCGGAAGGACGGGGTGGCGAAGGCCGCCTGCACCAGCCGCGCGACGCCGTCGTCGCTGGCCGCCAGGGTCACCGCGGTGGGCACGTTGCGGGCCACCTCGCGCGCAAAACTGGGGCCCGACAAAACCGCCAGGTGGGATTGGGGAATCATGGGCAGCGTTTCGCGCAGGATCCCCGACATGGTGAGATGGGTGACGTTCTCGATCCCCTTGGAGGCCGACACCACCACCGGTGCCCCGCTGATGGCGGCCGCCATATCCTGGCTGACGGCCCGCATGACATGGGAGGGTACGACCACCAGCAGCAGGTCCTTCCCGGCCACCACCGCCCCCAGATCGTTGGAAGGCGTCAGGTTCTCCGAAAGGGTGACACCCGGCAGAAAGACCTCGTTTTCACGGTGGTTTAGGATCTGGTCCCTGACCTCCGCTTCGAACACCCAGTGCTGCACCCGGTAGCCTTTGCCGGCCAGCAGGTTGGCCAGCGCCGTGCCCCAGCTGCCGGCCCCGATCACGGCGATGCGCAGGCTGCCGCTGTTTGATGTTGGCTTCATTCCACTAATTCCTTCTCCGCCAGTCTGGCGGTGCTGACGATGCGCTCATCGGACTCCATGCCCATGAGGGTGACCCCCTGAGTGTTGCGGCTGATGACCGAGATGCCGTTGACGGGAATCCGGATGACCTTGCCGCGGTCGGTGATCAGCATCACCTCATCGTCTTCCGCCACCAGGTGGATGGCGACCACGAGGCCGTTGCGCTCGGTTGTCTTGATGGTGATGACCCCTTTGCCGCCCCGTTTTTGAATCGGGTATTCGTCGATCAAGGTCCGCTTGCCGAAGCCGTTTTCGGTGGCCGTAAACAGCGTCTGTCCGTGGCTGAGCACCTCCATGCTGACGATGCGGTCCCCCGGCGCGAGGCTCATGCCCCGCACCCCGCGGGCGGTCCGACCGGTGGGGCGCACCTCGGATTCCAGAAAGCGAATCGACTGACCCATGGCCGAGCCCAGAAAAACGTTGCGGGTGCCGTCGGTGATCCGGGCCGCGATCAGTTCGTCGCCCTCCATCAGGTCCACGGCGATGATCCCGCCGGCCCGCGGACGGCTGAAGGCCATGAGGTCGGTCTTTTTGATAACCCCGTTTTTGGTGGCCATCAGGACATGATGCCCGGGTTCAAAAGCCGGCACCGCCAGCACGGTGGTGAGGTTCTCACCCTCCTCGAAATCCAGCAGGTTGACGATCGCCTTGCCACGGCTTTGGCGACCGGACAGGGGCAAATCGTAGACCTTGATCCAGTAAACCTTGCCGCGGTTGGTAAAAAAGAGCAGAAAATGGTGGGTGCAGGCCACGAACAGGTGTTCGACGAAATCCTCCTCCTTGGTCCCCATGGCGGTCTTGCCCCGGCCGCCGCGCCGCTGGCTCTGGTAGAGGCTCAGCGGGTTGCGTTTGATGTAGCCGCTGTTGGAGATGGTGACCACCATGTCCTCCTCGGCGATCATATCCTCGATGCTGATGTCCGGGGCGGCTTCGACGATTTCGGTGCGGCGCCCGTCGCCGAACTCGGCCTTGATCTCGCGCAGTTCCTCCTGAATGATGTCCAGCACGAGGCGCTCGCTGCCCAGGATTTCGCGGAAGCGCGCGATGTCCTTGAGCACGGTTTCGTACTCCTCGACGATTTTATCGCGCTCCAGCCCCGTCAGCCGTTGCAGGCGCATGTCCAAAATGGCCTGGGCCTGGATGTCGGTCAGGGCAAAGGCCGCCATCAGGCGGCTTTTGGCTTCGACCGGTGAGCTGGACTGGCGAATCATGCCGACCACCGCGTCCAGGTTGTCCAGCGCGGTCTTGAGACCTTCGAGAATGTGGGCCCGGGCCTCGGCCTTTTTCAGGTCGAAGCGGGTGCGCCGGACGATGATCTGTTTGCGGTGGTCGATGAAGTGGTCCAGGATTTCGCGCAGCGACAGCAGCTCCGGACGGCCGTCGACCACGGCCAGAAAGATGATCCCGAAGCTGGTGGACATCTGGGTGTGCTTGTAGAGCTGGTTGAGGACGACGCCGCCCATGGCCTCGCGCTTGACCCCGATGGCAATCCGCATGCCCTGACGGTCGGACTCGTCGCGCACGAAGCTGACACCCTCGATCTGCTTGTTCTTGACGAGTTCGGCGATCTTTTCGATCAGCCGGGCCTTGTTGACCTGATAGGGCAGTTCGGTGACGATGATGCTCTCGCGCCCGCTTTTGTCCTCCTCCTCGACGCAGGCGCGCGCCCGCACCCGGATGATCCCCCGCCCGGTCTGGTAGGCCTCGCGGATTCCCTGGGTGCCGTATATGATCCCGGCAGTGGGGAAATCCGGCCCGGGGATAAAGGCCATCAATTCCTCCGAGCTGAGCTCGGGGGAGTCGATCAGGGCGTTGATGGCGTCGACGGCCTCGGTGATATTGTGGGGCGGGATGTTGGTGGCCATGCCGACTGCGATGCCCGAAGAGCCGTTGATCAGCAGCGAGGGTATTTTGGCCGGCATGACGGCCGGCTCGCTGAGGGACTCGTCGTAGTTGGGGACCCAATCAACGGTTTCCTTGTCCAGATCGGCGAGCATCTGATGCGCCAGGCGCGTCATGCGGATTTCGGTGTAGCGCATGGCTGCCGCCGGGTCGCCGTCGATGGAGCCGAAGTTTCCCTGGCCGTCGACCATCGGGTAGCGCAGCGAAAAGTCCTGGGCCATCCGCACGATCGTGTCGTATACGGCCGAGTCGCCGTGGGGATGGTACTTGCCGATGACATCGCCGACGATGCGCGCCGATTTCTTGTAGGGTTTGTTCCAGTCGTTGCTGAGCTCGCTCATAGCGAAGAGCACCCGCCGGTGAACCGGCTTGAGCCCGTCGCGCACGTCGGGCAGGGCCCGGCCGATGATAACGCTCATGGCATAATCGAGATAGGACTTGCGCATTTCCTTCTCGATGCTGATCTCAGGGTAGAATTCTGTCTGCATGTGGGTTCAGTCCTGACTGTTGGGGCGGCCTTCGCGGCGGGTATAAAAATTTAAAACCCAGACCGCTGGCGCTGCCCGAGAAAGCGGGAAAGATATGCCCGCCCGGGAAAAATCGGGTTGGTTCGGGGCCGGTCGGCGATCAGGGCTCCTTGCCACTGGGGGCGATCAGCGCCTGGTAGTTGACCCGGTAAATTTCCGTCAGGGTCAGAAACGCCGTCACCACCAGGGGGCCGTAGATGATGCCCAGAATGCCAAAGAGCTTCATCCCCCCCAAAATGGCCAAGAACACCAGCAAGGTGTGCATCCGCACCCGCGAACCGACCAGTTTTGGCTTGAAGAAATACTCGATGCCGCAGGAAACCACGACGTAAAAAACCAGAAAGAAAATGCCGGCTGCAATCCGCCCCTTCATCAGCAAAAATACCGACGTCGGCACCAGCACCACCCCGATCCCCACGATGGGTAAAAAGGCCAGGATGGCCATAATCACCCCCCAGAGAATGGGCGAACTCAAGCCGCAGAGGGCGAACAGGGCCCCGCCGAGAACACCCTGGATCAGGCCGCAGATGCCATTGCCGATCAGGATGGCCCCGGCCATGTCGCGGAATTTCTGTACCAGCATGTGATCCTGGCGCTGGGGCAGCGGCGAGAGGTCCTCGATAAAGGCCACCAGCCGCTCGCCGTCGATCAGCAGGAAAAAGCTGACCAGCAGCATCATGAAGAAGTTAAACAGAAAGCTCAGCGTATTGGCGGCAATCGCATTGGCCTGTTTGTAAAGAAACAGGCCGACCTCCTTGCCAAGCTCCGTCAAAGCGGCATTGAGGGTCTCGCCGGTCACCTGGAAATGGAAAGGCGCCAGAAACGCGTTGATCTGCTCCAACATCCGGCTGCCCTCCAGCAGCTGCCGGATCTCCCCGCCCAGCACGGCGCCGAGAGCCTTGTGGTAAAGATCGTTGGCCTCGCTGGCCAGCACCCCCACCAGAAAAATAATCGGGAGAAACAGAATGAAAAAAATAACGCCGCAGGTAAACAGCGAGGCCAGCCGGGGGGGGATCCCCCGGGGCCGAATCAAAAGTTCATAGAGCGGGTGAAAGGCGCTGCTCACCACCGCGGCCAGAATGATGATCGACAGAAACGGCCGCATCAACCAGCCCAGCAGCAAGATGGAGACCACGAACAGAACCAGGAAAAACGCCAGGATCGTGTAGCGAAGACGGCTGTTGTCCATCTGACTGCTCTTTCCCGCCAACCGCTTCGGAAAAACCGCCAAAGGCGCCGGAGCATGGCCGCCACCGCACCGGTTTGCAGACGAAACCAGGGCAATGGGCAGCACAATTGATACGCCGCCGCGCCGCCGCCGGAAATCCTGCCGGCGGCGGCGCGGGTCTGATCAATCAAGAAATTCTAAAGGTTCGGGGCCGCGGCTGAGTTTGAGGTTGGTGGGCAAACCGAAGGCCGGCTGACGGGCGATGCACCCTTGTTTTTACCGCACCCCTCACCGGACAGGGGGATTATCTGCTGACCAACGCACCGGCGACCAGCAGCAAAAGCACCTGGTAAATCAACACCGGTTTCAAATCGCCGAAGAGGGCAAAAACGATCCCGCCGCCGACGATCACCGGAACGCCAAAAACCACCAAAATGGCCAATCTTCTCGGAATATCCATTATCGCTTGACTCCTTTGGGCTGCCGCAGGTCCTCTTTTGCCGGTGGAGGCGCGCCAGGCGCCTCCAAATTTTTTAATTTATAGCAATAAGCACCTATAAAGTAAAGAAAAAACACCGCGTTGGATCATCTTTCAATCACCATCGCCATGCCCATGCCCCCGCCGATGCACATGGTGATCAGGGCGCTGTTTTTACCGCTTCGTTTGAGATGGTTCATGGCGGTGACCATCTGGCGGGCGCCGGTGCACCCGATGGGGTGCCCCAGGGAGATGCCGCTGCCCAGCTGGTTGGGGAAGTCCGTCGCGATCCCCAGCTCGCGCATGCAGCCAATGGCCTGGGCGGCGAAGGCCTCGTTGAGTTCGATGATGTCCAAATCCTTGACGCTCATGCCGGTTTTTTTGAGCACCTTGCGCACCGCCGGCACCACCCCGAGCCCCATGAAGGCCGGGTCCACCCCGCCGGCGGCATAGGCCTTGATCCGCGCAATCGGCTCCAGGCCCAGTTCGGCGGCCTTTTGAGCGCTCATCAAAACCACCGCGGCGGCCGCATCGTTGATGCCGGAGGCATTGCCGGCGGTCACGCTGCCGTCGGACTTGAAGGCCGGCCGCAGTTTGGCCATCTTCTCGAGGTTGGTGTCCATGGGGCGCTCATCGGTATCGAAAACGATATCCCCCTTGCGGCTCTTGATCACCACCGGTTCGATTTCCTGGGCAAAAAGGCCGTCGGTGATGGCCTTGCGAGCCCGGCTGTGGCTGAGCACGCCCAGTTCGTCCTGCTCGCGGCGGCTGATGGCGTAGGTGGCGGCGATGTTTTCGGCGGTGATGCCCATGTGGTAGCCGTAGAAAATTTCGTAAAGGCCGTCGAAGACCATCAGGTCGTAGATCTCGCCGGTGCCGGTGAGTTCCATGCGGTGGCCCCAGCGGGCCTTGGGCAGCGCCATGGGGGCGAGACTCATGTTCTCCTGCCCGCCGGCAACGACCACCTCGGCGTCCCCGCAGCGGATGGCGTCGGCCGCGAGAGCGATCGCCTTGAGGCCCGAGCCGCAGACTTTGTTGATCGTGAAGGCCGGGGTTTCCTTGGGAATGCCGGCGCGGATCATAGCCTGGCGGGCGGTGTTCTGGCCCTGGCAGGCCTGCAGGACGTTACCCATGATGACCTCGTCGACGTTAACCGGCGTGGCGCCCGCGTCCCAGTCGTGGCCGGCTTTTTCCGGCTCCGCCAGCCCCCGGCCCTGCAATTTGTCCGGCGCCAGCGCCTGCACATCCGCACCCGGCTCCGGCCGCAGCCCGGCTCTCTTGAGGGCCGCCTTCATGACCAGCGCACCCAGATCCACCACCGACACCGTTTTCAGCCCGCCGCCGAAGGCCCCGATGGCCGTCCGCGCTCCGCTAACCAACACCACCTCGCGCATGTTGACTTCCTCCCTTTTTGTCGTTTGAAAAGGTTTTCTGTTAACAAATCAAATTTTTTTAACTATCATGAACACGAATCACTGGTCAATGGTGACGCAATGTGCCTGATTATCTTCGCCTACCGGATCCGTCCGAATTATCCGCTAATATTGGCCGCCAATCGCGATGAGTTTTATGCCCGGCCCACGGCCCCGCTGGGTTTTTGGCAGGACCAGCCGGAGATCCTGGCCGGCCGCGATCTGAAGGCCCGCGGCACCTGGATGGGGGCTGCTGCCGACGGACGGTGGGCCGCCATCACCAACTACCGCGACCCAGCGGCGCTCAAGGCCGATGCCCCAAGCCGCGGTCGCCTGGTAATCGATTTTCTCGCCGGCAACCAGCCGCCCCTGGCCTACCTGGAAGGCCTGCGCCCCCAAAGCGGGCGCTTCAACGGCTTCAACCTCCTGGTGGGCGACCGCGCGGACCTGTTCTTTTTTTCCAACCGCAACGGCCGCATCCAACGCCTGCGCCCCGGTCTCTACGGTCTCAGCAACCACCTGCTGGACACCCCCTGGCCCAAAGTCGCACGCGGCAAAAAGCGGCTTGGGCGGCTGCTGGCGGCGGCGGGCCCCATCACGGCCGAGGTGGTCTTCGACCTTCTCAGCGATCGCACCCCGGCCCCGGACCGGTGCCTCCCGAAAACGGGCGTCGGCCAGGAGTGGGAGCGGCGCCTGTCAGCGCTTTTTATCACCAGCCGCGACTACGGCACCCGTTCATCGAGCCTCCTGCTGATGGACCGCGAGGGGGCGCTGAGGATCACCGAGCGCAGCTTTGGCAGCGACCCGCCCGGCGGTTGGGAGCCTCCGGACCGGACGTTTCGGTTGCCGGTCGCGGGGCTGTGACCGGCCCGCCGTTTGCGGGACCTGCGGCCTCACGTCCGCCCCTCTTCCTTGCCGGCCGCCTGCAACCGCCGCCACCGGTCCAACCGCCGCTTGACGCTCTGCTCGTAGCCGCGTTCGGTGGGGTGGTAAAAGCGCCGCCCGCGCAGTTCATCCGGCAGGTGGTGCTGGGGTGCGCAGGCCTCGGGAAAGTCGTGGGCATACTGGTAGCCCCGGCCGTAACCGAGATCACGCATCAAAGCGGTGGGGGCGTTGCGCAGGTGCAGCGGAACCGGCAGGCTGCCGGTCCTCCGGACGGCCGCCCGCACCTCGCTGTAAGCGCGGTAGACGCTGTTGCTCTTGGGAGCGGTGGCAAGATAGACGGCGGCCTGGGCCAGGGCCAGCTCGCCTTCGGGGTGGCCCAGAAATCGAAACGCCTCCACGGCCTGCATGGCGACCCCCAGGGCGTAGGGGTCGGCGTTGCCGACATCCTCGGAGGCGAAGCGCACCATCCGGCGGGCGATGTAAAGCGCATCCTCGCCGGCCGCCAGCATCCGCCCCAGCCAGTAAAGGGCGGCGTCCGGGTCGCTGCCCCGCATGCTTTTGTGAAGGGCCGAAATCAGGTTGTAGTGTTCTTCCCCGGCCTTGTCGTAGCGCAGCGCCTTGCGCTGCAGGGCCTTTTCCACATCCACCAGCCGCACCCGGCCCTCGGAGCCTTCGGCGGCCAACGCCGCCGCCAGCTCCAGACCGTTGAGGGCGCTGCGGGCATCGCCGCCGGCAATCCGCACCAGATGCTCGCGCGCGTCGGCCTCGAGGAGAAGCCCGAGCCGCCCCAAGCCGCGGTCGCCATCGGCCAGAGCGCGGTCCAGGACCAGCGCGATCTCCTCGGGTTGCAGGGGGTTGAGGGTGACCACGCGGCAGCGGGAAAGAAGTGGCGCGATGACTTCAAAAGAGGGGTTTTCGGTGGTGGCCCCGATCAGGGTGATCAGGCCGCTCTCCACGTGGTGCAGGAAGGCGTCCTGCTGGGCTTTGTTGAAGCGGTGGATTTCGTCCACAAAAAGGACCGTCCGCCGGCGATGGATCTTGAGCTGCTCGCGGGCCTCGGCCACCACCGCGCGGATCTCCTTGACCCCCGAGAGGACCGCCGAAAACTGGGTGAAGTGCGAGCGGGTCTCCCGGGCGATGATCCGGGCCAGGGTGGTTTTGCCGCAGCCCGGCGGCCCCCAGAGAATCATCGAGAAGATCCGGTCGCGGGCAACGGCCCGCCGCACCAGACCGTCCGCCCCCACCACGTGCCCCTGACCCACGAACTCGTCCAGACTGCGCGGCCGCATCCGCTCGGCCAGAGGCCTCTCGGCGCTTACCGCCTGCTGCGCGCGCTGTTCAAAAATATCCACCCTGACTTGCCTTTATTCCCTTCGGGGCCACGCCCATCATCGCCGGAGTATACTCCGCCGCCACGACCGGCCCGCCCAAGTTTCGCTGCGCTCAAAGCCACTCGCCGGCCTCAGCCGCGGCCGACTTTCTTTCGGCCGCGCCCCTTCCTGGGTTGGGGTCGCCGGGCGCGGCTGGCGACAAAATCTTTGAGCGGCCCCGAGCGCTGCCGGAAAAGCAGCCGCAGGGGTGTCTGGTCCAGACCGGCGCCCTCCCGAATCTGGTTGACGATATAGCGTTTGTAGGAGAAATGGACGGCGTCGGGATAGTTCACGAAACTCACGAAGGTCGGCGGTTTGGTGCCCACCTGGGTGGTGTAGTAAAATTTCAGGCGGTGGCCGCGGTGCAGGGGCGGCTCGTTGGCCTGCAGGGCGCGCGCCATGATGCGGTTGAGCTGGCCGGTCCCCAGGCGGGCAGCGTACTGGGTGTAAACGGCATCGACCAACTCGAAAATCCTGGGCAGCCTGAGACCGGTTTTGGCGGAAATGGTCATGATCGGCGCGAACTGCAGAAAACGGGAGGCCGCACGCAGCTCCTCGACGTAGCGCCGGGTGGTCAGGCTGTCCTTTTCCACCAGGTCCCACTTGTTGAGCAGCAGGATACAGCCGCAGCCGCGATCGTGGGCATAGCCGGCGATGGTGATGTCCTGGTCGGTGACCCCCTCGTGGGCGTCCAGCACGATCAGGGCCACATCGCAGCGTTCCAGCCCTTGGAGAGCCTTGATGACCGAAAACTTTTCGAGCTTTTGGTCCACCCGGCCCTTGCGCCGGATGCCGGCGGTATCGATCAGCAGGTAGGACTTGTCGTTGACCTTGCAGACGGCATCCACCGCGTCACGGGTGGTGCCGGGAACGTCGCTCACCACCAGGCGTTCCCGCCCCAGGACCCGGTTGACAAGCGATGACTTGCCCACGTTGGGGCGTCCCACAACGGCCACGCGCACCATTTCCACCGCCGGCTCGGGGGCGGCGGCGGGCAGCGCCGCCACCAGGGCATCGAGAAAGTCGGGCACCCCGTAGCCGTGTTCGGCCGACACCGGGTAGAGGGGCGCCACCCCCAGCCCGTAAAACTCGTAGAGCAGCGCCTCCTGCTCCTGGCCGTCAACCTTGTTGACCAGATAGAAGACCGGTTTGCCGGCGTCCCGCAGCAGGGCGAGCATGTCGCGGTCGTAGGGCGAGAGCCCCCCCTTGGCGTCCAGCACCAACACCAGGGCGTCGGCGTCGTGGATGGCCTGCTGGACCTGCTGGCGGATGGGCCCCGCAAAATGGTCCGGATCGCCTGCCACAAAGCCCCCGGTATCCACCACCGTAAAGGGGATATCCTCCCAGAGCGCCTCGCCGTAGATCCGGTCCCGGGTCACGCCCGGGGTGTTGTCCACCAGGGCGTTTTTCGAGCGCGTGATCCGGTTGAAGAGCGAAGACTTGCCCACGTTGGGCCGTCCAAGAATGGCGACAATGGGTTTCATGGGGCTTTTCCGTCCATGGGCTGACACACCAGCCAACCCGCTGAGGTCGGTGGCAAATCGCCGGTCCCCGCATCCTGGATGCCCGGCTGCCCCGGGGCCCGGACAGCCGATCGGGCCAACGGCGGCTAGTGCAGGATCTGGCTGAGAAACAGCCGGGTACGATCGCTGCGGGGGTTTTCGAAAAATTCCTCGGGCGTGCCCTCTTCCACGATCCGCCCCTCGTCCATGAAAAGCACCCGGTGGGCGACGCTTTTGGCAAAGCCCATCTCGTGGGTCACCACCAGCATGGTCATCCCTTCGCGGGCCAAACTGATCATGACCTCCAGCACCTCCTGGACCATTTCAGGGTCCAGGGCCGAGGTGGGTTCGTCAAAGAGCATCACGCTGGGCTTCATGCACAGGCTGCGGGCAATGGCCACCCGCTGCTGCTGGCCGCCGGAGAGCTGGCCGGGGTACTTCCGGGCCTGCTCGGCGATGCGCACCTTTTCCAAAAGGGCCATGGCCGTTTCTTGGGCCTGGGCTTTGGGTTCCTTGAGGACCCAGATGGGCCCCAATGTCAGGTTCTCCAGGATCGTCAGGTGGGGAAAGAGGTTGAAGTGCTGGAAGACCATGCCGACTTCGGCGCGAATTTTTTCGATGTTCTTGAGATCGTTGGTCAGCTCGATGCCGTCCACCCGGATCCGCCCGCGCTGATGCTCCTCCAAGCGGTTGATGCAGCGGATCAGAGTGGATTTCCCCGAACCCGAGGGGCCGCAAATGACGATCCGCTCCTTCCGGCGTACGGTCAGGCTGATATCCTTGAGCACATGTAACTCCCCGAACCACTTGTGCATGTGCTGGATCTCGATGATGACATCCTCTTTGGCGCCCGTGTCAGGCTGATTTTCAAGCGGTGTGGGCACGCTTCCCCCTGATGAGAATTTTCGCGCGACCTTCGCGCCGGATTCCCCGAAACGATCCGGATCACGCAGGACACCACATAACCGGGATCAGGGCAACAAAAATATGGTGTTGCGGGCAAGAAAGACGGGGCCGTGCGGCCTTTTACGGCGGGGTGGTCCGGCAGGCCACATCCCCGGGTGGGTCAATCAAGCGGTGCGACGGAAGAAAGATCCACGGCCGTGAGCGGGGTAGAGACCCCGCCCGGCGGCTGCTTGTGATCAGGCCTGACCCAGCAAGGCCTGCTTGAAATCGATATTGAGCGGCTGGGGGCCCAACCAGATGGAGAACATGGCGGCGGCAAACTCCGCCCCCGGCGTGACTCCCAGCGGTTCGCCGTTCAGGGACAGCTCCGTGCCCCAGCCGGGAATGTAGGTGAGGGCGTAGCGGTCCCCCGGCTTGACGTCCCGATAAAGCGCGATGTGCTGATCGAGCTGCGGCCGGATGCGCGCCAGAACGTCGGCAGGCACGTTGCGGGAAATCGCCCGGATGGTCACCGGCCCAAAATCCTCCCCGGCGATGGGGTGAAAATAAGAAACCTCCAGCCGCTTGGCCCGGTCGGCCAGAACCTGACCCGGTTGGGTATCGGCTTCGGTGTAAAGCGCTCCCACATAGGCCTTGACAAACACCATATACCGGAACAGGCCGGCCCCTTTAAGCTCCAGCCGCTGCCCGCGGCTCTCGTAGACCGTGGGGAAGACCACCCCTTCCACCGAGACGGCGGCGCTGGCCGCGGGGGGCAGCCACAGCGAAGCCGCCAGAGACAAAACAGGCAA
>Ga0272444_10001798_pt1 | contig 20245 bp, 12 predicted proteins | sample SSMForm13_FD_201033 | JGI IMG/M metagenome (GOLD analysis project Ga0272444, IMG submission 201033) | Marine sediment archaeal communities from Little Sippewissett salt marsh, Falmouth, MA, United States - SSM-Form-13 | ecosystem: Environmental > Aquatic > Marine > Wetlands > Sediment ... | reverse complement strand
ATGTCCATTGAAAACGTCTTTTGGGGCTGGCGGCAGCAAACAGTGGGCAGTAAAGAGCAGGTAGCGCGCAGCAAGCAGTGGACAGAGAATGAAGGGTTGTGAATTTGGGATTTCAATGTAAAATTTTATATTTACAATTTGCAATTTGATATGAATTCTTACCAGTAAGAACATCTTTCCCGGGCATCGTATCATGTCCTCTCTCATCCGCATCGGCACATCCGGCTGGTCCTACCCTCCCAAGACCGAGGGCTCATGGAAAGGCATCTTCTATCCCCCGGGCAAGATCGACGAGCTGAGCTACTACGCCGACCGGTTCGAGACCGTGGAGGTCAACTCCACCTTCTACCGCCCGCCGTCCCCCGGAGTGGTCCACAACTGGGCCCAGAAAACGTCCCGGAACTTCGATTTCACCGTCAAGCTGTGGCAGAAGTTCACCCATCCGGAGATGTTCGCCCAGAAGACCGGCCGCGATGCCACGGTCACCCAGGCCGACGTGGACTACTTCAAAAAGGGCCTGGAGCCGCTGGTCAGGGCCGGCAAGTTAGGCTGCCTGCTGGTGCAGTTCCCCCCCCGGTTTCACTTCAAGGAGGAGAACCGGGAGCACCTCGACCGGACCCTGAAGGCCTTCGGGGACTATCCCCTGGCCGTGGAGCTGCGCCACCGCAGCTGGACCGATCAGGGGGCCGAGACCGGGAAGATCCTGGCCGACCACGGCGCCAGCCTGGTGTACATCGACGAGCCCAAGTTCATTTTCTCCATCCAACAGGACTTCAAGCCCACCGGCCAGATCTTCTACCTCCGGATGCACGGCCGCAACATCGAGAAGTGGTTCCGCCACAAGACGGCGGCCGAGAAGTACAACTATCTCTATTCCGGCGAGGAGCTGGACCCTTTCGTCAAGGGGTTGCGGCACATCAAGGACCTGGCCTCCAAGGTGTACGTCTACATGAACAACCACTACAAGGCCAAGGCGGTGGTCAACGCCATCATGCTGCGCTACAAGCTGGACCGGCCCATCGACCGGACCTTCTGGCGGGGCCTGATCGATGAGTACCCGGAGCTCAAGGAGCTGTCCCTGGCTCTGGAGGGCCAGGAGGATCTGTTCGAGGGGGATCTGTTCGGGGGAGGGGCCAGTCAGCAGTAGGCAGTCGGCAGTCAGCAGCAATTACTCAACTATCGGCAGCAACCGGCGAGTGGAGAGTAGTGAGAAGTTGGCAATAAACGTTCGGCCGTCGGCGGCAAGCGGTGAGAGGCAAGCAGCAAGCAGTAGATGGCAAGCAGCGCGAGACCGGCAGTGTGGGAGAGGGATTGATTCTACGTGACAATTTACGGTCATATTCTCATGGAAGGGCGCGTTAATGGCGTCCTTTTTTTATTGCCAAACTCCTCTTCTTTCTTTCCGATCCGTCTGGGAAAATTAAATGGTATTCTGTGTCCCCGCCAGTTTCCAGCGACTGGCCGCCTCCTGTCTCCTGTTTTTTCCACGATTATATTCCCCGACCACGATCTGCGAACACGGACGCGTATGTTTATAATTATCCGATTTCCCCCCAAAAAACTTATCAAACAAACGGTTGACAGTCTGGGACGGTTTTTGCTATACTGTTAAAGATGGGTTAAAATATTTAGCGGCATCTATAAATATCATGCAAAATAGGAGGTAGTTTTGAAAATGCGACGCGTTCTGCCCTTGTTGCTGCTCTGTATGTTCGTGTTAGCCGGCGCTCCGGTCGCCTTTTCCGCCACCTCGGTCGAGACCGAGATCGCCGTCTCCGGCGCTGAGGTCACCATCGCCCCCATCGGAGAGTACCACGCCGTCACCCTGGGGCCCAGCGGCAGCACTTCAGAAATCGGCAAGCCGATGCTGCCAGAGCGGACGGTCTGGGTGGCCATCCCGGCCGGACACGTCGCCGAGAGCGTCGCGGCCGTCTCGATCGTGGCCGTTGATCTGCCCGGGAGCTACCGGGTTTATCCCCTGCAGACGCCCCGGGAGACCTCTCCATCCGGCGACGGGGAACAGATCCCCTTTGTCGAGCCGGACCCGGCCGTCTACGCCTCCGATCAGATCTATCCGGCGCAGCTGGCCGAGCTGGCCGGGCAGTCGGACCTGGCCGGCCAGCAGCTGGCCGCCATAAAGGTCCATCCGGTGCGATGGGATCCGGCCGGAGGTATCCTGACCGTACACGAGAAGATCCGCCTGACCGTCATCTGCCGGCCCGGCCATCCGCCGGCCGAGCAAAGGCACAAGCTGTCCTTCTCCGTCCGCCGGCTTTACCAGGACATGCTCGCCGGAATGGTGCTGAATCCCGAACAGATCGACATTCCCGCCCCCGCCGCGCCGGCCGCCAAGGCCCTCGGCTCAGGCGATTACGACCACGTGGTGATCACCGACTCGAGCTGGAAGGTGAACTTCCAGCCGCTGGTCCAATGGCACTTCAAAAAGGGCGTTCGGGATACCCTGGTGAGCCTGCAGTGGATCTACGCCAACTACGGCGGCAGCGACCTGGAGAAGGTCCGCAGCTTCATCCAGGAGGCCAATTCCACCTGGGGAACCCTGTGGTTCCTGCTGGGCGGCGATACCGAGGTGGTCCCCATCGGATACGGGACCTTCAACTCCGAGAACGTGGCCGGCGACCTGTACTACGCCGACTACGACGGCGACTGGATCAGCGAGGTGTTCGTCGGGCGGGCCCCGGTGGACGATCCCGCCCAGGTCAACACCTTCGTCAACAAGGTCCTGCAGTACGAGCAGGACCCCGCCCTGAGCGACTTCGCCCTGGATTGTTTGCTGGTCGGCATGGACCTGGATGCCTCCACCCCGACCGAGAATCTCAAGGAGATCATCGACGCGGCCTATATCCCCGGCCGCTTCAACGTCACCAAGGTGTATGACAGCGATCCCGACAGCCACTGGGTGGAAGCCATGTCCGCCCTCAACGGCGGGCAGAACCTGGTCAACCACTCCGACCACTCGTACATCTCGGTGATGGGCGTGGGCGACCGCAACCATGGAACGTATATCGACATCGGCGATGTGAATGCTCTCAGCAACACCGGTCAGGCCTCGGTGATCTATTCCCTGGGCTGTCATCCGGCCCATATCGATTACTATGATTACGACTGCATCGCCGAGTACTTCGTGGCCTACAATCCCGGGCAGGCCGGGGTGGCTTACACCGGCAACACGCGCTCGGGCATCTACTATGTGGGCAACATGTACGGGCTGTCCCTGGGCCTGGATATGGAGTGGTGGAACAGCCTGTTCACCTATAACAGGTACCGCGTGGGGCAGACGCTGGCCGATTCCCGCAACCGCAACTACCCCGACGGCGAGACCCTGCAGTATCTTCACTGGGGCCTGGTTCTGCTGGGCGACCCGGAGATGCCTATCTGGACCGACGATCCGGCCGTGCCGGCGGTGACCCATCCGACCATCTATACCACCGGATCCCCGGAGTTCCCGGTGCACGTCGAGGCCGACGGCCAGGATGCGGACGGCGCCCTGGTCTGCCTGTGGAAAGGTGATGAAGTCTACATGAGAGATCTAACCGATATCGACGGCGATGTCACCTTTCATCCCTTTCCCGCCACCGTGGGGACCCTGTGGGTCACCGTGACGCATCAGAACATGCTGCCCTACGAGGGCTCGGCCGAGATCATCCTGTTCTCCCCGCCGGATCCGGTCTGGACCGGCCAGGTCGATCAGGCCTATGCCATGTACGGCTGGTCCCTGGACGGCATCGGGGACGTCAACGGCGACGGATACGGCGATGTGGCTGTGGGGGATCCGCTCTATTCGGACGGACAGGATTACGAGGGCGTGGTCTTCGTCTATCACGGCGATGCCGCCGGATTGCCGGCCACTCCCTCCTGGACCGGTCAGATCGATTCCGCCTACGCCTATCTGGGAGGCTCGATCGCCTGGGCCGGTGATGTCGATGGCGATGGATACAGCGATCTGGCCGTGGGCGTCGAGGGTTTCAGCAGCGGGCAGACGGAAGAGGGCGCCGCCCTGGTCTACCTGGGAGGCAGCTCGGGATTGGCCGCGACGCCCGCATGGATGGTCGAGAGCGATCATGCCGGGGCGCACCTCGGCTTCAGCGTCTCATCGGCCGGAGACGTGAACGGCGACGGCTACAGCGACCTGATCGTCGGGTCTCCCTACTATGACACCTCCGGTCAGGACGAGGGCCGGGCCGACGTCTATCTGGGCGGGTCGGCGGGACCGTCTATCACGGCCGATTGGTCCTCCCTGGGGGATCGGAACGATGCCTACTTCGGCTCCAGCGTGGCCTCGGCCGGCGACGTCAACGGCGACGGCTATAGCGACGTCGTCGTCGGAGCCAGTTCCTACACCGATCTGGAGCCGATGGAGGGAGCCGCCTTCCTCTATCACGGCGGGCCCTCCGGCCTCCCGGGAACGCCCGATTGGAATGCGGTCGGCGGCGAGGACTACGCCAATTTCGGTTCCAGCGTGGCCTCGGCCGGCGACGTCAACGGCGATGGATACAGCGACGTGATCATCGGGGCGCCGGGTTACACCGACACCTTCGCCGGAGAAGGACGCGTCTTCCTCTATCTGGGAACGGCGTCAGGCCTGCCCTCGGCGCCCGACGTGGTCCTGGATGGCGGACAGACCGACGCCGAGTTCGGTTACAGCGTCTCCGGCGCCGGGGACGTCAACGGGGATGGTTGTGCCGATGTGGTCGTCGGGGCCGAATCGTACAGCGATGGCCAGGAATATGAAGGCTGTGTGCTGCTCTATCTGGGCAGCGCCATCGCTCCCTATCTGGTGCCCGCCTGGCGGGCTCAGAGGGATCAGGCCGGAGCCTATTTCGGCAACAGTGTCGCCGGCGCCGGGGACGTGGACGCCGACGGCTATGATGATATCCTGGCCGGAGCCTGGCTGTATGACGGCGGCCAGCAGGACGAGGGCCAGGCCTATCTGTTTGCCGGAGACCAGGGCGCCGGGCTGCCCTTCCGGCCGCGACAGGTCCGGGCCGACGGATCCGCGCTGGTCGGTCCGCTGGGATCCTCCGGCTCCGAGACTCAGGTCCGTCTGCGGGCCACCGGATGGTATCCCGGCGGCAGCGAGTATGTCAAGCTCCAGTGGGAGATCAAAGCCCTGGGCAGCAATTTCAACGGTCTGGGCCTGGAGGAGAGCGCCGGCTGGTCCCTGGCCGACTCGGCCGCCGGCGTGGAGCTGGACGAAACGGCCGGCGGTCTGACCGAGAACACCGCCTATCACTGGCGGACCAGGATTCTCTACCAGGAGGGCAATCCGCTGGGTCTGGACCACAGCGTGTGGCTCTCACCGGCTCACAACGGCTGGAACGAGGCCGATTTTCGGACCTCCGGCAGCGGCGGAGGCCCGCCCCTCGCGGTCGACGATCTGCAGATCACCCTGATCAGCGGGACCAAGTCCTCCGGCGGGGACATCTGGCTGACCTGGAGCGAGCCCTTCTCCGAGGCCGGCCTGTCCCATTACGTCATCTACCGCAGTTCGGCTCCGGCCGACACGGGGGATTCCCTGGCGACCACCTCCCTGACCGAGTACACCGACAGCGGCGTGGTCGGCGATCCGGCCGGGAATCATTACTACTCCATCAAGGCGGTCGATGTGCAGGGGAAGCACTCGGCCATTAGCAATCAGGTGGGGGAATTCGACATCGATCTGATGGTGGAGTGATGATAGAGAACGTGTTCGTGTTTGTAGATCGTGTTGTGGAAAAAGGGCAGGTGGTCAACAGGAAGTGGTGGGGTGGTTGGATCAATTTGAAGCCAGAAAAAAGGGGGTCGAAATCGACCCCCTTTTTTACATCCTATATGGTATCGTTATTCCATGTACGGCTCCAGCAGCTTTTTCCGGCAGGCATGGCGCAGCTTTTCCAGGGCCTGTTTCTTGATCTGCCGGACGCGCTCGCGGGACAGGCCGAAGTGCTTGCCGATCTGCTTCAGAGTCTGCGGCTTCTTGCCGCCCAGGCCGTAGTACATGCGGATGACCTCGGCCTGACGGGGTGACAGGGTGGTGATGGCCCGCTCCATCTGCCGGGCCAGATCGCCGCTCATGACGTCCTCGTCGGGTGAGGGATCCTTCTCGTTGGGCAGCGTGTTGAGCAGGCTGAGACCGTTGCCGTCGTTGGGTGAGCCGTTCAGAGACAGATGGCGTCCGAAGGCGTTGAACAGCTGCGAGGCCTCGGCCTCTCCCAGCTTGAGCTGCTCGGCGATCTCCGAGGTCTGGGGCGAGCGGTGGTGATCGCGGATGTATTCCTCGATGGCCTGGCTCATCTTCTGCAGCTCGGCGATCTTGTTCAGAGGCAGCCGAACGATGCGCGACTGCTTGGCCAGAGCGGCCAGGATGGACTGCCGGATCCACCAGACGGCATAGGAGATGAACCGGAATCCCTTGGTTTGGTCAAAGCGCTTGGCCGCCTCGATCAACCCGATGTTGCCCTCGGAAATGAGATCGGCCAGAGGAACGCCCTGGTTCTGGTAGTGCCTGGCCACGCTGATGACAAAACGCAGGTTGGCGCAGACCAGTGTGTTGAGCGCATCCTGATCGCCCTTTTTGATTCGGAGAGCCAGCTCCGCCTCTTCGTTATTGGTCAACAGGTGCGGCTTGCCCACTTCCTGAAGATATCGTTGTAGACTCTGGTTGGCCCCCTGAAGCGGTATCTTGGATGACAAAATCATGTGGCTCCCTCCCAAAGATGTTTCAGTGTGCTTCCTATATCTTTAGACGCCTGGTGGGGATCAAAAGTTCCATGAATAATGCTCCGGGCGTCCAAGGATGCTTTTCTGAAAAGCGAAGAATGCGGTTGAGCTTCAAAAAATGCCGAGTCCGCGAAACGTCCCTGGACCCGGCTGGTCAAAATGCCTGCACATGACGGACCGCAAAGGGATGCTTGGCCGATGGAAGATCTTACTTCGCGATGTTGGAAACAGATCCCTTAGCAGTTATGAATATACGATATCCCTCTGTGAACTGTGATAATGATCTGTTTGTTCCCTCAAACACCAATTATATCACAACAGGGCTATCTTGTCAACAATTTTTTTTCTGAAAGCGATATTTTTTCACGCACGGCCCCGATAAAACACCGTCAAAACCCAGATGAAACCCCGGCGGAATCCCGACCGATTCCTTCTGTTCCGAATCAACTACCAGCAATGCAACGTGTTATATGTGGGGAGAAAAAATGAGGGGCACGCCCTGGGGTCATAGCAGGATCATCCGGGCATCGATCACGCCGGGGGTCTTTTCGATGGTCTTGACGATATCCCCCGGCGGGGTGTCGTCCAGATTCAGAACCAACATGGCCCGATGGCCTTTCGCGCTGTTGCCCACCTCGATGCGATGGATGTTGACCCGGGCCTGTCCCAAAATGTTGCCGATCTGACCGATGACGCCGGGCTGGCGGGTATGAGCGGCGTCATGCCAGCTGATCAGAATGGGACCGTGGGGAACGATGTCCAGCTTGAAATCATCGATGCCGATGATCCGGCTGTCGTTCCGGCCGAATACCGTGCCCGCGATGCGGTGTCCTGACGCTTTCAGCGACAGAGAATTGACGTAGTCCTCGATCTCCTCGACCTTGCTCTCCTTGATACGGATGCCGCGCTGTGAGGCCAGGGTCCCGGCATTGACCATGTTCACCTGGCCCTCCAGGATGGGGCTCAACAGCCCCTGCAGCAGGGCGGCCCGCACCAGGTCGGTGTTGTACCGGGAGATCTCTCCGCCGTATTCCAGTTCCAGCTCGTCGATCTGAGGCCGGAACAACTGGGTGAACAGACGCCCCATGCTCCCGGCCAGGGCCAGGAAGGGCTTGATGAAGGTCTGCAGCCGGGGATCGGTGGAGGGAAAGTTGAGCGGGTATTGGACCAGGTCGCCGCGGAGCGCCCGGATGATCTCCTCGGCGATGTCCCGCCCGACGCGTTCCAGGGCCTCCCGGGTGGATCCGCCCAGATGGGGTGTGCAGATGACGCTGTCCATCCGGCACAACTTATTGTCCTGTGAGGGTTCACTGTCGAAAACGTCCAGCCCGGCGCCGGCCGCGCGCCCGTTTTTCAGGGCCTGGTAGAGGGCCTGCTCGTCGACGATGCCGCCCCGGGCGCAGTTGATGATCCGGACCCCCGGCCGCATCAGCCCGAACTCCCGCTTTCCCAGCATGCCATAGGTCTCATCGGTCTTGGGCGTGTGCACCGTGATGATATCAGCCCGGCGGCAGAGATCGTCGAGGTCCTCCATCCGTTCGGTCCCGAATCGCCCGAACCGCTCCGGAGAGATGTACGGATCGTAGGCGATGACCGACATCCCCAGCCCCTGGGCCATGCCGGCCACCACGGAGCCGATCCGTCCCAGCCCGATGATGCCCAGGCATTTTCCGTGAGCCTCCTGCCCCCGAAGGCCCTTCCGATCCCACCTGCCATCTCGTAACATTTTGTTGGCCAATGGAATATTCCGAAGCAGGGACATCATCAGGGCGATCGTGTGTTCGGCGGCCGAGAGGGTATTGCTCTCCGGGGCATTGACCACCAGGATGCCCAGCCGGGTAGCCGTCTCCAGATCGATGTTGTCGACCCCCGTGCCGGCCCGGCCGATCACCTTCAATCGGGCGGCCTTTTCCAGAACCTGACGGTTCAGCCGGGTGACGGAGCGCACGATGATGCCCTCGTAGCCGGCCACACAGGCTAGCAGCTCCCCGGCGGAGAGATGCTCGCGGACATCGACCGACAGCTCTTCGCTCAGCCGGGAGAGACCCGACGGCGAGATGGCTTCCGTGACCAGAACCTTCATCAACCTGCTCCCGCTGTTAGGCGAACATCACCTTCTGGGCCGCCAGCAGACCGGCCCCGGGCTCGATCTCGTATCCCATGACCCCAAGCCCTCTCTCCAGCGCCGAGATGGCCACGATAAGATCCAGCTCGTCGGCGTAACCCATGTGAGCCAGCCGGAGGATCTTGCCCCGCAGATGCGCCTGTCCGCCGGCCGCCATGACGCCCGTCTCCTCGAAAATGCGGCGCTGCAGCTCGATGCCGTCCATTTCCGGGGGGACTTTGACGGCCGTCAGCCCGTTGGCCGGCCGCTCGGCGAACAGATCCAATCCCATGGCCCCCATGGCGGTCCGGCAGATACGGGCCAGCCGGGCATGCCGGGCCAGGACCTGCTCCAATCCCTCCCGGCGGATCAGCTCCAGGGCCGCCCGGAGGCCGTACAGGACGGTGATGCCCGGAGTGTAAGGGGTCTGATCCTTCTCACAGAATTGCCCCATGGTGGTGAAATCCCAGTAGAACTTTGGCAGGGAGGAGACCCCGACGCGCTCCCTGGCGGCTTCGCTGAGGCTGACGAAGGAGATCCCCGGGGGGCACATGAGACCTTTCTGGGTGGCAGAGGTGACCACGTCCACGCCCCAGCCGTCGGTCTGCAGCTGCTCGACGCAAAGGCCGCTGACGGCGTCGACCACCAGCAGGGCCGGGTGAGGCGCCACCGCCTCGGCCAGTGCCTTGAGGTCGTGGGTCACCCCGGTGGAGGTCTCGCACAGGGTGGCGTAGACCGCCGTGATGGCGGCGTCCTTTTTCAGATGGTCGGCCACCTGCTGTGGATCGACCGTCCGGCCCCATTCGACATCCATCGGGATAACCTTGAGGCCGAAGGCCTGGCAGATCCTGGCCCAGCGGTCCCCGAAATTTCCGCCCCGGATGACCAGCACCGTGTCTCCGGCGCTCTGCAGATTGGCCACGGAGGCCTCCATGGCTCCGGTTCCGGAGCTGGTCATAATCAGGATCTCGTTCTCGGTCTGCATGGCGTAGCGCAGGCCGCGGCGAACCTCCGCGTACAGCTCGGCGCATTCGGGCCAGCGGTGATGGATCATGGGCTGTGCCAGGGCGGTGAGGACCTCCTGGGGGAGGGGCGTGGGTCCCGGAGTATACAGCCGTTTCTTCAAGTCCGTTCTCCTTTGAAGGAATGGTCTCGCGGCGGATCCCAGGGACCCGCCGCCGGCTTTCCACTTGGTTTATGCAATATACATGCCCATCGGGCGTTTAGGATGATATTTGAGAAGCGATCCAGCGCCAGATCGGATCCCGGCCCTGGTGGGTTTTGGCGGAGAACATGACCAGGCGGCTCTCATCCACATCCAGGATCTGCCGGGCCTTCAGAAAAGAGGCCATGGCTTTCCCCCGGGGCAGCTTGTCGGCCTTGGTCAGGGCGATGAGGGCGGGGATGTCGTGAAAACCGAGCCATTCTAAAAGCTCTCGATCGCCCTTCATGGGCTCGTGGCGGATATCGATCAGCTGAACCACGCCTCGCAGGGAGGAACGATCCAGGAGGTACGGCTCCACCAGCGTCTGCCATCCGTGCCGCTGTTCCTTCGAGACTCTGGCATAGCCATACCCCGGCAGGTCCACGAAGTGGAATGTCCGGTTGATCAGAAAAAAGTTGAGTGTTCTGGTCTTTCCGGGTGTCGAGCTGGTTTTCGCCAGCCGGTGCCGTCCCAGCAGGCTATTGATCAGGGAGGATTTTCCGACATTGGAGCGTCCGGCAAAGGCGATTTCAGGGAATCTGTTTTTGGGAAGGGACTTGAGGGAGGCGAAGCTGGCCAGATATTCACACGAGGCGACTTTGAACATGGCGGGCGCTCATCATGAGGGGGCCGGAAAGAGGCTCGGCCTCAATCGGTGGTCGATATCGTCGGCCGGGCACGGCGAACCATTCGATTTATCGGTCGGTCTCGTATCAGGCGGGTGTAAGGGCGTACTCCAAAACCTGATCCATGTTCTCCACCAGCTTGATGGACAATCCTCGCCGGGCCTCCGGCGGTAGCTCTTTGACGTCCTTGTCGTTTTTACCGGGCAGCAGCACGGTCTTGATGCCGGCCCGCTGGGCGGCGATGACCTTCTCGTTGAGACCGCCGACAGGCAATACCCGGCCTCGCAGAGTCAGTTCCCCGGTCATGGCCACATCGTGACGCACCGGGCGGCCGGTCAGTGCCGAGATTAAGGCGGTGGCGATGGTGATGCCCGCCGAGGGACCGTCCTTGGGAATGGCGCCCTCGGGGAGATGGATGTGAATGTCAAATTTGCGGTAGAAATCCGGTTTCAGCCCCAGCATCTTGGCCCGGGAGCGGGCGTAGCTGTGCGCGGCCTCCCCGGATTCCTTCATCACATCGCCCAGTTTCCCGGTCAGAATCAGATTGCCCTTGCCCCGCAGGAGCATGACCTCCACGGAGAGGATCTCTCCGCCCGCTTCCGTCCAGGCCAGGCCGGTGGCGCTTCCCACCGCGTCCTGGCATTCGGCCTCCGGCTCATGGAAACGGGGGGCCCCCAGATGCGTGGACAGGCGATTGCGGCTGATCTTGACGTGACCCAGGGCCTTCCTGCTGCCGGCCCGTTTTTTCACGATCTGCTTGGCCACCTTGCGGAAGATGGTGGCGATCTGACGCTCCAGATTTCTCACTCCGGCCTCTCGCGTGTACAGCCCGATGATGTCGGACAGGGCGCCCTCGGTGAAGCTGACCTGTTTTTCGGTCAGGCCGTTGAGCGTGAGCTGCTTTGGGATCAGGAATCCCCGGGCGATTTTACGTTTCTCGAACTCCAGGTATCCCGGGAGCCTGATGATCTCCATGCGGTCCTGCAGCGGCAGGGGAATGGACGGCAGCGTATTGGCCGTGGTGATGAAGAAAACCTCAGAGAGATCGAAATCCACTTCCAGGTAGTGATCGTTGAACGTGTTGTTCTGCTCGGGATCCAGGACCTCCAGCAGGGCCGCGGAGGGATCACCCCGGAAATCAACGCTCATTTTGTCCACTTCATCCAGCAGGAACAGAGGGTTCTTCGTTTGGGCTTTTTTCATGCTCTGGATGATCTTGCCCGGCATGGACCCGATATAGGTTCGCCGGTGACCCCGGATCTCGGCCTCATCCCGGACTCCGCCCAGGGACATGCGAACGAAGTTTCTTCCCAGCGCCCGGGCAACCGATTTGCCCAGCGACGTTTTCCCCACTCCCGGAGGACCGACGAAGCATAGAATGGGACCGCGAACATGTTTGGACAGCTTCATCACTGCCAGATGTTCGATGATGCGCTCTTTGGCTTTCTTCAGGCCGTAGTGGTCCTCTTCCAGGATTCGTTCGGCTTCCTCGATATCCAGCTTGTCTTTGGTCCGCTTTTTCCAGGGTAGGGACAGAAGCCAATCGAGATAGTTACGCACCACCGTTGACTCCGGCGAGGTGGGGTGCATTTTTTTTAATTTATTGAGCTCCGTGAAAGCCTTCTCCCTGGCCTCCGGCGACATCCCGGCCTTGCGGATCCTGGCAGCATACTCGGCCGTCTCGATCGTATCCTCTTCCTCGGTATCCCCCAGTTCGGCCCTGATGGCTTTCATCTGCTGCTGCAGGTAGAACTCTTTCTGGCCTTTCTCCAGCTGGCTGCGAACATGCCCGTCGATCCGTTCCTCGATCTCCAGAATCTGCTTTTCGGTGGCCAGGATCTTATTGATCTCGATCAGCCGGCTTTTCAATTCCGTGGCCTGGAGGATTCGTTGTTTAACCTCCGGGCTCTGGATGATGTGGGCTGAAAGGGTATCGGCCAGTCGATAGGGGTTCTGGATGTTGGCGATCGACAGCAGAACCTCATCGGGTATGCGCCGGTTGAGCTTGACGTACTCGGTGAACTGCGTCAGAACGCTCCGTGTGATGGCCTGTATTTCCAGGTTTCCTTTCAGCGCCTTTTCCTCCAGGGGAGAGATTTTCGCCTTGAGAAAGCTTTTCCCGCCGACGAAGCGCTTGATCCGCGCCCGGGTCATGCCCTCGATGAGAATCTTGATGGTCTCGTTGGGAAGACGAAGGATCTGAATCACCCGGGCCACGATGCCCATGCGATACAGGTCATCCTTGGTGGGCACCTCGACGCCGGGATCCTTCTGGGTACACAGCAGGATCTGGCGATCCAGCATCATCGCCTCCTGCAGAGCCGTAATGGAGATCTGGCGGCCCACCATGAGGGGAAAGATCATGTAGGGGAAAATGACCACGTCCCGCAGCGGCAGGATGGGGAGTGTTTCGTGAAGCTCTAAATGTTCGCCTTCTCGTTTGATGGAGACCATGATTTCTATTGACTCCCGTGATGTTGTCAGGCCCGCTTTTTCTTTTCCGAGGCGAAGGAATAAACCGGTTCGGCGCCGGCCGTGACCACCTCTTCGGTGATCAGGCACTCGGTGATATCGGATCGAGACGGCAGGTGGTACATGATGTCCAGCATGACCGATTCCATGGCGCTGCGGAGCCCCCTGGCGCCGGTCTTACGCTCTCTGGCGATACTGACCACTGCCTGGAACGCTTCCGGGGAAAAGGTCAGCTTGACGTCCTCCATCTCGAAGTATTTCTGGTATTGCTTGGTGATGGCATTTTTCGGTTTGACCAGGATGTCCATCAGCGCGCTCTCGTCAAGTTCGTCCAGGGTGGCGACGACCGGGATGCGTCCGATGATCTCGGGGATGAAACCGTATTTCAACAGGTCTTCCGTGCGCACCTGAGACAGCATTTCACCGATCCCCTTCTTTCCCTGACTCGAAGTGGGCGCCCCGAAGCCCACCACCTTGCGGTGAAGGCGGCGCGCGATGATGTTCTCCAAGCCGTCGAAGGTACCTCCGCATATGAAGAGAATATTCTTGGTGTTGACCTGCAGCAGAAACTGCTCGGGATGCTTTCGTCCGCCCTTGGGCGGAACATGGGCCACCGTGCCCTCCAGGATTTTCAGCAATGCCTGTTGAACGCCTTCTCCGGACACATCCCGGGTGATGGAGGGATTGGCCTCCTTCCGGGCGATCTTGTCGAGTTCATCGATGTAGACGATACCCTGCTCGGCCCGGGCAATGTCGTAATCGGCGGCCTGAATGAGCCGCACCAGGATGTTCTCGACGTCCTCGCCGACATAGCCGGCCTCGGTCAGCACGGTGGCGTCGGCGATGGAGAAGGGCACGTGCAGATAACGGGCCAGGGTCTGAGCCAGCAGTGTCTTGCCGACCCCGGTGGGGCCGATGAGCAGGATGTTGCTTTTTTCCAGATCCACATCGTCTGATTCAGGCTGATATTGAATGCGCTTATAATGATTATACACGGCCACGGCCAGTGTTTTTTTGGCCCGGTCCTGCCCGATGACATACTCGTCCAGAAAGGCCCGGATCTCCTCCGGAATGGGCAGCGGCATTTTAGCGTGCTCGGCCCGGGCCTCATTCTGCAGCAATTGCCCGCAGATGTGAACGCACTCCTGGCAGATGTTGACGGAATGTCCGGTGATCAACCGGCCCGCCTCCGCTTTCGATTTACCGCAAAAGGAGCATTTCTGTTCCTGGGTTTTTTCTGTCGTCATCCTGTCACCGCATTCATAAAAAGGAAAAGGGCCATTGTGCCGTTCGACAACAGGGCCCCGAATCTACGAGGTTGTTTATCGGTATTACTGTTTTTTAACGATGACCTCATCGATGAGGCCGTACTTCTTCGCCTCTTCGGCGGACATGAAATAGTTTCGATCGGTGTCCTTTTCGATCTTTTTCAGCGGCTGCCCGGTGTGCTTGGCAAGAATGCTGTTCATCCTGCTGCGGAGAATGAGGAGCTCTTTGGCGTGAATTTCGATATCCGCGGCCTGTCCCTGAACGCCGCCCCAGGGCTGGTGGATCATGATCCGGGAATGGGGCAGGGTGGAGCGCTTTCCCTTCGTTCCGGCACAGAGCAGCAACGCGCCCATGCTGGCCGCCTGTCCCATGCAAATGGTGGCCACGTCGGAGCGGATATATTGAATGGTGTCGTAGATGGCCAGCCCCGACGAGACGTGCCCGCCCGGGCTGTTGATATAGAGAAAGATATCCTTCTCCGGGTCCTCGGCCTCCAGAAACAGCATCTGAGCGATGACCAGATTGGCCACGCTGTCGTCGATCACGTGACCGATGAAGATGATGCGGTCCTTCAGCAGCCGGGAGAAGATGTCGTAGGCCCGCTCTCCTCGCGCGCTCTGTTCGACCACGATGGGAATCAGACTCATGGGGTACCCCCGGATAGCAGATGGGTTTCTATGTTACGCTGACAGATGGGATCGACCGGTCATCCGCCCTGCCGGCCTCGCTTTTTTCCGCCGGAACGGTGATGACGTTCGATTCGGCGACCAGAAAATTCAGGAGCTTCTCTTCCTGGATGTTGCGCCGGAGCCGCTTCAATTGATCCGATTGGGCCAGATGAGCGGATAGCTCTTTGGGGTCGAGGTTCCGCGATGCGGCCATGGCCGTCACTCTGTCGTGCAGTTCCTGGTCGCTGACCTCGATCTTCTCCTGTCTTTCGATCTCGTCCAGGATGAACCAGCGCTTGACGGCCCGGACGGCCAGAGGCTGGTAGGAACGCCTGAGCTGATCCCGATCTTCGTCTTTTTCCTCGCGGGGATGGAGGTCGGAGATGAGAGACTCGACATATCCAGCCACCATGGATTCCGGCACCTCGAAGGGATTTTTCTCGATGATCCGATCGATGATCGTCTCCTGAGCATCCCGCGCGGTCTTCTGTTCCTCCTGTTCCCGGAGACTCTTCCGCACACCCTCTTCAAGCTCCTTCATGGTTTTATAGTCGCCCATCGATCGGGCGAATTCGTCATCCAGCGCGGGGAGCGTCTTCTTGGTGATCTCCTTGACCTTGAGAAGGTAGGAGATCGTCTGGCCGGCCAGCTCTTTGGCGGGATGATCCGCCGGATAGGTAACCGTGACCCGCCTTTGATCGCCCACGTTGGCCCCCGTCAGGGCTTGCCGGTATTCTTCGATGATGTGCGGAGCGCTCAGATCGATGGGGACGTCCTTGGTCTGGTGCCCGACGATGGGAATTCCGCCCTGATCCACCCTCCAGGAATCCACCAGAAGGATGTCCGTTTCCCCGGCGCTCTCTTTCGACGGCTCGACGGTGGCATGCCGCTCCTGGAGCGCCCGCAGGCTCCGATTGATATCCTCTTCGCTGATATGGATTTCCCGTTTCTCGACCGGGAATCCGGTATACTGGCTCAGCTTGATGTCCGGCCTGATCTCGACGGTGGCTCTGAAGGTGAGGGGTTCATCGGGCGTGAAGTGGACCTCGTCGATGACCGGCTGGGCAACGGGATCGATCTTTTCCTGGCGCAGGGCCTCTTCCCATGCCTGGGGAATGAGATCCTCCAAAACGGATTGTTCCACCGCTCCGGCGTACCGCGCCTTCAGGATCGAGAGAGGGGCTTTGCCCTTGCGGAATCCGGGGATGACGGCTCGTTTGCGATATTCCCCGTATGCTGACTGGAGCTGATCCTTGACCCTCTGAGCCGGCACCTCGATCTCCAGAACTCTTTGCCAGGTCTTTGGTTCTTTGATTGTGACCTTCAATATGCGCCTCGCTTGAAAATCCGCTGGTTGCTGTCCGGGGTGAAATTTACCGCGCCATCCTGTCCGAATCGAACCCGACAGAGTGCGAGAGGGGGGACTCGAACCCCCATAGGTTGCCCCACTGGATCCTAAATCCAGCGCGTCTGCCAGTTCCGCCACTCTCGCCGGGATCCTCGGAGAAGGACACACGAAAGGGGTCACGAGCGGCTGACCCGCGACCGTCAGCCGGTTGACCATACGGATATAACTAATTTAATTGGCGGTCCGAGGGAAGTCAAGGGTTAAAGGGGGATTGGTCGATCAGCCGAAAAACATGAGGATGGCGCCGGAGAAGGCCAGGCCGATGGCCGTGGTCCGCCGCGCGGTGATGGGTTCATGAAGCAGGAGCGCGGCGAAGATGAACACGAAAATGGTGCTGGTCTGATTCAGGGCCGCCGCAATGGAGGCCTGGGTGAATTTCATCCCGGCCAGCCAGATCAGCATGGCCAGATAGGTCCCCACGAAAGCCCCGCCGATCATGTAGCCCCTTCCCTGAGCGCCGGACAGGGTGGCCAGGCTGCGCCGGCCGGCGGGGAACAGAGCGGCGATCAGCAACAAGCTTGCCAGGCCGCCGAACAGACGGATTTGCAGGCTCCAGAGCAGGGGGGAACGATTTAACAGCGGTTTGATCATGACGATACCGATGGCCGTGGCGGCCGTGGACAGCACCCCCCACAGAATGCCCCACAGGAGATCGCCGCGGGCGATGTTCTCTGTACGGTGAAAGCGGGAGGTCAGCAGCACCGCCGAGAGGATGATCAGCGCTCCGATACCCTGCAGAGGCGACAGTCTCTCCCCCAGACAGAGCATCGACAGGCCGATGATGAAGGGGCTGTAAAGGCAGACCACGATGGCCGATATCCCGGCGCCCATGCGGTTGAGACTCTTAAAGAAGAAGGTGTCCCCGATGCCGATGCCCAGCACGCCGCTGAGCATCAGCAGGAGGTAGTCCTCCAGGGGTACCGGACGGATCAGACGCTCGCCCAGCAGCCACATGGTGGGCAGAAAGAGGGCGGCGGCCAACACGTTTTTAAAAATGTTCAATCCCAGGGGATGGTAGGTTTCGCCGCTTTTCTTGAACAGGATGACGGCCAGGGCCCATATCACGGCCGTCAGCAGCGCCAGCATCTGCCCGAAGTAGGGGAAGGTCTCAGCCAATAATCTCGTTCCTTCTATCGTTCATCGTGCCGGGTTTATTTCAAAAGAACCATCTTCCGGGTCTCCTGGCGATGGCCCGCCGTCAGCCGGCACAGATAGATGCCGCTGGCCAGGCCCTCGGCCCGGAAGATCACCCGGTGGCGGCCCGCTTCCATGGGGCCGTCCAGCAATGTTTTGACATGCTGCCCCAGGGTGTTGAACACCGCCAGGCTGACCCGTTCCGGCCGGCCGAGGTGAAAACAGATCTGCGTCCGGGGATTGAAGGGATTGGGAAAGTTCTGCTCCAGTTCGAAGCCTTCCGGAACCGTAGATCCCGACCGGGCCGGAACCCCGGTGGCGATGAACCTGGCCGTGAAATCGTCCAAAAAGACGGTCCCGGAGTCCTTGGCGGCCTCATCCGTCTCGGCCAGATAGATCTTTTTCCAGGTGATCGGGTAGGTTAGCTCAGCGCCAGGATTGCCCCAGTGGACGACGGCCTCTTCCAGGGGGACCTCCAGATACCGCCAGCTTCCGGTCCAGTCGATGCCCGGTGTGGCGGTGGTGAAGTCGATCAGAAATTTCTCCTCGTCGTCATCCTCGAACTCTCCCCGCAGCCAGTGGCCCTTGCCGTCGCCGTATACATGCAGGCCGACCGCGTCCGGAGTCCCGGAGATGGGAACGGATCCGTTGAGATACAGGGCGCTGGTTCCGCCGGTCTCGAGACGGTAGTGCAGCCGGCCGGACGACGGCGCCGATAAAATGATAGTGCTGTCCAGGGTGAAGGAACATTCCGAAAGAGTCACCCGCGTTCCGGTCAGACTCCAGCCCGACAGATCGCTGAAATCCTCCGCGATCACATCGGTCGGCGTGCCCACCAAGACAGCTGTGCTGCCGGCCGCCGAGCGGTAGGCGGCCGCCACATACCCCTCTCCGGGCTGCGTGGCGGTGAACAGGCCGCCGGAGGTGATGGTGCCCATCTCTCCGATGACCGACCAGGCATAGTCGTAGGCGCTTAGCTCGATAGGGTTCTGGTAGGAATCCCGCGCCTGGGGCGTGATGGTCTGCTGCTCGCCCACCTCCAGGATGATCGGATCGGGCTGCAGCTCGATCGAGGCGATGTCGGTGATATAGACCCGAGCGGTGTCCGAGACCTCGTCCTGGCTGACCCACACTCGTCCGGAGACCTGCTCGGCTCCGGCGGTGAACACGCCGTTCCCGTCGATGCTTCCCAGCGCGGCGTCGCAGCCCCAGGTCAGAGAGTCCGTGGTAATGGCCACCGGATTGTAGCTCTGGTCGAATCCATCGACCGAGAACATCATCTGGGTTTCCACCAGGACATAGACCTCATCGGGGTCGATCCGCAGAACGGCCAGCGGCCCGGTGGGCGCCGTGCTGACGGCCAGCAGGGCATTGGCCACGGTGCGCTCTCCGGAGGCGTCGGAGGGGCTGTTGACCACCTGGCCCCGGACCACCATGGTGGTCGAGCCGCCGCCGTCCAGATTAATGCCCTCCCAGACACCCCATTCGAGCATGTAGCCGGCCAGCTCGTAGAGGGACATGCCCACGCTATAGCCGGTCTGCCGGCCGTCCACGGCGAAGAAGTAAGCCGTGGTGGAATCCTGGGAGAATCCCACCGCCGTGCGCGGATGGCGGTCCGATGCGAAACTGGCCCCGAACCCCTCGGTCACCGACTCGACGCTCTCGGCCCCGTTTCGAATGATCCTCGGACCACCGCCGATCAGCTCGGCGATGGGCATCGTGGCCGGAGGAAATCCAAGGTAGATCGACAGCGTGTCGCCGGCGAAGACCTGCTCCTCGAGGAAGTCCGCGGCGATGCCGTGCCCGGACAGGACCCATCCGTCCCGGGGAATATCGTTGTCGCCGTGGCCCGGGTCCATAATGCTGTCCTTGGCTGTGACCATCACCCGGAAGGTGTCGTTGGCGGCCGTCTGTCCATCCAGAGGTTCGACTGTCACCTCGACGCCCCAGTAGTTCGTTCCGGTGGATGAACCCTGGAACCGGTTGTAGACGATCAGCTCGTCGTCATCGCGGGTCTCATTGATGCCCTGGATCTGTTTCGTATATCCATCGGAGGTCAGCAGGCCGCCCTGAAAGTCGATTACCTCGAAGAAGGGCTCTCCCTCCAGGCCGATCCCGAAGACAGAACGGTTACCGGCCGGCATCTTCAGGGGCAGGCCGCCGATCACCTGCGTGCCGATGGGAATGCCGCCGGAGGCGTAGAAATCGCCGTTCACCGCCCCCACCACGCGGTGTTCCTCAGCATCATTGTCCGAGGCCATGGAGGAGGTTCGTCCGTATCCGGTGATTCGGTCGCCGGCCTTGACCGTCTCCAGCACGATCCATTCGTTGCTGAGGTCGATCTCCAGAACATGAAGGTGCCACGGCCCGCCCTCCCGGAATTCATGGTGGTGGATCACCCCCGGTCCCACCGGGGTGCTTTCGATGAAATCGGCGCCGGCCGGCTGGGCCAGCAACAGGAAAGCCAACAGTATTAGCATCTCCTTAGGCATAAAAACCCTCCCGACTGACGTACGGTTGATCGCATCACTTCGACATGATCGTTCATCGTGATCCGCGTTCCTGGAATGATACCCATAGGGAATGGCGCTGTCAATGAAAAAGTCCGCCGGCCCTCGCGGAACAACACGTTTTCAAGAGCGC
>Ga0272444_10001797_pt1 | contig 20254 bp, 16 predicted proteins | sample SSMForm13_FD_201033 | JGI IMG/M metagenome (GOLD analysis project Ga0272444, IMG submission 201033) | Marine sediment archaeal communities from Little Sippewissett salt marsh, Falmouth, MA, United States - SSM-Form-13 | ecosystem: Environmental > Aquatic > Marine > Wetlands > Sediment ... | reverse complement strand
CTGGATTCGCGCAACATGGGCGCGATACCGACCGAAACAAGCAACCTGTCCTTCTTTTCGAATCGGCGCGCGCCCATCACCGAACCGGGTGAACTCGTGCAGAACGAGTTGGAGAACATCGAATACGACCCCGAAAAAACCTACGTGGCTTTCGTCATCGGCGACGGTGACAACATCGCGTTCATGATGGACGCCCGCGTCCAGTGGATTAACCAGCGCCTGGAGGATTGCCAACAACCGGTCAACTCCTGCGAGCCGATCACGTGGTCGATCTCGCCGCACCTGCCGTACATCGCGCCCGACGTAATGGAATGGTACTACGACGTGGGTCTGGAAACCGGAAAAGACTACTTCATGCTGCCGCCCAGCGGGCATTTGTACGCCTATCCCGCATCGCTGAGCGATGAGATGCAAGACGCGTTCGTCACCGCCACCGAGCGTGACGCCCGCATTCTCGGCACGCACAGCTCGGTGCACTGGGAATGGTTCACCACCTGGCAAAGCGCGGAAAACGATTTCATGCCGAAGTACGCCAAAGAGGAAGGCGACATCCAGGGCTTGTTCCCCGTCAACGTGCCGTACATGTTCCCGACCTTCACCTGGTGGAATCCCAACCGTTTCTTCAAGGTGTTCGTCGGCGAAGACGGCGGCGAAGTGGTGTTGTTCCGCCCGCGCGAGTGGCGCGGCATCGACGACAGCGGCAGCGGCCTTACCGAGCCGTTCTACCTCAGCCCGGAGAACATGGCCGTCGAGTTGTCCAATTACCCGCCCGGCACCGTCGCCTACGTCTACATGACCAGCGACGGCGGTCTGAACCTCGAAAATTCGTTCATGGCCTTGGTTCAACTTTTGCCCGACTACGTGGAACTGGTCAGCGCCGACACCGCCGTGAAATTGGCGCTGGAAGCGGCGAAAATGTAATAATATCATGACCGAACTTTCGACACTGGGTTTCGGCCCGTTTTTCCAACAACAGCTACCCGACGCTGAAGCGATACCTGCGCGCATCGCTGCCGAACACCGCGGCGGCTACCAGGTGTGGGCCGGCGCCGGCGAAGGACTGGCGCAGCTTTCCGGCCGACTGACGCTCGACCTCGAAGGCGAAGCTTTTCCCGGCGTGGGCGATTGGGTCACGCTTAAAGCAGCGCCCTCCCCCGGTCAGACCACCATCATCGACGGTCTACTCAACCGGCGCACGGTTTTCATCCGTGGAGCGGCCGGTCGCCAGACCCGCGGCCAGGTTGTTGCCGCCAACGTCGACATCGTCTTTGTCGTCTGCGGCTTGGACGCCGATTACAACCTCCACCGTATTCAGCGCTACCTCGCCCGCATCTGGGCCGGCGGCGCGCAGCCGGTGGTCGTGCTCAACAAAACCGACGTTTGCGACGAGGTCGAACCGCGCGTGTTCGAGGTGGAAAGCGCCGGCCCGGGCGTATCGGTTTTGACGGCCAGCGCCCTGCTCGCCGAAGGATTGGACGGCATCCGCAGTCACATGCGAACGGGAATCACCGCGGCGTTCGTCGGCTCGTCCGGCGCGGGCAAGTCGACGTTGATCAACGCGCTGCTCGGCGAAGATCGGATGGCGACCCGGGAAACCCGAGAGAGCGACGGACGCGGCCGCCACACGACGACTCATCGTCAACTAATTCTGCTGCCGGAAGGCGGACTGCTGATCGACACGCCGGGCATGCGCGAGTTGCAACTGTTCGACGAAGAAGGCATCGACTCGGTCTTTGCCGACATCGAAGAACTGGCGGAGCGTTGCCGCTTCCGCGATTGCACGCATCAAAACGAGCCGGGGTGTGCCGTCCGGGAAGCGGTCGAATCGGGCGAACTTCCGCCGGACCGCCTGGAGCACTATCTGAAGATGAAAGCGGAAGCGCAGTCTTATGAGCTTCGCCAGGATGAGCGGCTCAGACGGCAAGCCGACCGCGCCTTCGGCAAAATGGTCGCCCGCGACAGCGAACTGCTCAGGCGCTGGAAGAAAAAGGGGAAATAAAATCCGGAACCGTACAAAGGGATTTCGGGTCACGTTTTCCGCGCTACCGCCATGATCTCGTACTCGTCCAGTTCCATCGGTCCGCGCCGCCAGTTGCCGGCCGTGCCGCCCCATAGATGTTCGACGACAAAGCCCGCGACGCGAAGCATCAGCGAAAGTTCGGTCGGCGTGTACATGCGCTCGCGGCAGGGAAGCTCGACCGGTCCCGACGGGGTTTCGAAGACGGCCGTGTTCAGGGTGGTTTGCGACATCACGTCAAACGTTTCGGCTTCTTCGTCGTTCCCGACCTTTCGTGCGATGCGAAACACGTTCAAGGCGTTCACAACAAACCGCCCGCCGGGATTCAAGGCGGCATAAACGTTCCGCAGCACCGCCAACTCGCGATCGATGGGATCGTCACCCTGCCCCAGCAAACCCAAGGCGCCTTCGCACAAGCCGATGGCGGCATCGAAAACCGGCTCCGAGTCGAATTTTGCGGCGTCGCTTTGCACAAACGTAACTTGCTCGTCGGCTGCGGCTGCGCGCTCCCGCGCTTTTTCAAGCATATCCTCGCTCAGGTCGATTCCCGTAACCGCGAATCCGTGCCGGGCCAACGCAACGCTGTGCCGGCCCGTGCCGCACCCCACGTCAAGAATGGCCGCTCCCTTTGGAAGCTGCAGCAGTTCGATGAGAAACGCGACTTCCGCCTCCGTTGCTTTCGTAAACGGTTCGTCGTCGTATTGATCCGCTTCAAGTCGGAAAAACTCTTTCCATTTCATGGCGTGTAAACCCCTTTGCCGGCGGCCCATTTTACCGACAAGTATATCGGTGAATCACACGCCGAATCTACTGAAAAACATGTACCGGCTGAATTTAGGGCACACCGCTCTGGCAAGAAAAAGGTAGCCAATGCCTTATCGAAAAATCGTCCGGGGAGCGGTGATGACCGGCTGCATTTTCAGATGGAGCGCGAAAAACGCCAGCGTTTTTTCGATACCGCTAACGTACTCATAGTTTTCCATCAAGACAGGTATAGGCGAGGTGGAAAAATCGTTGATCAGTTGATGATAGGGATACAGATCGGGCACCGTCTCATCGATCAGGTAGCCGGTGCCCGGCTCGATTTCACAATACTTGGCCGTGAAATCCGTCACGCAGGCGCGAATATCCGGCGTGATCCGAATCGTCAGGTTGTTGGCGCCGGCGCCGCCCGAATGGCCGATCACGCCGAGCCGCTTGCCGTCCACAAACGGCAGACACTTGAGGTATTTAATTCCCAGCAGTGTTTCGTACACCCGCAGCCCCAACAACGTGAATCCGTTCAACAACATCGTTTCGGTCATACTGTGTTCCTGCTCGCCGCCACACATCACTCCCATGTTAAGCAACAAAATGGCATAACCGTGTTTCGGAAACTCACCGCCGTAGTAATCATCGCGAAAGCCGGCCGCTGAACTGCAATGCCCGTGCATCGCGACAACGCCCGGAAATGGCGCGCCGTCTTTGGGAAAAAGCAGCAGACCGTCGAATTCGCCCAAGTAGGGATCGACAAACAACAGAGAACGCTCAACGTAATTGTCTGTTACCTTTTCCTGGGTAATCTTCACTTTCAATTCGCGCTGATCCATTTGTTCCAGCAGAAATCCGATGCGCAGGTGGTGGATAATTAACTGTCTCAGATTTGCTTGAGTAATGGATCGATAAAAAATGGGAACCCGCTCTTTTTGTATTTCCGTCAATAGGCTATTCAACCTTTTTGGGGATATCGGCCGCCGGTGTTTTTTGGCCTTTTCCATAAACGACAGGTAGTGCTGCACATAGGAATCATGGCTGACCCGGTACCCCCCTAAACCAAGATCAAGGCTTTCGTTAACTGATTGATCCATGCATTTCGCGCCGGATGTAAACGCAAACCAAGCGTCTGTCGGCGCCACCGGCTCTGATGCCATGTCGCCGGGTAATGCTTGCGTGTCTTGATCACCGGAACAATTCATAAAACATAGAATCGCGAGAAGCATGAATGACATGCGTAACGACAAGCACATCCTGTTCAAATGACGTACTCCGGGAAGCGGCGAGCAACGTTGCCCGCGCAAGTAGCGACCATCTGAAAACGCAAGGATTATACCGCGAAATGATGCGGCAACCTATTCCTTTTTACAGGTAGGTTGTAAGAATGAGGAATAGAGAACTGCGTAGCCCTACGTGCGTTTGGCAACCAATGATTTGATGAACGCGGCCACCTCTTGCCATTCTTCCGAGGTCAATTGCTGACCGCTCAGCGGATGCTTCGGCAACGGCTCACACATTTGGGCCTTGGCGAGTTGCTCTTCGTCAAGATAGCCTGCCAGTTCCATCAAACGCAGGTAGGGAACCTCCAACGACACGGCGATGCGGGCCAGCACGCGCGGTGATGGATTGTTAACGACGCCGCGCTCAAGCTTGTGCAGGTAAGCCGCCGATATCTTGGCCGGACCGGCGATCGCTTCCAGAGATACGCCCTTGCCTTCTCGCGCTTTCCTCAGTTCATTTCCGAGTTCGACTAACATACGCGTATATTAACTATAGTTAATGGATTTGTCAACTATAGTTAATGCTTTTTTTACCATACAGTAGAATCTGTAATCGTCAGTAACTTCTTACGAAATGCAACCCAGATCGCAATCCCAGTAATCTTCGTCGCAACCGTCGAGGCAATCTGCGTCTTCGCAGGCTTCCCAGCAAGCGTCGTAAACGTTCCAGCAACCTTCCATGCAGTCGACATCCCATCCGCTGCAGTTGACGCTCGTTACCCAGCAGTCTTCTTCGCAGTCGAGATCGCCGTCGCAGTTGTCGTAGCACTCATACTCTTCGGCCACGCAGGAATCGCAGGCAATGTAACAATCGCGCAACGGTTGATAGCATTCGTACCATTGATCATCGCACTCTTCCTGCGAGTCTTCGCAATGGTTGTCGGCGATGTCGCATTGCAACATCTGGTCGGCGTAGTCGATCATGCACTGGGCGTCGCAATTGACGCCGTCGTCATCGTCATCGTCATCATCGTCGTCGTCGCCATCATCGTTGTCATCGTCATCATCATCGTCGTCGCCGCAAGCAACGAAGAACAGGGAAACGCTCAACAAAGCAATCATCATCAGGAAAAGCCAATTCGTTTTCATTCGTTCATCCTTTTTCACGTTAATCGGCTGATGATCGTATATACGATTGGGAAAAAGTCAACGATGTGTACCGCCAATGTCACCTTTATATTATTGCTTTATTATTCGACCACTTACACGATATTACCTTTCGGCTTTACAGTTGAAAAACAATTTGGGTACGTGACAAACGGTCGGCATCTACAAAAACATAGCATTTGCAGTAAACTGCATGCGCACAGCCAGGGGGTTTTTGTCTTGAGACAGCATTGTTTCGCGGTGCTTTTTTTCATCCTGATTTTCACGTTTGCCGTTTCCGCTTGCGGTGATGACGACGATGATGAGAACAACAACGACAACGACACGGCTGACGACGACTCCATCGACGACGATGCATCGCCCGATGATGATGACGACGACGAAGCCACGTGCGGCGACGGCGTTTGCTCCGGTGGGGAAAACTGCCTCAACTGCCTTGCCGACTGCGAATGCTTTTGCGGTGACGGGGTTTGCTCGTTCGGTGAATTCTGTGCTGTCTGCCCCGACGATTGCGATTGCGAAACCCTGGCGGCCACCCCACCGATGGGCTGGAACTCCTGGAATCGGTTCGGTTGCGACATCGACGAGAACATGATCCGGGAAATGGCCAACGCCATGGTCGAAACAGGCATGCGCGACGCGGGGTACGTCTATCTGAATCTGGATGACTGCTGGCAGTCGGATCGGGACGCCGACGGCACCATCATCGCCGATCCCGATCGCTTCCCCAGCGGCATCCCCGCCCTGGCCGATTACGTTCATTCGTTGGGCTTGCGCTTCGGTCTGTACACCTGCGCCGGCACGATGACCTGCGCGGAAAAGCCGGGCAGCTACAATTACGAATACCAGGACGCGCAAACCTACGTTGACTGGAACGTGGACTACGTAAAAGTGGATTGGTGCTTCACCGAAGGTTTGAATGCGAAAACGCGTTACACCGTATTTCGCAACGCGTTAGACGCCGCCGGCGGTGGAATCGTTCTCAGCATCTGTAACTGGGGCCGCTACGCGCCGTGGATGTGGGGACCGGGTACCGGCGAACTGTGGCGCACGACCTCGGACATCAAAGATTACGCGCTCGTTATGTGGTGGAACATGCTTTACACTGAACCGCTCGCGCCTTTTGCCGGGCCGGGTGCCTGGAACGACCCGGACATGCTGGAAGTGGGCAACGGCGGCATGAGCGACATGTGGTACCGCACCCACCTCAACCTATGGGCGATGATGGCGGCGCCGCTGATCGCCGGCAATGATCTGCGCACCATGGACGCCGACACACAGGCGATGTTGACCAATGCGGAACTGATCGCCGTGGACCAGGACCCTGCCGGGATACCCGGAAAGCGGTTGACCCACTTCGGCGGCCTGGAAGTCTGGGCGCGTCCGTTAACGCTCGATGGCTTGCGCGCCGTGGTTTTGTTCAACAACCGTTACCTCGGCGGCGACGCTGAGGTTCGTTGGTCGCAAATCGGCCTCGCCTCCGGCGGCGCATACGTGCACGACATCTGGACACACGAAGACCTGGGCTTTTTCGAAGAAAGCTACAGCGTTTACCTGGGGCCATTCGAATCCAGAATGTTTTTGGTTGCCGGCAACGAGCATTCAATTCCCGCCGGCGACATTGCGCTCGGCGATCTGCCCTGGAAATACACAACCAGCTACCGTCTTGAAACCAAGCGCAATCGAAGCGTGGACGGAAATCCTCTTTCGATCGCCGGCGTCGAATACGAGAGCGGCCTGGGCACTGCTGCGGCTTCGCAGATTTTCTATCACCTCGGCGGCCAGTGCTCAGTGTTTACGGCTGAGGTAGGCATCGACGATGAGACCAACGGCGCGGGCTCGGTCGTTTTTCAGGTCTGGGCGGACGGCGAGCGCTTGTTCGACAGTGGAGTGATGCACGGCGGCGATGCGGCTCGCAGCGTCGAGGTCGACCTGACCGGCAGTCGTGAACTCAAACTTTTTGTCAGGCCGGCAGCCGACAACGCCATCGGCGACCACGCCGACTGGGCCAACGCGCGGCTGGTCTGCTTTTAAGCATTAACGGAGGAATCGTTTTGCTGCGCCACATCACCCTGCTGACGTTGCTGACGGTTTTTCTCTGCGCAGCCCCCACCTCCGCCCAGGAGCCGCAATACGGCGACTACATCGACCTGCCCGGCTCCGGTTGGCCCGCCGATCCGGCCGTCATCGAAAAAGACGGCACGTGGTATCTATATCCGACCAACAGCGGCGTTTCCGTTGAATGCTGGAGTTCAACGGATCTGGAAACGTGGACATACGAAGGCGTCGTCTGGGGACCGGCGCCGCCCGGCTCGTGGAACGACAACACCGTTTGGGCGCCGGACGTTTTCGCCTACGAAGGTTCGTATTACCTCTATTACACCGCGGCGGATATGATCGGCGTGGCCGTCGCGGACAATCCGTTGGGGCCGTTTGTCGACGTGTACGATCACCCGCTGATCGGCGGCGGCTATGGCGGCGTGATGACCAAATCGATCGACGCCCACATGTTCCGCGACACCGACGGCTCGCTTTACCTTTACGCTACCGGGTACCTGCCCGTTTCACTGCTTCGCGTGTTTCCGATGGATGACCCGGTCACGGTCGGCGGACTCTGGCAGATCGTGCTATCCCCGAAACTGTTGAGTTGGGAGTTTGTCTGCGAGGAAGGCCCTTGGATGATCTTGCACGAAGGCGTTTACTACCTCATGTACTCCGGCAACCTCGCCAACTGGCCCTCCTACGGGGTGGGATACGCCACCGCCGATAATCCGCTGGGGCCGTTCACCAAGTACGAACGCAATCCGATTCTGTGGTTCGATACGGATTACGATTTCTATGGCCCCGGGCATCACAGTTTGACCGTCGGTCCGGGAGGCGATCTGTGGATGTTCTACCACACGAAGGTCGACGGCGAGGTCAACTGGAAGCGCCGCGTTCGCAAAAACAAAGTCGCCTTCACCGACGATGGGCAAATCTACGTCGACCTCGGCTTAGGCGAACCGCCGCCGCTGGATGACGACACCACTGATGATGACACAATTGACGATGACACCGTGGATGACGACACCGCGCATGACGATGATACAGTCGATGACGATACGGCGGACGACGATACTTTTGACAACGACACGACCGATGATGATGACGCCGGGGATGATGACTCATCGACCAGTTCGAAACAGGATAATGACGACGACGGCTGCGGGTGTTAAAGTTGAAAAAAAGGAGCAGTGAAAAGAATGATTAAAAAGCTCATTTTTCTTTTTTTCATTCTCGCATGCCTGGCCTTTATCGCGGGCTGTGCAAGCGACGATGATGCCCCTTTGAAAAGCTTAGGGCAAGAGAACGACGAGTCGATCGACGATGACACCGACGACGATGACACCGTCGACGATGACGACGATGTACCCGATGACGATATCAGCGACGACGATGACGACCCATTGCTGCCGGCCGATCCGGCAAAGCGCGGCCCCTTCGAAGTCGGAAACCGGACGTTCGTTTTCGTTGACGAATCACGCCAGTGCCCCTTCGCCGGCGGCAAGCGGACCCTGGTTGTCGAAGTCTGGTACCCGGCCACGGCCGAGGCTGCCTCGTTGCCGCGTAACACCATCATGGACACCTGGGCCGGTTACGAAGAAGAGGCGGTGGAAGCTTTGCTAAACTATGGCGTGCTGCCCAGCGAGATTCCCAATTTCTACGGCGAAACCACATCGGCCCGCGATGCGTCGATCGAAACGGCATACGCGCCCTATCCTCTGATTGTCTATTCGCACGGTTGGACGAATTACCGCACGCAAAACTTCGCCATGTCCGAATACCTGGCCAGTCATGGTTTCATTGTGGTTGCCTCGGATCATCCCGGCGACACCTTTTTCACACCCATCCCGGGCAATTTAACGTACTGGGGAGGCGGCGATGACCCGTTTTTCTTTTATCGCTCGCTGAGACTGCGCACCGGCGACGTCCATTTCCTGGTCGACAGCTTTCTTGAATTGAACGGCGATGACCCGAATGGTTTGTTGACCGGAATGATCGACACCGAACACATCGGCATGATCGGCTTTTCCCTGGGTGGACAAACCGTGCTGGAAAACGCCAGCAACGACGATCGAGTCGACGCCGTCGCCAGTCTGACCTCCTCGGCTTTTCCCGGCGGCATCCGTGATTATCATGCTTCACTGATGTTCATATTCGGTCTTGAAGATCGGACGCTGGGGTTCGAAAACCCCTTGATCTTAACGCAGTACTTTGCCGCCCTCCCTCCCAAGTTTATGGGCGTTTTTCCCTTGGCCGGCCATCATTGCTTTTCGGATACCTGCCTTTTGCGTCCTTCCATGGGTGCGGGCGACGGCTGCGGTATGGGCAATCATCTTTTCGGAGGCGGTCCGTTCGAATTTCCCAGCTACGAAACCATGCGGGCTATTCTGGATCCCTATCTGACCGCTTTCATGGGTTGCATTTTACGTAACGAGCAACACATGCAAACATACCTGCAGGAAAACCATGCACCGGAAACAATCAACTGGTTTTTCGAATTTCCGAATGGATAAGGAGAACTCGTGACACATCGTATTTTAATTCCACTTTTGCTGATTGCCATGCTGTTGGCTGGATTCACGTTGTTTGCCTGCGGCGACGACGACGATGACGACGACGATAACAACGACAATAACACGCCCGATGATGATGACACCGCCGACGATGACGACAACGATACGGCGGATGACGACACGGCGGATGACGATACCGGCGATGACGATACGGTCGACGACGATACCGGCGACGACGACACCAGCGATGACGACACCGGCGACGACGATACCGGCGACGACGACACGCCCGACGATTACCTCGCGCCCTGGCCGCAAACCAACATCGAGCCCGGCGGTTACAACGAAGTACCGACGCCGGGACCGCTGCGTACCAAAGCCGACGAATACGACCAATGGCACTTGGACTATCATCAGCCCTATCACGGCGGCACCGTCGGCACGGCGTTTACCGACGTCTCGCGCACCACGGTCGATCACCACTTCGACTGGAACGACAGTTGCGAATGGACCGGCCTGTACTTGGGCAGTCAGGCGATGCGCTATCACGTCACCGGCAACGCGCAGGCGAAGACCAATGCGATCCGCGTCGTCGAGTACCTGTCGGGCAACCTGCACGTGACCGACACGCCGGGCTTCATCGCCCGTTACTGGGCCGAACAGGATCCATTGATCTATCCGAGCAACGAGTGGTGCGATGAGCAGGAACGTTGCCACCGCATCGACTCCGGTCCCTACGCCGGGAACTGGTGGTGGGGCGAAACCAGCCGCGACATGTACAACGGCTGGTTCTTCGGCATGGCGTTGGCCTACGATTTGATCGACGACGAAGACACGCGTGACCTGATCCGCGAAGACGTGCTGCACGTGCTGACGACGTTGAAAAGTCAGCATTGGTTTATTCTGAACGAGATCGGTCTGCCGACCGATTCCGCGCCGAACGTGATGCCCGGCTTCCGCATTGCCTGGCTGACCATCGGCTACCACATCACCGGTGATGCAACGATTAAAGCCGAGTTGCAGAAATGGCTGCTCAACAGCAAACGCATGACGCTACGCCTGTCGAGCATCTCCTTTATGAATCACTACGCCCAATACTACGGCAATTGTTTGTCTCACGAGTATTGGTACAACCTGCTGCGGCTGGGCAAAGCTTACTTCAGCCAAGACGATTACGACTTCATGCTCAATCTGTTTGAGACGCAGGCTCACAGGTTTACGCGGTTGACGCACAATCCCTGGTTCAACGGCGTGTTCATGAGTCAGGGTGACTACAACCCCGAGGCCGAAGATGACCCGTACCTGGCTCAGCTTGTGGAAGACCTGACGACCTTCCGCGACGCCCCGCTTTACAGCTATCACCTCGACGCCCGCGATCCGTTGACCTATACGCTCGATCCGCTTTCCGTTTTTCTGCACGACCTGATGGAAGAATACCCCTGGTTGGAAGACCTGATGGGCGGTGTCAATTACCAGGCGGCCGAAGCGTTCCCGGTTGATTTGCAATGCACGACCGACTTTTTATTCCAGCGCAATCCTTTCCGAATCGAGGAATGCGGAAACGACGATCCGAAGCACGTCAATCCGGGCGTCGACTACCTGATTTCCTATTGGCTGGCGGCTTATCACCGGTTCATCGATAAGGAGATGTAGCAAAGCGAACATCAGGCGCTTGGATTTTCAGACCATCCTTTAACCAGACGCCGACCGGCGCCGGCCAGAACATAGGCCAACAACACGAACAGGATAATCAGGTCCACAACAGCGCGGCGGAGGTACGCCTCCGGGCGAAAGGTCAGCGTGATCGTCTGTCGCCCGCGGGGTAAATCCGCGACGTGTAAAACACCATCTCGTTTAAATACCCGCCCGATCGAACTGCGCCAGGCTTGATGATAGGTCGAGTTGACGCCGAGCACTGCGTTTTCGGTGTCGACCTCCGCTTCGATGCGAATGCGATTGGTTGTGTTCTTGACCGACAAAACCTGATTCCCGTAATGACGGAAAAACGCTTTGCCCGGATAATCTGGATTGGGCTCCATGCGATCAAGCGACGGCGGTTCTCCGAATTCCGTTTCATCGACATAGAAACGCGGCTTCACACCGGTCGTGCAATAAAACGGATTCCCCCACCGGATCAATCCCATGTTGCTGCGATAACAATAATAGGTGTTGGGTGAACTGTTTTGGTAATCGATCGAGAAAAAGCACGCTGTTCGCTCAATAGGGGTAAATTCCCGCTTCACGTTGGCTTCCAGCAACATCCAGGCACGACCGCACCAGACACCCAACAAAAGTACGGCGACCGTCGCCGTCACATAACGCCAGCGACGGCGCAGCAAGCGATCCACCGCCCCGCCGGCAAGTAGAATGACCGGCGCGAACAGGTAGAAGGTGTAATACTTGAACGACCCCGTCGTCCGTGCCACGGGCAACGAAAAGAACATGTCGCCGACCGGATTGGTGCGTCCCAAAAGCAGCAATACCGCAAACGCGGCAACGACCAACAAAGCAAAATTACGCCGGTACCGGACCGCGAAAAAAATCGCCAGTGCAACCAGCGCCAACCCGACCCAGGCCGACTGAAAGTGGACATCCATCACGCGATCGATCAACGCTTCCGGTCCGAAATCACCCACGCGGTTGGTTTTGTAGCCGAAATCGATGGCGTCGAAATTGTTTCGGGCAAAAGAGATCGTCGAAAACAAGCGAGCATGAAACAACGCCAACGGCGTCGCCAGTATTAAACCGGCCAGCGTCAACGGCAACAGAGCGCGACTATCACGCCGGCGTAAAAACGGAAATGCATCGATGAAAGCGACCAACACGATAAAAACGCCCAAGACAAACAAATGCGCTTTGCCCGAAGCCAACGCCGTACCGATCAACAAGGTCGTCAGCGCCAGCAACCAAACGCCGCGTTTTGGCTGCAACGCCTTTCGTAAAGAGAAGTCGCCCCCGGCTGGCATGGCCTGTCGCAACCAATACCGATAGGCGGCCAATACGATAAGAAACAGAAAAACAAAAACATCATTGATGTCACCGCCGACGGCAATCCGTTTGACCGTCCACATCGAACAGGTAAGCGCCAGCGACGTGCCGACCGCCACTGGAACCGACGTCTTCAGTTCGCGCAACACCAGCCAATACGTCGCACCCGCCCCAAGCAACAGCCACAGCAGAACAATGATTTTGATGCCGAAAAGGTCGTCAGAAAAAAGCGAAGCAACGATGACAAACGGATCGGGAAAAGGAAAATCCGGATCGGCGTACAACGGGAAGCCCCCGCCCAGGTGATGGCACCACATCGGCAGTTCGTGGTCGACGGTTACCGCTTGATCGACGAAGGATTGAAAAAACAAGTGCATGAAAAGATCGTCGATGTTGTTGAAAAGCGTTGCCGGACGAAACATCGGCAGCCAGAACAGCATCACCAGAAAACACAGCACGGCCGCGCCGCGGGCCGCGGAGCGAAAAGACGTTTTTTCTTCCCGTGATTGGTTCATGTGATTGATACAGCCTCGGTTCCGTTCCGATTCTGATAGCACGCGGACTTTAATGGAGCAAGCAGTACGACGGTAGAGTCTGTTTCATTCAAACGAAAGGATCGGCTGATTCTTCAACATCTCCCGCTTCGACGTCGCTATCTCCGGTTACTTGTTCCAAGTCGGTATCGTCATCGGCGGAATCGTCATCGTCGGAATCGGTGTCGCTGTCATCGCCCTCTTCTTCGGGTGATGCATCGCCGGCTTCTTCGCTACCTGAATCGTCGTCATTTGGATCCTGACCTAAGTAATCGACTGTTGTTGCTTCTTCGAAAACAATTGGCACGTCTTCGATTTCTTCGGCCGGAATTTCGTGGGTCAGGCAATGAATCGCGCCACCGTGCTTGATGACGTCATCCGCTTGGATGACCGCAATGCGGGCGTCGGGCAATGCTTCCTCGTAAGCGCTGATTGCCTCGTTTTCCATCTTGAGCAACCATTTGGATGTTTCATCCCGATGTGGCGTCAGGTAAGTCGGCATCAGCAATAAATTGTTGAATAGATGCGAGTTGAGATAGGAACGATACACCCAGGATTCACCGATTTGATAAGGCTCCAACATCGGCACGCGAATGACTTCCCAGGGTTCCCCCTGCAGATTGGTCGTGCTTGCCAAAATCTCCAGGTTGTCTTCCATGTCACTGTAGTCGTCCGGGTAATGACTTCCGCAGTGCCCGCGATCTTCCGAATATTCTTCGCCGTTGAAGAACGTGTCCTCGTCAAACTCCGCCAACATCACAACGTTCGGCGCAACGATTTTAGCAAACAGATCGATGTGACCGGTGGGATCCAGGCAAATCGGTTTGAGCACAATCAACTGCCGGCAACCGAAATAGTCGCGCATCAGGTTGTCGACGTCGCGCTTGCTCCATCGCGGCGGTTTCTCCAGACCATAAATCGCGGCCGAGGCAAAACAGGTGCCTGCACCGTCGGTCATCAGGTTGCCGCCGGAGATGGGCGTCAGATGACTGTGCACCGCCATCGGCGAGCCGTCGCTGTTGATCCAATCATCCCGTCCGATTTCAATCGGCACGGCGTCGTCACGCGGCCAAAAAGCGACTGCGCCAAGGAAGTAGCTGTCGATAATATGTCGGGTTCCGTCCGGCGCGATGACAAATTCGGGACCGTAATCACGAACCCAGGGAGAATCGATCGGGTAATCGAGAAAGGCGTAACTGTCTTCCTGAATACCGGCTTCGTGCAGCATCGGCGCCAGATCGTGATAGGCATTTTCCTCGGCGATGATCCATGTAAAACCCACCTGCGAGTAAGCGATCAGCATTTCCACATAAAGGCGATAAAAAAGCGGCTCCTCGTCGATCACCGAAAGAATCGTCGCATCCATCTCCTCGAACTCCGCCGGTCGAATGCTTCCCGGCGGCGGCAAGGAGCGGTAATTCGCACGCGGGGATTGATACTCGGGATTAACGTTGCGATTGAATAAACCGGTGCGAAGGTTTTTTTCGCGCAGGCTCATTTGGCTTTGATCGGGATCCAGACGGATATTGGGGAGATCCGACCAGGCTTCTTCGAACGAATAGAACAAGTACCCAAGCAAAGCCAGCAAGGCGATGATCACCGCCATGATCCAAAGCGATCTCGCTCGTGAAGGTACAGGTCGCTGTGAGACCACTTCGGCAACTCCGTATTCAGTTTTTCCGCAAATGCGGACCGATTCGAGAGTGTATCGAAGTTGCTGAATAAAGTGAAGAAAATTTGTAAGGCGACCCTGGTATTAAAAGACAAGCGGAGGACGCCGCGCGCCCCCCGCTCGATGGTTGATCTGCTGGTATTAACCGGCCTGTTGCGGCATGTCGCCCAGCGCTTTTTGCACTTTCTCCAGGAAAGCTGCCGGGTCTACCGGCTTGTCCATCCAAAGATCGACCGGCAGGTAGGTGTCGTCCGGCGCAAAGCGATAGGGAACCTCTTTCACCGAGTGAATGCTGCTGATCATGAGGATCGGCAGTTTACGCAGGTTCAGGTCTTCCCGGATTTTCCGCGCCACATCGAAGCCTTCGTACTCGGTGCTCATCATTACGTCGAGCACAACCAGATCCGGCTTTTCTTCTTGAATTTTTGCCAGGCCTTCTTCACCATTGAGGGCGCTGATCACTTCGTAATCGCCGCCTTTCAAGATGATGGTATAGGTTTCGATGAAATCCGGATCGTCATCGATAATTAATATTTTCGCCATGACTTTCTTCCCCTCTCACATCGAGGTTTTCATCTGAGCCATTTCAGCCGCATTGACGATCTGATAGGCGATCGGCGAAGCGGTCATTGCCGGATGCGTACCGATCTGGAAGGTAGCGATGTCGTCGAATGTCATTTTCTTTTGAATGCATACGCTGATCGCGTTGATCAATTCGCCGACAACCTTGCCGCCCATCATCTGCGTGCCGAGCAGCACGCCGGTGCGCCGTTCGAAGATCATTTTCACCTTGATGTTTTCCGCACCGGGCATCCCGCCGGGGTGACGGTTGGGTCCCTCGCCGACACCGACCACGTAATCGTAGCCGGATTTCTTCGCCATCGCTTCGGTCAAGCCTGCGCACGACAAAGCGAAGTCGCCGATGGCGGTACCCCAGACACCGATCGTACCGATGTTTTCGCGCTTGACGCCGTACAAATTCGAACCGGCGATGCGCGCTTCGGACGAGGCAATCGAAGCCAACTTCAACGGACTCGGGCGTCCGCCGAAGAACGAAATTTTTTCCGCACAGTCGCCGCAAGCGAAGATGTTCGGGTCGGAGGTGGTCATGTAATTGTTGACTTCAATCGCGCCGGTCGGACCCATGTTCAAGCCCGATTCCTTGGCCATCTTGATGTTGGCCACCGCACCGATACCCATGATGACCGCGTCAGCCGGCAGTTCCTCGCCGGTGGACAGTTTGACTTTTTCCGCCTTGTCGGCGCCGACGAATTCCATCACCTTCACGCCGGTGCGCAATTGGACGCCACGATCTGCCAATACTTTTTCCGCTTCTTCGGCGAACTCTTCGTCGAACGAGAGCATCAGACAATGCGGCAGCAACTCGACGATGGTCACGTTTTTCACGCCGGCTTTTTTGCACTCATCGGCAAATTCAACGCCGATGAAACCGCCGCCGACGATGACCAGGTCGTTGACGTCCTTCAGCTTCTCCTGCAACTCATGCAGCAACGGAACGTCTTTGCGAATCGCCCAAACGTTGGGTTTATCGAAACCGGGAATCGGCGGCATGGCGGGCAGCGAACCGGTGGCGACAATCAGCCGATCGTAGGCAATCTCGTCACCGTTACCCAACTTCAACGTCTTGCCTTCCTTATCGATACCGACAACCTCACCCAGCAGCAAGTCGATTTGGTTTTTCTCCAAAACTGCATCGGGGATCAGGTTCTTTTCCGGCGAGCCGACCGTGCCGAACACATAAGGAATACCGCAGGGAATCGGTACCTGTTTTTCGGTGCGGACCAAGGTCACTTTCTTTTTCGGATAGTGACGGTGAGCTGTAATCGCCGCCGTCAGGCCGGCCGCGCTCCCGCCGATCACCACTACATCAGATTGCACATTAGCCATGAGATTCAACTCTCCTTTCTGAATGGAACTATGCTTTTCTCCAAATACTTTCTATCTATCGATTCTATAAGACATTTTTTCACAACCGAATGAAACCGGTTGTCGGAAAACCACAAAATCTCGGTGGGATATTGCGTGTTTTGAAATGTGATGTCAATAGACTTTACATATTGCTACATTTGCACAGCGCTACACGATCAAAACTGTTACATTTCGCACCGCCGCGCATTTTTTTGGCTTCTTTTTCCCGTGCCCTGCGGGCTGTTTTATCGGCAAAAACAATGATACATTTCCGCCAGGTTAAGCGAACAAGGAGCACGCCATGAAGCACTGGCCTATGTTGTTTTTATTGTTGGTGTTGTTGTTCACCTGGACATCTGACGCACAAGCTGAAGATTTCGATCCAACCCTGCACGACAAGGCCTACGGCTACCAAGACTGGGTGCGACAATGGCACTCGACCGGACTCGGCGGCGTTTCCGACATCGTTTTCACCGACGAAACGCGAACGCAAATTTTACGCACCAAAGGCGCGGGGGACAGCACCGACTGGACCGCGACCTACCTCGTGTCCCAGGCCATTCGCTACGTCGTCACCGGCGAACAAGAAGCGCGCGACGAAGTGATCCGCATCGCCGACTACCTGCACATCGTGCACGACATCACCGGCGACCCGGGCTATCTGGCACGTTACGCCGCCCCAAACGAACCGCCCTGGAACGTGGAAAACAATCCGAGCATGGAATATGTTTACGAAGGCGAAGGTATCTACGAAGGCAATTATTGGATCGGCCACCAATCGCGCGACAAGTACATGCACTGGTACTGGGCGTTGACTTGGGCCTACCTGACCGTCGACGACGAAGACATGCGGGCGACCATCCGCGAAGATTTCGTCGAAGTTCTGGAAACGTTAATCGCCAACCATTGGACGATCATCGACCCCTGGGGGCAAACCCACGCCGCCGCTTCGATCGGCCCCGATCTACGCTTGTCTTTCATTTTACAAACTGCCGTCGTCACCGAAGACGATTACTGGTGGGAAGAACTCGATAAAGCGTACAACCGTTATAAGTATGCGCTCTGGTTTTCCACCATTGCGTTTTTCAACAAGTACATGGACTACTATGCCTTCATCAACAGCCAGGCGGTGATGCAACCGATCTTCATGCTCTGGCCCGACCGCCCGCGCCTGGAGCACTTGTATAAAGTCTGGTACGCCAACAATCGCAAATGGACCGAGCATACGCACCAGGCCTTTTTCGACGCCGTCCACTACGGCGCCTGTAATCGGCTCGGCGGTTGCGACGAAGATGAGATGGAGTATATCGAAGAGGATGTCTACATCGGCTTGACCGCGATGAACGACGCGCCGAACTGGCAGCGGGCGAACACCTGCCCCGAGTTGCCGCTCGATCCGTTTTCGGTCTGGGCCGACGATATTCTTTCCCGCTTTCCCTGGCTGGAAGATTTGATCGACATCGATCCGCAAACCGCCGAAGCCCACCAAATCGAAGATCGCTGCTGGCGCTCGTGTTTGTGGGAATGCCAGCCGTATCACGTCACCTGCACCAATCCCGATTGGCCGGAGTTGGTCGGCCATGGCCAGGACTACCTGATCGCTTATTGGCTGGGCGTCTATTACGGCGTACTGCCCGGCGAAGGCCCCTACGGCGACAGCGACCTGACCGACGATGACGACGACACCGTCGATGACGACACCGAGCCAGACGACGATACCGTCGTCGACGACGATGCCACGCCCGATGACGACGACGATAACAACGACGACAACAACGACGACAACAACGATGCCGCAGACGATGATGTCGTTGATGACGACGTGACCGATGATGACAACGACGATGACAACGATGATGGATGTGGCTGCTGATACATTCGGATCGGCTGCATCAAGACGCGTAACCTAAGTTAATAACTCGTCTTTTTTCGTTATTCCGGACAACAAAAGAATATCAATAGAGTTACATTATTGATACTTATTAATATCCTTAAGTTGATACATCGCTATCCCGAAAACCATTACAGGTCACAACTTTTTCACTTTTGAGGGAGGGTGAAGATGGATTGTCCGTATCTCGAAACATGCCCCATTTTCAAGAACCTGGCGACAAAAGAAGTCTGGATTAATCAGTATTGCAAGAAAAATCCGGACGAGTGCGCCCGAAAACAGATTCGCGAAAAAGGCGAGATGGTGCCGGCGGGACTGCTGCCCAACGGCAAAAAACTCAGCATTGCGTCTTAGTCGCTTTTTCTGCTGCTCTTTATTGGTTTTTTATAATACTGGAAAGAGCATCTGAAATCTGGAGGGGTATTGTACCTTTTCTCGAGTCGCCCTTCTTAAACAAGAGGGGCGACTACCCTTTTTTATCTCCGCCCAAATCATTTCGTGATCTCGTTCACCATCTTTAATTTTCGCAAACGCATCTCCTGTCAGACCCAAGGTTTGCGATCGCATTCATTCATGGTGTAAATACAGATAGCTTTTACGACGGAGAGAAAAATGGCGGATAATTCAGACCTGACCACCTACATCGACCAACTGCGCAAAACCGCGCGCTTGACCGCGCCCGCCATTCAACAGGCCGTCAAATTTCTCGCGCCCGCTGCCGACAGCCGCGGATTGGATGCCGGTTGCGGTATCGGCACGCACACGTTGCGTCTGGCCGAAGCGGTCGGGCCCGGCGGACACGTAACCGGCGCGGACATCTCGCCGGCGTTCCTCGACATCGCCCGGGCCGAAGCCGAAAAGCAAGGGCTTGATCAAATCGTCGATTTTCAAACCGGCGACATCAACCAACTGCCCTTCGATGATGACGCTTTCGACTGGCTTTGGTGCTGCGATTGCTTGTGGCCCGGCGCCGACGGCCGTGGCTTCAACGACCCGGTCGCTGCGGTGCGCGAGTTAGCGCGGGTCGTCAAACCCGGCGGCAAGGTAAGTATTGTTTTCTGGACAAATCAAATGCTGCTGCCCGGTTACATTGAATTGGAGAACCGGTTGCTACAGGCGTTTTACCGCAACACGTTTTACACCGCCGACGTTTCCCCCGAACGTCAATTCCAACGCGCCTTGGGTTGGTTGCAACAAGCAGGCTTGATTGATACTGGCGTGCGGTGCTGCGCCGCCGATTTCCACGCGCCGTTGTCGCAAGACATCCGCGAAGGCGTACAAGTGTGCTTCAACATGTTCTTCGGCGAGTTGAAAGACCACGTTGCCGACCAAGACTGGCAAGCGCTGCAATCTTTAATTCAACCTGAATCCAAATCCTACCTTCCCCACCTACCCGGCTACTACGGCTACCTTGTCTATTCCATTTTCTGCGGACACGTCGCTTGACGGCAGGTCATTATTGGCCGGGTTCTACAGCTATCTTTCATAATAAGAAACATAAATTATTGAGCTAACAACTGGATAATAT
>Ga0272444_10001796_pt1 | contig 20259 bp, 22 predicted proteins | sample SSMForm13_FD_201033 | JGI IMG/M metagenome (GOLD analysis project Ga0272444, IMG submission 201033) | Marine sediment archaeal communities from Little Sippewissett salt marsh, Falmouth, MA, United States - SSM-Form-13 | ecosystem: Environmental > Aquatic > Marine > Wetlands > Sediment ... | reverse complement strand
ATTGACAGCCGCCTGTGATCGGGTCATCCGGTTCCCAAGGAGTGTCAGGAAATGACTCGTCGGCTTGATTCCGCTTGGATGCAGGCGAGCGGCGCGTATGCCGGGTGGACGAACATGGGTGACGCCGGCCGGCGGGAGCTCGCTGACGACCCATACTTCCTGGTTGGTTTCGATCCAGCGCAGCGTGGCGAGGAAGCGTGCGTCCACGCCAAACCGGTCGACGAACAGCGCACAGACGGCGGCCCTAGCGGGGTCGGACAAGGCAGGCAAGATAGCCTCCTCCGCTGTCGATCTGATGGGGGTAGATCCGGACGGTGTCTTGAATGGCCTCCGGATACTCCTCATCGTTCCACGTGGTGAGCCCGGGAGAGAAGGAGTCGTGAAGACCGGGACGCACGACACGGGCGTCGGACGCTCCGAGCAGATGGGCAACAACGGCCTCGTTCTCCTCCGGTGCGAACGTGCACGTCGAGTAGACGAGCGTGCCGCCAGGCTTGAGAAGGTCGTACGCGCGCACGATGAGGCGCCTCTGCAGCGCAGCGAGGCGTTCGATGGAGGAGGACGTCGCGCCACCTCGAAGGGAAGACTCCTTCCGAAGCGTGCCCTCTGCCGAGCAGGGCGCGTCCACGAGGATTCGATCGTACGGCCCGCTGCTTGGAAACGAGTCGCCTCGATACGACGTGACGGTTGCCACAAGAACCCCGAGTCGATTGATGTTCGCAAGGAGCGATGGCTGTCTGCGGCCGTTGGGTTCGTTGGCCACCAGGCAACCTCGGTTTGCCATCCGCGCGGCGATTTGGGTCGTCTTGCCGCCGGGTGCCGCGCACAGGTCGAGGATGCACTCGCCCGGCTGCGGATCGAGCGCCAGAACCGGGATCGTCTGCGTCGCCTCCTGAACGTAGATCAGCCCCAACCAGTGTTCAAGCGTACGTCCGACCGGGACCTCTGTGCGAAGCAATGCCTCGTCCCATGGCATGGGCTCGGCGACGATGCCCTGCGCTGCGAAACGCTCGAGGACATGGCTCGGCTCGCAGCGCAGCGTATTCACTCGGCAGATGGGCGGAAGGGGTCGCACACACGTCGCTGCGAACGCCTCCCAGTCCGGGATGATGGATCGATAGCGCGGCGTGAGATCCGATAGGCCCGTCACAGCGGGAGACTCCCAGAGACGACGTCCAGCATGGCGCGATGGATCCGTCCGTTGGTTGCGAGGACACCCTCCGAGTCCGGCCGTATCAAGGGAGACCCCGACAGGGCGGTGACTCGTCCTCCGGCCTCATGGACCAGGAGCGAGCCGGCGGCAACGTCCCACTCGCTCAGGCTGGCGTACCACGCGGCGTCAAGGCGGCCTGCAGCGACGTATGCGAGATCGAGCGCGGCGGAACCCGAGACGCGCAAACACCGAGCGGAGGGGTAGAGCGTCGGAAGGACCGCGTGTACCGCTTGACGTCGAAGGGGTTGGTGCGAGAGGCCGACGCCGATCGCGGCACGGTCGAGTGTTGCCCGCCGACTGACCGCGAGGGGAGATCCGTTCACGGTTGCGCCCCGCCCGCGAAGGGCGGCGAACGTCTCTCTCCGGATTGGATCGTGTATACAGGCGACGGTGGTCCCATCGGGCTCGACCAGTGCGATCGACACGCAGAAGTGGGGCAGGCCGCACACGAAGTTGGTCGTGCCGTCGAGAGGGTCAACGACCCATCGACAGACGTCCGCCGAGGCCGTGCCCGGGGCTTCCTCCGACACAATCGGGATGTCGGGAAGTGTTTCAAGCAGCACGCTGCCGATGGCTTCATCCGCTCGGTGATCGTACTTGGTGACGGGGTCATTGCGGTGCGACTTGGCCGATTCGTCCTTCTCCGGATCGTGCAACCCGGACCGTAGAATGTCTCCTGCCTTCGTCGCGGCCTCAACGGCTAACTCGAGGATGGCCTCTCGATCGTTCACGCGCACCCTTGGTTCCGGCAGGGACCAGCGACTCGCGGCGCAGCCGGGTGCTTCAGACGCCCCGGTCGCAACATCGTTGAGTGACGTCCGGTCATCCGGACGCTATGCAGAATCGTTTCGCTCCCAGTAGACACGGACCAGTTGGTCTCCCTGACCGTGTTTCACGACGAGGTTCCCCTTGCAGGCGCTCTCCACAGCCTTGCCCATGCGGACGGCTAAATGGGGATTGGTCGTAGCCACCTCGGCCTCGACATCACTCGCTTCGAACCACATGATCCGTTGGAGGGGGCGGTGAGCCGCGGCGCTCTTCTCCTGGTTGCGTAGGATGTGTTCGATCTCATCGCGGTGCGCCTGCCAGTAGGTTCCTCGAAGACTGACGAGGCCGCCGGGCATGCGGTCCATCTCCCGCCGGCACGCCGGGCAGTGGTTCTCGTGCGATGCGGCGGCAGTCCCTGCAGCCTCCGACGGGGCTGTCTCTTGACGTTGCCAGCGACCGTTGTGGTAGACCAAGTGGCAACGTGGGCAGACGGTCGGCTCAGGATATTTGTGATCCTCGTAGTACGGATTCGTGCTGCGTCCTCCGATACGACCGCGCTTCTCTCCTTCAGGCATCGACGATCACCTCAGTCGGATTCTCCACGGTGACGCGGAAAGAAAAGAGGGACGCGTGCGCCGCCGTCCCTCCGGTTTCATTCGTCAGGTGTCTAGCTTTGTTTCTCGGCAAGGAGCTTGTCAAGGAAGGCGATCGCTTCTCCCACGGTGGAGATCTTCTCCGCTTCTTCATCGGGGATCTCAACACCAAACTCATCCTCGAACTCCATGATCAGTTCGACAGTGTCCAGCGAGTCGGCACCGAGGTCCTCAACAAACGAGGACTCGTCGCTCACCTCGTCTGCGTCCACCATCAACTGATCACAGATGATCGTCTTCACCTTGTCCGCGATATCGCTCATGACTACCGAACCTCCCTCTTCTTGCCCCTTCTAGGGATACAGTCCTCCGTTGACGCCGAGTACTTGCCCAGTTATATAGGAAGCCCGGGTCGAAAGCAAGAAGCACACAGCATCGGCGATTTCGCCTGCAGTAGCGGCTCTGCGAAGCGGAATGCGCTCCAAGTACGCCGCCCGAACGTGTTCGTCCAATCCTGCCGTCATCTCGGTATCAACGTACCCTGGCGACACGACGTTCACCCGAACGCCTCGACCGGCGACCTCCTTGGCCACGCTGCGACAGAGGGCGATGATTCCGGCTTTCGATGCGGCGTAGTTCGCCTGTCCGACGTTCCCTGTGTCGGCAAGAACCGATGAGACAGCAACGATAGAGCCTGCAGGGCTCCTGAGGAGTGCGCGCAGGGCTGCGTGAACGCAGTGGTAGGTCCCGGTGAGATTCACGTCCAGAACGCTCTGCCAATCGGCCGGGGACATTCGAAGCATCAGACGGTCCTTCGTGATCCCGGCATTGCAGACGAGGTGGTCGAGTCGGCCGTATGTGGACACGACGTCCTGCACAGCGGCTGCAACCTGAGCGGCGTCGGTGACATCGACGCGCAGGAAGTGGAATCCCGCGAGCCCGGACTGAAGCTTCTCTTCCTTCTGAACGTTGCGTCCGAAACCGATGACGGTCATCCCTTCCTCAATCAGACGCTCGGCGATTGCTCGCCCAATTCCTCGCGTGGCCCCCGTGACGATGGCAATGCGACCCTCGAATTCGTTCATCGATCGACCTCCTCAAAGGGGATGAATAGCACGGTACTCGTGATCCGTCGGCCGAGGCGCGTCAACGTATCCCCCGATCCGACTTCGATGGCGCGGCGAACGCCGAGAGACGCAAGCGACTTCACGGCAGCGACCCACTGGACACAGGATGTGATCTGGCGCGTCAGAAGGCGCTTCAGTTCTTCAGGGTCGGTCTCCGGTTTGCCGGAGACCCCACTGACGACGGGAACGGACGGTGGCAGGAACGTTGTCTGCTCGATCGTCGGCCGCAGGGCGGCTTCCGCCGGCTGCATGAACGGCGAATGGAATGGCCCACTCACCGGAAGCGGGATACAGCGTCCCCCCTGTTCGGCGGCGCGAAGGGAGACGCGCCGGACGGCGGGCGAACGTCCCGATACCACCACCTGTTCGGGGGCGTTGTGATTGGCTACGACGACATCGCCGCTTTCCGCCTCACAGAGCTGTTTGACGTCTGCGATGTCCAGCTTCAGGATCGCGACCATGGCCCCGTCGATCTCCCGCATGAGACGGCCCCGTTCGATGACGATCTCGAGCGCATCTTCGGCCGAAAGCACACCGGCGCCGACGAGCGCGGCATACTCGCCAAGGCTGTGCCCGCCAACCGCCATGGGAGACGCGCCTGCAGTGCGTAGGGCGCGGTCGCGTGCGATGGCATCCAGGAAGAGCGCGGGCTGTGCAGCGTCGGTGAAGGAGAGGCGGCCTTGCGGATCGTCCTGCATCCATTGCAGAAGCGGAAGCCCCTGGGCCGCCGCTCGCTCGTACAAGCGGGACACATCCTCCGGCCGGGAGGCGAGCGTTCGAGGCAGCCGGCCCTGGCCGGGGTAGAGGAAGGCGGTCATCGGTTCCATGTGCTCCTCCGGACTACGTGATGCGTACGACAACGGCTCCATACGTGACGCCGGCGCCAAACGCCGTCATGGCGACCAGCTGACCGGGAACGATCCGTCCGTCCCTCAGCGCCTCGTCGAGCGCGATGGGGATCGACGCGGTGGACGTGTTGGCCACTCGATCGATGTTGACCAACACCCGTTCCCTATCGACATCGAGGCGGCGGGCAAGCGAATTGATGATGCGGATGTTTGCCTGATGCGGAAGCAGCCAGTCGATGTCGGGCAAGGTGACGCCGGCTGCTGTGAGGGCCACGTGAACGGCCTTCTCCATCATGGGGACGGCGGTTCGGAACACGCCTGATCCCTCCATCTTCACGAAATGCTCGTGCCGCGCAATGCTGTCGGGAGTCGCCGGCGTCCGAGTGCCACCGCCGGGCATGTGGAGTAGGAGAGGCTTCTCGGGATCGCCGAACAACGCGCTCCCAAGGACGCCTTCGTCCTCCTTGCCCCGTTCCAGTACAACGGCGCCGGCCCCGTCTCCGAACAGAACGCACGTCCGGCGATCGTCCCAGTCAGTGACGCGGGAGAGTGCTTCGACGCCGACAAGAAGGATGCACTGGTACAGCCCTGCGCGGAGGAGGGCGTCGGCGACGGCGAGGCCGTAGACAAACCCGCTACAGCCGGCCTTGAGGTCGAAGAACGGGGCATCACCGAGGCCGAGATCCCGGGCGACGAAGGGCGCGGATCCTGGACAGATCATGTCCGGGAAATTGGTTGCGACGATGAGGAGATCAACCTCCGCCGGCGACCGACCCGCCTGCTGCATTGCCCGCTGCCCTGCGCGAACCGCCAAATCGGACGGGTGTTCCGTTTCGCCGAGCAGATGCCGCGCTTCGATCCCTGTCCGTTGAATGATCCACTCGCTCGTCGTGTCGACGCGCTTCTCGAGGTCCGCGTTTGTGACGCGGGTGGCCGGGAGACAGTGCCCGGTCCCGGTCATCCTAGCCCCCATCCAGTTGCCCCTTCAACGCAACGCCTTCACGGAACTTGTCGGTGAGCCGAGCGGACACCTCGCGGCAGGCAACATCGATTGCGCTCTGGATGGCCTTGGCGTCCGAACGTCCATGACCGATGACGACTGTCCCGTTGACGCCGAGTAGCGGTGCGCCGCCTCGCTGCTGATACGATAGCGTCCGCCGTACACGCGCGAACGTGCCCTTCATGAGGAGAGCTCCGAGCATGGCCAGTGTACGGCCTCGGATGGAGTCCTTGAGAAGCGCGGTGACCGCCGTGACCCCGCCTTCGATCGATTTGAGGAAGATGTTTCCGACGAAGCCGTCACACACGATGACGTCCGCCGGCCGATCGATCAACACGTGGTGGGCCTCCACGTTCCCTCGGAACGCGAGGCCGTCGGACTCTAGTAGGGTGTACGCTTCCGAGATGAGTCGGTTTCCCTTTCCACGTTCCGCTCCGATGTTCAACAAAGCTGTGGTTGGCTCCGAGATACCGAGGGTCTCTTGAACGTACGTGGTCCCCATCTGTGCGAAGGAGAGGAGTTGTTGGGGCGTACAGTCGCTGGTTGCGCCGACGTCAAGCACGTAGATGTCCTTTCCGGTCAGCGTCGGAAGCGTTGCGAGAAGGCCGGGTCGTGGAATCCCGGGGATCCTGCCGAGGGTGAGCAACGCTCCGGCCACAATCGCACCGGTGTTGCCGGGGGAGACGAACGCGTCGGCTTGTCCATCCTTGACGTACTGGAGTCCGCGTACCAGCGAGGAGTCGCGCTTCTCGCGAACGGATCGAACCGGCGCATCGTCCATGCCGACGACTTGTGAACAAGGAAGGATCTCGTAAGGGACGCCCGGTTTGGCGTTTTGGGCCTTGAGTGCCTCCTGGATGACGTCTTGCGATCCAGCGAGGACGAGATCGAACTTGCGACGACGCGCAGCAGCAACGCCGCCGGCAACCAGTTCATGAGGCGGAAGATCGCCTCCCATGACGTCCAAGACAATCCGCATGACCGGCAACTCCCGATAGGACAAAAGGTGAATGCCGAGGGCGGGACTTGAACCCGCACGGACGTATAAGGTCCACATGGCCCTCAACCATGCGCGTCTGCCAATTCCGCCACCTCGGCAACGGGGCACATCATACTTGACGGTTCAGAGCCTGTCAACAGGAACGCAGTGCGACAGTGCACTAGAGCAGGGACTTACCAGCACGTATGACTTGTCTTCCCTATGGGATCGCTCTATGATGGATGGAATGCTATACAATTGGGGACTATCGGCGCGGAGGTGACGGGATGAAAGGCACGGCGCTCGCCGAGAGGATAGCGATTGGCACGCTCGTGACGTTGATGCTTGCGTCCATAGGCGGTGCCTACGCTGCGTCTGCAACGTATTCAGGAGTGACGTTCCCCAACGGGGACGTCGCGTTTGCCGACCGGGTCGTGGACTACCTGGTGGCAAGCTGTGTACGCGACGCGTACGACGACCCGGAAGAGGCATTGGGACCCCCTGACGCGTCCTGTGCCCCGGGGTGCGTAGGCTGCGATGGCTGCGACACGAACGCAGTCTCACTCGGGTTCCGGCTGAGCGAGCTGGACGTACGGGGCTACCTGATCGTCGAGTTCGTCGACAACGCGCTCACCGACGGTGAGGGTGATGACCTGTTCATCTACATCACGAACGGCAAGCCGGCCCTCGTCGAGATCAGCACAGACGGGTTTAACTACGTCAGCGTCGGGCAGACCGTTGGGTATCCGGGAGCGATTGACATCGGGCCGTATGCAGCGAGCGGGACGATGTACCGATTCGTACGGGTCACCGACGTTCCGGCGGACGAGGATCACTCCGATTGCCCGGGACCGAGCATCGACGCTATCGGTGCGATGGGACCGGAGCAGGAGACCGGAGGGCCGCTCATCGGCGAAGTATTCGGGAGCCTCGAGCTTCAGCCGATCGGGGAACTCGCGATCGCGATCGGCAACGTGCCGGACAGCATTCTGATTATCCTGGACGCGTCCTCCAGCATGGAGGAGACGGTGGACGGCGACGTGAAGATCGAGGTCGCCAAAGAGGTACTCATCGATCTTGTCGAGGACCTGCCCGAGGGTGCCATGGTCGGCATGCGCGTGTTCAGCGGATGCGGCAACATCTACCTGCTCTCCCCGATTTCCCCCCTGGATCGGCAATGGCTGACCGCGCAAATCCTTGGGATCGTTCCGCGTGGGGCCACGCCGATCGCCGATGCACTGATCCTTGCAAAGGATGATCTGGCTACCGTGTCTGGCGGCAAGCTGATTCTGTTGATCACGGACGGGATGGAGACCTGCAACGGTGACCCGGTGACTGCCGCACAGGATCTGATCTCCTCTGGCTACGATCTCCGGATCAACGTCGTGGGGTTCGACGTCAGCCAGAATGCCACAGCCCGAGACCAGCTGATGCAGATTGCCGCCACGACCGGTGGGCTGTACTTCGACGCGGATTCAAGCGAGGAGCTGCGTACGGCAATCAGTCTGTCGGCTCCCTTCAGCTACACCGTGTACGATGAGAACGGGAACGAGGTGTTCTCCGGTCGGCTCGGAGGCGACAGTCCGGAGCTAGCGGTGGGGACGTACACAGTGGTCATCGAGACCGATCCGCCGATCGTGATCGAAGACGTGGTTGTCGAGGAACAGAAGACGACCACGATCACTGTCGAGGCGGCAAACGGAGGGTACGAGGCCGACGTAACGCAGTAGCCGGCTAGAGGAGAGCGCCTCCGTGTACGTCGATGACCGCGCCGGTGACGTACGATGCGTTCTCCGAGATGAGATACGAGATTACGTCAGCGATCTCGCTGGGATGCGCCATTCGTCCCAGCGGGATCTTCGTTTTGGGGTCGTCTGCCGGGAAGTCCGCGCCTTCGATGAACCCGGGACAGACGGCGTTCACCCGGATGCGTTCGGGTCCGACGACGCGGGCCAGCGTACGCGTGAGCAGAACCACGCCAGCGTTGGCAATGGCGTATGGGAGGGTATTCGGTGTCGCCCGCAACACGCCTGCGCTCATCGACGCGATGTTCACGATGCAGCCCCGGCCTCGTGTGCGCATGTGCGGGATCGCTTCGCGACAGCATAGGAATGCGCTCGTCAGATTGCTCCGAAGGATTCGGTCCCACTCCTCGGGCCCCGTTTCGAGCAGGGGAGTGTAGGCGAAGGCGCCAACGTTGTTGACAAGGATGTCCAAGCCGCCTGACTGCGACAGTGTTTCGCCAATCAGTCGGTGCACTTCTCGCTCGTCGGTGACGTCGGCGCGTACCACACGAGCCGACGGGCGGATCGCCCGAAGACGTGCTCCCGCCGTCCGGGCTTGTTCCTCATGGGTTCGATAGTTGGCTACCACGTCGACTCCGTCGCGACAGAGGCGCTCTGCGATGGCGAGTCCGAGACCGCGTGTGCTTCCCGTGACAAGTGCCGTGGCGGGCATGGCGTTCACGATGGTTGCTCTTCGACCTGTCGAATCACGGTGGACAGATCATCGCTCACGGATAGGAGCCCGTCCCTGACTCGGCCGGCCGGAAGCGACGCAAGGTTGAGAAGCGGGTCCGTATGGATGCGATCCAGATACGTGTCAATGTCGTGGACGACGGTTGACAACTCCTCGATCCCGGCCCCCTGGTCCGCCGCCTCGAAGAAGTCGATGCTGCAGCGCAGGTGATCGATTGCTCGTGCGATCAGCGCCAGTAGATCGTCTGGATGCGTTGTCTGAGACACGATATCTCCCCTTGAACCAATTCTGCCTAGTCTTGCCGGTGTTCAGTTTCTTCGGATGGACCGTCGTTCAATTCGTCGCGTATCCCTCTCAGGATGCGGTCCTTCATCCGGGATATCTGCCGCTGTGACATCCCGAGTTCCTCTCCCACCTCCGCCTGGCTCTTCCCCTGGAAGAAGAGACCGTGAACAATGGACTGCTGAATGGATTCGAGCTGTTCGATGGACACCAGGATACGCATCCGTAGGTCAAACGGGACCTCTTCCGCCGTGGGCAGGAGGCTTTCGATCGGCGGCGGCGGTGGGTTTGGGTCCGCGGCACGGCGCTCCTGATCGATCGACACGTACGTCATCGACTCCCGGCCGCGTAGCAACGATGTCAGTTGCTCGACCGTCAGATGCACGGACTGCGCGAGTTCTTCAAAGCTCGGAGCGCGACCAGTCTGCTGGAAGAACGCCTCTTCGGCCTCCTTGACCCTGCGATTCATCGTCTGTACCCACTGAGGGATCCGTATCGTGGAGTGTTTGTCGCGGATGTAGTGTCGGATCTCCCCTTGAATCAAGTATGTGGCATACGTCGAGAATCGCGTGTCTCGTGCCAAATCGAAGTTCGTCACCGCGTTGAGTAGGCCGATGTAGCCGGCCTGGATCAGATCGTCGAGTGGCTCGCCCGAATGGAGAAACTTGAGCGCAATCGACTTGACGAGTCCAACGTTTCGCTGAACGATCTGTTCCTTGAGCTCGGATTGTCTCTCGCTGCCGGCAGCCTCGCGGAGTGCGCGAATCAGCGCTTCGTTCGTTCGCTCTGGTGTGTTCGGCCGTTGTGCGTCCGTCATGCCCGTTGAACCTCTCCCTTGCTTCACGGACTTCGTCGATGCTCCGGCATCGGAAACACGGCGTCCGTCCACCTGAGCTTCGGGGACTGCTACCGGACTTGCCAGGCCATGAGGAAGGCGAAAACGGCGGCGACGGCGGCGAGCCAGAGGACATCCGTCCAGGGAAAGGGGTCGCTCTGCAGCGCGAGAAGCGGTGAGGAACAGGGTCGGGTAAGGCAGTCACCGATGGCGGCGCGGAGTTGGAACTCCTCTGCTCGGCCCGCCCCGACGATCACTTCATCACTGACGAAGACCACCGGAACGTTCGCTGCCTCGACGCCGTACGCAGTGCAGAGCGAGCCGAGGAGCTCAACGGCTCCGGGCTCTCCGATTTCAATTGCTCGCATCGCACCCTCCGGCATCCCTACGAGAAGCTCGTCGAGAAGGCCGGCGATTACTTCGCAGTCGGGACATTCCGCATCGTGGAAGAACAGCACGATCGGATCAGCGTCTTCGGCGCTCGCCGGCACCGTCAGCGCAACACACGCAACGACGAGACAGAGAACAGACAGAAGGGAAGGACGGACGATCGCGTTCACGACTACAACCACCCCAGCAGCGTGGCGGCCAACATGCCTGAGCCAAGGAGGAACATCAGAATCCCTGACACCAGGTGCAGCTTCCCCAGTCGGGCCGAGCGCCAACGCTCGGCCCGGGCCGTTGTCGTGAATCCGAATTGGACCGCCAGCGTAATCACGACGAGCGGCAACACGAAGATCAGGTTGTACAGCAGCAAGTATACCGCGCCCTGCGTCTTGGTTGCGTCCTTCGAGATCAACGCCAGGATGGCGATGTATGGGCCCGAGGAACAGGGCAGTAGGAACAGCGAATCGAGGACGCCAATGAGGAACGCACCGGGAACGCTGACGACGGAGGACGTCAACCGCTTCACCGTCGGCCGCCAGCGCTGCGGAACCTCGATTGTGAACCACTTGCCGTACGCGAAGAAGTCCTTCATGTTCCAAATCCCGAGGAGAATCGCCAACCCGGAGACGACCATGATGAACGGTTGCTGGACACCAGCCGCCTGGATGGCCGAGAAGATTCCGATTCCCATCAGGAAGTACGAGACGTAGATGGCACTGGTAAACGCAAGCCCCGCCTTTAGCACGAGCCGCTTCCGACCCTGGCGCTGCATGACCAGCAGCGTTCCGAGAAGGAGAACGAGAACAGCGAACGTGCACGGATTGACCGAGTCGACCAACGCGGCGATGGCGATGGCCGAGATCGTGAGTCCTTCCGTCAGGCCGCCACCGTTCGGGGCGGCCGCGTCGGCAATGCGATCGAGCGCCGAAACGGCGTTGGAGTCGATCGCCAGGAGGACGGCGTCCTGAAGGGCGAATTGCTCGCTGCGGCCGGACGTCTCGTACGGTTCGTCATACAACCCGTAGTACGTTCCGCCAAGTGCCGCAACGTCGCCGATGAAGAGGTATGGCACGGGGTGCGATCCCAATGTGACGTCGTACGCCACGAGGTAGCGGCTGAGCAGATCCATCGCCCCATCCTCGTGGATTTCGTGCGGGTGGACGGCGAGTGACGGGGTCGTCGCGAGGAGCTCGTCGATGTACGTTTCAACCTGAGCGCAATGCGCGCAACCGTGTTCGTAGAAGAGCACGAGGTCCGTCGTCTGTGCAGCGCCCACGGTGGACAAGCACAGGACGGCGGCAAGAACGGCGAGCGCCAGGCGAATGGATCGATTCACGCGGGTGACCTCCCTAGTCCGAAGCAAGCGGCTATTCCGCGTTGACGACCCACCGAGTGCCGTACTGCACCATCCATTCCGCGAGGCCACCGAAGAGACTGCGTGCGAGGTCATAGCCTCTGTCGACCAGCGTGCTTGCGGCGGCGTCGGAAGCCGACCCCGTGTCGTCGTACAGCACGAGGTAGATCTCCATGCCGGCGACGGAGGAGTCCGGAAGGTTCGCGGACCACGCAGTGAGTTCACTGCTTGGAACGTTGATCGAGCCGAACAGGTGTTGCTCCGCGTACGGCTCCGCGTCACGGACATCAACTAGCAGGTACATGGGAAACAGCTGCCATTCGTCGATCTGATACGCCTGGCGGACGCCATCGAGGTACACGGGCCCAACAGGCAGGTCGGAGGCGGTGATCCCCGCACCGAGGTACAGCCCGAGGGAGCCGTGCTTCACAACCCAGCGGGCAAGCCCGCCCCGTAGACTGCGCGCCGTATAGCCAGCGCCGTTGAGCTGTTGCGCCAACGCGTCGGACGTGTCGCCCGCTTCGTCGTAGATGACGAGTAGCGTGTCTTTGGGGAGTTCGACGCTCTCGGCACTCAACGAGTCCGCTGGGATGTTTACGGCGCCGAGGAAGTGGAACAGGTCGTACTCCGAGGGGTCGCGGATGTCGACCAGGTAGTAGTAGCCGAGAGAAAGCTCTTCAGGGGTCAGGTTGTACGTGAGAGCCGCGACCGTCGTGTACCGGATGTACAACGTGAGTTCGGGTGTGTCTGGATCGTTGGAACTCACGTAGATCCGCTTGTTGTAGGATCCAATGCCCGATGTGGCCACGATAGCGGCAAGGTCCACCGATTCGCCCGGCGCGAGTGTGGTCTTGCTCAATCGCGTGGTCGTACAACCGCACGAGACGCGGATGTCCGGAGAGATCTGCAGCGCCGACGTTCCAGTGTTTCGGAGCACAAACGTGTGCTGGATCGACGAGCCGGAGAGGACGGTCCCCGCATCGTATTGGGGTGAATCCACGGAGATGTTCGGGACAGCGGCAGCGACGACGGACAGAGCCGCGAGCAGGATCGCAGCGCCGAGAAGTGCCTTCTTCATTGATCTTCCTCCCTTGGCGAGCATGTCGCGACGCACGGGTGTTGCGACATTGTACTCGCTACCACATACCCTCGCCGGGGCGATTCGTTTTCTAGCGGGTCGTAGGTTGTAGCCGAAACAAGCAAGCAGGTCCACGGCAGGTTTCACGGCCGACAACGTTTGCGGGGCTTCTGCTGCCCGTCTATCATTCGTGCGCGAGCATGGTCTCGATAGGAGGCGGAAGATGCACGATGTTCGGTTCTCTGGCGAAGACATCCTGGCGCGTCAGCTGGAACTGGCGCAGGCTAACCACGACCTGTTTCGTGCCAAGGGAGTACGAGCGTTCAGCGTGATGGGGGCCATTGGAAGCGGGAAGACCACGCTGATCGAACGGTTAGTGGACCGGCTCCGGCAGCAAGACTTGCACGTCGGCACGATCGCTGCGGACTCGGCGGGTGACGACGACCATCGGCGCTTCCTCTCGCGAGGCGCACGCTCGGTCAACGTGAACACACAGGACGATTGCCATCTCGACGCGCATACTGTGTCCCACGCAGTCGAATCCCTTCCGATCGACGACGTGGGCTTCCTGTTCATCGAGAACGTGGGCAACCTGATCTGTCCGGCGGACTTCCCGTTGGGGACCGAGAGCGAGGTCGTTGTCATTTCGGTGACCGAGGGTGACGATATGGTCCGGAAGCACCCGAAGATCTTCGCACAGAGCGACGTCGTCGTACTCAACAAGCTCGATCTGGCGGACGCAGTGGATGTAGACCCACAGCGGATCGTGGCAGACTATGCGGAGATCAATCCGCACGGGAAGATCGTGCTGACCGACGCGAAGCACGAGCGGGGAATCGACGAACTGATGTCCGCATTGGACTTGCCATGCACGAATACTCCGTAGCATCGGAACTGGTCTCGTCTCTGCTCCCCGTACTGAAGCAGCACCACGGCGCCGTGAAGCGTGTGTTTCTCAAGAAAGGGGAGCTTCGCATTCTTTCGGACCGAGCCCTCGCTAACGCATTCGATGTGATGAAACAGGGGACGCCGCTCGAAGGGGCGACGCTGTGTATCGAGGCGGTCGCTGCGCACGTCGTTTGCGACGCGTGTGGATTCGAAGGCGCACCCGAGCACCTGAGCGATGAGGCGATGCACTTCTCCGTCCCGATTCTTTCCTGTCCCCGCTGTGCACGCGACGTCCGCGTGACGCAAGGGCGAGAGCTGTTCGTCGATCGATTGACACTCGACGTCCAATCTGGCGAGGAGCACGAGACGGCCTCCGGGTCGGCGGCTCATGGTTGAACGGCGTCGGATCCGGGTGACGGGAACGGTTCAGGGCGTTGGATTCCGGCCATTCGTATACCGTACCGCAGTAGGGCTTGGTCTGGCCGGGTCCGTCTGCAACCGCGGGGACGCCGGAGTGGAAATCGACATCGAGGGGGAGGTCGACCGGATCGACCGCTTCTTGGATGCGCTGCAGTCGGACACGCCGCCACTTGCGGTCATCGACCACATCTCCGTGGAGTCGCGTTCGAACGTGGGGGAGACCACGTTTGTCATCGCCCCGTCGGTGGCCGGTACGGCGGGCCAGGGGACGCTCCCGCCGGACACGTCGATCTGCGCGGACTGCGAGCGAGACATTCTCTCAAACACTCGGTATGACGGGTACTGGGCAACGAGCTGCACGGACTGCGGACCGCGCTTCACTGTGATCGAGGGACTGCCGTACGATCGTCCGCAGACGTCGATGGAGGCGTTTCCGATGTGCCCGGACTGCGAGGCGGAGTACACGGACCCGCTGGACCGGCGGTACCATGCGCAAACGATCGCGTGTCCGGTCTGCGGACCGCGGTTGGTGTTCGACGGCGTTTGTGAGGACGCCGTCGCGCGAGCTGCCAGGGCCCTACGGAGCGGGAAGCTTCTGGCGATCAAGGGGATCGGAGGAACACACCTCGTCTGCGATGCGTCAAACGACGAAGCGGTCAGCAGACTGCGGGACCGAGTCGGTCGTTCGCAGCAGCCGTTTGCGATTGTGGCCGCCGCGGACACGGTAGAACGGTTCGCGGTGCCGACTGCGGAAGAGTGGGGCCTGCTTCGGTCACCGGAGCGGCCGATTGTGCTTGTGCGCACGAAGGAGGGGTCGGCGCTGTCGCCGGCGGTGGCTCCCGGGCTGGACACGGTCGGGGTGATGCTTCCGTATTCGGGCCTGCACGTGCTCCTGTTGGCCGAGCACACAGGGGCGCTGGTCATGACGAGCGCGAACCTGCCGGGCCGCCCGATGGCAATCGACAACGAGACGATCGAGGCGCGGTTCGCCGGGTTGGTCGATCACTTCCTCCTTCACAATCGCCGAATTGTTGCTCGATGCGATGACTCCGTTTCGCGACGTGCCGGTGGGAAGACCGTGCTGATCCGCCGATCGCGAGGGTTTGTGCCGCGACCCATCCCGATCGATCTGGGGGACGAGTCGATCCTCGCGTTGGGGCCGGAGACCGGCGTGACGGCGGCGATCTACCGCGGCGCAGCGGTTACGGTTTCGCAGCACATCGGATCGGTCGACAACGTCGAGACGTTCGAGTTTCTGCGGGAAGCCGTGGACCACCTGAATCGGCTGCTCGGTGTCGAACGGCCGGACGTCGTCGCATGCGACCTGCATCCGGCGTTCCTCACGACACGCTACGCGGAGGAGCTTGGGGACGCGTTGGATGCCCGTGTGGTGGCCGTCCAGCATCACGCGGCACACGCAGCGGCGCTTGCGGGGGAACACAACGTCGAGAGGCTCGTTGCCGTTTTGCTCGATGGATACGGCTATGGCACGGACCGTGCGGCCTGGGGCGGGGAGGTGCTCGTCGTCGCAGGTGAGACGATCGAGCGTGCGGGGACCCTGTTGCCGGTCCCGATGCCCGGCGGAGACGCGGCGGCGCGTTTCCCGCTCCGCATGCTTGCGAGCTACCTACGAAGCAGTGGAATGCCGGGGGAACAAGTGCGCGAGATCCTGGTGCATCGGGGAATGGCGCCGAACGCGGCGGATGTGACGCTTCATCAACTCGATCGCGGCGTGAACTGCCCGTGGACGAGCAGCGCCGGGCGATACCTCGACGCCGCCGCTGCGTGGCTCGGTGTCTGTCGGGTGCGTACATACGAGGGGGAGCCGGCGATGCGTCTGGAGGCGGCGGCGCGAGACGGCACGCCGTCTGAGGCCGTGTCGGCCGACCTGCGCAGGACACGGACGGGTGGACATGTGCTGGATGTCGGTGGAGCGTTGGCTGAGCTTGCTCTGTCCGCTCGAAGGCTGTCCGTGAAGGACGCGGCGGCGACCGCACAGCGCGTTCTGGCGGACGGGGTGGCGCGGATGGCGATTGCGGCCGCGAACGAGGCGGGTACGGACACGATCGGGCTTTCCGGCGGTGTGGCGTACAACGACGCGATCGCAGATCACATCCGAAGTCGCGTCGAACGGGCGGGCAAGGAATACGTAACAAACCAGGCCGTACCGTGTGGCGATGGCGGCGTGTCGTTCGGGCAGGTCGTGTATGCCGGGCGAGGCCTGACGTTTGCGGCAGATCGCTGCCGGGATCTCGCCTGAGGCGACGGAGTACACGTCCGAGCGTTGCCTACACGATGGACAGAGAAGGGGCAGCCGGGTCGGTCGGCTGCCCCTGCAGGTGGAGGTGCGGGAGACGCTGTGCCTTGCGATCAAGGCGTAGACGAATCAACCGTACGTACACACGGTGGTCGGATCGGTTTCAAGTGGACGTCGGGGAGCGGGCTACGAGTCCCAGTGGGGAATGCTCTCCGGGTGTTCCAGCCACGCTTCAATCTGCTCGAACCATCGTGCCTGTTGCGCGGTGTCGAGGCCGTGGTTCGTCTCCTCGTCGTAGCGGTTCGTGGCGCAGGAGGCCTGCACTTCGATCTCGTTGCGGATCTCGGTGAAGCGATCGTACAACTGCTGCTGGACGGCGTACGGATCCGAGCCGTACAAGCGCGTGGCCTCGATCATTCGTACGGCCTTCCGTCGATACGCCTCGCTCAGGTCAAAGTGCCCTTGCTCGTGGGCGAGGAGGTGGGCGCATGCCGCGGAAGACAGGACCCACGACTTGTCCGGGTTCATGTAGTTGGCGACCACGATGTCGGTGTAGAAACCAACGTGGCCGGATGAGCCGTTCTGGTCGACGTACGTTCCGGCGGACATCTTGATTGTCGTCACAATGAACGCGGCTTCCATCTGCTGCGCGGCGTTGGTCGGGGGAGTTCCTTGGAAGTCTTCCCACGTCAGCGGGTCACCGGGTACCCAGGGGACGAGGATCGTGGTCTCGCCGTACGCAACGGGAGCGAGAAGCGAGAGACAGAGCACGAGAACGAATGAAGCAAACAACGGCAGACGCGATCTCACCAAAGGTTCCTCCTCACCTTTTGTCGAGCTCTACAAGACGTACCCCATTCTACCCGATGATGTTTCACCGATCGGCCGGGCAGGGGTGCCGGATCGGCTCGGCTGCGTTCACAGGACCGACCCAAGCCTGCCTGTCCGATCGGGCTACCATCCGCCGCCGCCGCCGCCGCCGAAGCCGCCGCCGGAGAACCCTCCTCCGAAGCGGGCGCTACCTCCCCACGCAGACCGTCCGCCTCCGGACGTTCGTGGTGCGGATGACATCGCACTGGCCATCCCGCGGGAGACGTTGAGCATCGACAAGGCAAACAGCTGCGCGTGGAATCCCCGAGAAGGACCGACGTACCAGTCGGGCGGTCGAGTGAGCAATCCCTCGAACTGGCGCGTCCAGATGGACGTCAGATTGAGGGCGATTGCGTACGGAAGTAGGCGTTCATACAACTGAGGTGACTTCTCCGGGGCATTGTGGAACTCCATGCGATCGACCTCCGCCTTGCGGAGATACGTGGCGAGACCCAGGACCTCCTCGTACGCGCGAACGCCCTTGACCGTCTTGCGCGGCATGATCGGAGAGAAGCCGAGGACGACAAGCCCGCACGCTCCGACGGAGAGGCCGAGGACGAGCGATCCAGCGAGAACGGAAAACGCGATGCCGCCCAGAAGGCCAAGGACGCCGATCGAGACGTACAGCCCCCGAACCCGTTCGGGGTTCTGCCCGTAGAATCCTCGCGCGATCAACTCACCGTACAGCTTCGACTTCAGTGTCGGAAGGTGGGTGTAGAACTTGTGGGCGAGGGAGGAAACGAGGATCTCCCGATCGTCCTGCATCAGTGTCTCCAACAACCAACGCTGCACCGGCGCAAGACGGGAAACGTCCTTGTCCAGGCGACGGAGTCTGTAGTCGGTCGGCGAGACGTGCGACGCGCCTTGCGACGCGTCCTGTGTAGCCACCTCTTCGATGCGAAGGGTGCCGGCGACGGCGAGCTCGATCACCATGGCCGTTACATCGCGCAGGTCTACTCGGTCGTCGATCAACGTTCCCACCAACCCGGCGTGGGTATTCGTCGGCGGGGCGAAGGCCGGAGCGATTGCCCGCGTTCGCGGATCGCGCCCGACGTGCAGCCACAGGGCAAACATGCCGACCAGAGCGATGATCGGCAGAGCCGCCCACGCATTGGTTTGTAGGAAGCGAAACGCGGTCTCCCACGCAGAGGGTGGCGCAAACGGGAGCGGTTCCCGAGCCATGGATACGTCAATCGTCAGTCCAAGTCCCGGTGTCAGGTTTGATGCGGTGAACGTCAGCACGCCGTCCTGCCAGAATCCGTCGTCGCCGCGGTTCGTGCTGCCGCTTGCGCCGACGTACGATACGGAGGCGACGTCGCTCTCCGAGAGGACCTCGGGGACGACGAACCGAGCCGAGGCCGAAACGATCGGAATCCGCCACTCGTTCCCCGTGACGTTCCAGTAGAGCTGAACGTATTCATCGTGGAAGAGGAGCACGTTGCCTACCCGGTACATCACGATGTACACGTGCGTTCCCGTAATCCAGCGATCCGCGTCCCCGATCCGCAGCACCTGGGCTGCGCCGTCGCGACGCACCGATACGGGGACGTGTGCGTCGTCAAGCTGGACGCCGATCAACTCGAAGTCAATGCGCATGCGGGTTCCGAGAACCGCGTTTCGATACGAGAGCGGGATCTCCCGCTCGATCCCGTGGTACTGGTTCGTGCTGGGAAACGTGACCCGGAGCCGCTCTTCGACCAGCAGGCTGCCGTCGTCCTCCAGGGCCAGAACGGAATCGAAGCGGTCGACACGAAGCGAAGCCGCCGTGACGAAGAGCGATGTACAGCAGAGAATCAGTGTGCAAACGAACGCGTGTCGCATCAGTACCCCATCCTCGGCATGACGTCCTCCTCCTCGTGCGGAAGGATGTAGAAGTCGCGCGGCCTGAAGCGGAACATCGAGGCAACCATGCGACGCGGGAATGAGTACACGGCCAGGTTCAGCTCGCGGACGACCGTATTGTACGCGCGGCGAGCCGTCTGGATTCTGTCCTCGGTTTCCGAGAACGAAGCCTGAAGCGCGTGGAAGTTCTCACTGGCCTGCAGCTTGGGATACCCCTCGGACAGGGTGTACAACGCGAACAGTGCATCCTGCAACCGTTGCTGTGCCTCAGCCTGTTCACGCGGATCCTTGGCGTCAATCGACTGGTCTCTTGCTCGAGTCACTCGATCGAAGACGGCCGACTCGTGGGATGCGTAGCGTCTAGCCGTCTCCACCAGCAAGGGAACCAGATCCCAACGGCGCTGGATCTCGGACACGATGTCCTGCCATGCGCTGTCCGCCCGCTTGCGATACTGGGTCAGGCGATTGCGGGTAAGGACACCCCATGCAACGACGAAGCCGATGACGACGGCGGCGATGAACGTCCACGCTCCAGGTGCCATGGATCAGCCTCCTGCGATCGATCTTAGCCGCGGCGCAGGCATTCACCAAGGGGGCGCGGCACGCATGAGGGGATCTTGCGACCGGGCGCCCAAGCTCTGAAGAGCGGTTGAGAAGGGGGAATCGGAGTAGTATCCTCCGTGGGCTGCACGATCGTGCAATACGGAGGCGAACGATGTACAAGCGACTACTCACGCCGGGCCCGACACAGGTTCGGCCCGAAATCCTCAAGGAGCTTGCGACTCCTCAGATCCACCACCGCTCACCGGAGTTCTCGACGCTGTACGCGGAGATCCAACCGAAGCTGCAGAGCGTCCTGTACACGGAGAACCCGGTGCTGTTGTTCACGTCATCGTCGACCGGCGCGATGGAGTCTGCCGTCACGAATCTGGTCGCGAAGAAGTGTCTCAACCTCGTCAACGGTGCGTTCTCGCAGCGTTGGCACGAGATCACTGCCGGGAACGGCGTACCGTGCGACGCCTTGGAGGTCCCGTGGGACA
>Ga0272444_10001795_pt1 | contig 20264 bp, 18 predicted proteins | sample SSMForm13_FD_201033 | JGI IMG/M metagenome (GOLD analysis project Ga0272444, IMG submission 201033) | Marine sediment archaeal communities from Little Sippewissett salt marsh, Falmouth, MA, United States - SSM-Form-13 | ecosystem: Environmental > Aquatic > Marine > Wetlands > Sediment ... | reverse complement strand
CACTGCATCGGCGGTACTCAAGTCCTCGCGGCTCACCTTCGCCACCTGCACCTCGACATCCTCTACCTGCGCCATGTCCAACACCAATTGCCGCACCACGCCCGCCACCCCGCAATCGACAATCGCCGCGGTCAGGTAGCGCTTGCCAGTGCACAGCAACAGATTGCTGCTGATCCCTTCCACCACGTCGCCGGCCTGGTTGAGCATCACCCCTTCCACGTCCGGCGCGCTGATCTCGCGCCGCGCCAGCACCTGCTCGAGACGGTTCAGGTGTTTGATACCCGCCAGCACCGGTTGTTGTCCGAGGCGGGTTTCACACCATTGCAGGTGCAGGGGATGATCCGTGGCATACAAGGTGGTTGATGGCCAGGCGGAACACTGCAGCCAGCGCGTGACCGGCGCCTGCGGCGTGCGCGCATACCCGCGTTGTCCCTGTCCCGCACTGATGATGATTTTCAATACCGCCTGCGCCTGACTGTGAGCCAGTTGCCCGGCCTCTTCGCGCAGCAGCGCCTGATCCGGCGCCGCGATGCCGAGCCGCTCGCAGCCTTGCTGCAGGCGTAAAAAATGGCGTTCCCACAGACAGGGAACGCCATCGATAACCGCGAGCGTTTCGAACAGCCCGTCACCGAAGTGGAAGGCCCGGTCAGCCGAGAGGCCTGCTTCCACGGCCACGCCGTTGAGCAATACCGTCCCAGGCATGCGCGGGCAGCCCGGGGATCAGCCGTCGAAGCGACGGAATACCAGGGTGCCGTTGGTACCGCCAAAGCCGAAAGAGTTCGACAGGGCGATATCGAGCTTGGCCTCGCGTGCGGTGTGCGGCACATAGTCCAGGTCACACTGCTCGTCCGGATTGTCCAGGTTGATGGTCGGCGGCATCACCTGGTCGCGCAGCGCCAGCACCGTGAACAGCGCCTCGGCACCCCCGGCCGCACCGAGCATGTGACCGGTCATCGACTTGGTGGAACTGACCGCCAGCTTGTAGGCGTAGTCACCGAACGCGCGCTTGACCGCCATGGTCTCGGCCACGTCACCCGCTGGAGTGGAGGTGCCGTGAGCGTTGATGTAGTCCACCTGGTCGGTGTTGAGACCGGCATCTTCGAGGGCCAGCAGCATGCAGTCTGCAGCGCCCTCGCCGCCCGGCGACGGCGAGGTCATGTGGTAGGCATCGGAGTTCATCGCCGAACCGACCAGTTCGGCATAGATGGTCGCACCACGTGCCTTGGCGTGTTCGAGTTCCTCGAGCATCAGCACGCCGGCGCCATCACTGAGCACGAAGCCGTCGCGATCCTTGTCCCAGGGACGGCTGGCCGCCTGCGGATCGTCGTTGCGGGTGGACAGTGCGCGCGCCGCGGCAAAACCGCCCAGACCGGTCGGCGAGGTCGCCATCTCGGCACCACCGGCGAGCATGCAATCGACCGTGCCGTACTGGATCATGCGCATGGCATCACCGATGTTGTGAGCACCGGTGCTGCAGGCGGAGACGATGGAAATGTTCGGACCTTTCAGGCCGTACATGATCGACAGGTTGCCGGCGACCATATTAATGATGTTGGCGGGCACGAAGAACGGAGAGATCTTACGCGGACCACCCTTCAGGTAGTTGCCATAACCGGTTTCGATACCGGTGACACCGCCGATGCCGGAGCCGATGGCCACGCCGATGCGCTTGGCGTTTTCCTCGCTGACCTCCAGCCCGCTGTCCCTGAGTGCCTGCACGCCGGCCGCGATGCCGTAATGGATGAAGGCATCCATTTTCCTGGCTTCTTTCTTGGGGATGTAATCCTCAACATTGAAACCGTAGATGGGGCCTCCGAAGCGAACGCTGAACGGCTCGATTTCGAAATGGGTGATCGGCTGGATACCGCTCTTGCCTGCCAGGATACTCTCCCAGCCAGTGGCGACATCCAGGCCAACCGGTGCCACCAATCCCAGGCCGGTAACGACCACTCTTCTGTCGGACTTGTAAGACATCAGGGGGATTCTCTTTACCTGTCACATTCTGGAAATCAAAAAGCCGCAGTGCCAGGACTTCGAGCCTGACACTGGCGGCCCTGCATAGCGCGAGCTTCGATCAGCTATTGGCGTTGACGTAGTCGATCGCCTGCTGAACGGTGGTGATCTTCTCGGCTTCCTCGTCCGGAATCTCGGTCTCGAATTCCTCTTCCAGGGCCATCACCAGTTCAACGGTGTCCAGAGAGTCCGCGCCCAGATCGTCGACAAAGGATGCCGCATTGGTCACTTCTTCTTCTTTTACACCCAGTTGCTCAACAACGATCTTCTTAACGCGTTCTTCAATAGTGCTCATGTCGGTTTATTCCTCCAGCTATGCGTGAAAATAGGGTCACGCGATGACGCCGTATTGTATGCGCAAAACGCCCTGCTTCATAGGGTTTTGGCCGCAACACGGAATTGATAAAAAAACTATATGAATCAGTCTTCTAGCGACGCTTTCTCAAGCCATGTACATGCCGCCGTTGACATGGATGGTCTCACCGGTGATGTAGCCGGCGGCATCCGACGCCAGGAACCCGACCGCAGCCGCAATCTCCTGTGGCTGACCGAGGCGAGCCAGCGGAATGGCCGAGAGCAGCGCCTCGCGCTGTGCATCCGGCAGTTCACGGGTCATGTCGGTGTCGATGAAACCGGGCGCGACCGCATTCACGGTGATGCCACGCGAGCCGACTTCCTGCGCCAGCGACTTGGTGAAGCCGACCATGCCCGCCTTGGCGGCGGCATAGTTGGTCTGCCCTGCGTTGCCGCTGGCACCGACCACCGAGGCGATATTGATGATGCGGCCGGTCTTGGCCTTCATCATCGGCCGCAGGCAGGCCTTGGCCACCCGGTACAGGGAGGTCAGATTGGTGTTGATCACGCTGTCCCACTCGTCCGCCTTCATGCGCATCAGCAGGTTGTCGCGGGTGATACCGGCGTTGTTGACCAGCACGGTGACGGTGCCGTACTTCTCGGCGATCTGCTTCAGTACCGACTCGACCGAGGCGTCGTCGGAGACATCCAGTTTCATGCCCTGGCCGGCGATACCGGCCTCGGCGAACGCCGCGCTGATCGCCTCGGCGCCGCCATCCGAGGTGGCGGTGCCGATCACGGTCATGCCCTGCTTGCCCAGTTGCTCGGCGATCGCCTTGCCGATGCCCCGGCTGGCGCCGGTTACCAATGCGATGGTCTTGTCAGACATTCGCAGCCTCCAAAGCCTTTTCCAGTGAAGCCCCGTCGAACACCGCCAGGGCCGAAAGATTCTTGTCGATGCGCCTGCACAGGCCGGTGAGCACCTTGCCCGGGCCCGCCTCGATGATGGTCTGCGCGCCGCGCCCGGCCATTTCCCGTACCGACTCGACCCAGCGTACCGGGCTGTACAGCTGCTCCTTGAGCAGTTGACGGATCTGCTCGGTATCGTCGCTGGACGCGACATTCACGTTCTGCACCACCGGCACGGCGGGCGCGTTGAAAGTCATACCCTGCATGACGATTGCCAGCTGATCGGCGGCGCCCTGCATCAGGGCACAGTGCGACGGCACACTCACATCCAGCGGCAGCGCGCGCTTGGCGCCGGCCTGTTTCGCCAGGTCGATGGCACGCGCAATGGCGGCGGCATTGCCGGCGATCACCACCTGGCCCGGCGAGTTGAAGTTGACCGCCGCGGCCACCTCGCCCTGTTGCGCCTGGTCGCAGATCTCACGCACCTTGTCGTCATCCAGGCCGAGGATCGCCGCCATGGCGCCCTCGCCTTGCGGCACCGCACTTTGCATCAGCCGGCCACGCTCGGCCACCAGCCGGACCGCATCGGCAAACGAGATGGCACCTGCCGCGACCATCGCCGAATATTCGCCCAGGCTGTGCCCGGCCATTACCAGGGGCGCCGGCCCGCCCTGCTCGTTCCACACGCGCCATACACTGATCCCGGCACTGAGCATGGCCGGCTGGGTGTTCTGGGTGCGGTTCAGTTCCTCGGCCGGCCCTTGCTGCGACATCGCCCACAGGTCGAGCCCGAGCACATCCGAGGCCTCTTCGAAGGTGCTCTTGACCGTGGCAAAGGAGGATGCGAGATCGGCCAGCATGCCCACCGACTGGGAGCCCTGGCCGGGAAAAGTCATTGCAAATGCAGTCATGGAAAACTCTTAGAAAGTCAGCAGTACCGAGCCCCAGGTGAATCCACCACCAAAGGCCTCCAGCAGCAGGGTTTCACCCTTTTTGATGCGGCCGTCACGCACGGCGGTGTCCAGCGCCAACGGAACCGAGGCGGCCGAGGTGTTGCCATGCTGATCGACCGTGACCACCACCTTGTCCATGCCCATGTTGAGCTTGCGCGCGGTGGCATTGATGATGCGGATGTTGGCCTGGTGCGGCACCAGCCAGTCCACATCGCTTTTTTTCATCTTGTTCGCTTCGAGCGTCTCGTCGACGATGCGGCCGAGGGTGTTGACCGCCATCTTGAACACCTCGTTGCCGCGCATCTTGGTGTAGTGCGGGTCGCCACCGTCCTCGTTGTCGTCGAGATTGTCGAAACCGCGCGATACCCCACCGGGCACGTGCAGCAGCTTTTCGTAGGCGCCGTCTGCATGCAGGTGCGAGGAAAGAATGCCCGGCTCATCAGAGGCCTCGAGCACCACCGCGCCGGCACCGTCGCCGAACAGCACGCAGGTGCCGCGATCGCTCCAGTCGATCAGTCGCGAGAAGGTCTCGGCACCGATCACCAGGGCACACTTGTGGGTGCCGGAGCGGATGAACTTCTCCGCGGTAGCCAGCGCATACACGAAGCCGGTGCACACCGCCTGGATATCGAAGGCAGGGCAGCCATGGATGCTCAGGCGCTGCTGCAGCAGGCAGGCGGTGCTGGGGAAGATCTTGTCCGGGCTGGTGGTGGCGAGCACGATCAGGTCGACATCGACAGGCTGTTTGCCGGCTGCATCCAGCGCGCGCAGGGCCGCCTGTTCGGCCAGGTCGCAGGTGGTCTCGCCGTCGCCGGCGATATGACGCTTGACGATACCGGTGCGCTCGCGGATCCACTGGTCCGTGGTGTCGACCAGCTTTTCCAGGTCCTGGTTGGTCAGCACCTTTTCGGGCAGATAGCTGCCGGTACCGGTGATGCGGGCATAGTGCGTCATGCGCTGGCCTTTTGTTCGAGCTGGGCAGCCACTTTCTCGGTGATGCGGTTGGCCACGTCCGCCATCGCCTCTTTGCGCGCGATGGCGATCGCGTTCTCAAACGACACCGCATCGGCTCCGCCATGGCTTTTCACCACGATGCCGCGCAGTCCCAGCAGGGGCGCGCCATTGTAGCGGCGCGGGTCGATACGGCGGCGCAGTCGCCGCAGGATCGGCAGCACCAGTAAAGCCGCCAGCTTGGTCAGCGGATTACGCTTGAATTCCACGGTGAGGAAATGGCGAATCATCTTGGCCACGCCTTCGCTGCTCTTCAGCGACACATTGCCGACAAAGCCATCGGTGACCACGATATCCAGGCCTTCACGCAGATAGATATCGTCACCCTCCACGTAACCGAGATAGTTGAGGCCATTAGCGCCTTGCAGCAGCTGATGCGCCAGCTTGACCTGCTCGATACCCTTGATCTCTTCCTGGCCGATATTCAGCAAGCCGACCGAGGGAGTCTCCACTCCTTCGACCGCCGTGACCAGTTCCGAGCCCATCACCGCGAATTGCAGCAGATGCTCGGCCGAGGAGTCGATGTTGGCACCCAGGTCCAGCACCCAGGTGCGCCCGTCGGTAGACGGCAGCGCGGTGATGATGGCCGGCCGGTCGACATTCGGAATGGTCTTGAGGACGAAGCGCGCGGTCGCCATCAGGGCCCCGGTATTGCCGGCGCTGACACAGGCATCCGCCTCACCCGCCTTGACCAGGTTGATGGACACACGCATGGACGAGTCCTTCTTGCCGCGCAGCGCGCTGGAAGGCAGTTCGTCCATCTCCACCGTCTGCGTGGCATGCCGGATCGACAGGCGCTCGGGTTCCACCCCGTCAGGCAGGTGCTGGCGAATCGCCTCTTCCCGCCCGACCAGGATCAGACTGCAGTCGCTGTTGTTACGCAGAAACTTCAGCGCAGCCGGAACCACAACGGACGGCCCATGGTCGCCGCCCATTGCATCCAGGGCCAAGGTAATCGAAGCGCTCACGCCGGATTTTTGCCGCAACCGCTAACGCAGACACACAGCCGCGATACAGACACAGCGAACGGTGTTTACTTTTCGACGACTTTACGGCCGCGGTAGAAACCGTCCGGGCTCACGTTGTGACGCAGGTGGGTTTCACCGGAAGTCGGGTCTACCGACAGGGTTTCGGACTTGAGGCCATCGTGGGCGCGACGCATGCCACGCTTGGACGGGGTTTTACGATTCTGTTGAACAGCCATGTTTGTCTCCTGGGGACAATCGATTTTTAATCTTCGGTGTCGCGCTTCAGATTGGCGAGTACGGCAAAGGGATTGTCCTTGGCCGGCTCCTCATCTTCCACTGCAACCTGCTCGACCTTAAAGTCAGCAAGATTGACCCTGCACTGGGCCTCGGGATGACGCGGCGCCGACGGAACCGCCAGAATCAACTCGTCCTCGATCAGATCGGCCGGATGCAGCAGGCGCTCCTCCAGCAACAGCGGATCGTAATCCTCGGGAAGCTGCTCCGCTTCCTGGGGCCCGCTGACAGGGCTGAGTTGGAACCGCACGTCCACATCCAGCGTCATGTCGTTCAGGCAGCGCTGGCAGCAAACCACCAGACTGGCCGTCACATGACCGCGGATGCGCAAGCGACGCTCGGCGTCCTGATCGAACTCCAACGTAAACGCCGCTTCGCCTTCGTCAGAGGTCAGAAGCGGCGCCAGACGTGGGAAATCCCGAAGCGCAATGCTTCCTTTAAACCCTTTCCCCTGCTCGCACAGGCGGCGGGGATCGGCTTGCTCGGGAAGCTGCGACAACATAAGCGCGCAATTCTATGAAAACACTTGAAAAATAGCAATAAGCAACATGCGTTTTACGACCGCCCCTGCGGCGGCCGAAATCAGTTGCAAATCACCCGCTTACGCCGGTCAGCCGCCGACCACCGCGAGCAGCACGCCGGCCGCGACCGCCGAGCCGATCACCCCGGCCACGTTCGGCCCCATCGCGTGCATCAACAGGAAGTTGTGGTGGTTGGCCTCGAGGCCGACCTTGTTGACCACGCGCGCGGCCATCGGCACCGCGGAAACGCCGGCCGCGCCGATCAAGGGGTTCACCCTGCCGCCGGAGGTGCGGTACATGATCTTGCCCATCATCACGCCGGCGGCGGTGCCGATCGCAAAAGCCACCGCTCCCAGGGCGAGGATGCCCAGGGTCTCCACGCTGAGGAACTTGTCGGCCTGCAGCTTGGAGCCGATCGACAGGCCGAGGATGATGGTGACCGCATTGATGATCTCGTTCTGTGCCGCCTTGCTCAGACGGTCCACCACGCCGGACTCGCGCAGCAGGTTGCCGAAGGTCAGCATGCCGATCAGCGGCGCCGCCGACGGCAGGAACAGCAGACACAGCAACAGCACGGTTAAGGGGAACAGGATCTTCTCCAGCTTGCTCACCGGGCGCAGCTGCGACATCTCGACCATGCGCTCCTTCTCGGTGGTCAGCAGGCGCATGATCGGCGGCTGGATGATCGGCACCAAGGCCATGTAGGAATAGGCCGCCACGGCAATCGCGCCGAGCAGGTCCGGCGCCAGCTTGGAGGCGAGGAAGATCGCGGTCGGGCCGTCGGCACCGCCGATGATGGCAATCGCCGAGGCATCGGCGAGGCTGAAATCGAAACCGGGCACCGCGTTCAGCGCCAGCGCACCGAGCAACGTGAAGAAGATGCCGAACTGCGCCGCCGCGCCGAGCAACAGGGTGCGCGGCATGGCGATCAGGGCGCTGAAGTCGGTCAGCGCGCCTACGCCCATGAAGATCAACAGAGGCGCGACCCCCGAGGCGATGGCCACGTCATAGAACACGGCCAACATGCCACGCTCATAGCCGAACGATTCGGCCAACTGGCGTGCTGCAATCGCCTGCTCGCCAGTGGCATGCTTCCAGGCGTCGGCCAGTTGATCGAGCGGAGCGTTGAGCAACTGTGCCAGCGCGGCCAGGTGCTCGGGCTTGGCCTCCATCAACAGATGCCCGACCGCGCCCTCGGCGAGTCCGGCCACCGGGATGTTGGCCAGCACACAGCCGAACCCGATCGGCAGCAACAACAGCGGCTCAAACCCCTTGCGGATGGCCAGGAACATCAGCAGACCGCCGATGACGATCATCAGCGACTGGTCCCAGGCCAGGTTGGCAATTCCCATCGACTGCCAGAGTGCTTCGAATCCTGCTTCCATGGTGGGCGCCTACCTCAACCCAGGGTCAGCAGGGTGTCGCCAACCTGCACCATGTCGCCTTCCTTGACCGCCACCGACTGCACGGTACCGTCCGCCGGCGCGCGCACCTCGGTCTCCATCTTCATCGCCTCCAGCACCATGATCACATCGCCGGCGCTGACCGCCTGGCCGGCGGCGACTTTGACCTTGAAGATGGTACCGGCCAGCGGTGCCGGGACCGCCTGGCCCGCACCGGCCGGCGCTGCCGGAGCAGCCGCCGGTGCAACTGGTGTTGCAGCAGCGGGCTGGACATTCGTGACCTCGCCGCCCGGCGCCACCATGACACTGTAGGTACGCCCGTCCACCGTGACCTGGTAGGCCTCGGCGCCACCGCTGGCGGCCGGTGCCGCAGCGGCTGCAGGGGGCGCCGCTGCCGGTTCGACACCCGGCACCGGCTCGAAGGCGTCCGGGTTGTCGCGATTCTGCAGAAACTTCAGACCGACCTGCGGGAACAGCGCGTAGGTCAGCACGTCGTCGATCATGTTCTCCGCGACGCGAATGTTCTTTTCGCTCGCCAGAGTGTTGAACTCCTCGGTCAATGCGTCGATTTCGTTGTCGAGCAGGTCTGCCGGGCGACAGGTGATCGGCTCCTGACCGTCTTCCAGGACCCGCTGCTGCAGTTCCTTGTCGACCGGTGCCGGCGTAGCGCCGTACTCGCCCTTGAGCACGCCCGCGGTTTCCTTGGTGATGCTCTTGTAGCGCTCGCCGGTAAGCACGTTCAGCACCGCCTGGGTGCCGACAATCTGCGAGGTCGGGGTGACCAGCGGCAGGTAGCCCAGGTCCTGGCGTACGCGCGGAATCTCTTCGAGCACCTCGTCGAGTCGGTCGGCCGCGCCCTGCTCGCGCAGCTGGTTCTCCATATTGGTGAGCATGCCACCCGGCACCTGGGCCACCAGGATGCGCGAGTCCACGCCCCTCAAGGAGCCTTCGAACTTCGCATATTTCTTGCGCACCTCGCGGAAGTAGGCGGCGATCTCTTCGAGCAGCTTCAGATCGAGCCCGGTGTCGCGCTCGGTGCCCTGCATGATGGCCACCATCGACTCGGTCGCGGAATGGCTGTAGGTCATGGCCATCGAGGAGATGGTGGTGTCGACCACGTCGACCCCCGCCTCGGCGGCCTTGGTCAGGGTGGTGGTGCTCATGCCGGTGGTGGCATGACTGTGCAGGTGGATCGGGATGCCCACCGTCTCCTTCAGCCGGGTGACCAGTTCAAAGGCGGTAAAGGGAGTGAGCAGGCCGGCCATGTCCTTGATCGCGATGGAATGGCAGCCCATCTCTTCCAGGCCCTTGGCCATGTTCAGCCAGTACTCGAGATTGTGCACCGGGCTGGTGGTGTAGGACATGGTGCCCTGGGCGTGCTTGTCGACCTTGAGCGTGGCCTTGACCGCGGTCTCCAGGTTGCGCAGGTCGTTCATCGCATCGAAGATGCGGAACACGTCCATGCCGTTGGCTGCGGCGCGCTCGACAAACTTCTCGACCACGTCGTCCGCATAGTGACGGTAGCCGAGAATATTCTGCCCGCGGAACAGCATCTGCATCGGCGTGTTCGGCATCGCCTTTTTCAGCTCGCGCAGGCGCTCCCACGGGTCTTCGCCGAGATAGCGGATGCACGCATCGAAGGTCGCCCCGCCCCAGGTTTCGAGCGACCAGAAGCCGACCTGGTCGAGCTTCTCGGCGATCGGCAGCATATCGTCCAGACGCATGCGCGTGGCAAACAGCGATTGGTGCGCATCACGCAGCACCAGGTCGGTAATGGCAAGCTTATTGGTACTCATAGGTTCGGTTCTGTTGTCTTGAGTTGACCGATCAGGCCTTGTGGGTCGAACGGTAACGGGCAACCGCCGCGCTGATTACGGCGATCAGAGTGGAGTCGGCAGCGCCCGCGTCGGTTACGGTCACACCACCGGAAGGGATCGGATGGGCCTCGCCTTTGTCCAGCCAGGCCGCGAGCGCACACATGCCGCGCAGGGTGAAAATCAGGATGGTCAGAAAGACGAACACGATCCCCATCCCCAGAACCATCAGTTCCACGCCGGACATCATCAAATCCGATAGAGCCATTGCCCCCTCCTCTTTATCTTTATGTACCCGGACAAGGGCATGTGCTGCTCGGCCGCCGCAAATACCGGGTCGATAAGCGCGGCATTCTATCGGATTACACCGGCATTAGGGAGTCGGCCCGGGACATGCCGCGGCGCCGAGCCGCTCGCGCGGATTTCGGCTGATAAGGCTTGTTTCCGGCCTAATTGCGCACTTTATCCGGCAAATCAGCCTGTTTTTACGCATCTTCATAGGCACAGCGCAATGCAGCATTGGCCCAAACAAGACCTGATTTGCAAAGCATTTGAAATTTTAATCTTTCAAAAATGCCCGGAATTGACGATCTGCTAAAATGCGCGGCCGTTTTCCCAGCTGCAGCAGGCCCCGACATGGCGCAACCCCTGGTTCTCGCTTCCACCTCGCCCTATCGACGTGAACTCTTGCAGCGTCTGTACTTGAGCTTCGACACCGCGGCGCCGGACATCGACGAGACGCGGCTTGACGGTGAAAGCCCGCAACAACTGGTCGAACGCCTGGCCCGGGCGAAGGCCGAGGCGGTCGCGCTGCAACACCCGCAGGCACTGATCATCGGCTCCGACCAGGTGGCCTGCATCGACGAGCAGATCCTCGGCAAACCGGGCAACCGGGAAAACGCCATCGCCCAGCTGCAGATGGCCTCGGGAAAAACGGTCACCTTCTACACCGGGCTGTGCCTGCTGAACGCGGCGAGAGGCGCCGCGCAGACCCGCTGCGAGCCGTTCAAGGTACATTTCCGCCCACTGGATCGGGCGCAGATCGAGCGTTATGTGGACCGGGAACAGCCGTTCGGCTGCGCCGGCAGCTTCAAATCGGAAGGCCTGGGTATCAGCCTGTTCACGCGCCTGGAAGGCGACGACCCGAATGCGCTGATCGGCCTGCCGCTGATCCGCCTGATCGCGATGCTCGAGGTCGAGGGCATCGCGCTGCCCTGAAGGTTGCTTACTGCGCCTTCCTCAGGAACGACTCGAACATCAGGACCGCCCAGATCTGCGGCCCGAAGTCGTCCTTGCCATCGAGATGCCGCTGCCACAGCCGCAGCAATGCGCGCCGATCGAACACCGCCGCATCGTGCAAGGCCTCGCTGTGCATCACCTGCTCCACACGCTCGCGTAAAGGACCCCTGAACCATTGGCGCAGCGGCACCGCGAAACCGCGTTTGCGCCGGTACAGGATATCGTGCGGCAGCACAGGCTCCATGGCCTTCTTGAGCAGCCATTTGCCCTCTCCCGCGCGCCTTTTCTGCTGCGCCGGCAGCCCGGCCGCCCATTCCAGCAGCGGGTGATCGAGCAGCGGCACCCGCACCTCCAGGGCATGCGCCATGCTGGCACGATCGACCTTGGTGAGGATGTCACCGGGCAGGTAGGTCTTCATATCCAGGTACTGGGCCAGCGCGACCGGATCATCCCCGTCAAAGGCGGCCGCATGCCGCTGACTGACCTGATCCGCCCGGTAGCCCTGCAACTCGCTGCGGAATTCCCGCCGATACAGCTGCGCACGCAGGTCGTTCTTCATCACCGAATTGATTTCGAAAAACGCGGTGACCGCGTCCTGGCCCTGCGAGATCAATGCCTGGCGACGACGCAACCCCGCCGGCATCCAGGAGGCGTCCGGGTAGATGCCGCCGACCGCGCCGAGCATGCCGCGCAACCAGCCGGGCAGCCGCTGTTTCGCGGCCAGGTCGTCGGCATGCTGGGCATAGCGCCGGTAGCCGGCCAGCACCTCGTCGCCACCGTCGCCGGAGAGCACCACCGTGACATGCTTCTTCGCCAGCTGGCACACACGGTAGGTGGGCAAGGCGGAACTGTCGGCGAACGGCTCGTCGTACAGGTCGACCAGCACATCCAGCAAGGAATAGTCGTCCGGGTCGACGTGTTCCACCTTGTGCTGGGTGTTGAACAACTGTGAGACCTGGCGCGCATAGGCGGACTCGTCGAAATCCGCTTCGCCGAAGGCAATCGAACAGGTATTCACCGGATCATCGTTCAGGCCGGCCATGCTGGCGACGACGCTGCTCGAATCCACCCCGCCGGAAAGAAAGGCACCCAGCGGCACTTCGGCGACCAGACGGATATCCACCGCTTCGCGCAGACGCTCGCGCAACTGCGCCATCGCCTCCTCGTCGCTTTGCTCACGCACCTGGGCAAACGACACATCCCAGTACTGGCGCGTCTGCGGCACGGCAGCTGCCGGATAGGCCAACATCAGCGTATGTCCAGGCGGCAGCTTGCAAACACCCTGGTAGATGCTGCGCGGCTCCGGCACATAGCCGAAACCGAAATACTCCTCGACCGCCAGCCTGTCCAGTTGCGGGCGGAAGCGAGGGTGCAGCCTCAGTGCCTTCAGTTCCGAAGCGAAAACCAGATCGCCATTGTCGAGCAAGGCATAGTAGAGCGGCTTGATGCCGAGCCGGTCGCGCGCCAGGAACAGCAACTGGCGATTACGGTCCCAGATGGCGAAGGCGAACATGCCGCGGAAGCGCTGCACGCACTGCTCGCCCCAGGCCTCCCAGGCATGCACGATGACCTCGGTATCCGAATGGGTGCGAAACACGTGTCCCAGCGCCTGCAACTGTTCGCGCAACGGGCGGAAATTGTAGATTTCGCCGTTGAACACCACGACCACCGAGCCGTCTTCATTGAACAAGGGCTGCTGCCCATCGGCCCGATCGATGATGGAAAGGCGGCGATGACCCAGCCCTACCCCATCTTCCAGGTGCAGGCCGCCCTCGTCCGGCCCCCTGTGCAACAGCGACTGGTTCATCGCCTGCAACAGTTCCCTGTCGATCGGCGAGCGCTGTTGTGTCTGAAATATACCGACCAGTCCGCACATATCCGTCTACTCGTCGGCCAGCGACACCTTGTCCAGTTCGCGCGCGATGGCCGGGTAGTTGGCGTGCACGAAATCGGCCAACAAGCCGGCGGCCGCATCCGACGCCTCGCCATCGATCTCGGTCGCCACCGCTATCCAGGCCCCGTCCGCGCGGCCATCGAAAATCCGCGACCAGGCCTCCTGCCACTTGCTTTGATAACGCCCGTTCAGGTCGTGCCCGGCGATCCGATGCCACTGCCACACCAGGATGCGCTCCATGCGGAAGGCGCTGACCTTGCGTGTCAGCAGATACTGATTGACCTGCTGCGGCAGGCCCTCTGCCTGCAGTTCATAAGCGGACAAGACCTGGCTCTGCTGCCGCCCGCGATCATCGCCAACCACCGCGTTGTCACCCGAGATGGCTTCGTATCCCTGTCGTTGTGCGGGATAAAGCGCGGCGAACAAGGACACCCGGTCCTCGCCGCGGGCAAGATTCTGACGCAGCACAAACTCGGTCGGCAGATAAGTGGGCGCCAGATAAGACTCGCCCTCCACCAGGCGCCAGGGCTCAGCGACCGCCGGCGTGGCAATGGAATCCTGCCGGGTATCGCCGCTCGCCTTTGCCGAGACCGCCAGGCCCTGCGCAAGCGAGGGGATGGCCAGCGCGGCGATCAACACACCGAGGAAACGGCCGGGTCCGGCATGGCTTGCCGGCGTTGCCTGTTCCGGCAGGCGAATCGGCGGGTGCGGTTCCTGCCAGAAACCTCCGATCCAGAACAACAACAGCATCACCACGCCGAAAAACACCCAGCCATAGATCAGGTGATCGATGCCGGTGGCCAACTGCATGTCGCTCAGATGGCCGATCATGACAATCGCGTAGGCACGCAGGCCGTTGGCCAGGATCGGCACGATTGCCGACAGGGCGATAAAGGCCAGACGCTTCCACAGCGTATGGTAGGAAACATAGGCATACAGAAAGCCCAGGGTGACCGAGGCGATGATGTAACGCACCCCGCTGCAGGCCTCGACCACCGACCAGGAGCCGGTCGGCAACATGAACCACATACCTTCCCGATAGACCGGTATCCCGGTCAGGCGCAATGCCTCGACCGTGAAGGTGGCGGTGTACTCCATCATCGGCGGCACCAGGTCTTCCCCCATCGGTACCGCGAACAGCAGAAACAGCAGCGGGAAGGCGAGGAACAGCGAGATGCGCCAGCCGAGGATCGCCGCCGCCGAGCCGATCAATATCCCCACCATGGCCAGCTGCTCGACCACCAGCACACCGGTCAGATGCCCGAGCAGCCAGCCGATCGCGGCCAATGCCACCGCGAGCAAGGGCATGAACACCGGCTCCGGCGCGACCTTGGCCAGTTCACCGCGTTTCTGCCAGGCCAGCCACAGGGTGATAGGCAGGATCACGAAACCATGATTGTAGGTCTCTCCGCCGGACCACACGGCGACGAAGGACTCGCTGGTCGGCAGCAGGATCAGCACCACGCCGAGCAGCATCAGCAGCAGCGCGACGCCTGCGTAGCGCCATTGTTGCGGCATAAGGGGCACGGCCGAACTCATCGCTCACCCCATGCCGGCTGGTGGTGCTTCCAGCAGTTGCTGAAAGTGCTGCAAATTCCGGTCCCAGGCAAAACACTTCTCCATCAAGGCCCGCCCCTCGTTGGCGAGGCGGCTGCGTAACTGTTCATCATCGAGCAGGTTCTCGATCGCCTCACAAATCGCCGATGGTGTATCGGCGAGCATCAGGTGCCTGCCCGATTCAGCGGGGATGCCTTCCAGGGCCGGTGAGGTCACCACGGTCGGGCGCGCCATCGCCAGACTCTCCAGTACCTTGTTCTGGATGCCCCGCGCAATGCGCAGCGGTGCGACGCAGACGTCGGCATGCTGGACATAGTCGCGGATATCGTCAACGCGGCCGGTCACGTGGACATCGCCGGCCTGTTGCAGACTCTGCACCTCGCGGGTCGGATTGCCGCCGACGATCCACAATGCGATGCGCCGGCGCGCGCGCAACAAAGGCATCACCTCGCGCACAAACCATTGCACTGCATCCACGTTCGGCCAGTAATCCATTGCCCCGACGAACACCAACCGCGCCACACCCTGCTGCTCGGCAAACGGATTGCGAAGCGTCGGGTCCGCAGCAAAACGCTGCAGGTCCACGCCATTGTAGATCGCATGCACCTTGTCGGCACTGCGCGGCGCCAGGCTGCGGAACAAGGCCGCTTCGTGTTCGGATACAAACACGCTGGCATCGAACTGGCGTGCCACCTGCCGCTCGAAACACAGCAGGCGTTCGCCTTCGCGACGGTAGACCCGGTTCATCGGAAACTTTTTGCGCTCCGCATACTGCAGCCATTTGTCCGAATCGATATCGATGAAATCCATCACCCTGCGCATGCCGGCAAACCGCGTATGCAACAGGAACTGGGCGGTCGCCGAAGAGAAGGCGATGGCATGGCGGATATCCTCGCCCTGTACCACCTGATCGACCCAGGCCTGCAGTTTCCTGCTCGCATAGTACGGCAGGGTCAGCGCCGTGCCACTGAGCAATCCCCGCAGACTCGCCAATTTGCGCACTGTCGGACTGATCGTGACAAAGCAGGTGCCGGCACACAGTTGCTGCAGTTTTTCACGGTGTACCTGGTCTGCCGGATCGTCGATAAAACAGCCGAGAAACACCCGGTAATGGCGCAGCAGCGACAGCAGCAAGTGATAGGAACGGATCTTGTCGCCCTTGTTGGGCGGATAGGGAATCCTGTGCACCAGCAGCAACAATGGCGGCTTTTGCTGTGACTGCATCAATGCCTTGCCTTGCTTAGCCGATGCGCTGGTCGGGAGTCGTCAGCATGTCCACCATTCTTCCCCAGCGGAAATCGCCGAGCAGGCGGTCCAGGCGCTTTTCGGTGCGATGCAGATTGACGTAATGGCGGAACCGGGTTTTCGCATCCAGCCCCGGCATGCGCGGCTGCTGCGGATCGATCTCCCAGGGATGGAAATAGAAGATCACCGGCTGGCGGTCCTGACTATTCACCCGGCGCATCGCCCAGCGCATCGCCGCGTACGGCACCAGGCGGAACCAGCCGCCGCCGGCGCACGGCAGATTGCGCTTGCCCAGGCGCACCGTGGTCACCGGGAATTCCACGAACTCGTCATCATGCGGGTTGAACGCAAACCGCGGCGCATCCGGCATGCCGTACAGATCGTGCTTGATCGGGAAGATGCTGGAACTGTAGCGATGCCCGGTCTGGTTGAGCACTTCCAAGGCCCACAGGTTGTTCTCGCCGATCGAGTAACTGGCCGCACGGTAGCCTTGCACCGCCTGGCCTCCGACATCCTCGAGCATATGCTTGGTGCGGATCACGTCTTCGCGGAACTGTTCCTGGTTCTGCTGGGTCACCCGCACATGCGACCAGCCGTGACTGGCCAGTTCATGGCCTTCGTCAACCAGCCGCCGCACCATCGCAGGATAGCGCTCGGCGATCCAGCCAAGGGTGAAAAAGGTGCCCTTGACCCCATGCGTATCGAACATCTGCAGAATGCGATCGATATTGGCCTCGACGCGGCAGTGCTTGTCATTCCAGTCCGCCCGGTCGACATAGCGTTCGAACGCCGAAACCTGGAAATAGTCCTCCACATCGACGGTCATTGCATTCTGCAGTTCGGGGGCATTCATGTTTCAGTCCGCAGGTGCGTAGAGGTCAAAAAGTATATCGGCTATGCGCTGGGCGGCATGCCCATCCCACAGCTCGGGCACCCGCCCAGCCTTGCCGCCGGTACTCAGGATATCGTCGACACAGGCACGGATTGCGGTCGGGTCGGTGCCGACGATGGTGTTGGTGCCGGCGCTGACGGTGATCGGCCGCTCGGTGTTCTCGCGCAGGGTGACGCAGGGCACACCCAGCGCGGTGGTCTCTTCCTGGATGCCGCCCGAGTCGCTGAGCACCATGCGTGCCTCGGCCATCAGGCCCAGCAGTTGCAGGTAGCCCAGCGGCGGCAGGGTGAATATCTGCGCCTGCTCGAGCAGCTGCTGCAGGCCGGCCTGTTCGATGCGCGCGGCGGTACGCGGATGCATGGGAAACAGCAGCGGAATGTCCTGGCTGATCTGCGCCAGCACCTGCAGCAGGCGCTCGAGCACCGCCGGATCGTCGACATTGGACGGCCGATGCAGGGTGAGCACGGCGAACCCGCGATCGTCGGCCCGGAAGGCATCGATATCCGCCATGGTTTGCGCTGCAGGCACGGCGTGCGCCCTGTTGGCCAGCAGCGTATCGATCATCACGTTGCCGACAAAATGAATCCGCTCGTCGGCGATGCCCTCGCGCAACAGGTTTTCGCGGCCATCCGGCTCGGTAGTGAACAGGTTGTCCGACAACTGGTCGGTGAGCACCCGGTTGATCTCCTCGGGCATGTCACGATCGAAGCTTCGTAGGCCGGCCTCGACGTGCACCACCGGCACTCCCTTCTTGGCCGCGACCAATGCGCAGGCAATGGTCGAGTTCACATCCCCCACCACCAGCAACACATCCGGGCCCAGATCATCCAGCACCGGCTCGAAGCGCAGCATGATCTGCGCGGTCTGCTGGGCATGGCTGCCGGAGCCGACTTCCAGATCTATATCCGGCTGGGGGATATCCAGCTGGCGGAATATCGCCTCCTTCATCGCCTCGTCATAATGTTGCCCGGTATGCAGCAGCACGGCCTCGAAACGCTCCGGCCGAGCGGCGAAGGCACGCATCAGCGGCGCGATTTTCATGAAATTGGGACGTGCACCGACGATGCACATCACCTTCACCCGTGGCCCAATCCGCTCATTCATCCGAATCGACTTCCATCTGCAAGAGAATGGCCTTTTTCAGCAAGGCCCGGTCTTTTTTCATCTGCTCCTGCAGGCGCGCCACCGTGGCTTCGAGCGCTTCCAGCCTTGAGCCCATATCGCCGCCAAGCGCTTCCGGCTGCTGCACACCGGCCTGTTCGGCCTTTGCCGATGCCGGCACACTATGCCCGACTTCCTGGGCGACCTCGGCGACCACGGTATCGACATCCGCCGCCGTGATCTGGGCCTTTTCCTCGAGTGCCCCGAACAACAGCAAACGATCCACCAGGGTGTTGACCCGGCGCGGAATGCCCTGGGTTGCATTATGCAAATGATCGTAGGCCTCGTCGCTGATGCTCGGATTCCCGGACCAGCCGACCAGGGCAAGCCGGTGCTCGATGTAGGACTGCATCTCGTCACGTGCCAGCGGCCGCAGGTGATAGCCGGCAATGATGCGCTGCCTGACCTGTTCCATACCCGTGCCCTGCAGGGTGCGCTTGAGTTCCGCCTGGCCGATCAGAAAACTCTGCAACAGCGCCTGCCCTTCCTGCTGGTAGTTGGACAGCATGCGCAGTTCCTCGATCGAGCGCCGCGGCAGATTCTGCGCCTCGTCGACCACCAGCAGCACGCGCTTGCCCTCGGCACGCCTGGCGCGAAAATAGGCTTCCAGGTTGTTCAGCATCGTCGCCTTGCTCAGCTGTTCATGCGGCAGGCCGAACGCCGCACTCACCATGCGCAACACATCGTCGTCGCCGATCTGGGTGGAAACCAGCTGCGCTGCCACCAGGTCCTGGTCGGCGATCTCGGCAAACAGATTGGCCACCAGCATGCTCTTGCCGGTACCGATGCCGCCGGTGATCACGATGAAACCTTCTCCCTGGCGCAATCCGTAGCGCAGGTAGGCCATGGCCCGGTTGTGACCGGTGCTGTTGAAGAAAAAGCGGTGATCAGGACTGAGCTGAAACGGCTTGCCGCTGAATCGGTAAAAATCTTCGTACATCGCCTGGGGCCCTAGAGAAACGTGCTGCTGAGGGTCACGGTGAAACGCTGCTCCGAATAACCGGTATTGTCGTCGGCATCATTGAAGCGGGTGCGCAACGACGCACCTAGCGAGGAGTGGCGACCCAGTTTGGTGCTGATGCCGACCGAGGCATCGAAGGTAGAGTCTTCGCGCCCCAGTGAACCGTCCAGGTCGCTGAATTCGGCAGCAAGATTGACACTGGTTTTGCCGCTCAACTGACGGGAGGCGCCCACATACAGCCCGAAACGCTCTTCTCTCAGTCCAGTGACTTCATATTCCCTGATCGAGCCGGTGAGATTGCCGGTCAGCGTGGTGCGCCTGCCGCTCACCGCAACGGTGAGGCCGGCACTGGTATTGATGAAGTTCTCGTCGCTGGGCACGAACCGCGTCCCACTCCCGTAAAACGTCAGGTCGCTCTCGAGATCGGGATCGGGATCTATCACCCACGTTAAGTCCTCGTCCCGCCAGACTTCGACAGGCTGCGCCAACAAGGCGGTCGTATCGGTCAAGCTGCGCAAAAACGTTGCCGAGATGCTGGTGCGTCGGGTCTTGTGAGTGAAACGGCCATTCCAGAAGTAACCATGATAGCGATGCCCGAAGCGAGCATTGGCATTGGTGCGTGGATTCGGTGTCCAGTTCGCGCCAACATTCCAAGTAAAGCCAGATGTACGAGTGCGGGCAGAGGGCGCATCGTTTTCACTATGCCCAACGCCGCCCAACACCTGCCAATGACGGTTCAGACGATAGGAAGCGTTGGTATCGAATGAACTTGCATGATCGGTGCTTACCTGTCGATACGTGGTGGTATCTGTGTAACCGATCGACCAGCCAAGCCTGGAGAAACGGCGCCCGCTGTCCATGCCGATATGCAAGGTATCCGAACGCGTATCGCGCGCTTGTGCGGAATCGTTCGTGGAATATCGGAAGCTGTTGCGACTGACCAGGTCGGCAAAGGTACCCAGGTGATAGCGGAATTCCGGGGACAGGGTGAAAGAGTAGGTCTGCACGGCATCACTGTCGGCACTCAGCGTATCGACCGAGGCCGAGGTGGCGTTGCGGTTGGCCAGGCCAGCAGACGCGGAGGCGCTGAGAAATACCATATCCTCGTACAGCTCGCTGCTGGCTTGTGCCTTGA
>Ga0272444_10001794_pt1 | contig 20267 bp, 8 predicted proteins | sample SSMForm13_FD_201033 | JGI IMG/M metagenome (GOLD analysis project Ga0272444, IMG submission 201033) | Marine sediment archaeal communities from Little Sippewissett salt marsh, Falmouth, MA, United States - SSM-Form-13 | ecosystem: Environmental > Aquatic > Marine > Wetlands > Sediment ... | reverse complement strand
CGACGACACGTTGAATGACACGGACGACAGGTCGATGGTGACGATCGAGTTCAGTGAAGAGGTCGCCGGCTTCGGCTTCGGCGATCTCTCTGCGGTCAACGGAACGTTCAGTACGTTCGAGAAGATCGATGGCGACAGCTACGAAGCGACCTTCATCGCGACGGACGGGATCGACGACGTCGGCTCTGTGTCCGTGGGAGACGGCTCCTACACCGACGTTGCAGGCAATCTCGGCAGCGAGGGCTCCGACACGGTTGACATCGATAGGGAGAACCCCACGGTCACAGGTCTCTTCGTTGACACCGATCCGGTCTGGGATGGCGACCTCACGCAGCAGGTCACTATCGACTACAGCGAGCCGATGGACACGGCCGTGGACCCGACGGTCGCGATCACGGGGATCACTACGGAGAAGACGGACCTGGGCAACGGAAGCTGGGACGGGGATTCGCGCTACGAAGTGACCATCACGCTTGATGACGACGACGAAGAGGACGCCACAATTGACGTCACCGTCTCCGGAGCTCGCGACGCCTCCGGAGAGCTTGCCGGCGTGGACGGAAACCTCCAGGTGCCCTACACGGCGAGCAACCCGTTCGAGGTCGACACGCTGAACCCGACGATTGCGTCGATTACGTCGATCACCCCGGACGGGTTCTACAACTCGGGGACCGTCGACGTGACGGTCACGTTCTCCGAGCAAGTGACGCTGGCCGGCGGCACCCTCGATGTCACGCTTGACACTCCGAGCGACGTTGTGAGCTTCGCGGCCTTCTCGCACTGGCCGGATGCGAGCACGAACTACACGATCGGGGCCGGCGACAACTCGTGCGATCTTGACGCAACCGGAATCACGCTCACCGGAGCGACGCTTCAGGACGACGCGGGGAATGATGCCGTCGTCTCCCTTCCGGCGACGACGATCGCCGACGGATCAGACATCGTCGTCGACACCTCCGATCCGGCGATCACGTGGATCTCCGAGTTCCCGGCGGGGACGCAGGCGATGGACGGGGACTGCTCGCTCACGTTCCCGATTAACGTCCGTATCACGGACAACTGCGGGATTCTCGTGGACGACGTGAGCTTCAACCTCTTCGATGGCGGCACGGTGAGCATGACGGACACGCTCAGCAAGGCGCAGGTGAGCGACACGCGCGTCGATATCACCGGCAACGTCACGCTGACGAACTCGAGCGGCGGCCCGGCATCTGCGACACTCGACCTGTCCGCCACGGATCGCGCAGGCAATATGAGCGGCGACACGGACACGGTGACGGTCGACGATACGACTGCCCCGACAATCTCCGGCTTCAACCTTCCCGATGGCACGCTCTACGTCAGCGCGGACACGTGCGAGTACACGGTGAACTACTCGGCGACGTTGAACGACAACTGCTGCCTTGATGAAGGCAACGTCACGGTCGATGTTGAGTTCGTCGATCCCTACAACACGGCGACTCTCGATGCGCCGGCCGCGACGATCTCGAACGCGGGTGGGACGCCGAACAAGCAGGTCGGCGTCTCCGGGTCGTTCACAGTCAGTGCGCTGACCGACGATCCGATCCACGTGCGCGTCCGGATCAACGCGACCGACTGCAACGGCAATGCGATGACCGAAGCCTCTGATACGGCGATCTTCGAGGACGGCGCGGCGCCGACGATCAGCTGGACGACGGAGCTGCCGGCTTCGCCGCAGTACGTGAGTTCGGACACGTGTTCGATCACGCTTCCGATTCTTGCGACGGTCGCCGATGCCTGCTGCATCAACGCCGCGAACGTCACGACTACAATCCAAGTCACGAACGCCACGCTCTCGCATACCGTCACCGAGACGCAGAACGGCCAGGACGAGGTCATCGTCGCCGGCAACATCACGGTGTCTGATCTGACCGGCTGCCCGGCCGTCCTAACGGTACGGATCAATGCGACCGACTGCGCTGGGAACCCCGCGGCACAGCTCAGCGATGCCGTCGACATCGAGGATCAGACGATTCCGGTGATCCACGATCTCGTCGTCGAGCAGCACATCGTTGTCAGCGATTGCTGCGAAGCCGACATCGACTTCGCAGCCTACGTAACCGACCAGTGCTGCATCACGCCGGCCGGGATCACGATCATCCCGACGAACGTCGATGCGGCCGGACAGCCTGCGGAGACGCTGACGATCGACTTCGATCAGGCGCGCGATGTCACGATCACTCAGAATGGCCAGGGGCGCGTGGACATCACAGGCGTTGTCCCCATCCGATGTGTGACGAGCTGTCCGGCGATCGTTCGTGTGCGGATCGAGGCGACCGACTGCTGCGGCAATGACGCTTCGCCCGTTCAATCCACGGTTAACGATGGAATGACCGGGCACGTCTACGACGAGACCAGTCCGATCGCGCGGCCCGACCCGCGTCAGGACATGGGTGGGCTCGATGAGAGTGCCGTACTCGACGGATCGCTTGTGGAGGTTCGGCTCGACGAGTTCGGCACCTATCGGCTGATCTTCCGCGAGAGCTCCCCGGAGCGAATCGACGTGCTCGTCAACGATGCCGACAACTGCAGCTGCGAGGATTGCACCCATCCGTTCGATCCATGCGGGCCCTGCGGCGACTGCAACGGCTGCTGCGGCGAACTGACGATCGACGCCATTGTCGACGCGCCCGACTACGGGACGGCGACGATCGAGGATGCGGTCGGAAACTGCCAGGGAGGCAGCGTCATTCGGTATGCGCCCGACAATGGCTACCTCGGTCCCGACTTCTTCACGTATCGGATTCGCGACGCGTGTGGCAACGTCTCCGACCCGGTGACGGTCCACATCCAGATGGTGGAAGAGACCGTGATGGAAGATGTTGCCGTGATCGCCTGCTCCGAGGAGCCGACGACGTTCGAAGTCACGGCCGCCGACCTGTGGGTCGATCGGGACCCTGCACAGATTCCGTTCGAATTCTCAATCGTTGCCGGACCGAGTCACGGAATCCTGGTTGGCGACCCATCGATGATCTCGCTGACTCCGCCGAGCCTCGGTCCCGATCCGACCAGCGGAGCGCTCGTTCCGACGCTCGACTTCACAGAGGTCGCCTCGATCGCGTTGGACTACATCTCCGCTGCGAGCTACATCGGACGGGATTCCGTGATCGTCCGATTCGACGATCCGTTCGGCGCGTTCGCAACGGCGGAGGTTGACATCCGGGTGATCGATTGCGGGTCGCGAGCAGGCGGGGTACGGAAGATCAACATTGAGCAGGGGGAGCTACTCCCAATCGTCGGTCCGCTGACCTTCGAGCGGATTGCGCTCCTCTCCCCTGGCGCGGTGATGCTGACCGCACGGTCCGATGGAATGGAGCACCCGGCTGCGATCACATACGCCTGGAGTGACGAGCTCGGACGCCACGTTCTCCTCGTCGACACCACAGACCTTCCCTTCGGTGAGTACTGGCTGACCATCCCGCTCGGCAATGGGCAATCCGTCCCGCTGATTCTGGGTGTAGAGGAGGCCGTGTAATGCGTCGAGCGGTCGGTCTCACGTGTGTGCTGGTGGCAATCTTGTGCTGGAGTGCTTGGGCGAACGTCCCGCCGACGATGGCTGACCAGTACGTCGTGACGACACAGGACACAGCGGTCGACTTCGAGGTGGTCGCAAAGGACGCAGACATCGACCTGCTCAATCCGCAGGCGGAGTCGCTGGCGTTCACGATTCTCGACGGACCGGACCACGGCGTCCTCGTCGGGTGGCCGGCTGAGGTATGCTACGATGCCCCCGATCTTGCGATCATCGACCTGTCCTACGTTCCGTCAGCCGGATTCGTCGGAACCGACCGCCTGCTCCTTGCGGCTGTCGATCAACACGGAGAGACGGCGGCCGGTGTGACGACGATTCTGATCGACGTGACGGCCGCTCGCGATGAGGGTCTCCTGTCCGGGAACTGGTCTGGAGACCTGACATTCGATGCGCAAACGATAGGATTCACCGTCTTTCGGACCAAGATCTCCGAAGTCTATCGGGTCGACCGGCTCACACTGACCGGGATCGCCGACCTGAAGATGGAGACGCAGGGTGGCGTGAAGAGCTTCATCTTCGACGCTCTCCGGATGGTCGCGGACCTGTCACTCGACACGGTGTCGATTGGGTCGACGCTCGAGTTCGATCCGGATGCGCCCGGCGGCGGCATCGAGTGGTTCGACTACTGGAGAACAACGACGCGCTTCGGACTTCTCGGGCTGAACGCGATCCACACGCTCTACCTGACCCGTCCACAGACTTCGTCTTATCAGACGTTCGCTCTCCAAGGGACGGTGGCCGGCGCCTCCGTGTCGAACACGCTTCGACTGCAGCTCGACGACGACTGCGGATTCCTACCTGCTAGGAACGATGCGTCTCTGGGATGGTCGTGGTGCGACATCGGTCTGCGGGCGACCTTCTCGATGACGTGTGAGGGTTTCGAGAAGCTGAGTCTTGCCGCGACCGGCATTTCGATGCCGGCCTACGGGCCGCTTCCGGAAGGGATCACGCTCGACTCAACCCTCACTTTCGAGCTAGAGAGCAAGTCGTTCGCTGCGAACCTGAACTGGTCGCCGGGCGATTTCGCCTGCGTGAAGCTGATGGCGGAACTCGGTCTCTCGACCCAGGCCTTCCCGCAAGGCTCGGCGAAGGCTCTGACCCACATTGGCATCTACGGCGTCAAGCTGGAGTGCGACCTCTTCGATGGCGTGACGTTCGTCTCCGCCACATCCCTTGCCCCGACGTATAACTCGCGAGTCACCGGACTCACCGACTACTTCGAGGTCATCCGGATCTCCGGGAACCTCGCCGGTTGCTGCGGAATCCCGGGAACCTTCGGCTTCGCGACGTACTTCCTAGACAGCTCGACGTGGCTGTTTGACTGGGGGATGACCAAGCTCTCCTTCGATCTTGGCCTCGCCGAGCAGCTCAGCCTCTCTTTCGAGCTGGTCGCTCATTCGGGCGAGTTGACCGCCAGCTTGCCGTGGACCGAGTTCTCGGTGGGCTGGGTCGTTCGCTGGTAGGCCAGAGGTGAAGCCGTCGTCGTCAACGTCCCGCACGATCAAAGTGTAGGGGGTATCAGCGTTTCCAGCTTCACGATGGCTGCATCACAGACGTGCGAGTCGGGCCGGCGGACGTACTGCATATCACAGAGCAGGACACGCGCGCCTGAATCGTTCCCGGCGTGTGTGCTGGGATGTTGCGCCCCAGGAGTCCATCCGATGTTGGAGACAAGACCACGGGTAGCCCAGATCTCCTGAATGGTTCTCATATATGGCGAATTCAGACCCCAGACTCCAGATTCAAACCAGCATCCTGGGGAACCCCTCTGTGGTAGAGTGGACCTTGCATGAAGTCTGCAGAAACGGTTCGTGGAGCGTGTGTGGCGCCCCACGGCGTTCGATTGCGTGTAGAGGCGACAGCAAGGAGGCGGACGATGCGTGGCGGGCAAAGGTCGGCCGACGGCCGGAGGAACAGATTCATCAGCATCCTCTTCTGCGGAGCACTCAGCGTGCTCCTTTCTCTCAGTGTGCTTGGCGTGAACTGCGTCGACGACTTCGATCCGGATCCGCTCGGTGCGGGCGTGTACGCCGACGTGGTCACCACGACCGAGTGCGGCGACGGCTTCACCTACACGTTCACGTCCGACGGGGACGGGCCGAGCTCTTTTGGAGGCTTCGGGATCAACTCGAACAAGCTCCAGCCGCTGTCCGACGCGTACAACACCAACACGACCGAACGGATCACCATCGAGCAGACCGGCGGGAAGTCGTTCGTCTTCAACCACGCCATGTTCGACCTGCACCCCTCGACGGGTGGGACCGGCTTCGAGATCATCGGCGTCGGCCCGGAGCCGTTCGACAGCGTCTTCACCGTCGGTCCGGGAGGCGGTCCGAGCCAACACGGGCCCTTGACACCGAAACTCGTCACGCGTGTCGACATCATCTCCGTCGACTTCTACAACGACTGGATCTACGACGTCGACGTCGAGATCGCGGCGCCAGGCATCGGCATCTACGATGGCGCGACGCTCGTGACCAATGAGGTGCCGGCCGACGTGGTCGACATGGGTGACACAGGGGTTGGGACACCGGTCGACAAGGTCCTCACCATCGAGAGCATCGGTGGGGATGCCCTGGATTTGACCGGCTCTCCCTATGTCACGCTCTCCGACGACACGCACTTCCAGATCCAAGCTCAACCGTCGACGGATCCGATCGCCTCCGGGTCATCGACGAACTTCACGGTTCGGTTCAACCCAACGAGTCAGGGCGTCAAGACAGCGACAGTGACCATCCTGAACGACTCCGAAGCGAGCCCGTACGCTTTCGATGTTGAAGGTGAGGGAACGGGCGCCCCGGAGATGGATGTCCTGGGTAACGGAGTCTCCATTGCTGACGGCGACAGCTTCCCGGAACTTGCGGATCACACCGACTTCGGAGACGTCGAGGTCGGGAGTTTCTTCGAGCGGACGTTCACCATCGAGAACACAGGGAACGCAGCGTTGACGCTGACCGATCACCCGTCTGCTGTTCAGATCTCCTGGGATCCGCACATAGACTTCTCCGTCGAGACCCAACCTGCCTCCGGCTCGATCTCACCGAGCGGATTCACAACATTCGTCGTCCGCTGTACACCAAGCGGAGCGGGCAATCGACCCGCAAACGTCTCCATCGCGAACACAGACGCCGATGAGGATCCATACGACTTCACCATCGAGTGCAACGGTGTCGACACGGATCCGCCCGACGTCACCACAGTGACGGTCGATACGGATCCCGTCTGCGAGGGCGATCTGACCCAAATCATCGAGGTGACCTTCGACGAAGCGATGAACACGGGCGCGACGCCGACGATCATCTTCAGCGCCGGGTCATGGTCACCGGCAGGGCTTGGAGCCTGGACGGTCGGATACACCGTTTGGACCCGGACGTACACCCTGACCGACGCGAACCAGGAGGTTGTCGGGGTCACCGTCGACGTCACTGGTGCGCAAGATGCGTCCGGGAACCCGCAGAACGACTACACACCGGAAGCGGAGTTCGAGATCGACACCGCAACGCCGAGTGTGAGTAGCGTTGGTGTGAGCGACACGCTGATCAGCGATTCAGACGCTGGAAACACGTTCACCGTCACCGTCGATTTTGACGAGGGTATGACGACGGACGGGACGTCCGATCCGACCCTCACGTTCAGCCCGACGGTCGGTTCGACGCTCTCTCCCATCGGTGGGAGCTGGTTCGACAGCGACACCTACCAGGCCACGTACACGATCGTCGACGCAGGCGTCGACGAGGATTCGGTCACGATTGACGTCACCGGCGCGCAGGATGCAGCCGGCAACGACCAGCAGAACTACACACCGGTCCACGAGTTCGAGATCGATACCGAGAATCCGACCATCAGCATCGTGATCAATGACTCACTGATCACCGATGCCGATGCGGGTTCCGCCTGGTACGTGTATATCAACGCGAGCGAGCCCACACCTCAGCAGCCCGCACCCGGCGGCATTGCCTTGGCATTCTCGGAGTGCGTGATTGATCCTGCGTATGGCTGTTCTGGAAGCCTGCTTCTCGGGCCGCAGAGCTGGCTCAACTCGATCACATACAGGGTGCGCTATACCGTCCAGGACGTGAACGAAACGAAGCTGGTGGATGCGTCAGTCTCGGAGGTTCGCGATCTCGCCGGGAATCTGATGGAGCCCCATCCAACCTTCAGCTACGGCGCGTTTCTCATCGATACGGAGAACCCGACGGTGACGAGCGTGTCCGTCAGCGACTTGGTGATCAGTGGCGCGGATGCCGGCAACACGTTCACCGTCACCGTCGATTTTGACGAGGGTATGACGACGGACGGAACGGCCGATCCGACCCTCACGTTCAGCCCGCCGGTTGGTTCGACGCTCTCCTCCACCGGTGGCAGCTGGTTCGACAGCGACACCTACCAGGCCACGTACACGATTGCCGATGCAGACGTCGAAGAGGACTCGGTGACGATCGATGTAACCGGCGCAAAGGACGAAAACGGGAACGACCAGCAGAACTACTTGCCGCTGCACGAGTTCGAGATCGACACCGCGACGCCGGCCCAGCCGGACGCGCCGGACCTGGATGCCGGCAGCGACTTGGGCGAGTTCGACAACGATAACATCACGAACGACGACACGCCGACGTTCTTCGGCCTTGCCGGAAGCGTTGAGGGGAGTGCGACGGTCGAGATCCGAAGCTCGGCCGATGGAGCGCTTGACACGTTCTTGGCGAATGCCGACGGGAGCTGGGCGTACACCGTTCCGGGCGGCTCGGAACTCTCCGAAGGGTCGCACGACATCACGATTCGCGCGATCGATGCGGCGAGCAACATTGGCGAGTACTCCGACTCACTGACGGTCCTGATCGACACGACGCCGCCGTCGGCTCCCACGGGACTTGACCCCGGGGACGGCGACTACACGAACGACGTGCCCGTGACGCTCTCCTGGAGTGCCTCAAGTGATCCGGGCGGCAGCGGGCTGCGTACGACGGACACGTACCGATACGTCGTCGACGGCGGTTCTGCCGGATACACAGCGAACACGCAGTATGCGCCGTCGCTTGCGGAAGGCGAATACGTGTGGCGGGTGCGATCTCGCGACATCGCCGGGAACAACTCGAGCTACACGACCGACCGATACATCCGAATTGACACGACCGACCCGACCGATCCGACGCCGGACTCCTCGAGCCACAATGTCAGCGAGCTGTCGAGCGACCCAACCGTTGACATCGAGATCTCTGGCGCCGATGACCCGGTCTCCGGCAACGTCATGTCCGGCGTGGACGGATTCGACACCGCATTCGACAAGTCGCCGACCTGGTCGGGAACTGAGACGCTCGATCATCAGGAAGGTTGGACGGGCGGTACGTTCACGGCGGACTCGGACGGCGACTGGTACTTCCACATCGCCACCTGCGACAACGCAGGCAACTGGACGTCGACCGAACACCTCGGACCGTTCGACATTGACATCACCGATCCGGACGTGTCGAGCGTCACGCCGAGTGACACGCTGATCAGTGATTCGGATGTGCCTGGTACGTTCACAGTCGTCGTCTTCTTCAGCGAAGACATGAAGACGGACGGGACGGCCGATCCGACCCTCACCTTCGATCCTGGTGTCGCCAGTGGCCTCACGCCGACACTGACAAACGAGTCGGGGAGCTGGAACGGAACAACGGATACGTACACGTTCACCTACGACCTCGCTGACAACGGCCAGGACGAGGACTCGGTGACGATCGATGTCACCGGCGCGCAGGATGAAGCGGGCAATCCGCAGACCGACTACACGCCGGTCCACGAGTTCGAGATCGATACCGAGAATCCGACCGGCTCGATCTGGTTCAGCGATACGCTGATCACCGATGCAGATGTAGGGTTGCGCTTCTACTACGTGAATCTGTCCTTCAGCGAAGACATGGACACGACGGGCGGATGGCCCACGTGGTCCTTCTCCCCCAATGTGACAACGCAGGGCGGCGGAACAGGCACGCTCGGCCATGACACGCCGGCAGGCTGGACATCCTCCACGACCTTCCACCGCAACTACGCCGTATTTGACACCGACGATCCGTACAAGACCGTTGACATGCACCTGAACTCAGGGGTTGACCTTGCCGGGAACTCGGTTGAGCCTTCTCCGACGATCAACGCCGACGCATTCGTCATTGACACGGAGAATCCAACGATCGATGTGTCCGTCGACACGGATCCCGTCTACGAGGGAGATCTGGTCCAGGTCGTCACGATCGACTTCAGCGAAGCGATGCTCGACGACGGCACCGCCGATCCGACCATCACCTTCAGCGCTGGGACGTGGACGAGTCACGCTGATGGTGTCTACGACGGAACCGACACGCAGTGGACGGAGACGTTCACGCTGACTGACAACAACGAAGAGGTCGTTGGCGTAACGATCGACGTTACCGGCGCGAAGGATGCGTCTGGGAACGATCAGATCGACTACACGCCGGAGCCAGAGTTCGACATCGACACCGTGACGCCGTCAGTCGACAGTGTGACGGTGGATACGGATCCAGTCTACGAGGGTGACCTTACCCAGCAGGTGACGATTGTGTTTGACGAGGCGATGCTTGTTTCGAGTTCTCCGACGATTGCATTCAAGGATGACGGAAACACGATGTACGTTGGAACCTGGTCCAGCAACGGTGACGGCGCTTGGAGCGTCGGAGACACCACGTGGACGGAGACGTTCGCACTGACCGACAACGACGAAGAGATCGTAGACGTGTTGGTCACTGTCGGAGATGCGCAGGATGCCGCCGGCAACTACCAGGGTGGGTACGGCGAGCCTGATGCGTTCGACATCGACACGAAGGAGCCGGTCGTCCAGGTGAACGAGATCACGCCAAGTGACACGGTCGTCTCCGACTTGGACGTCGGCGCGGGAACCTTCGAGGTCGAGGTCGTCTACAACGAATCGATGAACATCGGCGTCATCCCGACGATCGCGTTCGATCCGAATGTCGCTGGCGGAGGAACTCCGACGCTGACCAACGCGACAGGTGCGTGGTCCGATACGAACACGACAAACGACACGTATACGGTCACCTACGACGTGGTCGATGAGGGTGTGACGCATCTTGGGGTAGACATCGCCGTGACCGGCGGAGAAGACGTCGCCGGGAACCTGCAGACGCCGGCGAGCGAGTCGGACGAGTTCGACGTCGATACCGAGAACCCGGTCTTCGCATCGTTCACTGTGAGCGGCGGCATTGTCGACGTGGACTGCGAGATCACGATTGACTTCGCCGCACGGGTGACGGACCTCAATCGCTCCATCACCGCGCCGTGCACCAGGCTGGTTGACGTGACGGTCCTCGGCGACGCGACCGAGGAGGCTTCGTCGATCGGTTCGCAAACGCAGGATGGTGTGACCGCGGTCGACGTGGCGGGGACGGTCGACGTCTCAGACCTGTGGAGCTGCCCAGCGAACGTGCGGGTGACGCTCGAGGCAACCGATGACGCGGGGAACACGACGGAGTCGACGGTGACCGGCGATGACGTCTACGACATCCTTGGTCCGACGGTGACGATCAACTACCACCGTCCGGTCGATCTGGATGCGAGGGTCGACGACTGCTGCGAGAAGCTGATGGAGTTCCAGGCGACGGTCTGGGACAACTGCTGCTTCGATGCGAACGACATCACCGTCGAGGTCACCGCTACGAACATTGAGATCCGACCGGATTCGCTCGACTACATCCTGACTGCGGGTGCGCCGGGCACCGGCGTGACCACGTACATTGCCGGGACGTACACCGTGCAGTGCATGACCGCCAATCCGGCGTCAACGGAGCTCGTGGTGACACTGCCCGGTGACTGCTGCGACAATCCGGATTACGATGTGATCGGCTCGCTGACGTACGGGCTGTTCATCGATGCGACTGCACCGATCGCGCGGGACGATCCGCGGCAGGACATGCCGATGGACGAGAGCGCGATCATCCCGAAGTCGCTGGTCGAGGTGCGACTCGATGAGTTCGGGACGTACCGACTGATCTTCCGTGAGAGCACGCCGGACCGGATCGACGTCCTGGCGAACGACGCCGACAACTGCAGCTGTGAGAATTGCGCACACCCGTTCGATCCGTGCGGCGGCTGCGACGACTGTAGCGGCTGCTGCGCGACGCTCACGATCTACGACATTGTCGACGAGCCGGACTACGGGACGGCAACGGTCGAGGTCTGGGACGGCGACTGCAACGGCGGCAGCCGAATCCGCTATGCGCCGGACAACGGGTATCTCGGTCCGGACTCCTTCACCTATCGGATCTTCGATGCGGTCGGGAATGTCTCTGACAAGGCCACGGTCTACATCCAGATGGTCGAAGAGACGGTGATGGAAGACGTCTCGGTGATCACGTGCGACGAGGAATCGGTGGAGTTCACGGTGACCGCCGCCGACCTCTGGGTCGACACGGATCCTGCGACGATCCCGTTCGAGTTCTCGGTCGTCTCCGGTCCGATGCACGGGGTGCTCGTCGGCGATCCGGCGGTGGTGACGATTCTTCCGCCGAGCATGGGCGTCGATCCGCATACGGGTGTTCCGGTGCCGACGCTCGACTTCACCGAGGTGTCGTCGATCGTGATGACGTATACCCCGGCTGCCGGCTTCGTAGGCCGGGACACGATCATGGTTCGGTTCGACGATCCGTTCGGGGCGTACTCGCAAGCGCGCGTCGACATTCAGGTGATCGAGTGCGTGGGCGAGATGATAGCGCCTCCAACGATTTACGTGACGCATGGAATCCTGCTGCCGATCATCGTCCCGGTGCACTACGCGGAGTTCGCGGCGTTTGATCCAGGCCTGGCGTGGCTGGTGTCGCTGGCGGACGGGCTCCCGCAACCGGGCGTGCTTGAGCTTATCTGGAGCGAGGACTTGAATCGCTACTTGCTGCTGCTAGATACTGGCCCGCTGCCCTTGGGGGTGTACCGATTGACGATACCGCTTGGGGCCGGAGAGAACGTCGAGCTAATCATCGAAGTGGGTGAGGCGGTATGACGAGGCGAGGGCTTTGGATCGCGGGAGTTCTGATTGCCGTTCTCGGGCTGAGTCTCTGGGCGAACGTCGCACCGACGATGGACGACCAGTACATCGTGACCGTGCAGAGTGTTCCGGTCGAGTTTGAGTTGCGAGCGACGGACGAGGATGTCGATCCGGCGACCCCGGAAGGGCATCCACTTCGATTCGTGATCCTCGAAGGACCGGTGCACGGCGTACTGATCGGCGATCTGTCCGACGTGAAGTATCAGTCGCCGCATGACGGAGTAGTCACGGTGACGTACGCGCCTGCGCAGGGGTTCGTCGGGACCGATCTGGTGGTCGTCACCGTCGTCGATCCGCTCGATGAGTCTGCCACGGGAACCACAACGATCCGGATCGACGTTCAGGAAGAGAGGGCGCAGGGCCTGCTGTCGGGGAACTGGTCCGTGGACACGACGTATGACGTGCAGTCGGGCGAGTTCACCGTCTTCCGCTCGTCGATGACCGAGGTCTATCGAATCGACCACTTCTCGTTGGCTGCAACGGCGACGTGGAAGATGGAGACGCAGGGCGGTGTCAAGAACTACGTGTTCGATGCGCTACGTTTCAAGACCGACATCGATCTCTGGGATCTGGCCATCAACTCGACGCTGGAGTTCGATCCGGATGGGCCCGGCTCCGGCGGGACGCTGTTCGACTACTGGCGGACGTCGACGAGCTACTCGCTGCTGGGGCTACACTTCGGCCACTCGATGTATCTGACGATTCCGCAGACGGAGTCGTACCAGATCCTCACGGTGCAGGGGAGTGTAGGGAGCGCGTCGGTCGGCGGGACGGTGCGGTTTGCGATGGATGACACATGCAGCTTCGTGTTCTCCCGGAGCGACATGTACGCCTCGTGGCGCTGGTGCGACCTGCGAGTGCGAGCGAACATGTCGTTCACGTGCCTCGGGTTCCAGCAGGCGAAGCTGGCGGTGTCGAAGATCCCGGTTCCGCTGTTCGGGGGAGCCTTGCCGGGCGTGACACTCGACTTCAGCCTGACGTTCGAACCTGAGGAGAAGGGCTTCGGTGCGTCGTTCAATTGGCAGCCGATCTGGGTCGACTGTCTGAAGATCGGAGCCGAGATCGGGACGGCGACACATACCTTCGGCGGAGTTGGGAGCTACGAGTCGATCACGGACATCGCGATGTACGGGTTCAAGGTCGAGTGTGAGTTGCCGTCGGGGTTCCGCGCTGTCTCGGCGACGTCGCTACACAAGGACTACAACTCGCGGATGACGGGGCTGACCGACTACTTCGAGGTCTTCCGGTTCTCGGGCCCGTTGTCGGGCTGCTGTGGGCTCCCTGGCTACATCAGCGTTGCGACGTACTTCTACGAGAGCTCTGGCTGGCTGTTCGACTGGGGGATGACGACGCTGTCGTTCGACCTTGGCCTGGCCGAGCAGCTGAGTCTGAGTTTCAAGCTGATTGCGCACTCGGGGGATCTGACGATGACGCCGCCGTGGACGGAGTTCTCCTTCGGCTGGACCGTCCGCTGGTAGATATCGCAGCCAACTGCAGACGATGACGGGAGGGCGCGGACGCGCCCTCCCGTCTCTCTTCCGCAAGCGTCCGTGGCGGCCCAGGCCATTTCTGTGACGTGGAAAGACGTTCCGGCTCCAGGCGTCTTCTGCCTAGGCCTCCTCGTTGACGGAGACGAACCACGTAAGGCGGCCGTCAGTCGGTCGGACGTGACCGGCGGGAAGACTCTCCCCAGCTTCGATGCGAGCGAGGGCATCGACCTTGGCTGAGCCGACGACGAGCACGAAGATGTCCCGCGCCGCGTTGATCGCAGGAAGTGTGAGGGTGATGCGCCGCGACGGCTCGGCTGAGACTTCGACGGGGAGGACCCAACGGGTGTCCTCGGAGAGCGCCGGATGCTCTGGGAAGAGGGAGGCGGTGTGACCGTCGGCGCCCATCCCGAGCAGAACGAGGTCAAGCCTGGAATCCTTCCCGAGAGTCCGTTGCATCTCGGCTTCGTAGGCGATGGCTGCGTCGGATGGTGGACTCTCTCCTTCGATCCGATGCACGTGATCCTGTGGGATCGGTACGGTGTCGAGCAACGCCTCTCTCGCGGCTCGGTAGTTGCTGGCCGAATGGTCAGGCGGAACGCACCGCTCGTCCGACCAGAAGACGTGCACAGACTCCCACGGGACCCGGTCCGACGCAGCGAGTCGTCGGTAGAGGTGAAGCGGAGTTTGCCCGCCCGAGAGAGCGACGGTGAGTCGGCCCCTTGCTCGAACGGACTCGACAGCCAGAACCTCGAAACGTTCGCCGGCTACATCGTAGAGTGTGTCCGGCGACGTGAATCGAACGATCGTCACGCTTCGCCGGACTCCGCGCAGGATTCGAGCCACCGATTCCCGGAGTCGAGGAGCTCCGATGCGTCCGCCGGCCCCCAGGAGCCGGGCGGGTAGAGCGTCGGCTCTGTCGTGGCGTCGAGCAGGCCGTCGACGATCTCCCAGGAACGCTCGATCTCGTCGGCCCGAATGAAGAGAGAGGGATCCCCGCAGACAGCGTCAAGGAGGAGCCGCTCGTAGGCGCCTGGCAGGACGCCGTCCCCGAATTGATCCTGATAGCGGAAGACCATGTCAGCAGGCTGAGTCTGCATTCCGGCGCCGGGCAGCTTCGTCTCGAAGCGCAAGTGAACACCCTCGTCCGGCTGGATCTTGAGCGAGATCCTGTTGGGTGCGGGGACGGTGCCGGGGAACAGCTGGTGTGGAACCTCGCGGAACTGGAGTGTGATCTCCGTCGTCTTCTTCGCCATCTGCTTGCCTGTGCGAAGGAGGAACGGCACGCCCTGCCACCTCCAGTTGTCGACGAGAAGCCGAAGCGCCACGAATGTCGGGGTGCTCGACGTAGGGGAAACGTCAGCGTCACTTCGGTATCCCTCGTACTGCCCGAGCCGGGCATCGGAGATGCCGGCCGGGCGAACGGCGTCGAGAAGCTTCACCTTCTCATCACGAAGGGCCCTTGGAGTTGCAGCTCCCGGAGGCTCCATCGCAACCATCGCAAGGAGCTGAAGGAGATGGTTCTGCAGGATGTCTCGAACGACGCCGGCGCGGTCGTAGTATCCGGCGCGAGTCTCGACACCGACGGACTCGGCGACCGTGATCTGCACGTGATTGACGTAGTCTCGGTTCCAAAGTGGCTCGAAGATCGCATTGGCGAAGCGGAATGCGAGGATGTTCTGGACCGTCTCCTTGCCGAGATAGTGGTCGATGCGGTAGACCTGGTCCTCTCCGAAAGCCTCGTGAACGAGGTCGTTGAGAGCCTTCGCGGATGCCAGGTCCCGTCCAAACGGCTTCTCGAAGACGGCGCGTCGCCAACCCTCTTCGGCACGAGCGAGCCCGACCTGACGGAGTCCGGAAACGATTTTCGCTACGGCGTTGGGGGGTGTCGCGAGATAGAAGAGGTAGTTCGAGGCGACCGGCTCGGCTGCGAGGCGTTCGGCAAGGGAGGTATAGGCCTTCGGATCGCCCGCATCCATCCGCAGGTAGCTGAAACGATGCTCGAATCGCGACCAGAGGTCGCACAGCTTGGGGTCCGGCTTGAGTCTTGCGTACTCCTGAATGCCCTCGAAGAGGCGTGCCCGAAACGCCTTGTCTGTCATCTCACGGCGCCCCACGCCGAGGACGCAGGTCTTCTCGCTCAGACGGCCGGCGCATGTGAGGCTATGGAGGGCGGGGGCGAGCTTCCGGTGCGTGAGGTCGCCTGTGGCGCCGAAGATGACAATCGTCGCTGCCGGAGCCCGAGGCATGCCGGCACCGTGAAGGCTCACTGCGTCAGCACTCCGGTCCACGGCTGCCCCGCCTGGAAGTGATGTGCTCCGTTCTCGTCCGCGACGATGAGATCGGTTGTCAGTCCGATGAAGAGGCCGTGATCGGCAATGCCTGGGCGGGCCTCCAGTTTGAGAGCAAGCTCGGTTGGATTGTCGATTCCGTCGAAGTGGCAATCGAGGATGTGGTTTCCGCTGTCGGTGACGAATGGCTCATTCCCTCCGCGCAAGGAGACCGCTGCGCCGAGGGATCGGAGGAACGCTTCCTCTTCGAATTCGGCATCCGAGGGAACCTCGACCGGCAGTGCGAACAGGGTGCCGAGCTTGGGAGAGAGCTTCGAGTCGTCGACGATGATGATCTCCCTCCGGCTCGCTCGCGCGACGACCTTCTCCCGGAGGAGGGCGCCGCCTCCCCCCTTGATCAGATTCATGTCGGGATCGACCTCGTCGGCGCCGTCGATCGTCAGGTCGACCGCCGGATGCTGCTCGAGCGTGGTCAATGGGATCCCGAGTTCCTCCGCCATCGACGCAACCTCGTTCGAGCAAGGCACGGCAACGATGTCCGCGAGCACTCCGTCGCGAAGGAGTGACGCGATCCGGCGGACGGCGAAGGCGGCCGTCGATCCGTGACCGAGTCCAACGACCATTCCAGACTCGACGAACTCCACCGCGCGTTCGGCCGCCAGTCGCTTCCGTTCTTCTGCAATCGTCAGCAATCGACTCACCTCTCTTCCTTTCGGAGTGTCCTATGACGCCAGGCCCTCTGCCAACTTGCGGATCTGCTGCGCCTCACGGCCGACATCGAGACGGATGGTCAGAGCACGCCGGCCCACACCCATCAATGCCTCACGGTCGCCGGCCGCCTGTGCGGCAATCAGTGTCCCGAAAGTAAGGGAGCTGTCGTTCGATCCAGCAGTGCTCGGGATGTCGAGGTCCTCCTGCACGCCGGTGACGAATTGGACGAACAGACCTCGACCCGCATCTCCCTTGTGCAGCTGCCCGGTGGAGTGGAGGAACCGAGGCCCGAAACCGGCCGTCGTCGCAGTTCCGAAGGCGTCGCGGATGGCCGTGCGCAGCTCCGAGAGCGCGTGCCCTGTCTCCTCTGTCGGCGGGACGTACGCCTGCAGAGCGACATAGGCTCCGTCTGCCGCGCCATCGAGGAGCGAACGCAAGACATCGGGCGTCGGCCTCTCGGAAGGAAGCTCCGGCAGGTTCCCGGATTCGCGATACGTCGCGACCATCTCCCGTGAGAGGGCCTTGGATGACTCCACGTTCGGTTGATCGAAGGGGTTGATCTGCAGGATGTGCCCTGCGATGGCCGTGGCCATCTCCCAGAGGAAGAACTGGCCGCCGAGGGCAAGTGGTTGCTCGATGTCGACTCGGACAACGGGATGGCCGGCGTTCGCGAGCGAGCCCACGGCATCGTCGCTCGATCCGTCGCCTGCGAGTCTGACGTGCACGAAGAGCCGATCGTGGCCGTAGGCGGATGGCGGGGCGAGCTCCTCGCCAACCACGGGCAGGATGCCCCGCCCTTCCTTTCCGGTTGACTCCGCGATCAGCTGTTCGATCCAGTCGCCGAAGCTTGCGATCGGGTCGGAGAGGATGAGTGTCGCCTTGTTGCGCCCGCTCTTCGCTGCGACACCGAGGAGCGCGCCCAGCCTGACGGCCGGATTCTCTTCGAGGCGGTCTTGCCGGGTGCAGGCGCGAGCGACCTCCTGCGCGTGACGAAGGAGTTCTCGGGCATCAACGCCGATCAGGCACGCGGGGACGAGGCCGAAGTGCGAAAGGGCTGAGAAGCGGCCGCCTACGTCCGGATCGTTCTCGAAGACTCTCCGAAAGCCGTGGTCTTTGGCGAGCGCAGTCAGAGGGCTCCCCGGATCGGTGATCGCGACGAAGTGCCGAGGTGCGTCGGCATCTACGGAGGCGATGCGATTCCAGATGTAGCGGAAGAGGGAGAGCGTCTCGGTTGTCGTGCCCGACTTCGTTGCGACGAGGGTTAGCGTCTTCTCGAGATCGATCATTCCTTCGACGGTCCGGATCGCGTCGGGGTGCGTGCTGTCGAGAACGTGAAGCCGGGGGGAGTGGCCGGGGTGCTCGAACGCAAGAGAGAACGTCTCAGGGGCCAGACTCGAGCCGCCCATGCCAAGGAGAAGGACGTGCTCGAACCCTTCCTCTCGGATCTCGGCTGCGAACTGCTCGATCTCATCGACGCGAGCAGGCATCGTTTCCGGCAGGTGAAGCCAACCGAGGCGATTCGAGATCTCGGCTTCCTCGTTGCTCCAGAGCCGGAAGTCGTGCGCCCAGAGTCGCGAGAGGATGTGGCATGCTTCCATTCGGGCGACGGCTTCGTCGAATCCCTGCGGGTGGTTGACGATGTGAAGCATCTAGGATTCCCTCCGTATCTCTTCTTGCTGTTGGGTGCGGGCAAAACGGGCGGCGCCAAGGAGAGCCGCCTGCGGTTGAAGGATCACATGGACAGGGATGGATTGCATCAGCGACTTGAATCGCCCCTTCTGCCGGAATGCATCGAGGAAGGGCGCTTCCTTGAGAAATGGCAAGAGACGGGGAGGCAGACCCCCACCGAGGTAGACGCCGCCGGTGGCGAGGGCCTTCAGTGCGAGGTTCCCGGCTTCGGCGCCGAGGACGGAGACGAAGAGCTCGACGGTCTGCATGCAGAGGGGGCTTGTCTCTTCGAGTGCCGCCTCGATGATGGCCGGTGTTGGATCGTCGGCCGCCAAGAGGCTGCGCTCGGTTGTCGGCTCCTCGCGGACGCCGCGTTCGTCCCGGAAGAACCGATAGATGTTGGGAAGGCCGGACCCGGATGCGATCCGCTCGTAGCTCACGTGATCGTACTCACGAGCGAGGAAATCGAGGAGAGCGCGTTGGATCTCATCGGTCGGCGCGAAGTCGGCGTGCCCTCCTTCGCTTGCGAAGACGCGGACGTCGCCCTCCAAAGGCATCAAGAGAGCCTGTCCGAGTCCCGTACCAGGTGCGAGAACGGCGATGGGGCCCTTCTTGGACGGGTCCCCTGCCTGCAGCGTGAAGAGATCCTGCGCGCCGAGTCGCGGGATCGCCCAGGCCAGTGCTTCAATGTCGTTCAGAAGCAGGACTCGCGGAATGTCGAAGGCCGCCTGCACCGCTTCGACGGAGATGGTCCACGGAAGGTTCGTCACGTGGGATCGGCCTTCGGCAACGGGACCGGCGACGGCGAAGACAGCGGCCTCGGGATCTCCCGGACGTGTGTTGAGAAACTCACGGAGAATCGAGTCGAGATTCGCGAAGGAGCGACTCGGGTACGTCTCGGAGGCCGTGACCCGGCCGTCTGATCCAATCCACGCAATCGTCGTCTTCGTTCCGCCGATATCCCCGCCGAGAGCCCTACTACCGCTTCCTGTGCTCATGCGTCGGTCGCCTGGCTGGGACGCCCTACACGACCGTCGCCAGAGAGTCCGGATCGAAGACGTGGACGGTGTCGACGTTGACAGTGAGCCGGATCTGGCTGTCGAGATCGATCTGACGATGGGGGTCGAGACTTGCGACGACCTGGCTTCCATCGATGTCACCGTAGACGAGAAGAGAGTGCCCCAGCTGCTCCTTCACGGAGACCGTCATCTCAAGGACGTTCGCTGTCTCTTGCGAAGGCCCGTCGAGATCTTCGGGACGTATTCCCATGACCACACGCTCAGGCACATCCGCACTGCTTCGGCTGGCTGGGAGCGTGAGCCGGAAGCCGCCTCCCGAAAGGATGACCGAGCCGTGATCCTTGGTTGCCGTCGCTGCGAGGAAGTTCATGGCCGGACTGCCGATGAAGCCGGCGACGAAGTGGTTCGTCGGGTGGTCGTAGGTCTCCTGCGGAGCCGCGTACTGCTGGATTACACCGTCCTTCATCACAGCGATGCGATCTCCGAGTG
>Ga0272444_10001792_pt1 | contig 20292 bp, 14 predicted proteins | sample SSMForm13_FD_201033 | JGI IMG/M metagenome (GOLD analysis project Ga0272444, IMG submission 201033) | Marine sediment archaeal communities from Little Sippewissett salt marsh, Falmouth, MA, United States - SSM-Form-13 | ecosystem: Environmental > Aquatic > Marine > Wetlands > Sediment ... | reverse complement strand
CGTGCGAGGCAGCTACCTCGGGCACTCGCACTACCGCGCCATAGAAAGTCTCATCAGGGTAGGATCTCACTTTGACCTGCACGCGTTGATCCCGCTGGATCAGCGAGATATCAAAATCGGATACGGGGACGAGCAGTTCGACGACGCTGTTGCGGGCAACCGCCAGGATGCAGTTATCCTGTTTGCCGGAGACCACGAGACCGTCGAACGGCGCCACGATGTGCTGGGCCTCGGCTTGTTGGGTCAGGAAGGTCAACTGGGCTTGTTGCTTGGCAATCTCATGTTCGACAACATCGACTTCTTCCGGCCGAGGCGGCGATTTCAGAAGTTCCAGGGCAGAAATGCGCTTGCTCAACTCGGCCTCGGCAACCTCCACTTCCGACCGTTTGGTCTCGAGACGTTCCGCCGGTTCCAGGTTCTTGTCCACCAGCGAACTTATCCGTTCAAGATCACGATTCAACTGATCGAGGTTGGCGCGAGCGGCCGACACCTGGGCTTCCGCCTCGGCTATAGCTTCCTTTTTCGGCGGAGCCTGCAAGAGTGCCAGAGTACCGGTCAGGCGATTGAGCTCGGCCCGTCCGGTCTCGATCTCTTTGGTGATCTGGTTGGAAGTCACCATCGCCACCGTATCCCCCTGCCTGACTGTCTGACCGTCCTCCACGATGGGAATCATGTTCAGGGCCACCATGTCGCTGGAGGCCATCTGGATGAATCCCGACCTGGTGGCCGGGGTTTTGCCGCCGTAGCGGGTGGTGCTTTCGAGCAGGCCGAATTCGTTGTGCGAGAGAGTGAATTCGGCTATCGGCCTGACCGAGATATCACCGGAGACGCGCCGGGGAAACGGCACCGCCACACACAGGACTATTACCAGTGCCAGAATGATGATGTAGATGGTCAATCGGACCGGCTTTTTGAAGAGCTGTTTCATATATCGTAAGTGAGTGGCTATGCCGCGGACGAATCCGACCAACGGCGACCGCAAGATAACCAGCAGGACAGCCAGGAACAACAGCAAACCGAACGGTCCCGTTTTGACCAGCAGAAACCGGCTGACCAGCCAGAATATGTATATCAGAAGCGAGGCGGAGTAGATCAGCGCCAGGACGCCGTAAGAAAGGAAAGCCCGCTTCTCACGCGGAGTTACCTCGACCCGCTCAATCGGCCAACCCAGCAGTCGGCGCTTGAAGACGTTGCCGAGATAGGCGAAGGCCTTCTGGCGAAGGTTAGGGATCTCGAGCCAGTCCGACAGAAGGTAATAACCGTCGAGCTTGATAAGCGGATTGAAATTGAACAGATAGTTGATCCAGTTGACCGTCACCAGCGTCCAGGCCAGCTGATTAATGTAAGTGCCCTCCACCGTCAAACGCCACAGGATCACCGCAACGGCCAGCAGGATCAGCTGGAAATAAGGGCCGGCCCAGGTGACGGCCAGGCGCTGGGACTTCTTCTCGAACAGCCAGGCATCGGAGAGGTCACAATAAAAGCACGGCTGGAAATACATCAGCAGAAAGCCGATCTCGCGTACTTCTCCCCCCAGCCGGCGGCAGGCCACGGCGTGAGCAAATTCGTGCAGGGTCAGAAGAATGAAAAGCGACAGGACGATAGTAACGACCGAACCCACATTCCATAACTCGACCAGGTCGATCGCAAAATGCCGCGAGTTTACCGCCAGTAGCCCCAGGCCGAAGACAATCAGGGCCACCTGCAGGGCAAACCAGAAGGGATGGTGAAACGGCCGGTAAATTCGAGTCAGTAGGTCAAGAAATCGACCCGGAGTAAACCCCTTGATCTTGATGTACAGAAGCCGCCCGAAAAGGGATTTTCGTCCCCAGGGCCGGGCCCCGGCACGGGCCGGTGTTTCGGCGGCGCTTTCGCTTTCGAGAAACTGCAGGCCGTCCATCGTTTCGATAAACTGCTCCACCGCCTCGGGCGTGATATCCAGATTGAACTTGGATCGGAAGCTCTCGGCTATGGTTTGCGGCGATGTCTCGCCGTCGAGCCGGTTCAGCAGCCAGAATTCGGGCTCGCGCAGACGGAAGTAATTGCCCGCAATCGGATCCTTGATCGTGTATACCGTGGCACCGTCGACCACCGTCGACGAGGACACCAGGTCGGTTCGCTTCCGGGCGTAAGGGGGCATGGCACAATGTAGCCGATAGTATGGAGTTCTGCAAGCAGACGATCAGGCCGGTGCGATTGGAAGGATTGGGAAGGTCCTAACGCCGCAGCGTTTCCAGGAGTTGCTTGTTGTAGTAATCCACCAGGTCCTCGCGGCGGACTACGCCGATAACGTTCCCGGGTTGGGCGGGGTCGACCACCGGAATAAGCACGAAATCACCCTGGCCGAAAAGGGCCTGGGCCTTTTCGAGATCGTCGCGTGGGTTGAGCACGACCGTCCCGGGGTGAACCAGGTCCTGGGCCACCACCAGGTAGTCGAGTTCATGCTGGCTCAGGAGATTACGAATGTCCTGAAATGAAAGCACGCCTTTCATGAAGCCCTGACGATCGACCACCACGAAGTATGACTCCCGCGAATTCTCGATAGTCCTGAAAATGTCCTGGAGATTCGTCCAGGCCGGGATAGTCTCGAATTGCCGGTCCATCACCTCGGAGACTTTGTGAGACTTCAGGACGTTTATGTCCTTACCCCCTTTGAGCTCGATACCGCGACGGAACAGCTTGACAGTGTAAATCGAATGCGGGAAGAGTTTGCCGGCCACGAGCGCCGCGAATACCACCGTTACCATTAGCGGCAGGATGATGCGATAGTCCGAAGTCATCTCGAAGATAATGAGCAGGGCCGTTATGGGGGCGTGGGTGGCGCCGGCCACCAACCCCGCCATCCCGACCAGGGCGTAAGCTCCGGGCGTAGCTGTCACGGTCGGGAACAGCTCGTTGATGAGCACACCGTAGGAGCCTCCGGCCACCGCTCCCATGAACAGCGAGGGGGCAAAAATACCGCCCGAATTGCCGGAGCCAAGAGTCAGGGACGTGGCGACCAGTTTCATGAATACCAGAATCAGGAGAAGCCAGACGCCCATGTTGCCGTAGAGCGTCAGTCGGATCGTCTGGTATCCATCGGCCAGGATTTGAGGATAGAAGATGGCCAGCACGCCCAGCAGGAGCCCCCCAAGGGCCGGCTTAAGCATATTCGGCATCTTCATCTTGTCAAAAAAATCCTCGAAAGACTCCAGCGTCCGCGTGAACAGAACCGCCAGACCGCCCAGAAGAATGCCCATAACGACGTACATGGGAATCTCCCAGGCAGAGACCAGCGAATAGCTGGGGACCTCAAAAGCCGGGTGATTTCCCAGAAAAGTCCGAGTTACCACAGAGGAGACTACGGACGAGAGAATCACCGGGGCAAACGTTTTGATGGCGAAGTCGCCCAGGATGATCTCCAGGGAGAAGATCACGCCGGCAATGGGGGCGTTGAACACAGCTGAGATACCGGCGGCGGCGCCACAGCCGACCAGGATCTTGACACGCTCACCGGACATGCGTGAAAGCTGCCCGACGGTCGAGCCGAGGGCGGAGCCGATCTGGACAATCGGGCCCTCGCGGCCGGCCGAGCCGCCGGAGCCGATGCAAATGGCCGAGGCTATGGTCTTGGCGGCTGCCACCCGGGGCCGGATAATACCGCCGAGCCGGGCTACTGCATTCATGACCTCCGGGACCCCGTGCCCCTTGGCTTCGCTGGCGAACTTGTAGACGATCGGCCCCACCAGCAGCCCGCCCAGGGCCGGAATTATGGGAAACCACCACTTGTACCCGCCCCATTCTTCGAAGCCAACGGCGGTGGTGAGGATCTGGTCGGTCAGGCCAAAAAACAGACCGTTGAAGTATTCAATGAGCTTAACAAAGCCGATTGCGCCGAACGCCGTGGCCATGCCGACGAAAACGGACAGCAGAATCAGGAGGTTGGTTTCGGAAATTTGAAACCGTCTTATCAGTTGCGCAACCTTCGGTCGATACATAGCAGACTTGAAATCTACGTGTTTTTTCGCCGGGTACAACCCTTTTTCTGGCACCCCGACCGATTTTGGTTCGGCAGGCTTGACTTGTTGCCGGATTTCGGTAAATTACTGGACCAATTCGGCTTGGAACAGTTGCCTAGGAGGATTAGAGCTGCATGGGTACGAAAGCGGACGCTGTTATCATCGGGGGAGGCATCATTGGCATGGCAGTAGCCTTTCACCTGGCCCGAGAGAAGTACGGAAAAATCATCCTCTTGGAGAAAGAGCAGTTTCTGGGCTCATGGTCGACTTCAAAAGCGGCCGGAGGTATCCGCGCTCAGTTTTCTTCGAAGGTGAATATAGAAATGTCGATGCTCTCCGAGAAGCTGTTCTGCCGCTTCAAAGAAGACACCGGTTCGGACGCCCTCTTCGACCAGGTAGGATACATGTTTCTCCTTACACGGGACGAGGACGTGGTTGAGTTCACCAGGAGCGTCGAGTTGCAGCGGTCCCTCGGACTGTCCGTGGACCTGCTGAAACCGGATGAGATTGCGCAGTACGCCCCTCATGTGCGCACCGACGACGTAAAGATGGCTACGTTCTGTAAAGACGATGGTCTCGCCGATCCGCACGAATTCCTTTCCGGATATGAGCACGCCGCTCGCAAGTTGGGAGTTGAGATCAAACTGGAAACCGAGGTCATCGGTTTTACCAGGGACGGCGGACGGATCACCGAAGTCGTCACCAACAACGGGACGATTTCCTGCGGCGTGGTCGTAAACGCGGCCGGACCGTTTGCCCGCAAGATCGGAGATATGATCGGATCAGAGGTCAGGGTCGAGCCAATTCGTCGCCAGTGCGTGACCACCGGGCAGCTCGATTTTGTCAAGCCCTTCTTCCCGATGGTGGTCGATGTTGCCTCGGGGCTCTACTGCCACAAGGAGTCCAAGGGACTTCTGCTCGGATGGGCCGATCCCGCCGTGGAACCTTCAATGGATATCTCTATCGACCCGGATTACACCGATGCTATCCTGGAACGGGCGCTCGACCGCATGCCTCAGCTCGAAACGGCCGAGGTGGCCAACCAATGGGCCGGCTTGTATGAGACGACGCCGGATCACCGGGCCATAATCGGCTGGGAACCGACCCTCGAGGGGCTTTTCCACACGGTGGGGTTCTCCGGACACGGCCTGATGCACGCCCCCGCGGCCGGTCAGTTGACGACGGAAATCCTCACCGGCAAGAAACCGACTGTCGATATCTCCGATCTGAGTCCGGAGCGGTTTACCAAAGGCAAACTGGTTGGGGAAACCAATGTCATCTAATCTGACCATTATCAGATAAGAGAGTACAACGGCGGCCCTTGACCGCCGTTTTTTTATGCTTATGTTCAGGTAGCAGATGCCTCTTAAACAGAAATCAAAGGTTGTTCTCATGCGCAAGCTGGTTGTGCTTACTACGCTTCTGGTCGGGCTGACTGTCTTGGTCCCAGGCGTCTTCCCCGGAGTCAAACCGGGCCTGACCGCCGAAAAGACCTATAAGATGTCCGATAGTCTGGAGCTTCACGTCTGGATATCGCGGGCGATGACCAAAGACCCGGCCCCCCTGCTGGTTCTGCTGCCGATGCGGGCCCGGGATCACCGAAGCTACGACAGCCTGCGGGCCTCCGTTATGAATCGAGTGGTGGGGTTCAGCAAAGACAAGATCGCCTGGCCTTATATAGCTGCGTTCGATCTCCGCGGCCACGGCCGTTCTAAAGAGCGTGGCGAGGCGGAAGTTGATGTTCGGGACATGCCGGATGAAGAGTATCTGAAGATGCCTTCCGATGTAGCAACCGCTCTGAAGGCGATTCTGGCCGACAGCTCGTACCGGATCGACTCGAGCAGCATCCTGGTCGCGGGAGCCTCGATCGGCGCCAACACCGCCATCATGCTCACGGAACACTTCCCGGGAATCAAGAAGGTAGCCCTGCTATCGCCGGGACAAGACTACCATTCACTGAAACCGGATTCCGCTCTGGCCGCTTTCGAAGGCGACATTCTCATTATGAGTTCAATTGAGGATCGATACTCTCACGCCAGCTCCAGAATACTGGCGGCGCAGAACGAGAAGCGTTGCCGACTGGAAGAGTTCTACGGCAATAAGCACGGTACCGACATAATCAACAGTTATCCCGAGGCTATGGAGATGCTTGTCGACTGGCTGTTTGGGAAGGCAGACTGATCGTTTCTCAGCCCTTACCGGTGGGTTCGCTGTCGTCGGACTTCTCGTCCGAGATGTCGATCATACTCGTATTTTCGGTGTAGCTGACGGAGCGGGCGGTTGTCAGGCGTAACAGCTTCTGGGTTACATCTTTGATCTTCACCGCCGATTGTTCGATAATCTCCAGCTTCCGGCGAAGATCGCTGTCAAGGCCCTCACGCTTCATCAGTAACAACTGAACGTTGCCGAGAATAGCCGTCAGCGGGTTGTTGACTTCGTGATTGACGGTTACGGCGGTTTCGACGATAGCCTCCAGCCTCTTCTGATCCAATATTTCCTGCGAGGGGAGCTGGTTGTGCCCGGAGGCCAGGATCGTTATGGCAAGAGAGGCGCACAAGGCATCGAGGAAAACATCCTCGGAGACAATCGTCCGTTCCCCTTCCTGAAATCCGATAACGGCGCCGAACACCTGCCGGCCGCGACGGAGCGGCAGCGTGAACGAATGGCAGGGGATCTCTCCCCCGAACGACATATAAGCGGCCAGGAGGTCTCTCTCCTGGCGGAGTTTTCCGAACAGATCGTCCTCAAGGGCTTTTAACCGCTCGCCGGCCGGTTCGTCGTAGGCCCAGGAAACGTTCAGGGTTACTCTCTTCTTGTCGTCCCAGAGGTACAAGGCGGCGGCGCTGAGACCGACCAGGTCAGCTGCCTGTTGCAGCGCGACCCGGCCGACTTGCTGGGGAGTCTCCCCCCGGGCGGCGGCCACGGCCAGATCCCTGAAAATCTCGTATCTGCTCTGGTCCTTGCTATCCATATTGCATGTACCTATAGTCCTGCCGGACTAATCAGCAAAAGAGATGCGCCTGTCACAAAAAACCGCCAGGTTGCGTGTAAATCTGAAGTACTTCTTCATAATAGCGTAATTGCAGGGACTTATCCAGATTTTTCTATGGTTAAAATCTGCGCAGACCTCGGCCGGACCGTCACGGCGCTGCATCTCCGTTCATAAGTGTACCCGACGGTGCGATATCCGGAAAGCTGTTGACATCCTGCCGGGCAGAGGCTAATATACCGGCTTGTCGAACGAGAGGTCAGGAGGACCGGCGCCTATGTTAGACTCGATGGTACATGACAACTGCGGGGTTTTTGGTATTTTCGGTCATCGGCGGGCGTCCGAACTGACCTACCTGGGACTGCACGCCCTGCAGCACCGGGGCCAGGAATCGGCCGGTATCGTTACCTCCGACAAAGGAGTCTTCCACCTTTTCAAGGGGATGGGTCAGGTCCCGGAGGTTTTCCAGCTCGAAAAGAACATCGCCACTCTGACCGGCCGCATGGCGATCGGCCATACCCGCTACAGCACCACCGGGGCGTCCTCGATTCTGAACATCCAGCCGTTCATGGTAACCAACCGCTCGTCTTCGCTGGCCGTGGCCCACAACGGCAACCTGACCAACGCCTTCGAACTGAAGAAGAACCTGGATTCCAAAGGTTCCATATTCCAGACTACCTCCGACAGCGAGATCATCCTCCACCTGGCCGCAGTCTCGAAAAAGAAGGGACGATTCGAGCGTATTTGCGACGCCCTCAAGAGAATCAAGGGTGCCTATTCCCTGCTCTTCCTGACCGAGGATTCCATAATTGCCGCCCGTGACCCGCAGGGGTTCCGGCCGCTGGCCCTGGGCAAATTCCACAAAGCCTGGGTGGTCGCCTCCGAGACCTGCGCCTTCGATATCATCGGCGCCAAATACGTCAGAGATATCGAACCGGGCGAAGTGGTCGAGATAACTAACAACGGTGTCAGTTCGACCAGGCTGTTCAAGAATCCCAAACACGCCTTCTGCATCTTCGAATACATCTACTTCTCCCGTCCCGACTCGAGGATTTTCGGGGAGAACGTCGACAAGGTGCGCCGCCGCCTGGGCCGGCTGCTGGCCCGGGAGCATCCGGTCGATGCCGATATCGTAATAGGTATCCCCGATTCGGCCAACACGGCCACGCTCGGTTTCGCCGAAGAATCCGGCATCCGTTTTGAGATCGGTTTGATCCGGAATCACTATGTCGGGCGAACGTTTATTGATCCGCACCAGCATATCCGGGACCTCGACGTCAAACTGAAATTCAACCCGGTCAAGGGAGTGCTGAAAGACCGCCGCGTGGTGGTCGTAGACGATTCGATTGTGAGGGGCACTACCTCCCGAAAGCTGGTCAAGATGATTCGCGAAGCCGGGGCGAGGGAAGTTCATTTCCGGTCCTCATCCCCGCCTATTATCGCCCCCTGCTTTTTCGGTATCGACATGCCGACCCGCCGCGAACTGATCGCCTCGAACATGAGCGTCAAACAGATCGAGAAGTATCTCGGGGTCGACTCGCTTCGCTATCTGTCGCTGGAAGGTATGCTCGCGATGCCTTCGCTGCCCGACACGACTTTCTGTCACGGCTGCTTCTCCGGCAAGTATCCTATTCCGGTGCCCAAATCCAAAGAGAAAAACAAGCTGGAGATCAACGCCCAGGGAGCGATCCGGCCGTAGATTCGCTGCAGTAATATTCCGTAGGCGGCAGACGTCTCCGTCTGCCCTGACGTCAAAACCACAAGGGTATTGGTCTACCAGTAATGGCAGGTCTGAAGACAGACCTGTCCTACAAAGAGACCTGGTTGAGAACTGGTTTTTACGGCATGCCGAATATGGCCGCCTGGGAGAATTCAAGAAGCTGCTGCGGGAAGAAGCCAAGCCCCAGCGTTCCGATCGCCGTTATGACCAGGGCGATGATCACCGAAGGCGACAGAACTACCGGCTTGACTTCTCCAGTTACCTCGTCGAAATAGCTCGTTTTGATCACTCTGAGGTAGTAATAGACGGAAACGAACGAGTTCATGACGCCTATCACCGCCAGCCAGATGAACCCCTTATGCACCGCCGCCGAGAAGACATAGAACTTTCCGAGGAACCCCGCCGTGGGCGGGAATCCCGACAGGGCGAACATGAACAGGGCCAGCACGGCAGCGAGATAGGGATGGGCTTTGGACAACCCGGCCAGCTCCGAGAATTCCGAACGGCAACCCGAGCGGGTCTCCATAACGGTCACGACAGCAAAAGCGCCGAGATTGAAGAAGGTATAGGCAACCAGGTAGAATATGGCCGAGGATACAGCGTCGGCGCCGCCGACCGTCAGAGCCACCAATATATAGCCGGCGTGTGAAATCGACGAATACGCCAGCATGCGCTTGACATTGTCCTGGCGAAGGGCCAGGACGTTTCCGACCGACATGGTCAGCACCGCCAGGACCCAGAAAACCGTGGTCAGGAGCTCGACGCCCGACACGCCAAAGACGAAAATACGAAGCATCACGGCAAACCCGGCCGCTTTCGGGGCCACGGAGAAGAAAGCCGTAACCGGCGTGGGCGCGCCGTGGTAAACGTCAGGAACCCATGTATGGAACGGCACGGCCGCTATCTTGAAGCCGAAGCCGACCAGGGTCAGGGCTATACCGGAATAGAAATAGATGGCGGTCGGGTTGTAGTGGAAAGCTATATAGCTGAAATTCGTCACAATGCGTCGAAGATTGGTCGTTTCGGCGGCGCCGTATATGAAGGCAATGCCCATCAGGAGAAAGGCCGTAGCAAAAGCGCCCATCAGGAAATACTTGATGCCGGCCTCGCTCGATTCCAGCGACCGTCGGTTGAACCCGGCCAGGACGTACAACGGCAGCGACATGATCTCCAGACCGAGGAACATCACCACCAGGTCGGCGGTGTTGGCCATAACCATCATGCCGGCGGTGGAGAAAAGAATCAGGGCGTAATATTCGGGGCGGTCCAGGCCCTTCACTTTCAGGTAACGGTGGCCGAGGAACAGGGTCACGATGGAGGCAATCAGGAAGATCTGCTTGAACATGACGCCGAAATTGTCGCAAGTTACCATATCGGCAAAGCCGGAGCCCTGGTCTCCCCACTGACGCGCCGCCAGCCAGAAGGAGATCAGACACGACAACAGCGCTAATCCCGGAATCACGGCCCGGAAGGACCTGGAGATCGAGCCCAGCAGGATCACCGAGGCCCCGATCAACAGCACGATCTCGGGATAGATCAGGCTAAAATCGATTGACAGCGCAGAAACGTAATCTACCATCTTCTTGTCTTCAGGCGACGACCGTCGCCTGCCTTATATGCCTCAGCCTCCGCCGAAGCCGACCTTGACCTCGCCGTTATCTATTATGATCGGGACGATGTTGCTTCCCTTGCTGAGTTCGACCACCTTGTCTTTGGCGCCCGGCACCGAGTGAACATCAATCTCTTCAAACGCTATCCCCTGGTCGTCGTAGTGCTTCTTGGCCGCGGCACAATAGGGGCATCCTTTTTTCGTGTATATGGTAACTTCGCTCATCGGCCGGTCTCCTCGTTGTCGGCCAGAGCAGTTCGGGATTCTTCCTCTTCCAGCCCCGGCTCGATTGCAGGTACAATCTGGTAACTTTCGTTAAGTTGTACGGTGCTGGCGCGGCCGATGTGAGAAAGGACCTGCTTGGCCGCCGGTTCAATCCGGGTCAGGAACGGTGAAGGATAAACGCCGATCCAGAATATGAGCACGACCAGGGGAATCAGGACCAGGCGTTCTCGTGCACTCAGGTCCTTCAGCTTCTGATTCTCCGGTTTGGTTACTTTTCCGTATATAACCCGCTGGTACATCCAGAGCATGTAACAGGCCGCCAGGATAACACCCGTAGCCGCCGTCACGCCGTACCAGACGTTTGCCTTGAAGGCACCCAGAAGTATGAGGAACTCACCGACGAAGCCGTTGGTGAAAGGAAGACCGATCGAAGACAGGGTCACGATCATGAAAAAGGCGGCAAATACAGGCATAACTTTAGCCAGACCGCCGAAGTCCTCGATCATCCGCGTGTGTCGCCGCTCGTAGATCATGCCCACGATAAGGAACAGCGCCCCGGTCGAAACCCCGTGGTTGACCATCTGAATCACGGCACCTTCCACTCCCTGAAGGTTGAGGGCGAACATGCCCAGCATGACGAACCCCATGTGGGAGACGGATGAAAAGGCTACCAGTGACTTGACGTCCCGCTGCACCATCGACACCAGCGCCCCGTAGATGATCGCGATGATAGCCAGGATGCAGATGTACGGCATATAGGCGATGGTGGCCTCCGGGAAGAGCGGCATGCAGATGCGGAGGAAACCATAGGTCCCCATCTTCAGCAGCACACCGGCCAGGATAACCGAACCGACCGTCGGCGCCTGAACGTGAGCGTCGGGCAGCCAGGTATGGAACGGCCAGAGCGGGACCTTGATGGCAAAAGCGAGTGCAAATGCTCCGAACAGCCACAGCTGGGGATGGTAGCCCAGCGGCATGTTCATAATCTTGAGCAGGTCAAAGGTATACTCGCCGGCAAAAGCCTGATATTCGAAGTACACGTACAGCAGCGCCACCAGCATCAGCAGCGAACCGAACATCGTAAAGAGAACGAATTTGATAGCCGCATAGACCCGCCTGGGACCGCCCCAGACGCCGATCAGGAAATACATCGGTACCAGCATGACTTCCCAGAAGACATAGAACAGGAAGAGGTCGAGCGAGACAAACACGCCGATCATCCCGGTCGCCAGCAGCAGCATCGATATAAAGAAGCCCTTGACGCCTTCCGTCACCGAGCGCCAGGCGGCAATTACACACAGGACTGTCAGGACAGTGGTCAGGACGATCAGAAGAAGCGAGATACCGTCGATGCCCAGGTGGTAGTCGATGCCGAGCGACTGGATCCACGGCATATTGACCTCGAACTGCATCCCGATTGCCACCGGGTCGAAGCGGCTGTAGATCCAGAAGGAGAACAGCATGGTGATGAAAGAAAAGATCAGAGCCGTTCCCTTGATGGTCGAGTGCTGCTTAGCGGGCACAAAAAGCAACACGATTACGCCCAGCATCGGGAAAAAGGTCACGAGTGTAAGAAACAGATCTTCCATCAGTTACTTCCGAATACAAAGTAAGCCACCACCACGATGACGCCGATAGTGAAGACGGTGACGTAACTGCGAACTCTCCCCGACTGGCTGTAGCGCAGGGCGTTGGATATGTCGTGCCACAGGCTGGCCACGCCGTTGAGGAAGCCGTCGATAATGACGACGTCGAATATCTTCCACAGGAACAACGAGAAATAGACCAACGGACGGACGATCACCGCGCCGTAGAATTCGTCGACGTAGTACTTGTTGACCAGGGTCGTTTTGACACCGGAAAGCTTATCCGCCAGGGAGCCGGCGGCCGCGATGTTCTTACGGTAGAAATACCAGGCCAGGTATATGGCTGTGAGCACCAGGGCCACCGAGGCGAGCATGAGCAGCCATTCCATCGAGGTATCCGCGCCGGCCGAGGCCAGGGCGTGAGTAGCAGCCTCCTGGTTGTGGCCGGCCATCACCGGGTGCAACCACTCCTCAAAATAGTTGGTGACACCAAAAATGTGAGGCATACCGACCAGGCCGCCGATCACCGAAAGGACCGCCAGCACCATGAGCGGCACGGTCATACTCCGCGGTGATTCATGGATGTGCTTTTTCGTCTCAGCATCCATCCGCCCCTCGCCGTAAAAGGTCAGATAGACGAGGCGGAACATGTAGAAGGCGGTCAGGCCGGCCGTTACAAAACCGATAACCCACAGGGCAACGTGGCCGTGCCCGGAGGAGAACGACTTCCAGAGAATCTCGTCCTTGGAGAAGAAACCGGACATGCCGGGGATACCGGAGATCGTCAGCGTGGCGATAAACATGGTTACGAACGTGATCGGAAGGTGCTTCCTGAGGCCGCCCATATCACGCATATCCTGTTTATCCGACATGGCGTGAATGACCGAGCCCGCCCCGAGGAAGAGCAGCGCCTTGAAGAAGGCGTGTGTCATCAGGTGGAAAATCCCGGCTGAAAAGGCAGCTACGCCGCAGGCGAGGAACATGTATCCGAGCTGCGAAACGGTCGAGTAAGCCAGGACGCGCTTAATGTCGTTCTGGGCCAGGCCGATCGTCGCTGCGAAGAGCGCCGTTGCGGCACCGATGACAGCAACAACCATCAGGGCGTCGGGGGCCATCATATACAGCACGTTGGTTCGGGCGATCATATAAACACCGGCGGTGACCATGGTGGCGGCGTGGATCAGGGCCGACACCGGGGTGGGGCCTTCCATGGCATCCGGCAACCAGACGTAAAGCGGTATCTGGGCCGACTTGCCGGTGGCGCCCAGGAACAGACAGAGACAGGCGATAGTAATCAGAGATCCCCCGGCCGCGAACACCATCGGGGCATTCTGCGAAACGGTTATGAAGTCGAGTGACCCGACCTGCCAGAAGATAATGAACATACCGACCAGGAAACCGAAATCACCGATCCGGTTTACGATAAAGGCCTTCTTGCCGGCGTCCGAAGCCGATTGTTTTTCGTACCAGAAGCCGATCAGCAAATATGAACACAACCCGACCCCTTCCCAACCGACGAACATGAGCAGGAAATTGTCCGCCAGCACCAGGGTGAGCATCGAGAATGTAAAGAGGTTCATATAGGCGAAGAATCTTCCGAAACACTTGTCGTGGGCCATGTAGCCGATGGAATATACGTGAATCAGGAAGCCGACGCCGCTCACGACCAGAATCATGACAGCCGACAGCGGATCGAGCATGAAAGCGACGTTCACGTGGAAGATATCGGCCGATATCCACGTGAACAGGGTTTGTTGAATCAGGCGGGCGTCGGCCGGCAGGGCCCTCAGATCGAAGAACAGCATGATGGCGACAATCAGCGACAGCCCGACCGTGGTGCAGGCGACCGCTGATACCACCGGTCTGGGCAACCGGCCTATGAAGAGCCCGTTAATCAGAAACCCGATCAACGGAAAGAGCGGAACGAGAAACAGATACTCCGCCATCTACGCCTTCCCTACCATTTCAACAGACTGAACCGGTCGATGTTGATCGTCTCCCGGTTCCGGTAAATCATTACAATCAGGGCCAGACCGACAGCCGCCTCGGCCGCCGCGACCGTCAGCACCAGAAACACTATCACGTGACCGTCGGCAATACTCAGCGCTCTCGAAAAAGCGATCAGGACCATGTTCGCGGCGTTGAGCATGAGCTCGATTGCCATGAACATGACGATAACGTTGCGCGAAATCAGCACGCCCACCGTGCCGATACCGAACAGGACGGCCGCCAGGATCAAATATGCGGATATCGGAACCATGTTCAATTCACCGCCTTATCGGTTTTAACCTCGACATCGGGCTCCATCGGCGTTTCATCCGGGTCGCCCGGCTTGCGTGACTTGGCCACCACCACGGCCCCGACCAGCGCAATCAGAAGCAGCACGCCGGTCAGCTCGAACGGATACAGGTAGTCGGTGAACATGAGACGAGCCACCTGTTCGACCGACCCGAAATCATCGGGGATTTTGGCGATCAAGCCGGTGGTCATCGCCTTTATCGGGGCGCCCTTTATGATGAAAACGATCTCCAGCGTCAGCAGAATACTGACGACATACTTCGTGAAACGACTGACAATCGGCGACGGCCTCCCGAGGTCTTCACCGCCGCGAAGATTAAGCAGCATGATGACGAACACGAACAAAACCATGATAGCGCCGGCGTAGACCACCACGAGGATAGCTCCCAGGAAGAGCGCCGACAGCTGCACATAGCAGACCGCCTGGGCCACCAGCGACAGGATGAGGTACAATACGGAAGCTACCGGGTTGCGCTGGGCGATCATCATGGTCGCGCCGAACACGGCCACCACAGCCGAAACAATGAACATGACAGTATCAAGGTTCATCAGCGGCTCTCCTCGACACCGTAGATTTTGCGGATCCTGCGGAACATCCGTTTGAACGGATTGTCCTTGCGCGGATGCGGCACCAGCAACTGCTCTTTGCTGTAGATAAACCCCTCGCGCGTATCAGTGGCGAACTCGTACTCCCGGCCGAGGAAGATAGCCTCCTCCGGGCAGGCTTCCTCGCAGAAGCCGCAGAAGATGCACCGGAGCATATTGATCTCGTAGACCCTGGCGAGGCGTTCGCCGTTCTCGTTCTCCGTCGGCTCCATGTAGATCGCGTCGGCCGGACAGGCCGCGGCGCAGAGACCGCAGCAGACACAGCGCTCGGACCCGTCTTCATAACGTTCGAGGTAGTGCAGCCCTTTATAGCGGGGAGCCATCGGCTCCTTCTTCCGGGGGTAGTCAAGCGTCACCGGCTTCTTGAACAGGTGCTTGAACGTCACCAGAAGACCCTGGGGCATCTTCCAGACGACATCGACAAGCGCTTTAAGAATCTCTTTCATTCGCCGGTTGCCTCAACTAGTGCACACTATCCGTTAGCAAAACCCACAACGCCGTTCCCATGGTATTGACGATCGCCAGTGGGAACAGGACTTTCCAGCCGAACGACATCAACTGGTCGTAGCGGAATCTCGGGAAAGTCGCTCTCAACCATATATAGAAGAACATGAAGCCAAAAACCTTGATCAGGAACCAGACGATCGGCGGCAGGAAAGGCCCCTGCCAGCCACCCAGGAACAGGGTGGTGGCCACCGAGGATACGGCCAGCATGTAAGCGTATTCGGCGACGAAGAAGGTCGCGAACCGCATCGAAGAATACTCGGTGTGGAAGCCCGCCCCGAGCTCCGACTCACACTCGGGCATATCAAACGGCAGCCGGTTGGTTTCGGCGATACCGCACGTCAGATAAAGCAGGAAGGCCAGCGGCTGGCGGAAAATATACATGTCCCAGAAGGACGCTTGCTGATTGACGATCTCGGTCATCGAGAGCGTATTGGCAAACAGCACCACGCCGACAATGGAAAGACCGTAACTGAGTTCATAGGAGATCATCTGGGCCGATGACCTGATACCGCCCAGCAGCGAGTATTTCGAGCCCGAAGACCAGCCGGCCAGCACCAGACCGTAGACGCTCAGCGAGGTAATCGCAAAAATATACAGTATGCCTATGTTCAGGTCGGAGATAACGCCCTTGATCTCGTAACCGAACAGGGTAAAGTCGGACGAGAAGGGAACGACGGCAAACACCAGCAGGGCCGGGATAAACGAAACCACCGGGGCCAGCATGTAGGTGATGCGCTCGACACGGTCGGGGACCACGTCCTCCTTGAACATCAGCTTGAGACCGTCCGCTACCGGTTGCAGGAGCCCCCACGGTCCGGCGTAAATAGGTCCCACCCGGTGCTGCATGAAGGCGAGGACCTTTCTCTCGAGCAGGGTGGAATAAGCGCAACAGGTCAGCACCACGACCACCACGGCGATCACCTTCAAAGATCCTATGACGATTATTTCCAGCATGGGACTAGTTTACCACCTTGGAAATCTTAACCCGGTCGGTCCTCTTCTTCCGCATCAACAGGGCCGTAACCGTGGTCGAAGAGAAGTTGCGCGGAATAAACACGACATCATTGGCGATGGTCGTCGATATCCTGACCGGGACAATAATCTTGCCCACTTTCGACTCCACCCGGGCGGAGTCACCTTCGTTCAAATCCAGTCCGGCCGCCAGCGCGGGCGACATTTCTATATAGGCCTCACCGCAGAAATTGAAAAGCGAGTTGGCTTTTTCCGTGAGGTGCCCCGAGTGATGCGGGTCATCGCCCACAAACAGAGCTATGGGATAGGCCTCATCGGCCTCTTCCTCGGTCGGTCGCACCTCGAGGTATTTGTCCGGCAGCGGCCGCGGGCTGTTTATCTCGAGTAATTTCTCTATCTCGCGGTCTCGCTGCTCGTCCGATTCGAAAAGCTCGTCCCCGATCTGCTCGGCGATCAACGCCACGATCTCATAGCCGGGTCTGGACTGGAATCGTGGTTTCAGCGCGCGATTGGCCGGCTGGACACGGCCCTCGAGGTTGACATACTGACCGTCGTACTCCGCCCAACTGGACAGGGGCAGAACGACATCGGCCAGGATGGTCGTTTCGGTTTCGTAGAGATCGGCCACCACCAGGAAATCCAATTTCTCCAGGCTCTCGCGGGCGAATTCGCGGTCGGGATAGAGCATGATCGGGTTGCAGCCGACCGCGATGCAGCCGTTGACCTCTTCCTTCTTCATGTTAATCAACATGCCGTCGGTGGTCAGAGGCTCCGGCTCGGGCCAGGAACCCCAGAGTTCGGTCAATGTCTCTTTTATCTCTGTGGACGGTTGCGGCAAAAGACCGAGCTTCCCGGCTCCACAGGAGTTCGCATAGTGCGGCAGGATCGCCACCTGCCCCTTGTTCTCGAGGCCGAACAGACGGTTCAGATTGGCCAGCGCCGCCGAGATACACAGGCGCTCGCGGGAACGGCTGACCAGTTCGCCGGCAAGGACCGTTACCTTGCGGCCGTTAGCCAGGGCGGCGGCCACCTCTCTGAGGTGATCCACGTTCACACCGGAGGCCGCGGCAGCTTCCTCGGCCGTGGTCGGGCTGATCTTACCCTTGAGATCACCCGGCTCGGCCAGCCCGGCCTCAATCGCCGCCAGACAGATACCGTTGAGTACGATCTCTTCGGTCCCGACTCTGTGGATCAGTTCACGGCGGGCCACATCAGCTGATTTCACCTGGTAAGGGTTGATCGAATAGACGGCCGCATTTTTGAAATTGCAGGCCTTGCGAATCCGGAGATACTCGTTGGCGTGTTCTTTAACCAGATCGCTCCCGAAAACCAGGATCACATCGGAGTCATCGATATCCGAGATGTTGAAGCGTCGCCCCGACATGGCGTCGTAGATATTCTCGGCTTCCTTCGGCAGCATGCGGTACTGCGTGCGAAAATCGACGTTGTTCGAGCCAAGGGTTACGCGAATAAGTTTCGAGAAGCTGTGCAGGGTGGCGTTGTCCAGGCTGGGGGAAATAATCCCGCCGATACAGACCCGCCCCTTCTTGTCCTTGATCTCGTTCAGACGCTTATTTATGAGGTCCAGAGCTTCTTCCCACGTAGCCGGAACCTGCTGACCGTCTTTCTTGACCAGCGGGGTCTGGAGCCGGTCCGGCGATGTGGCGATCTGGTAGCCGTAGCGGGTGACATCGGGCAGCCATCCGTCATCGATATCATCGTTGGGCCGGGAGGTTGTCCGGAATATCTTCTGCTGATGCTCGTCTTTATAAAGCAGTGTATTGGTGCCGGAGCTGGTAAACGGGCAGATCGAGGAGACCGTCTGGGTCAACCAGACACGAATCTTGTAACGCCAGTCGGTGTTTGTCAGAGCGCCGACCGGACAGATTTCGACCAGGTTACCGGAGAAGGGATTATCCACCTTTCGACCGGGCGCCGGGTGGATTTCCATGATATTGCCGCGCTCGTATGCGCCCAGATCAAACTCCCCGAAAGCTTCTTTGTTGGCCCGAACGCACTTGTAACAGAGAATGCAGCGGTTGCGGTTCAGTATGATTTCCGGGCCGATCCGGACGTCATCAAACGTGCTCCCCTCGGCACCGTCCTTAAAACGATATTTCTGGAAATCGAACCGGCTGTCGTCGATACCGTGGGCGAAAGTCAGGTCCTGAAGATCACACTCGCCCCCCTTGTCGCAGGTGGGACAGTCGAGCGGATGGTTCATCAATATGAACTCGATAATGGCCTTCCGGCCGCGCTTGACCAGGTCGCTGTCGGTGTGAACGACCATGCCGTCCATAGCCTCGAGAGCACAGGAGACCTGAAGCTTCGGCATTTTCTCGATCTCGACATAGCACATCCGGCAGGCGCCCATCGGCTTAAGCTTGGGATGCCAGCAGAAGGTGGGGATGTGTATACCCATCGCCTTCGCCGCCTCCAGAACGGTGGTGCCTTTGGGGACGGTCGTTTCACGACCGTCGATCGTCAGGGTGACGGTCGGGACCCCGTCGGCAACGTTCTGTTTCTTTTCTACTGCATCGGCCATGCTATATCTCACACAAACTCGGTATTCGTTTTCACCTGGCACTTGCCGTGGTCGATATGATATTGCCATTCATCGCGCCAGTTCTTGATGGCCGATTGAATCGGCATAACGGCGGCATCTCCCAGCGGGCAGATCGTCCGGCCGAGGATGTTCTCGCAGACGGACTCGATCTTTTCCACGTCGCCCGGCCGGCCTTTGCCGTGTTCGATCGCCGTTATGATCTGCTCCAGCCAGCCGGTACCTTCACGACAGGGCGTGCACTTGCCGCACGACTCGTGACGGTAGAAGTGGATCAGCTTCATGATGACCCAGACGATGCAGGTCTCCTCGTGGAACACAATCACCGCTCCGGAGCCCAGCATTGAGCCGACCGAAGTCAGCGATTCGTAGTCGAGACCCACATCTATATCCTCGGGCCTGAGGAACGGTGTCGACGATCCTCCGGGGATAACACCCTTGAGCTTTTTGTCGCCCAGGATGCCGCCGCCGTATTCCGGCGAGTAAATTAGATCCTTGAGGCTGAAGCCCAGTTCGACCTCGTAGTTGCCCGGCCGCTTGACATGTCCGGACAGGCTGAAAATCTTACTGCCGGCAGACTTTTCGGTGCCGAGAGACTTGTACCAATCCGATCCGCGATTGATGATGTGCGGGACCGAGGCCAGCGATTCGACATTGTTGACAATAGTCGGACAGGCGTAAAGTCCTTCGATCGCCGGGAAAGGCGGCCGGATGCGCGACATCCCCTTGTGCCCTTCCAGCGAGTTCAGCAGGGCCGTCTCCTCACCACAGATGTAAGCACCGCCGCCGGAATGAACGATACAATCAAGGTCGTAGCCGGTATCGAAGATATTCTTGCCGAGGTAACCTTTGGCGTAGGCTTCCTCGACCGCCTTGTTGACGACATCGATACAATGCCCGAACTCACCGCGTATGTACACGAACATGAGATGACAGCCGATCGCGAATGAGGCGATAGCCATACCTTCGACCATAGCATGCGGGTCGCGCTCCATGATCACGCGGTCCTTGCAGGTACCCGGCTCGGACTCATCGGCGTTGCACACCAGGTAACGCGGCTTGGGCGAGGCCTGCGGAATGAAGCCCCATTTGATCCCGGTCGGGAAGCCGGCGCCACCGCGACCGCGAAGGCCGGAGTTTTTTACTTCCTCCCGAACCTGTTCGGGTTTCATTGAAGTCAGTGCCTTGCGCCAGGCGGCGTAGCCGCCGTGAGCTACAA
>Ga0272444_10001791_pt1 | contig 20306 bp, 16 predicted proteins | sample SSMForm13_FD_201033 | JGI IMG/M metagenome (GOLD analysis project Ga0272444, IMG submission 201033) | Marine sediment archaeal communities from Little Sippewissett salt marsh, Falmouth, MA, United States - SSM-Form-13 | ecosystem: Environmental > Aquatic > Marine > Wetlands > Sediment ... | reverse complement strand
GGCGTATGTTGGCCAGGGCCATGAGGATAAAGGATTTAGGGAATCAAAAGCTGCCAACGGCGCCAGGAGAAGGCCATCAACGGGGTTGGTGGTAAAAACGGCAAAGACCAGATTGTGAAAGAGGCTAAAGCAAAACGGCAAAGCCTTGAGGCTGTTTTGCTCAGGGCAGCCTTCATTGTGATCCTTTCGGCGGCTGTGGTCCTCTTTGTGCTCAACAACTACTTTCCAGCCGCGGCGGACCGTCTTTTCGGCTCTATGTGAGGCATTGCCACGTGGCGAAGATGGCACGGGCCATCATACTAAGCTTTGTGGTCCTATTGATGCACATTTGGGCGGGGCCGGCCTGCTGCAATGAGGCGGGCCATATATGGGGGGTGCAATTTGAAAACGATTTTTTTGGGGGAGGCACGGACAGACATTTTACCCATGGCACGCGTCTGAGCCACCTTACCAAGCCGATCCCGTGGATGACGAAGGCTGCTGACAGACTTCCCTGGTTTAGCGCTGAAGAGCCCCGTGAGGATGACGCAGGCCGATTGAAGGCACGGGCCACCATCTCTCTCGGTCAAAGCATTTATACGCCGGAAGATATTGCTGTTTGCGAAATGATAAAAGAGGACCGTCCTTATGCTGGCTGGCTTTACGCGGGCTTTGGACTGGTCATCAATCGAGATGACAAGCGCTATGATCAGGTTGAACTGGATGTGGGCGTCGTTGGCCCCTCTTCGTTTGCCGAAGATGTGCAGAAGAAATGGCATAGCATATTCGGATTGCAGCGTCCCAATGGTTGGGACCATCAAATGGAGGACGAGTTGGGTGTTGCCCTCTTCTATGAACAGGCGCGTCGGTTTCATACAAAAGAAGCGATCTGCGGCCTACAGTTCGATGTCATCCCCCATCTTGGCGGGGCTGTGGGTAATGTCTTTACCTATGCTGCCGCAGGGTTGACCGTGAGGCTAGGACTGAACCTCGAAGATGATTTCGGCTCACCCCGCATCCGGCCAAGTCTGCCGGGCGCCGGGTATTATCAGCGCCAAGACTTCAACTTTTACCTGTTCGCTGGTGGGGAGGCGCGTGGGGTTTTGCACAACATATTTCTTGACGGCAACACCTTTGCCGAAAGCCATTCCGTGGACCGGAAGCCTTTGGTCGGGGACGTTCAGGTAGGCATTGCGGTGCAGGTAAGCCGTTTTCGCATAACCTACACCCAGATATACCGGACCAAGGAGTACGACGGACAAGACAGCGCTGACCAGTTTGGCGCCCTGAGCCTTTCGTTAGAGTTCTGACGCGGAATGCCTTAGTTTCCCGTACCCTCCGCGTTTCTTGGGTTGAGGTTCATCATACCTCTATCTTATTGCTAGGTTGCAAGGGGGACTTACTATGAAGACACTTGTATGTGTGGACGGAGGGGAGAATGCCCTGAAGGCTGTCAGAGTGGCAGGGCGGTTTGCCTGCACCGTAAGTGAAGAAGCCACTTTTCTTCATGTGGAGAGACACAGGTCCCAGGCTCGGACCCAGCCCCTTGCACCCCGAACGATCGCCATATCTGCGGAGCAGTGGAGGCAGACTCTGGAGATGAAATCTCTCCTTGAGGCCGAGGACGTTTTTGAGAAGACCCGCACATGGGAAGAACATGGGGCCGAGTTGGGAGAGCCCGAGACCGCCCTTATACAGGTTGGCGATGGCGTCTTGGAAGTGGGAAAAGTTCAACTGGGATCTGACTCGGGAGTCCATCTGAGGATCCGGGCAGGGGTTCCTCAAGAGGAGATACTGGCCGAATTGGAAGCGGCCCGATACGACCTTGCGATTTTGGGCGCTCATCGAATCCCTGGATGTGCATGGTCTGAGATCGAGAACGGCCCCCTGTACGTGGCCCAGAAGGCTCAGCTCCCAGTCATGGTCATAGGTAGGGAATTTGAAGAAGGTCAACCATTGTTAGTCTGTGTTGGAGAAAAGGACCCTCCAGAGTCCACCCTGGAGCTGGTTCGGGTCGCAGCCACCAGGATGAAGACGGACATTGATGTCCTGAGGGTACTCAAGAGCCCAGACCCCGGCTTCTCTTTTAGTGAAAAGGTCTCTTTCATGATGGAGAGGTGGTTAGCCAGTGGGCTAAAGGTAACGCCGAAAGTTGGGGCAGGGGACCCCGTTACCATGATTTCCGAAATGGCGCCTGACTATGGCCTCATTGTGTGTTCTTTTGCTGACAAGCATAAGAAGGGGCGCCTGGGGAAGGTCACTAAAAACGTCCTTTGCAGTCAGTTCAATCTACTTGTTACAAGATGATGTCACCATAGGGCCTCATCCTTGTGATGGTGGTGCCGGGGGGGACGTGCGCATGATTACTGTGACGGCAGGGGTGTTGTTCAGAGAGACCAGGGTCTTCATTGCCAAAAGGAAATCCGTGGGAATGCTTGCCGGCAAATGGGAGTTTCCCGGAGGCAAGGTTGAGGACGGTGAGACGGCAGAGCAAAGCCTGAAGAGGGAACTGAAAGAAGAGCTTGAGATAGAGGCCGTGGTGGGAGATTGCCTCGGAGAGCGTATCCATCGCTATGACTTTGGCACCGTAAAGGTGTTATTTTTCAGGGTCCACTGGGCGGGTGGAGAGATTCACTCAAAAGACCATGACCAATATGGCTGGGTCCCTTTGGATGAATTGAGTCGCTACGATTTCGTCCCAGCAGACCGGCCCTTCGTAAAAAGGCTTATGAACGGAGACTGTGGACGAGGGGATAGCTGATGCCATCGGGGGCCATTGCAAGATAAAGCCGGATCGGAATAGATGCTGGCCTGACAGGCTGTGTGGAAAGTGGCAAGAAGACTTTTTTGCAGAAATGTTGTGGCCTTTGGGTACCAGACACGCTATAGAAAGAGTGTTGCTTCCAAGTAGAGGTTTTTCTCCACACGTATCTGCTGAGGGACAGAAGGCCCAAGACCTTTTCTGGGATGAGAGAGATATGGGCATCGCCGCACACGTTGCAGAGAGAATCGAACAGAAGAAGACTGATTACACTCAGTACGGGTTCACCAGTCTTGAGAGCCACGCCCTGAAAACGTATTTTGACCTGGCCCAGGAGTTTGAGAGGATTGAGGACATCTATCAGGTGTCTGTGGCTGTACCAAAATTGTATTTTGACCTGGAGGCCAGACTCTATCTGATGGACCTTGAGAAGAAGCGCCTGTGCCTTGTGGCAAAAACGGATGAAGGCGAAGGGGAGATCGGTGGTTCCCCTCCCGCAGAGGTCGAACCTGCCCGGGGTGCATATCGCGTAAACCGCTCCATGATCCTTACCATAAGAGGGAACAGGCAGTTTGTAGAACAGTTCCCCTTTGGGCCAGAGAAAGATCTAATCGGCATCCTGGAAGTGTATCCGGTCGAGGAGCAGAATACCCACCAGGAGCTTTTCTTTGAAAAATACGCCAATCGCATCGGCTTCAGTCTACATATTCGTTCCTTGCTTCGGAAGAATATGGAACACTTGGAATTCATCCAGGGATTGGTAGCCGATATCGAACACAATGTGATTGTTCCCAATATGTTGTACCGGCTGTTCTTGAGACGTCTGAGCGGCAAGATTCAGAAAAACAGGGAAATTGAAAAACTGCTGAAGTCCTTTCCTTTGGGAGATACTCCATTGTGTAAGAAAGAGCTGGAACCCATTCTGGCAGAGCTGGCAGAAGTCAATCGTGGTCTTGTGGAGGAGTTTCGGAGTATTGAAAAGCATTATCACAGCACAAGCCTTTTCCTTGAGACCTTACTTCGAAGGAGTCATTTTGACGAAGGCAGACTCACTCTTCGGACAAAGGCCTGCAACATGAAAAAGGCGGTGGTGCAGCCCCAGCTTGAAAGATTTGAGGAACGGTTTGCTGAAAGGGGCATCGCAATAGACGACAAATATAGTGGCATCCCTGACGAAGAGACGATATCTGTAGTGGACATCGGCTTGATGGCACAAGTGTATGCCAATCTTTTTTCAAATGCTCTGAAGTACACTCGGGAAATAACGATTGATGAAGGGGAACAGAAGAAATATGTCGCCTATGGAAGGGAGTTCATCAAAGACTATTTTGGTGCGGGAGAAGATGGTATCAAGTATAATGTCTTTAGCACGGGGCTTCACATTGCACCTGAAGAAAGAGAAAGGATTTTTGAGGTGGGTTACAGGGGTTCCAACGCCTCCAATCGACCGGGCACCGGACACGGCCTGGCATTTGTGCGAAACGCAGTAGAAATACACGGTGGGGTTGCAGGCTACGAGGCGAGACCCTCTGGAAACAACTTTTACTTCATCCTTCCTGTGCGGCATTAAGAAGGGCATCTTGTTGCAGACGAACGGGGTTCCACATGTTTACGATTAGAGACATTATTGATTTGGCCATCCAGATAGAAGAGAACGGCGAAAGGGTCTATCGAAAAGCCGCTCAAAAGGTCTCTGTCACTTCCATCGCTGCCTTGCTTCTCCAGTTGGCCGATGATGAGATGAAGCACGCCAAATGGTTCTCCGATATGAAAGAGAAGGTGACGAGGAGCGTAGACGATTCCGAGGTAGAGGAAAGAGGGACGAGAGTCTTGCAGGGCATCCTCGGAGACCAGAGCTTTTCACTCAAAGACGCAGATTTTGCAGGTATCAAAGAGGTGGAAGGTCTCCTTAGCGTGGCCATTGAATTTGAAGAAGACACGGTGCTCTTCTATGAGATGATTCGGTCCTTTGTTGATGAAAAAGAGACATTAGGCTATTTGGACACCATCATTGAAGAAGAAAAGCGTCACATCCAGCTCATACAGGCAGCCTTAATCTCCATTACATCTCCAGAATCTCCGTGAGTGTAGAAGACAGCTCTTTTAGGAGGCAGTCTAACGGGGCACAGCACATGTCGGGAGGCCATTGCCAACGGCGGGAAGACCGAGAGATTTCAAGACAGGGGTCTTCATTCATCAGTCAGCCAGAGGGTTTCGCTCTATATTTTAGCCCGAAATTAGGGGTTCGTCAAATCTCTGCGGTCTTTGCTACACCTTATACTTCTTTGCTTCTCGAACCATTGAAGTAGAGGTAAACTAACACGCCCAAGGCGATTGTCCCAATCCCAAACAATGAGGTGATTGGCTTGCTTTTAATGGAAAAGTAGATAATCCAGGCATTGCCCAAGATGAAAAGAAGGGGGGTGACAGGATATCCGAAGGTCTTGTACTCTCTTTTCAAGTCGGGCTGTTTTATCCTAAGCACTATCATCCCTATTACCGTGAGCAAAGCGCACAAGGAGAGGGTAAAGCCTATATAGAGAAGGAGTTTGTCAAAAGTGGCCGTGAATACCATGACCATCGCGATAGCTCCTTGCAAAAATATGGCGTATGCCGGCGTTTTGTGGAGTTTGTTGATCTTGCCAAAGAGCTGGAAAAAAACGCCGTCTTTTGCCATGGCGTAATAGACCCTTGGCCCGGCCATGATCATGGCGCTTAAGACCGAGAGCAGACCCACGGCAATGGCCCCGCTAAAATACTTGCTCATATGGTCCCCAAAGAGAGAGACAGCGGATGTCGAGCCGATTTCAAGGACCCCGCTCATTTGATTTGCGGGAAGGGCATAAATATAGACGACGTTCAAGAGGAGGTAGAGACACATGACCAGAAAGGTACCGGCAAAGAGGGCAATCGGAATATTCCTGCCGGGCCTCTTGATCTCTCCTCCAAGGTAAGCTGCCGCATTCCAGCCACTGTAGGCAAAGGAGATGAAAATCAAAGAGATGGCAAACTTGTCTTGAAAGACGGCTCCTAGGTCCAGCCCTCCGGCGAAGTGGTCTGTCGATCCCCTGCCCAGGAGAAGCCCGGCCACGATAAAGACAGTAATGAGTCCGATCTTGAAAACGGTCAATATGTTTTGCACCCTGCTGCCGAGGAAAACACTGTGATAATGGATGAGTGAAACAACAACGATCGTGAATGCTGCCAATATGGTGATCGGTGATATGGTGAGAACGTGGATCCCCAATAGCGGAATGCTATAGCCTGAACCGGAAAGGCCTGGCAGCAGACGGAAAGAATAGGTGGCAAAGGCGATGGAAGCCGCCGCAATGGGGGCAGAAAAGCCTACGATCAAAGAGATCCAGCCCGATAGAAAGGCCACCCCTTTTCCGAAGCTTTCTCGCAAGAAGATATACTCGCCTCCTGCTTTGGGAAACATGGCTCCAAGTTCCCCATAGCAAAGGGCGCCGGACAGGGCGAAGATGCCTCCCACAAACCAGCAAAGAAGCATGGCCTGGGGATTGCCGAGTTCCGCTATGATGAAGCCGGAGGTAGTGAATATCCCCGTTCCCACCATGTTGGCAATGACCAAGATCGTCGCGGAAAATGAACCGATCTCTCTTTTCAGGTGGTGGTTATTGAGCGTATTTTTCAAAGCTCCTCTTCCCGGCCGGAAAGGACCCAAAACCCAGGGTATGCCCAGCCGCCTCTTTCATTATTAACCCGGCAATAAAATATACGAATCTGTCATGCCGGACTTGATCCGGCATCGAGTATCTGGCCTGGATTCCGGCTTTCGCCGGAATGACGACATTAAGGTATTTAGTCGCCGGAGTAATATTTGGTGAGGTCTAACCATTTGTATGGGTTCGTCTCTGCCGTGGTCAACCTTTCCAGCATCTGGGGGGTTACGTCAAACTCTTTTACCACGTCTACAAACGCCTCCGGCCTTTCCAGGTGAGGGAGCATGCCCAACATGGTCTTCAGCTTGTCCTTGTCCTTTCTGCTTGCCTTGTCCCAGTTGAAGTGGAACACAACCCCCCTTCCCTTGCCCTCCTTTTGGTTCCAGACAAGGAGGATTCCGGCGGGATTCTCCAGCGCAGTCTGCTCCCTTTGCGTTTCTGTGAGTTTTTGAACAAAAAGGCCCTTCTTGCCGGGAGTAAGATCCAGGAGCATCTGTATGGCGTCGTCCTTGCACAAGACGGGGCTTGCGATCCAGGTATAGCGCTCTCCCTTTTCAAGGGGGTATTTGTCTCTTATCACCTTGGCGATCATGTATCCTGAGGAAACACCCGCGCAGAGGTGATTGTGGAATTCAGCACACTTCAACAGATCCTGGGGGGCCCCGCAGGCCCAAGCGTGGGCCATACTGCCGACGGTGAAGGCGTCCGGGGCAAGGGGGCCGCCCACCTCCTTCCAAAATCCCGGTTTGGAAGTGACCTCTAGGCCAAGGTCGTATCCCTGCGTCTGGACCTGGTCGCCGTTGTAGCTGATGACAAAGCATTGTTTGGTGTCTTTACGAAATAGGGCTATTTTTAACGGATGGTATGTGGCCCGGTGAAAGAACAAGAGATTGCCCTTGCCCAGGGAACAGCCTGTTTCCTCTTGGATCAAATCGACGTAGGCCTCCGATGTCTTTCCGTTGACCCTCACATAGGTGGCGTCCGTCAGCGCGCACAGGTCTGCGGACCCTTTCTCGGCCTTCAGCTCTTTGAGCCCTTGTCTTACGGCACCGCGGATGTCAAGGGCGCATAGATTACCGGCAAGCAGCACGACCAAGGCCGCTGCCGCTGCAAGAACGCTTACTGCTCGATTCATTTCAAAACCTTTCTCTCATCCCTAGAAGCCGAGGGTCAAAGAGGCGCGATAAGAGTAATCATCGCACTCGGCCTTATCTGGATAAGTCTCCTTGTGCGTGTTCGTGAACAGCCAAGGCCCCTTGGTGGTAAGCTTGACCTGGACAAGACCGTCGGCATTGGTTTCCGCCTCCTGGGCCCAGTGATGCTTCTCCTCTGTAAAGCCTTCGTACACGGCGCTGACGGTTGCGCCGGCAAGGGGTTTGCCTTCAAACATGACCTTTAAGGGCAAGGTGTCACCAACTTTGAGATCCGCAGGCGATGTCATGGCTATGATTTCCAGGGGATTCTGGGTCTGCTGTGAGACATCCGCCTTTTTCCCTCCCACCGTAATCAATGTCTTGGTGCTCATGCGGAAGGCAAAGCAGTAGGGCGCGTCGGGGAAGTCCTTCTTGCTGCCCAGCTTGAAACCGTCGGCGGTCTTGGAGACAAAACCGGGCTTCATTACCGCCATGATCTGGTAGGCCCCTTCGGTCTTGGGCGTGAACTGATAGAAGGCAGGAAAGATCTCTTCAACGGGCCATTCCTTCCCTTTCGAATCTAGGGCGCAGATGCGGTCAAGGCGGCCCTCTTTCATCATCTCATCGCGGGGGTACTTATGCCCGAATCCGAGCTCGATCCATATGGTCTCTCCTGCCTCGGGGGCATAGTTACTCGCATTAAGCCAAAACATGTGGGCCTGGGCTGAAGTAGCTATCCAGACAGGTAATAAGGCCATCACCACAATCAGGTACCATCTTCTCATTTTCCTTTTCCTCCTTGTCTCTGGGCTTATTGTATCGGGTCTTTGATTGAGCCCCCTGTTTGTCACATCTGCCTAGGCAGAGTAAATGGGAAACCGACGCCGCTGTCCCCCCTTTTCTTTGATGGGCACTAACTAGCGCTCTTGTACCGATTCGTCAAAAAGTCCCCCACGTAGATCAGGTGTTCAAACGGCAGCTTGCTCCCCGTCTCCTTCACAATGGTGTCCAGGGTGCCATAAATAACCTTTTCCTTCTCCTTATAGCCGGCGTAAAGCACAATGGCTATGGGCGTTTCAGAGGGATAGTGGGTTTTTAGTTTTTCCACGACCTTTTCCAAGTCCAGGAACATGGTAAAAAAGACCATGGTGGCCTGGTTACGGGAAAGTTCTTCGATGCTGTCTGGCCCGGTATATTCTTCCCGCCCGAAGGAGGCCGTCAAGATGACCGAATGGGCTTTGACGCCTCGCGTCACGCCCTTTCGCAAAGCCGCGTTGGCGGCATTAAAACAGCTTATACCAGGAACGATCTGTGGTTCCAGATCTTCAAAGGCCTCCGCGTACCACATGTTCGGCCCATAGATCGTAGGATCGCCGCTGCACAATACGGACACGACCTTACCGTCTTTTACTGCCGTGCGGACGATCCCAGCGATCTCCTCGAATTGCTTCATCTTCTCTTCATAGTCAAATCGTTTATTCCTTTTTGCCTCTTCAGGAGGCTTGCCATAGATGGCGAAGATCCCAAAACCGGGATCATGGATATCCTTTCCCTCCAAGAGGTCAGGAAACTGCTCTGGCACTTCTTTTCTGCAAAAGATGATGTCTGACCCCTTGATCGTGTGTGCGGCGCGCAAGGTGAGATTGTCCGCGTCGCCACTGCCCATGCTGACCAGATAAAGCCCTGGCTTCAATGTAGCTGGCTTCTTGTCCGGGTCGCAACCGCCAGTGAACATCATGAGTAAAACTGCTAGGGTGGTAATACCTATCCAACTGTGAACAAGGAATCTGTGCATTCAAGCCCCCTTCTTGGAATGGTATGGCCGGTCTCACATGACCTGGTAGCCGTGTTTTTTCACTGTGGGGTGCCACAGTCTGAATGGCGGCCCTGATTCGATTGTCAAAGAGGGTGTATCACAGCCGGACTTCGATCCCTCCGTAGAACATGCGATCCGGCATGGGATACTCGTAGTCTTCTTCGTATTCTTCATCTAATATGTTCTCGCAACCCACAAAGAGATAGGCCGAGTCAGAGATAATAGGGTAGGTGATGATGCCGTTCAGGAGGAAATAGCTATCCATTTCTCCGGTCTCGCTGGTACTCGCCTCCCCTATGGGGACCTCTCTGGAATCGACCCATTTCAGGGTCAGCTTGGCCAGCAAGCCGTTATCCCGGTGGTAGGAAATGCCGATATTGAATTTGTGGTCTGGCAGCTCGCTGATTTCGTCTGAGACATTGCTAAGATCCAGAATATCGCCCTCCTTGTCGCTTTTTTGAAAAGTGTAGTTGGCAAAGAGAGAGACATTGTCATGGATCTGTGATTCAATGTCCAGCTCGAAGCCTGTTAGTTCTACATTGTCAATATTGTATACCACGCGGCTGGGTCTGTAGCCGAAGATCCATCTTAAGTAATCATCAATATCATAGTAATAGAGTTTAGCCGACAGACTCGTGTTCCTGATGCCCTTGTAGGTGGCGCCTATTTCGTACTGCATGGCGTCTTCAAAGGTGAGGCCTTTTCTGTCAGGCGGCTGGAATCCATTATAATACCAGTAGTACTTCGGGATTGTGGGGAAATTAACGGCCCTTGCCACAGTAACAAAGGTCTCAAGATCCGATGTGGGGACATAGAAGAGGCCGAACTTGGGTGAGAAGGGGGTTTCTTCTATCACCTCAGCGTCCTCGTCATCGTCGCCCTTGTAGTCGTCCACCCGAAGACCCACGTAAATGTCCAGATTGGACAATGCAGACCAGCGGTCCTGGACGAAACCCGAGTTGACCTGGGAGAGTTCATGCTTGTCCCCGGAGTCCTCGAAGGTGCCGGCAAGGAAGGTTGTGTCCACATACTTGTATGTCGTGCCTCCATAGCCCAGGTAATTCCCTTCGACGCCGGCCTTGAGGGCGTGGCTTGATACGGTCTTTCCTCCTTTCAGACTCCAGCCCCAGGAGTAGTCGGACGGACAGTCCCTTTCCAGGGCAAGATACCCGGTGGCCCGCTCAGAGATGTAGTCCGTGCGGTCTTCGTCGTTGAGGTAATACCGCGCCTGCCAGTCGACCCCCAGCAAGCTCTTTTCCACGACAACGTCCCACTCATATCTCTCCTTCCAATAATAGCTTTCATCTCCGTGGGTTGTGTCCCCCTTCCACCGGAAGCCCGGTCCCACAAGCCGGTCTCCCGTGCTTTCCGGGTAGTCGTTATCGTAATAGGGCGAATCCTTGTCGTTCTCAACAATCATGCCGTACTCTCCCTCGTTGTACCGCACACCCGCCTTGATCTTGCCATCACCAGGTAAATAGTACGTGAGAGAAAAGGAGGCGTCTTTCCTCTCCAGAAAATTGTTTCGGAGATACCCATCGCTTTCACGATAACCGCCTCCTGCCACCAATCCAAATTGACCTATCCGTTTTGAAATCAAGGCCTGGGTATCATAGGTATAATACTCTTTGGCCCCTGCTCCCAATACGACCTCCAGTTCTTCCGATGGCTCCTTGGGGACAATGTTGACCACACCGCCCAGGGTATTGCCATACTCGGCTAAGGCGGCCCCTTTTATCACCTCAATGCTTTCCACATCCTGAAGGGAAAGCATGCTCCAGTCCACGAAGTAGCCTCCACGCACACCTGCTCCGGTCAGCGGCCTGCCGTCCAGGTTCACGACATACCTGTGCTCATCCAGGCCCCGCACCTTCACCATGGACCCGTCGGGCGTGCCCAGACTCTGCCTGCCGATGTCGATGCCGGACATGGTGTCCAGGACATCCACGGCTGTGGCCCCGACCTGGTAGGTCGATTCTTGAACCGGCACTTCCACAGTGAGCTCGTCCATGGTCTTGGGGGCGGTCACCACAATGTGTTCAAGCTTCACAGGTTCTTCACTTTCGTCCATTGCTTCCTCTGCCCAACTCACCTGAGCCAGAAGAAGGCCCACCATTGCCCAAGACACAAAAACCACCTTCAAGCTCTTCATTCTCAACCTCCTGTTCCTCAGCCAACAGCCCATCTTCAAAAGGTGGCGGCCAGACGTGTGTTAAAATTCAAGTGAAACGGTCAACAAGCTGGTAAAGGGCGCACCGACATAATAGCTTGGCTTGCCCGCTCGGTTGTCGTCCATGGCGTAGATCAGCGATACATACTCCTCGTCAAAAAGGTTGGTGAACTCCAACGACACTTTCAATGCATCCACGAAAGAAAGATCCTCTCGCCTGTAGCCGATCTTCAGATCAGCCACCACATAATCGTCTATCTCTTCTGTATTTTCAGCGTCCCCGTAACGTTCATCCAGGTAACGGACCATGGGAACCAGTTCGAAATTACCCCAGGAAAAGATCAAGCCAGTTTTCAGCATCCACTCCGGTGTATCCACCACCTGTTCGTCCTTTGTGTTGAGCGTGGCCCCTGCGTAGGTCAGATCTTTGTCGTATGTGAGCGAAATGTAGGTAGGGTTGAAAAAGAAAGTTGCATGACTTCCAATAAACCAGTTCGTCTCTACCTCAAAGCCATAGCCTGTGGCATCGCCGACGTTTTGGAAGTAGTTTACGCCCTTGGGGCCAATCCGTGGATCATGGACCGTGGTGAGCAGATCTTTGTGGTTGGCGTAGAAAACAGTGGGCATGATCTCCATCCGATCGGTACGGAAACGGGCGCCGATCTCCACACTGTCGGTAATCTCCATGTCAAATCCCTCGAACAGATCATTCAGCGTGACCCCCGCCTCTTGAAAATCGGCGCGCCTGTTGTTGTAGAGGGTCATGGGGGGTATGTAGGCATAGGGGCGCATCTGACTGCGGCCATAGCTGGCATAAATCTCGATGTTGTCGGTGAGACGGTAGTTGGCACCCAACGTGGGCAGCAATTCATCGTAGGTGTCCCCTTTTACATACAAATCGGGCGCTTTGACGAGATCGTACGCAGGCGGCGGGGAGGTGTACCCTTGGCTGTCTGGGTGGTCGTAGTAGAAGTATTTCAACCCGGCCTGCCAATCGAGCTTACCGCTGCTACCGGCCAGTTTGAAATAGGGGCTGTGGACGATGCCGTCATCGTCATTTTTCGTATACATGCCGTATCCCCTGAAATCGCCTGTGACAACGTCAGAATTCTGGGTGCGAACGACCATGTCCGAAGACTCAAACAAGTAGCCCAGGGAAGCGGTTGTCGACGAAAACTGGAAATTCATGTGAGAAATCAGACCATAGCGTTCCAGGTCCCGAATTCGCTTCTGAATGACCGGTTGATTGTTGGCTTTGGTTCCCTGGAAAATCTTCGTGTCTTCCTCCGAATAATAGGGTTTAAAGGTCAATTGAACAGTATCGGACAGGGTCAATGGGATCACTGATAGAAAATCACGATTGGAATAGTCGCCCCAATTGTAGTCATAGTAGTGGATATCCTGCGACGCGACGCCGGTGAGAGTCGCGTTGTAATCCTTTTCGTAGTTGGAACCCAGATGCTCAACTTCAGCGTAGCTCAACGGTCTGTACAGATTTTGCTCCATATCGTTTATGTTGAACCAGACCTGGATGTCATCCTGCTGCCGGATGGTGTGGCTGAGCATGATGTTGGCGTTCTTGCGTGGACCGAGATCGCCGGGGCCCCTCCATTTTTCCGCATCAGTATAGGAGCCTGAAACAGATAGGCGGGTGCCCACGGTGGGCAGGGCACCGGAGTCCAGTCTCAAAAAGGTTCTGCGGTAGTCGTCCTCCCCTAAGCTCTGGCTGATATCGACACCCTTTTTCTCTTCGGGCCAACGAGGTCTGAGTTCCACAACGCCGCCCCGTGCACCGACGCCGGTACCCAGGTCGGCTGGCACTGCCCCTTTATAGACGGCAATACCTTCGAAGTTCTCCATGTCATAGAGATAGTCCCTGGGCCCTATGGGATTGTAACCCCAGTTGGGCACGCCACTCACGGTCATGGCACCAAACCACCCTCGCACACCCCGTATCCGGATGTTTTTCTGGTCTGCTGCCAGGGCATAAGGATCAACACTCTCCACGCTGACCCCCGGCAGCACATTGACGGCCTCGTAAACACTGACGGCGGCCCTGGCTCCCTGCGCCTCCAGCCCCTCTTTAGTAATCTCACTGCCGGTATAAACCGTTTCGTCGGTCTGCTTGGTGGGCTTTACAAGCCGCTTTTCCGTGACCACGATATCTTCCAGGATGACCACATCCTCGGCCAATGCCGTTAGGCTAGTAAACAGAATCACCACAACAACGGCCAACCAGATAGTGTTCCTCATTGCGTCCCTCCCATGCATAGGTTATTCGTGAAGACTGAGAACCGAGCGCAAAAGCTATACTTCGTCACATTGTGTCCTTATGCCCTTTACCCTCATCACATCTTCCAGATCATGGCATAAGGATCAGACCCATTTTGTGACAGCGTCTGAACCATGGACGCTTGCCCAAAAAAGCTTTTCAGCTCCTTTATATAGGCCATCTTTTTGTTCATGGGCATGGAGGCTAATTGAAGAGAGAGCTTGGTTCTAGATATGAAATACATGGGGTTGGACTTTCCCCCTTTCGGAGAAAAACTCTCAGCAGATAAGCCCGCATCCTGAAAAAGCTTTTCCCAGTCTATGGCAAGGACAACACCTTCACAGGAGTTGCTCTCTTTGTTGACCCTCATAGCGATTGTTACTAGGGGTGGAATGGGACAGCCTTTAAACCAAAGGTCCCCAGAATACTTGGCTACGTCGTCCTTTTTCATGGCCATTGAAAAAACCAGGGCTTTTCCGGCTGTGGAGTCACACAACACCTGCAAGGCATCAGCAGGACAATTGGTTGGCGAGCAAATGAAGACATATTGCTCTCCTCCGCGCAAGGGGTGATGCTTCTTCAGGTACTCGTAGGCAATGGACCCCACATTCAATCCCGGGCAGATGTGGCCGTGAAACTCGGCGGACTTGAGCATCGGCCAGGAAATCCCAGCAGCCCAGGAATGGCATATGCTCACGATGGGGAAGAAGTATTTGCCTATAAAGTCATCAGACTGCTCTTTCCACGCACTAGGCTTTAGAATCTTCTCCGAAGCAATATTGTAGTTCTTTTGCTCAAACTCTTTGCCGGTCCATTTCATGAAGACAACATTACCATTGTCTTTTCTATACAGGGCACACCACAAGGGGTCCATTTCCGGCGTATGGACCATGAGGAGACTTTTCGTCCCCATGGTACATGCGGTAACATTTGAAATGATATCCAAGAAAGGTTCTGTGCTGCCCCCATTGATGGAACCGTATCCTGCATTGGTCAATGCTAATAGTCTTTCATCGCCTTTTTCCAGACCCAACTCCTTGCGAGCGTTGAAAACGGCCTTCATGGCGGAAACCATTTCTTTGCTGTATTCAACTTTTCTGTATTCTTCAAAACCACAACCCATGACGCTACAGTTAAAGAAGAAAATCATCATGGTAACTGTGACGAGAGCGATCATTACTCTTTGCTTCATGTCTTTCCTCCCTTTGTGATATGCTTGCCCTTATAGGGGCAACCCGAATAGGGCAAAACTGCCCGTTACTATCCCTTTTACTGTCCCTTTCTTTTACGCAGCTTCAACCACCGCGGTAGCCTCCCCTGGCAGCGCACCTAAAAGGGCGCTGAAGCAGCCCATTGATTGGGCAAAAAGAAGTGCATTACCCATCTGTGTTGACAGGAGCCAGGAGTTCATCAAGGATTTTGCTGCGGTCCAGATTGAACCAGTAGTCGATGGACAACTGCCGAATGTGAGTAAAGTACTCTGGATTCAATCCTCCGTAGGTTTTCAGGGCGCTTTGAATGTCTGCCTTTATATTGTCTAAGACGTCTCTCTTGATCTTCAGAGTCACCCTCTGGCTGCCACCAATAAAGACGGCCTGAGGCTTGGGCGGGCCATCGGCGATCTTGATGGTGCCTCTACCCAGGCTGGCGCCGGTGGATACCTGCAATCCGTCGTTCATGCAGCTCAGCGGCGGAGTGCTTCCTGCCGATGAGACCACATCCAGAGTGTCAAAAGGGGCTTCCAGGATTTCCCGAGCTCTGATACCCATCTTTGCTCCAATGAGAGAGTATATTCCCAAATGGCGATGAAACTCGTTCGTAAGGATACAGGCCTTCCATTCCTCAAGGCCGTGCCTTTCAATAATCTTTCTCACATGGGGGCCTACATCCGGCCGAAAGAGAAGAGGATCGGTCGGAAAGGCTTTCAGGACCACAGACTGGCGGGGACTCAGGTGAAAATCTGCTGCACGACCCAGCAGCATTACATAGGCACTGCGAACGCCGTCGGCGTCAAAGTCGGAAAGGGCCATAACCTGATCATGGCCAGGAGAAGGCACAAATTCAAAGAGGGACGGCCTGTTCATGAATATGACCGCCATCTCATCCCATACATGAAAGTGCCCGTCGGACAAAAGCCTGCTGACTTTGGGCCCCTGATGGAGGGAGGCCACAAGCCCGGCAGCAGGCGTGTCAACGGCATCTATCTGCTTGTATAGGGCAAGGTCAAAGGGAAGCAACCGTTCTTCGGGAAGACTCACGGCGCAAATATCTAAACCCGATGCAAAGACTAAGCGCGCCGCATCAGGGTCCCGGTCACTGTTCCACCCCGGCCAGGCCCCATCGGGATGGGCTCCATAGTAGATGAGACGACCAATCTTTTCCTGGATCTTCGGATGCGAGCGGAGAGCCTCTGCCAGGTTTGTCAGGGGTCCAAGGCTCAGATACAAGATCGGCTTTTCCAATGCATCGAGGGTGCTCACAATGGTCTCGGGTGCTGAGGGACAGCCAGGGCCTTTCGGAGGCGCCCCCAAGGGTTCCGGCCACCTTACCTTTTCAGACCAAGTGCGCCAAGGCGGAGCCGGCTTCCCCAGGGCCTTTCCTTGGGCCAGCTTGACGTCTGGCCTGTTGAAGTACTTCAGAAGTATTCGTGCATTTTGACAGCCCACCTCCGGTGATGTTCCTCCATCGGAAGTGACGACCAAGGGGATCTCTACCATGTCCGAATTGAAAAGCATGGCCAAGGCCCGGATGTCATCCAATGCCATGTCCGTGTCTACAAGAACGGACATCTTGTCATGGGCCACAGCCACAGACGAAAACACCCACAAGGCCGTCAAGACACAGAAGACTGCGGCTGCTGTTCCTTTCATCTTGATTCTTTTAGGTCTTGATGTCATGGTATCTTTATTCCTCTTCGGGCAACACCCTTTTTGTCTTTTGGCCTGGGCTGCAAAAAAAACCGTTAAAACCGGTTTTGACCTTTGCAGCAGACGCAGTGCACTTACTGCGCGGCCTGGCTCAGTTCTGTGTGATGACGCTTGATGGCCGACTCATAAGGTCTTCCTTCCAAGAAGCGGCCTAAGAACAACAGGCCCATGAATTTCTCCTTTTCCTGTGCAACCTTTGCTCCCATATCGCCGACCGTTCCGCTCAGAGTGCGTTCTCTTTCCGGATGTCCTGCCCAGTAAACGACGCTGCAGGGCATATCGGGGGGAAAGACTTCTCCTAGCGCTTGAAAGACCTTGTCAGACTGCCACAGCGCCATATACATGACCATGGTAGATGGATACTTGGCCAGGTCCTTAAGGGCCTGATGCTCTTTCGCCCCCCAACGCATAAGAGAGAAAGGGGAGGTCTGCACTACAAAATGGGCATCATGGGCCGGAATGGTGCTTTTTCCCAATGCAGCCATGGCTGCGGCATCACATCCCATGCCAGGAATAATGGTGACGTCCTGGGCATCGAGCTGTTCCACATACCAATGACTAGGTCCGTAAAGGCAAGGGTTTCCGGAATCGAGGAGTCCTACTTTCTTGCCCTCTGATAGCATTTCCTTAATCCGTGTCACTCTTTGGTCCCTTATCCGGAACCGTTCCACCTCAAACTTAGCTAACTCATCCTTGTTCAGCTCCCATTGCTGTTTTTCATTATAGGCAAAGAGGCCCTGCCAGGGATCAAAAGCCACCGGCTTATCTCCTACGTATTCTTTGAAGAGCTTCGTATGCTTCTCTGCGGCAATAATAACGTCCATGCCCATAATCGTGTTAAGGGCTTGAAGGGTGGCCGTTTGCGGCCCGGCCGGGCCGGTTCCGATCGCATAGAAATGCCCCCGGCTGCCTGCGCGGGCATGGGAGGGGCACAAGACTACTGCTATAAAAAGCGCAGCGGCTGAAAAAAGAAACATTGGTCTCATGTGTTTCATACAAAAATGGCCTTTCCTTTAAAGAATGAAGTAGTTCATCCGAGCACATATGGGCGCACATGGCGCTGATACGGTGAAAACAACAAAAGCCCCGAAGGTGATTTCACAGCACCACCTTCGGGGATTTTGCCCGAGGAGGCATTCTCATTGCACTATGGATTGTCCCCGTTTTATGGCCGCCTCATAGGGCTTGCCTTCGAGGAACCGTCCAATGAAGAGAAGACCCATGAACCTTTCCTTGTCTTTTGAGAGTGTTTCTCCCATATCAGCTAAGGTTCCGCGCACGACGCGCTCGCGGTCAGGATACCCTGCCCAGAAGACTACGGCACATGGCATATCCGGTGGAAGCACCTCCTCAAGGGCGGCGAATAGCTTCTGCGGTTCATACATGGCCATATACAGGACCATGGTCGTAGGATACTCGACCACCTTCTTGAGGATCTCTTTGTCTTCCCACCAGTCTGTCAAAAAAAACGGGGCGGTTTGCATAACAAACCTGGTGTCGTGGGAAGGAATCGTACTTCTGCCCAAGGCTGCCATGGCTGCTGCATCACATCCCATCCCTGGGATGATGACCACGTCCGCCGGGTCGATTTCTTCCACATACCAATGGCTGGGACCAAAAAGGGAAGGATTGCCCGATTCCAGCAAGCCCACGTCTTTTCCTTGATCCAAAAGGGCTTTGATCTTTTCTACTCGCTCGGCCCTAAGCCGGAAGCGCTCTACATAGAATTTGGCCCTTTCTTCCTTATTCAGGTCAAACATGAATTTCCCTTTATAGTCCCAGAACCCCTTCCATGGATCAAAGAGGACAGGTTTGTTTCCCATGTGTTGCGCAAAGAGTTTCACCTGGGTATCCTTGGGGGCCAAAAAAACGTCCATGCGCTTTATGGTCTCTAGGGCCTGCATAGTTGCCATCTTGGGCCCGCTGGGCCCCATACCAATGACATAGAAATGGCCGCGTCCTGCAGCTCCTGCCGCCTTAGCTTCCCAGGCCCCCCATAGTGACAATGTTATAGTCGCGCCCACGGCAACGAGCAGCAATAGGCGCCTTGAACGCATCATGCCGTTTTTTTCCTCCTCATCTTTCTTTAGAATTTAAAGCCAAGCTGGAAGCCGCCCACGTACTTGGGCATTTCGTATCCACTTACTTCTTCGTAAGTGGTGCCTGTTACATTGCCCATAAAGAGCTGGGCCGTGCATTGCAATCCGTCATATTCAAATGTCTGCTCAAAGCCCACGTCCAGTGTGATGTAGTCGTCCAGCTTTCCACCCTTTTGCACCTTTCGTTCGTCCACATAACGCGAACTCAACTGCAGCCAACCATCCTTCCAGACCATATAACGGGCCAGAAGCTTTATTTTGTTCTGGGGCAACAAGGCCGGCAAGTAGTAGGTCCACTCCTCCTCAAACCCCGTGTCGTCAGCACTGTACTTCTGATACACATAGGCACAGGTGGCCCGAAAGCGATTTCCGAGTTCAATGGCGGCTTCTATTTCTCCACCGTAAAGCTCAAGATGGTCAATGTTGTAAAGACACTCGCTGCCCACACCACTGCCCGGGGCCGTAATGCCGTTATCATTAATGAAATCTTCGATATCATAATACCAAACCGCCGTTCTCACGGTTAGCGGCTTGAAATCCTGTATGACGCCGATTTCGTACTCCCATGCGGATTCCGGATCTAGCTTGGGATTCTCTAGGGACGCGCACCGCGCCCACCAGTAGTAATCTCAAGGACATGGCAGCCGATAGGATCGGCTTACCGCAGCGTAGAGGGCCGTCTCGTCCGTGGCCTGGAAATCGACCTTCAGGCTGGGATAGAAGCCGTCGTCATCCTCTGTTCTTCCCGAGTTGTCAAATGCGAACGGCCAACCCTCAGGCTGTTCATCAAATCCCATCTCCCACCAACCGTAGTAGACATCCATTTCCACGTCGTAGTAACGAACACCAGGAGTCGCGGTCCAGCGCTTGCTCAGCTTCCAGACATCCTGGGCGTAGGCGGATTTCACCTTGTAGATGATGGGATTGTCGTCCGGCCAGCCGAGTTCCTGATATTCCAGCCCTGCTGTCAAGCGATGAGAATCGGAGAGATCCACATCTCGATATTCCGCGATAAACCCCTGCGTGCGATCGTCAACAAAAAGGTCTTCCGTAAAGGTACCCGCCTTCTCATAGGAGCTGGTCCAGCGCCTGCCTTCGGTCCAGAACCCATGCAGCTTAGCAGTCCCCGGCCCCAAAGGCATTTGAAAAACACCGTCCACATAGGTCGTATGCCTTTCCCACTCAGGAGTAGGGCCTCCCGGCAATTGGGGCCAGTTGAGGTGCCTTAACTGGTCTTTCGATCTTGTAAATTCTGGATAGTCGTTGTCGTAGAGGGCTGCTATAGCAGGATCAGGATCATTGGGGTCATTGATAACTGGAAAGCCGTACAAGACGTCGGAATACTTCACCCCAATGTCGAATGTGGCGTCTCCGGGAAGATAGAAGTTCAGGTGTCCGTTGAAGGTGTCTGTCTCTTGAAAATTGTTTCTGAGATACCCATCCGTTTCCTGTCTGCTGGCTGAGAA